>Ga0326727_10011292_pt1 | contig 20873 bp, 15 predicted proteins | sample MB2enrmetagenome_FD_207643 | JGI IMG/M metagenome (GOLD analysis project Ga0326727, IMG submission 207643) | Lab enriched peat soil microbial communities from McLean, Ithaca, NY, United States - MB29MY | ecosystem: Environmental > Terrestrial > Soil > Wetlands > Peat | place: USA: New York...
CCTCGCAAGTCTTCCCATCATCCTGCTTCGCACGTTTCTCAACCAACTCCCGCGGGTAAGTGACCCCCTCCGGCAGAACTGGAGATCCTTTACATGTCTGAAAGTCAAAATGAATTCAAAGGCATTCATCGCTTTCTTTGGCTCGCTGTTGGCTTCGTGCTGATGGCGGCCGTTCTGGGAAGCGCGGTCTATATCATCGCTCATGTCCTTAGATGTTTGTGAAGGGGACAATGAGGTCGAAGCTTTTTCCCGTCATCAGGGCTCGCCCGGGCCGGGAATGGAGCCATTTTCTATACAGTTTCATAGCCAACACCCGGCCCCGCTGGCCAGCCTTAATTCGAACTTAACGGAAAATCTGCCTCAGACCGAAATGACACCGTTCACGTACGGCTTCTGGCGAAGGGTTTCTGGCGCCGGCCATCCGGGCAGCCTCACGGATTTCGTCACTCACTACATCAAATAGATCGGTAGCTGCTCGTTCGATTTTCCGGGCGCTCCTCGGATGAATTCGCGGCTTCACATGGGTGACCCACTCCCGGCTCAGATCTCCGAGCCTTGCCCCGAATATTTCGAGGGCGTCATGGATGTAGAGAATATCCTTCGCGGCCTTATCGCGCGGGCGCTTGTTGTGAATCAAGACTTTGTGAGCGAGAAAGCTCGCGGGATTCGCGATCTGTACACGCTTCGGATCGGCAAAGGGATTCGGAGGAGATGGTTCGTATCTTGACGGCCCTCAACGCCTATGGGGATGCGAAGCATCTCAATGTTCGCCGGGTACGAGCTCTTGTTCTGTTGATGAGATTCAGCGGCTTGAGAATTAGCGACGCGGCTACGTTGCCCTGTGCTCGCGTCGTGGATGGCAAGCTCTTTCTGTACACGTCGAAGGCTGGCACGCCCGTACATTGCCCGCTTCCACCGGTCGTCATCCAAGCGCTGGAAGGGGTTCGCCGGCTGGGCGAGCCGTACTTCTTTTGGACAGGTAGATCAAAGCCAAAGACGGTGATTACACACTGGTGGAGTTGCATCCGAAAAGTTTTCGAATTAGCTCGCGTTGACGAAGGACACCCGCACCGATTTCGGGACACGTTTGCAGTGGACCTATTGTTGCAGGGAGTTCCACTGGAGCGCGTATCGGTCCTGCTCGGCCACAGGAGCATCAAGGTTACTGAAAAACACTATGCACCCTGGATACGTGCTAGGCAGGAGCAGCTTGAGGCTGATGTTAAGCGCGTTTGGGAATCCCACCCCGAGACACTTGGCGAGAAGAACCACACGTATAACACACGCGGAAAGGCTTCCCGCGCTAACTGATTCATTCAACAGCTCGTTTTGATGGCGGAGGGAGAGGGATTCGAACCCCCGAGCCCCTTTCGAGGCTGACGGTTTTCAAGACCGCCGGTTTCAACCACTCACCCATCCCTCCAGCCTTTTCCTTTCAATAGCTTACATCAACAGATGACCTCTTGTCACCGCTTGCGGCAACATCTCCGCAGCAAGCTTGAAGCGCGGGCGATTACCGACCCAGCAGGCTACGGCGGTCGAATTAGAAGCGCCCTATCCGGCCCCGTGCGTGCTGTACCTCAGAAAGCGGCAGGAGTTCTTCCAAATGTCCCGTAATCCAATTCTGGTTCCACGAGGAGGCGACGTGAACCTCGAACTCCTGCTCTGCATCACTCAATCATATACACTGCGCTTGTGGTTTTACTTCCAGCGGGCACCGTGTTCTTCTAAGGCAATCCGAACGAGCTGGCTGCGGGTTCTCACACCAGTCTTCTGGAAGAGTTGTTGAAGTGCAGCTTTCACCGAACTCTCCGAGATATTGAGACGCACCCCAATTTCCTTATTGCTGAGTCCCTCAAACACCCCTTGCAGCACCTGCGTCTCCCTTTCCGTAAACGGTTTGGTCCGGTCGGTCCCTCCCGGGTGTTTGGACGCCCTGACCAAGGCCTGAATCGCATTGTCATCCAGCCAGGTTTCTCCCGCCATGACCTTGCGGATCGCTTGCGTGAGGACCACGGGCGAGCGGTGTTTGGGAAAGATCCCGCTGACACCCAGATCGAGCGCCTGTACGGATTCGGCATCACTCATCCCTGCCGTGACCATGAGGAATCGTCCCTGAAAGCCCCCCTGCCGGGCCTGGGTAATGAACTCGAAGCCCCGCTCTTTCCCCAGGTCATAGTCCAGCAAGACGAGGTCAATGGGCTTCTGGCGTAATACCTCGGTAGCTTCCGCGACCGATGCGCAACAAGCGACCATTTCCAAGCCGGGCTCGCCCTCGAGCAGCCGGCTCAGGCCCTCGCGGAAGAGAGCGTGATCGTCCAGTAACAGGATTCTGATTTTATCCATTCGTTTCTGGCGCTCCCTCCTCGTCCCACTGGTCCGCGAAAGGCATGAGGTCCAAAGCGAAGCAGCACCCGGGGGGTCCAGGTTCGTATCGGAGGTCACCGTTAAATGTCCTCATCAGAGCCCGCGAGAGGTACAACCCCAGCCCGGTGGCTTCCGCCCCTTCCTGAAACGGTTTAAACAGCCGTTCAGGGTTGGAAATGCCGTGACCGGTATCGCGGACTCGCACCACGACTCGCTCTCCTTCCACACACGCGCTGACTCTGAACTCCTTCACCTCCTGGTCCTGCATGGCGCGCTGGCTGTTCTTGGTGAGATTCAGGAGCACCTGCAACAGATTATGGCGCTCCGCCCACACCCGGGGTAAGGTTTTGGGCACATGCCAGCGAAAAAGGATACCCGACTCCCGCAACGAAGGCGCAGTCACAATGCGCAATTCGTCAAGGACCGAGCCCAGGTCCACACTCGCCAGTTCCTCGCTTCCCGCGCTTTGCCGAAGCTCCAGTGTGGCGATTTTTCCCAGGCCTTCCACGAGATTCCCCAAGGCGCGGAAGTCCTCGCTCTGTGCCAGCTCGGGATGGCGCGAAAGGTTTTCGTAAACCACGGAGATGGCGCCGCATACGTTGCGGATTTCATGCGATACAGCCCCCACCGCCAAGCGTGACGCGACCATGAGGTGATGGAGGTCGGATTCTTCCTTGTCGCGAAGATCCTCGGAGCCATCGACGAGCATGGCCGCCAACCTGGGCCCGGCGCTGGTCCGGTAAGTGGAAAACCAAACGTCCGCGAGAAACACATCCCCGTCTCGACGCCGGCCACTGCACTGCATCGCGGTCCGGAAGCTGGGCGTGGATTCATCGGCCGGTGGGACTCTGGCCAAGGGAGGTAAGAAGTCCTTGATCGATTCGCCGGGCAAGGCCCCGGGCTCAAAGCCTAGCAACCCATGGGCAGCCTGGTTGGCCATCAGGATCTTACCTTCTGAATCGACGGTCAGGATAGCTGCGGGGCTGCTTTCGATGAGAGCCTGCAACTGCTGCTCCGCGTCGCGCCGCAACTCTGCCTCTTGCTCGACCTCACGGACGTGCTGCTCCGTGAGTCGCCGGTTTTTGGCCGACTCGTGGGCAAATAGGCCTGTTCCAAAAAACGCAGCGACCATGAAGATGTCGCGGGGAACTCCCGCGGCGGCCTCCCACTCAAAGGGACCAAACATTTCAGCCAGAAAAGTGCATAGTCCTCCCACCATCGCGACCTGCCAGGGCGGCAGGCAGCTCCCCACGATCAGCATGGGGAAAAGATAAAGAAAGCCAAAGGAGACGTTCAGTTCGACACGCCAATCGATCAGGGCCACGGTCAAGATCATCGCCGCGGCAACGAGGAGAAGTTTGGTGCGGCTTAACCGTAGGAGGAATGAAAGCATTTCAATACCGCCCGCATGATGCCCGACTATGCTTTCTTGTAAAACCGACCCAGCACTGCTGGCTATTCTACCAAAACACCCAGTTGCTGCGGCACTAATGGCCGAAAGATAGGCCCAATCCGGCCGAAAGAGAGTGCACAAAGGATATGGCGCAAAAGATAGGACTGGGCTGACCCCAAGATAGCTGGAAAGTAATAAAGCAGACTCCTTAAAATACCCATGTTCCGGGCGATCTGACCGCCATATCAGGAACCACTTTTACTCGATAATGATTCGCGCGGTCGTTGACTTTGCGCTGAATCCCGGTTTTTTCTTGTTAGCTTTTGCAATTCAGCTTTTCTCTCGGGGCTTGGACGCAAATTCACAGATGAAGGTTTAAGAAATGAAAATACTGGAACGCAGAGCGCGATTCACGCACTTGATCATAGCAGCGCTTCTTATCAGCGGCACCAGCTTCGCCCAGGTGGGCGGAAGGATTAGGGGGGTTGTCAAAGACCCCAGCGACGCTGCGATTCCAGGCGCCAGCGTATCCATCACTAACACGGCCACAGGCGCCAGGCGGACTGCCACTACGGATAGCGAGGGCGCCTATTCATTTCCCGCTCTTGCTGTCGGGCAGTACGATCTCGATGCCAATTTTCAGGGTTTTCTTCCTCAACGACGAACGGGTTTGGTCATTGACGTGAACAGCGCGCTGCAGGTGGATTTGAACCTCCAACTCGCTGGGCAGTCGGAGTCTGTGACGGTAAGCGCAGAAGCGGAAGCGGTTCATGTAGAAAAGGCTGACACTCAGTTGGGCTTGACTATCAGCAGTCAGCGAATTACCGAGGTGCCGCTCAATGGCCGCAGTTATACGGACTTGCTTGCGGTTCAAACGGGTGTCGCACCCGTGACCACGAGCGCCACCTCGAGCACGTCTTCCGGCGGCGGCTTCGGCGCGGTCGCAGTTTCAGGGAACCTGGACCCCGGGCTGTTCTCTGTCAACGGTCAGCGAGAATCCGCCAATGGATTCATCCTCAACGGAGCAAACGTGGAAGAAAGTGTTGCCGAGGGTGCGGCCATTATCCCCAATCTGGATTCGATTGAAGAGTTTCGCGTGTTGACCAGTAACTTCGATGCCGAATACGGCAACTACTCGGGAGGCCTGGTGACCGTGGTGACCAAGTCCGGCGCCAACCAATTACATGGCTCGGCGTTTGAGTTCCTCCGCAACACGGACCTGGACGCACGAGGCTTTTTCGATCCCACGCGAGCCCCGTTTATCCAAAACCAGTTTGGCGGAACCCTCGGCGGGCGCATCAAGAAAGACCAGGTCTTCTTCTTTGGCGACTACCAGGGCACGAGCAACCTTCAAGGGATTGAGACCGGACTGCTTCCCGTTCCCTCCTTGGCGGATCGCACCGGCAACTTGTCGGATCTGGCCGGTTCACTGACCGGAATTGTGAATGGCTCATTCTTAGCGAACCAACTCACGCAAAGGTTAGGTTCTGGTGTGGCGCCGGGAGAAGCATATTACTCTCCTGGATGCACCCTTTCCACGCAGTGTGTTTTTCCCAACGCCTTGGTTCCGGGGAGCGCGTGGTCAGTTCCCGCCGGGCACCTGCTGCAATACATTCCACTGCCGAACATCGGGACAAACGAGTACTCCAACGCGTCGCTGGCACAACGACTCAACGACGGGAAAGGCTCGGCCCGCGTGGACGCCCAGTCGACGCGTCTCGGGACCCTGTCGGCGTATTACTTCATCGATAGCTACAATCTGAACGATCCCTACCCCACGCAACAGGGTGGAGCGAATGTCCCCGGCTTCAACGCGCTCTCAAACGGCCGGTCCGAGTTGGCCAATCTCAGCGATGCCAAGACCTTTGGCTCGACCTTGGTCAATGAATTCCGGCTCAGCTACATGCGCGATTTCAACAACCTGGGCCAGCAACAGGGCGGAGTGGGCGCGAGCCTTGCATCCCAGGGATTCACCGTAGGCCAAGCAGGCATTCTCCCGGGAAATCCCCAGACCGAAGGTATCGAGTCCATCGTCTTCAACAAGATTGATTTCGGGACGAACCCCTTCTCTCTGGTGCAGACGAACAGCAACTATCAAGTGCAGGACAACCTGTCCAAGGTCATGGGAAAGCATGCGATGAAGTTCGGAGGCCAGTTTTTGCTTCAGACCGTCAAGCTTCTGCCGGACTTTACCGAAAACGGCCAATTTCAATTCACCGGGTACGCTACCGGGGTGGATTTCGCCGACTTCCTGTTGGGGTTGCCGAATCTGTACACGCAGGGTTTCTCCCCGGCGTTTTACGAGCGGTCGAAATATGCTGGCGTCTATGCGCAGGACAGTTGGCGCGTCACGCCCAATCTGACGCTCAACTATGGTTTGCGATGGGACGTGATCATGCCGTGGGAAGAGGAACACAATCAGACCGGCACTCTGATTGCGGGTGAACAATCCGTCGTGTTCCCGACGGCTCCCAGGGGCTACGTTTTCCCCGGTGATCCCGGAGTCCCTCCAACCATCGCGCCCACCCCGTATGACAACCTCTCTCCCCGCCTCGGTCTCGCCTACTCGCCCACTTGGACGAACGCATTTCTGGAGAAACTGACCGGCGGGCCGGGCAACAGCAGTATCCGCGCAGGCTATGGACGGTTCTTCACAGCTATCGAGGGGCAGACCCTTGCCTTCGAGACCGGGAATGCGCCTTACGGCATTACTTATAGCAGTCCAGAGCCTCCACTTTTTGAGAACCCACTCATAGGAGCCGAGACCGGCACCCCATACCCACAGGAATTCCCGGTCAACGTTCCCCCTTATAACTCGTCGCCCAAGAACCCCGACCCCAACGTTAATTGGGGGGCATACACTCCCATTAACGGAATTGACGCGTACTTCCCCCGGAACAAGACTCCGTACTCGGAGAATTACTTCCTCTCTTTCGAGCGCCAGTTCGGAAAGAACACGGTGTTCGACGCGAGTTATATTGGCAGCCAGGGACATCACCTCTTGGTGCTGCTTGCGGCCAACCCTGGAAACCCTGCATTGTGTCTGGGTTTGGACCAAGCGAGTGACGTCATGCCGGGAACGCCCACGTGCGGACCTTTTGGGGAAAACCTGGTGTACACGCGAAGCAACGGGGAGGTGGTCAATGGGACGCGCGCTCCATTTGGAAACAACTTCGGCACGGATGTCTACTTTGATGCCATGGGCAACTCGGTGTACAACTCATTGCAAGTCAGCCTCAGGCACAGCGGGGGTGGCTTGACAATGCTGGGCAGCTACACTTACGGAAAGTCCCTCGATCAATCCTCCAATCTCGGTGAGCAGGTAGACCCGTATGATTACGGGCTCACGCGCGCCCCTTCCTCTTTCGATATCAAGCACAATTTCGTCACCAGTTACCGCTATGACCTGCCGTTTAACAAGCTCTTCCGTCATGCGGACCAGGTAACAACGGGCTGGGCAATCTCCGGAATCACTCGTTTCAGCAGCGGTGTTCCGGTGACCCTAATCAACCCCAACGATACCGCTTTGATCGGAAGCTACAACAACGGAGTGAACGGTGTGGGATTTGGAGGTTTGGACGCGGCGCCGGGCGCTCTCCAACTCAATGGCAACCCAAGAAAAGGTCAGCCCTACTTTAACCCCGCAATCTTCAGCCTTCCGGCGCTCGGTTTACCCGGAACCGCCTCGCGCCGGCTGTTTTACGGGCCCGGAATGAACAATTGGGACCTTGCGCTGCTGAAGGAGACCCACTTCAGCGAGACCAGAGTATTGGAATTCCGCCTGGAAACGTTCAACACATTTAACCACGCTCAGTTCTTCGGCGCAAACTCCGTTGATGGCAATACCAACGATTCGACATTCGGCGAGATCGTCAGCGCGATGACGCCTCGCCTGATACAGGTCTCCTTAAAGTTCCGTTTTTAGTCCAACTCCCGGTTTGAGGCACACGAAGTACATCCAACAAACCCACCCCCGCTAGCGATTCTCTTGGCCACCGCCGCGCCGATGGCCGAAAGATAGGGCTGCGCTGGCCAGAAGATACGCGGCTTAGAAACCTTCTGTGCCAGCAAACATATTACTTTTCACGGGCATGGTTATTCCTGCAATAAGAGCTATTTGCTTAACCTTCTCAGACTCGTCGATGCGCGGCCATTTTCACATAGTGTCCAAAAGATAGGCTGTGCTGCCTGGAAGATAACTATCGGACGGACGAGCCGGAGCATCAATATTATAGGTTGGCCTCGCAGTAATACCGTCTCATGGGTCCACACTTTGATGCTCGAATACCTCTGACTGTCGGAGGAGAATAATGAAATATCCGCATCACATCCGAAAGGGATTTGCCGTGGTGTTGGTGGCGGCAGCGGCGCTTGTTGTCGCCACGGGACTTCTGGAATCCGGCCGCAGTCATGGTCAGGCTACCAACGCCAATACGCCGCACGAAGCAGCGGCAAAATCCAACGCGTCCCCGTCAGAAGCGGCCTTGGACCTGACACCCAGCCAACTGAACTCGATCAAGATCGAGCCGGTGGGAAGCTACCTGTTTCCCGTGGAGAAGGAAGCGGTGGGCAACATTGATTATGACGAAGACCTGTCCGTGCAAGTTTTTCCGGATTATCAGGGAACCATCATCGAGACCCTTGTGCAACTGGGCGCCGAAGTTCAGAAGGACCAGCGCCTCTATACCATTAAAAGCCCTGACCTCATCCAGGCGGAGTCAACGCTAATCGGCGCGGAGGCGACTTACGTCCTGACCAGCAAGGAACTGGCGCGCGTCCAGGGTCTGGGCGGAGTTGCCGAGCGCGAGAAGGAACAGGCGACCTCCGATCAACAAACCGCGGAAGGCGCGCTCAAAGCCGCGCGCGATGCCGTCCGCGTTTTTGGCAAGACGGATGCCGAAATCGATCAAATAATTGCCTCGCGCAAGATCGATCCCGCCCTGGTGGTGCGCAGTCCCATTCCCGGCAAAATCACCTCCAAGAACGCGCAGCCAGGGTGGTTGGTGCAGCCGGGTAACCTGCCGGCGCCCTATGCGGTGTCTGACGTCACGATCAAATGGATGCTGGCGAACGTCATGGAGAGCGAAATCCCGCTTTTTCATTTGGGCCAGCCGGTGCAAGTCCGGGTGATCTCCTATCCCGACCGGGTGTTTAAGGGGAAGGTCTCGAAGATCTACGAGACGGTTGATCCGAATACGCATCGAGTAACAATCCGTTCCGAGATCGCAGACCCCAACGATGAGCTGCATCCCGGGATGCTCGCGAACTTCGTCATTCGCGTCCACGACCCGGTGGAAGCCACCGCCATCCCCGCGAATGGCGTGGTCCGCGAATCCGACGGCGCGATGACCGCTTGGGTGACCACCGATCGCCACCATTTTGTGCAGAGAATCATCAAGACCGGCCTGCGCAAGGACACCCAGGTGCAGATTCTCGAGGGCTTGCAGCGCGGAGAACTGGTCGTGGTGGACGGCGCCGTGTTTCTGAGCAACCTGCTGGAGGCGCCACCGAGCGACTGAAAGGCAGTGGATAGTGGCTAGTGGCTAGTGGTTAGTGAATGCTTTATATTCGGCAAACAATATTCACTATCCGCTAACCACTAGCCACTAGCCACTGACCACTGATCTTATGTTCAAAGCTCTCATCGCATTTTGCCTGAGCCGCCGCCCGATTGTGGTGTTGGGCTTGGCGTTGTTTACCGGCGCCGGGTTCATTGCTTTCAAGTTGCTCAATATTGAGGCGTATCCCAACCCCACGCCCGTGATCCTGGAAATTACCGCGCAGGCGCCGGGCCTCTCGGCCGAGGAGATGGAACGTTACTACACGCTCCCCACGGAGATTGGGCTTTACACCACGCCGGGCATTGATGTCATCCGCTCGACCTCGTTCTATGGATTGTCCTTTGTGCGCGTCAGCTTCAAATATGGGGTGGACTACAACTTTGCCTACGCCCAGGCATCGGTGGCGATGCAACAGAACGTCAGCCTGCCCGGCGGTCTGGTGCCCACCATCCAAGCCAACAGCTCGACGGGGGAAATCTATCGTTATCAGGTCGTTGGTCCCAAGCATTTTGGAATCACCAATCTGCGCACGGTGCAGGATTGGATTGTCATGCGCCGGCTGCTGACCATTCCCGGCATCGCCGCCATCAACAGTTGGGGCGGCCCCACCAAGGAATTCCAGGTCGAGGTGGACCCTCACAAACTGGAAGCCTATAGCGTCACCGTGCCCCAAGTCCTGACGGCGCTGGGCAACGCCAACCTCAACGTCGGCGGGCGCGAAATCCGCATTGGCCAGCAGTCCATCAATATCCGCGGCGTCGGTCTGATTGATGATGGTGGCAATGATGATTTGCGGCAGGGTTACAAGGTTGACGACATCGAAAATGTGGTTCTCGCCCAGTCGGGCGGTGTGCCGGTTCTGGTTCGGGATGTCGCCAAGGTGTCGGTTGGCTATCGGCCCCGGCTCGGAATTCTGGGCAAGGACAGCAATGACGATGTGGTGGGATCGATCGTGGTGATGAGGCGAACGGAAAAGACCTCCGACATGATTCCCAAGGTCAAAGAGGCCATTGACAAGCTGAATCACGACGGGAGCCTGCCGCCGGGAGTCCACGTGGTTCCATACTACGACCGCTCCTCCTTGATCGCCATCACCACGCACACGGTTTTGCACAACCTGATTTTCGGCTGCGTGCTGGTCTTCCTGATCCAATGGATTTTCCTCGGCAATCTCCGCAGCGCCACCATCGTGGGATTGAACATCCCCTTCGCGCTGTTCTTCGCCACCATTCTCCTGGTCATGCAGGGTGAAAGCGCCAACCTCCTGTCCGTGGGCGCGGTGGATTTCGGCATCATCGTGGATTCGGCGGTGATCCTGGTGGAGAATATTTTCCGGAATTTTCAGCGCGACGCAGAAGAAAGACAAAGTCTGCTCCACCGTTTGGCGGAGGGTACTTGGGGGCCCGACCCGACGAGATCCTCCGAACATATGACGGCAGCTCATGGATGGACGGATCGCTTGCGGCTGATTCTGATCAGCGCCATGCAGGTGGACAAGGCGGTTCTCTTCTCGGCGCTCATCACCGTGGCCGGTTTCGTGCCCTTATTCACCATGCAGGGAGTCGAGGGTCAGATCTTCGGCCCCATGGCGCGCACATACGGCTACGCCCTGGCCGGAGCCCTGATCGCAACGTTCACCGTAACACCCGTAATCGCTTCCTTCCTGCTCCCCAAGAACGTGAAGGAAGCCGAAACGTTCGTCGTCCGCCTGTTGCACCGTATCTACAATCCTGCCCTGCGTTTTTCCCTGAACCACCGCGCTCTCGTGGTGGGATTGGAACTTACCCTTTCTCTGGGAACCTTCTTCCTGATCGCACCGAGACTCGGCAGCGAGTTTCTTCCGCATTTGGAAGAAGGTAACTTTTGGATTCGCGCTTCCATGCCCATCACCCTCTCGCTCGAAGACGGCGAGGCGGCCACGAGAAAAATGCGAGAGATTCTTCTGCGCCACCCTGAAGTCCTCACCGTGGTTTCCCAGCATGGCCGGCCGGACGACGGCAGCGACGCTTCGCCCTTCTCCAACGTCGAGCTCTTCGCACCCCTCAAGCCTTTTGACCAATGGCCCAAAGGCTTGACCAAGGATAAGTTAACCAACCAGATTCAAGCGGAGTTTAATAACGAGCTGCCCGGGGTCGTCTTCAATTTCTCCCAATACATTGAGGACAACATCGAGGAAGCCATCTCGGGCGTCAAAGGCGTCAATTCGGTCAAGGTCGTCGGTCCCAATCTGCAAACCATCACCAAACTCGCCGAGCAGATCCGGGACCAGATGAGCCAGGTGCGGGGCGTTACCGACCTCGGCATCTTCCCCGTCCTGGGACAGCCCAACTTGAACATCAAGGTGGATCGTGCCAAGGCGGCGCGCTATGGCCTCAATTCCGGTGATGTCAACTTGGTCGTGCAAGCGGCCATGGGTGGAGCCGTAGCAACTTCGGTGCTGGAGGGCGACCGGCAGTTCGATCTCGTCCTCCGTTATACACCGGAATACCGCGACAATATCGAGAAAATCCGCAACATCAAAGTGGCTTATCAAACCCCCAGCGGCGCCAATGCCTATATCCCCTTGAGCGAACTGGCGACGATCACCCTGGATACGGGAGCTGCCTGGGTTTATCACGAGAGCGTGCAGCGCTTCATCCCGGTCAAGTTCAGCGTCCGTGGCCGCGACCTGGGCGGCACGGTCGAGGAGGCGCAGAAGCGGATTGCGGACAAGGTCAAACTGCCGCCGGGATACCGGCTGGTTTGGGCCGGCGAGTTCGGAGACCTTCAGGAAGCCAAGCAACGTCTGTATATCATTGTACCCATCAGCTTCGTGCTGATTGGCGGGATGCTCTACGGCTTGTTCAATAACTTGCGCGACTCCCTTCTGGCGCTTGCCGGCATCCCGGACGCGATAGTGGGCGGCATCCTGGCGCTCTATATCTCCGGTCTCCATTTCAGCATCTCCGCCGCCATCGGCTTTGTCTCGCTCTTCGGCGTGTCCGTCATGGACGGCATCCTGATGATTACTTTTTACGAACACGAAAGGGAGAAGGGCTTTGCGCCCGTGGAGTCGATGTACCGCGCGGCCAGCACCCGCATGCGGCCACTGCTGATGACGGCGCTTTCGGCCTGTATTGGCCTCTTTCCCGCGGCTATTTCCACGGGTATCGGCAGCCAAGTGCAGCGACCACTCGCCACGGTGATCGTAGGGGGCATGTTGGTCGGCCCCGTCATGCTGCTTCTCGCGGTGCCCGCGCTGAGAATGATATTTATAGGCCAAGACCGTGAACATGACCCCAAAGCGGAGGTTCAATCAGAATGAGGACCACGTGTCTCCTTTTCCTGACAATGACCTGGGCGGCAGGGATGCAGGGGACAGGATACGCAGCCCCCTCGAGTTGCGCGCCGCCCTCGATGAAAATGCGCGCAGCGCCTTGGAGCGCGGTAGCAGCAGCTACCGCCTTTCATCCTCCACCCCTTGCACATTTGCCGTATGAATCGAAGGTGGAAGGCGGTAGCTGCTGCTACCGCAGTCCAAAGTGGCTTCGGCACGGCTATTCTCGTGGCAGCGGGGCGGCAGAGCTGCTGGCCAACGCCCACGATGAACAGGGAGACACTGGTCGGGTTTCCGGCACGATTCACGCGCACAGCGCGGTGGCAGAGCCGCCGGGCAGCACCCGCCCGGTCAAGCATAGTCTGGACAAGCCTAAGACGAATCTTCCCAAGCCGCTTCCGAACAACCGGCAACGTTCCCTGCCTGGAAATGCTCTTCCCCAGCCGCGCTCAGACAAATTCGGGGGTGCGGCAAAAGGCGGATTCATCGGGAACGGAAATGGCAACAACACCTCACCGGTTCGAACGTCAAGTGCCGTCCGGCCCCCCGTGCCCTCGCTCAACCAGGCGCGCCATCGCAGCCCTAACCCGGCGGTCGTGGGTGGATCGCCAAACTTACATAGCAGCCATACCGCGGCGATCAACGGAACCCGTATGAACCGCAAGCGGTAGCAGGAGGATTAGATAAGAGTACCAATGCTGCTGACCAGGACGCTGCCATGAAAATTGCCGTGCCGAAGGCACCTTGGAGTGCGGCGGCTCGACGCCGCCTTGTCCTCGCTCCATCGCCTGAAAGTGAAGCTGGGGCAAAGGCGGCGTCGAGCCGCCGCAGTCCAAGGCGCTTCGCGCGTTATCATTCAACGGGGAACTAATTCTATGTTTTGCACTCGCCAATCGCATCTCGCCCGCTTCATCGTGACCTCGGCGTTACTGCTCACCGCCGGTTGCGTGGTGGGGCCTAAATTCAAGAAGCCTGCTGCTCCCGATGTGGGGGGTTATACGCCCACACCGATTACCACCACCAACACGACGCCCAACGTCACCGGGGGAGAGGCGCAGCACTTGGTGGACGGGAAAGATATTCCGGGAGAGTGGTGGGATTTGTTTCACTCGCAGGCCCTCGACGATTTGATTGAGCGCGCACTGAAGGCCAATCCCGATCTCAAGGCAGCGCAGGCGGCATTGCGAGTGGCAAGAGAGAATGTGCTGGCCCAACGAGGTTTCTATTATCCCAGCGTTACCGGAGGTTTTACGGTGACCCGGGCGAGGACGGCGGAGGACCTTTCTCCCGCCCTCAACGCCAACATCCAGAACTACAGCCTCTATACGCCCCAAGTGAGCGTCGCATACGTGCCTGACGTTTTCGGACTGAACCGGAGGACGGTGGAATCGCTCGAAGCGCAGGCACAGCAGGCGCGTTTTGCCCTGATCGCGACGCATATTACGCTGAGCTCGAACGTCGCCGCCGGAGCCATACAAGAGGCATCGTTGCGGGGGCAGATGAAAGCCACCGATGAGCTCATTACCATCAACACCGAAATGCTCAAGATTATCCGAGAACAGTATCAGAAGGGGTATGCGAGCGAGCTCGACGTGGCGGCGCAAGAATCGCAGCTCGCGCAGATCCTCGCCACCATGCCCCCCATGATGAAGCAGTTGGCGCAACAACGGGACGCGCTGGCGGTCCTGGCCGGCGGGTTCCCGCAAAAGGACTTCTCCGAAAAGTTTGAACTTTCCAGCCTGCAATTGCCGCAGGAACTGCCCCTGAGCCTTCCTTCGAAACTCGTCGAGCAGCGCCCGGACGTGCGTCAGGCCGAGGAGAACCTCCATGCCGCCAGCGCCCTCATCGGCGTAGCCATTGCGAACCGGATCCCGACGATTACCCTGTCCGCCGATGCCGGCAGCTCGCCCGATGCCATCAGCAAGATGTTCTCCGGCGGCAATGGCTTTTGGGATTTGACCGCGGGGATCACCCAGCCCATCTTTGATGCCGGCACCTTGAAGCACCGCGAGCGCGCGGCGCAAGCCGCCTATACTCAGGCCTCCGAACAATATCGCAGCACGGTGCTGACCGCCTTCCAGAATGTCGCGGATACGCTGCACGCGCTGTACCAGGACGCCGACACCTTGAAGGCCGACGCAGCCGCCAAAGATGCCGCGGGCGTCACCCTGGAATTGGCCAAGAAACAGTATCAGTCGGGCTATGCCGGCTACCTGGCACTCTTGAGCGCGGAACAAGCGTATCAGCAAGCCGTGATTAACCTGGTTCAGGCGCAGGCCAATCGTTATGCCGACACGGCCGCCTTATTCCAGGCGCTGGGCGGCGGATGGTGGAACCGCCCGGATGTCCCTAAGAGTTAATTCGAAATGAACGTAGGGCTCCCGAAACGGCGTAGGGGCGGTTCGCGAACCGCCCCTACTATTCATTGAGCCGCTAGCCATCCTTCTGCGCTGTAAAACGAAAGGACGAGACTCTATGACATCGAAAGAAGTCCGCGCTCGTATCGAGGAAACCGGCATTGTTGCCGCCGTTCGCGTGTACACGGCGGAAGAAGCTCTTTTCGCCGCCGAGGCGGTCGTCGCGGGGGGGATTCCCGTCGTGGAAATCACCTTGACCGTGCCTCAAGCCACCGAGGTCATTTCGCATTTGGTGAAAAAACATCCCGACATGGTAGTGGGGGCGGGCGGTGTGACGGACACGGCCCTCGCGCGCCAGTGTCTCGACGCGGGAGCGCAGTTTTTAACGAGCGACGGACTCCATTTGGCCGTGATCGAGTTCGCGGTAAAACAGGATGTCATTGTGTTTCCCGGAGCGCTAACCCCAACGGAAGTCATGACGGCGTGGGAGGCGCATGCGGATTTCGTCAAGGTGGTTCCCTGCTCGCAGATTGGCGGAGAAACCTATATTGGATCCCTTCATCGGATGTTCCCGCATATTCCCCTGATCGCCGCAGGCGGCGTGAGTCAAAAGAACGCATCCAAATTCATCTTCGCCGGGGCCACGGCACTCGGCATCGGTCGCGAACTGCTCCCCACCGACGCGCTACGCCATCGCCAAGCGGGACGGATTGGCAATTTGGCCCGACGTTTCTTGAGTTCTGTGAAATCAGGCCGGGAACATTAGGCAAGGCTGTGCAAATTAGGAATTGGCAGCTCCAGTTTGAGGGGTCAAGTCCATTTTGTCCAATGTCACTTCCCTCTGGGCGGCGGGAGGGTCACGGCAGGAGCTGCCCGCTGTCCAAATGAGCGGAAGGATTTGCAGGGGTGCAGAAGAGAATTGACCCCGAGGCCCGAAAAGCGACATTTTGACGCTCTGTGCCAGCGTCGGGCAGTAGCCAATATTTTCGGCCATTCTGGGGCTATCCACAATGCGGGGATAGGAAATGCAGGTCAGGAGCTTACGCGGAAAAAGTGGACGCGATAGAGATTTGGGCACCGACCGGCCAGTCGTAGCAGCGGTTTTACTGGCCGTCACCACCGTCCTACTGCTGATCGGGTTTGCTGGCCCATCGGGTGACATCGTCCTCCCCGAGCCCGCGGGTTGGGTTTATCTTGGCGTCGTCATTATCGTCGCTGCCACTGTCCTCGTCTGGCTCTTCTGCGTTGATGACAACAAGCGAAAAAGAGGAAACACATCGGGATTAAGAATGGTTAAACCAAGATCGAAACGACTCCCCCTTCGCTAGGTTTCCGACCCGTCCACTGAAAGACGTGCGAGGGGTGGTATGATTGGCGACAGACATAACGCTGAAATCCGAAATTCGGATAAGCTTCCAGTTCGGACAAGCATGATGGCTGCGGCGGACATCCCGAACCCCCCAGAACCGGGTCCACTCCAACTCGCCATGCGGCTTTCCCTGGCCGTCGGGTTCTTCATGCTCGGAACAAAAGTGCTTGCCTATTGGATGACCGGATCCGCGGCGATCCTCTCCGACGCCGCCGAATCGGTCGTCCACGTGGTGGCTGTTTCCTTTGCCGCATACAGCCTCTGGTTGAGTCGAAAGCCCCCCGACCCTAGCCATCTTTACGGTCATGACAAGATCGCCTTTTTTTCGGCTGGGTTTGAGGGCGCCATGATCGTGCTGGCGGCGTTTTATATCGTGTATGAGTCAATTCGCAGGTTGATCGCAGGGCCCAAACTGGAAAACCTTGGGGCAGGGGCTTTGCTCGTTCTGGTTGCCGGCGCAATCAACGGAGGGCTGGGCGGCTATCTGGTCTGGGTTGGAAAAAGGCATGGGTCGTTGATCCTGGAGGCCGATGGTCGACACGTACTCACCGACTGCTTGACCAGTCTTGGGGTCGTCGTGGGACTGGGTTTGACCATGCTCACCGGCTGGCTGCGCTTTGATCCCATTGTGGCGATTCTTATTGCCCTGGACATCCTTTGGATGGGGAGCAAGTTGATTCGCCAATCGATCGGCGGATTGATGGATGAAGTCAATCCGATAACCCAGGCTCAAATCCGGCGCCTGCTCGTCGAGATGACTTCTGAAGCCGGGGTTGAGTTTCATGGGTTGCGGCTTCGCAATGCGGGCAATAGTAATTGGGTGGAATTCCATCTGCTCTTTCCCAAAGACACTTCTTTGGAATCGGCTCATTCGCTGGCCACCAAAATTGAAGAGAGGATTCAACAAGACTCGACGATGAGAACCGAAGTGATCAGCCATTTGGAAACCCTGGAGGACCACCATGAGGTCCACAGGCGTGGCCACTTTGAAAAGTTGGATGAGCAAGGTCCGCCGAAATCCAAATGGAGGCGCTGAACTACAGTAAGGGGGAGAGGTCGACCTTCGACCATCCTCATTTTTGTTTCGCGATTGGCGTTAGCGCTGGGCCTCGGTGCTGCCTTTGGAGTCGAACGGCAGTGGGGAAAACGGTTGACGCCTGGATCGATCGCCACTTGACAACCACTCGTTACTGATGCCGGGCCGAGGGGAGTCAGGTCCGCTTTCAAAGCGCAGTCGTCCTATCTTCCGGGAAGCGCGTAGGCATCGTTCGAGCTTCCACGGCTTTCCGAACCGTGACCTCAGACTTGGCACACGCTCCTGCGAGTGGCCTCACTTGGTAAGCTTGCCGCCGGCGCCGAAGACTCTCCCGAGATGCCTAACACGGGCATGACTTTGTGTCCCTCGACATCAGACCAGACGGGTGCCACAATGGCACCGCCCAAAGTCCTGCCGAAAGGATGGAGGCCTGCAAGCATTCCTAGCCGAGGTTCTTTTCGCTTTGCTTCTCCCTTCACTTGGCGGGTTGGAAGCCCGAAGGAGCATGTGAAGCATGCAGCAGATAACTCATGATGTGTTAATTCTGGGAACCGGACTCGCGGGGTTGCGCGCCGCCGTGGAGATCTGTATCAAAACGCGAGGTAGGGCCGACATCGGTATCGTGTCGAAGGTGCAAGTCATGCGCTCGCATTCCGTGTGCGCGGAAGGTGGCACCGGCGCGGTGATGCGCCCCGAGGAAGGGGACAGCTTGGAGTTGCATGCTTGGGACACCGTGAAGGGTTCTGATTTTCTGGCGGACCAGGATGTAGTGGATCGTTTTGTGCGAACCTCGCCCGATGAAATCCGGCGGCTCGAGCACTGGGGATGCCCGTGGTCACGCCGCGACGACGGCCGCATCATGCAACGTCCGTTTGGCGGTCATTCTTTTCCGCGTGCGTGCATGGCGGCTGACAAAACCGGCTTTTTCGAGATGCAGTCCCTCTACGACACCCTCGTCAAATACTCGAACTTCCGGCGCTACGACGAGTGTTTCGTCACCTCCATACTCCTCGAGGGAGGCCGCTTTGCTGCGCTTACGCTTTTTGATGCTCCCACGGGCGAGTTTTACGTCTTGCGCGGCAAAGCTTTGCTGATTGCTTCGGGAGGATTGGGGAACCTTTATGGGTTCACCACCTACTCGCAAACCGTCACGGGTGACGGGCAGGCCATCGCCTATCGCGCGGGCCTGGCCTTGGAGGACCCGGAGTTCTTGCAGTTTCACCCCACCGGGTTGGTGCCCTCGGGCATCCTGATGACCGAGGGCTGCCGGGGTGAGGGCGGCTACCTGCGCAACAATAAGGGCGAGCGCTTCATGGAAAAGTATGCGCCCAAGATGATGGAGCTTGCGCCCCGCGACATCGTTTCCCGTTCCGAGATGACGGAAATCCTAGAGGGGCGCGGCTTCCCGGGACCCGATGGCCTTGATTACATCAACCTCGATTTGACGCACCTGGGGGCCGAGCGGATCAACAAGCGCCTGCCCTTGATTCGGGAAGTGTGCATCAAGTTTTTGGGGATCGACCCGATCACGCAGCCCATCCCCATCCGGCCCGTGGCCCACTACTCCATGGGCGGTATCGAAGCCGACATCGATGGCCGGACGAAGGTGGAAAACATCTGGGCCGCCGGTGAGGTGGCCTGCCACTCGATGCACGGCGCCAACCGGCTCGGTTGCAACTCCACGGCGGAATGCCTCGTGTGGGGCGGCATCACGGGCGGCGAGATCTCGAAGTACCTTGACTTGGGCGCGAAGCTCAGCGACGTGCCGGAAGACCAGGCCCAGGAAGAAGAGAAACGGATTTTCTGTGGGCTGCTGCAACAGACTGGAACGGAGAATCCAGCTCACATCCGCCGCGAGCTGCGAACCTTGATGGATAAACACGCGGGTGTCTACCGCACCGGCGAATCCATGCAAGAGGGCTTGGACAAGATCGCCGACTTGAAGCAGCGCTTCCGGAAAATCACCGTGCAAGACAAGAGCCGAATCTACAACTCCAACCTGATTCAGACGCTCGAGACCGAAAACATGCTGGAGTTGGCCGGGGTGCTGCTCTTCGCGGGCCTGGCCCGCGAGGAATCCCGTGGGGGTCATGCCCGCACGGATTTTACCCAACGCGACGACGCGAATTTCCTGGCTCACTCCATGGTTTACTACACCGGCGACAAGCCGCGGCTGGAATACAAGCCCGTGACGATTACCAACTGGAAGCCAGTGGAGCGGAAATATTGATGATTGACGATTTGCGATTGACGATTGAAATGGACCGATGGCGAGGGGTTGGTTCTCAATCGTCAATCGTCAATCGAAAATCGACAATCCTCGAAGGAGGCGGGCATGGCCGAAATCCAAAGGCACGATAATCGGCTCGGGCTGTGGGGATGGCTCGGGGGTGGGCGTTGGGGTGTGGAGCGCTACGCGTACATTTTCCATCGGCTGACCGGCCTGGGCATCCTTTCCTACTTTCTGATGCACGTCGTGGTAACCAGCCTGCGCGCCCGGGGGATCTACCTCTGGGTTGAAGGGCGAATCTTTCACCAGCCCATCTTCAAGTTGGGGGAGTTTCTGGTCTTCGCGGCGTTCGCCTACCATGCCTTTAACGGCGTCCGCCTGGTGCTGGTGGAACTGGGCTTTGCGGTCGGCAAGCCCATCGAACCCATCTATCCCTACAAGACATCACTGAACGTCCAGCGGCCCCTGCTGGTTGTCATGATGGTCCTAGCGGCAGTTTTTCTCGCCGCGGGCGGGTATGCATTCCTAGGGTTGGCGAAGTAGGAGGAGAAATGGGCGAAACAAAATACTGGACGTGGCACATGGCGGCGGGCGTGGTGATCCTGGTCTTGCTCGGCCTCCACATGCTCATCATGCACCTGGGTGGCATCACTCACCTGTATGCGCCTCTCGGTGGCGAGGCGATTTCCAAAGCGAACAGTCTGTATCGCGATGGCCAGTTGTTCTTCACCGTCACTTACGTTCTCCTTCTCGCCGTGGCGCTCTATCACGGCCTTTATGGCCTGCGGACCATCCTGTTCGAGTTGACGTTGAAGCCTGCCGCCGAAAAGGCCATCACCTTCGTCCTGCTCATTGTGGGACTGGGCCTGCTCGGCCTGGGCACCTGGGGGGCCATCGCGGCCCATGCCATCGCCAAAGCCGGAGTAAGGGGGTAGCCATGCCGGAGAACAGCCAGACTACACGACCCATCAACTTCCACGTCACGCGTTACAATCCGGAGCGCGATCGCGAGCCGCACATGCAGACGTACACGATACCCGTGCGCGCAGGGATGACGGTGCTGGACGGCCTGCACTACATCAAAGAGAACCTGGATGCCTCGCTCGCCTGGCGCTACTCGTGTCGCATGGGCGTCTGTGGGTCGTGCGGCATGCTCCTGAACGGCCACCCGACGCTGGCTTGCAACACCCAGATCCTGCACATCGCGACTACAGATCTCACGGTAAGCCCCTTGCCGAATTTCG
>Ga0326727_10011293_pt1 | contig 20873 bp, 18 predicted proteins | sample MB2enrmetagenome_FD_207643 | JGI IMG/M metagenome (GOLD analysis project Ga0326727, IMG submission 207643) | Lab enriched peat soil microbial communities from McLean, Ithaca, NY, United States - MB29MY | ecosystem: Environmental > Terrestrial > Soil > Wetlands > Peat | place: USA: New York...
CTTTTAAAAATGCTTTACGCTGGGGAGCGGCAGGCGCTTTTGGGGTGGCATCGTCCAATCACAGGAGACAACTTCGTATCAATGCCAAAGGGGCCTGTGTTGAGTCGGATTTACGATTTAATTAAAGGCACTGTTTTGGCCGGCGAATCAGATATGCAGAAGTGGTCTCAACACTTTTCCTCTCGTCAGCAAAACCACGTCACACTTCTTGCAGAACCAGATTTTGACTTTTTATCCCAACGAGAGCTTGAAGCATTGGACGCGGCATTTGAGGAAATTCAGGCATTGGAAAATGAGCATGGACTGATAGCCGACGTGTTGCACGCCCGCTGGCCTGAATGGAAAGACCCAAAAACAAGTTGCGGTAAAGGCTCCGCCCCCATTGAGTTGACTGAGATTCTGGAGCAGTCATTGGACGACGAGGATGAGATTCAAAGGATCACTCTCGAAATTCAGGCCGTGCAATCAGCGAAAGCCGCGCTGCAAGCGGACTAGGCGGCGTGAATATCGGGGATACTTTTGTCTGGTGTCCAGAATCGGGACTTGACCATTTGTGGATTCTAATTTCCGACCCGAATTGCAACGCCGGGAAATGCGTTTTGGTGAATCTCACCGAATCGCGTCATGCCAGGCACTCATTTATTCTGCATCCAGGCCAGCATCGCTTCATAATCAAAGACAGCGATGTGAATTTTGGGGACGCATTTTTAACCACTTGCGAAAATTTGAAACGTCAGCTTTCGATGTCGGCGGCGAGGTCGCATGATCCATTGGACAAGGCGATTTTGGACGACATCATTAAAAGGGCGCGCACACACCCCGGTTTCCCGCCTTTTCTGCGAAAACTACTTCCCCCTCCATGAGGGTTAAACTATCCATCCAAAGGCTCAAACCATACTATTGCCAATTTCATAAACTTTTCGCCATCGGTACGAAGCTGCAAAACGACAAATTCTGGCAATAGTATGGTTTGACTCCTTTGATGGTTTCAGAAATCGTATCCTAGGCGATCAATAATTTGCCGTCCTTTTTCTTTGCCAACCTCTGCATAAATTGAGAGCAGCGACGAGAACGTTCCTTTGCCACCGATAATATCCCAAAATTCATCTTGAAGAACAACCTGATGCTGCATGTCGAGATGGCTTATGGCAAAACTGTGTTTGTAATTCTCACGCAAGCCATAAGGGTTGTAAGCCATCGCGTAAAACGTATTCACTTTAGGTGGACCTTTTCGCCGCAATGCGTGAGTTCGCAGCAGGCGATCGGTAACTTCTATCCCTTGCCCCTTGTTTGGCTTAGGTGATTTGATTTCAAAATAGAATTCGCTGCCGCTATGGGTTTTCAGATACACGTCCGTGATGGTGCGGATTTGTCTCGCCTTGTTTGTGCTCGTTTTGAGCACGCGCTCGACTGCTGCCGGATAATCAAGACCGTGACCTTGGTCGATTATAGCGCGAACACGCTCCAGTTCGGCCAAACATTCTTCTGAAACATTGCCAATTAGCTCCTTGCTGCGCTCTGCCTCTTTATGGTTGTCGAGAGCAATAAGCCGCGCACATTCCTCAAACGTAGTGCCAAGTGAAGTCGAGAAGGAGCGTTCAAATGCTGAAAGCCTGACAGCTTCAGGTGGTAAAATCGCGATATGGAAGGGCTTTAACTTTCCAGCTTTAGCATCAGCCAAAAGCCATTCCGATTCCTTTCCTGTTCGCACAGCTTTTTGGTGCTTATCAAGCTGAATCTCAAGAAAACCCTCGAGGAATCCCTTTATTTTACTACGCGTTTCAGGTTTAATCATAACGTCGGCAGATCAGTATTTCCTCAAAGAAATCGCCCGCTCGCCGTCCTGTTCGGCGATTAACATGCCGTTTCAACCTTTGCTCAATGCAGAATCCATTTAGCTTCATGATCTCCGAGTAGATGCTGTGCTTGTCATTCACAACGATAACGACTCTGCCGCGCGGACTTAGGTGTAATCGAATGTTTGCAATGACCTGGCCGATTTCTTCACCGTATTTGCGTTTCGCTGCCTGCGAACTTCCCTTAAAGGCTGCACCAATTTCCTGTTCGCTCTGAAATGGCAAACCCAATAGTTCATACGCATAACGATGCTGCTCGTGATAATCTATGAGACCAACGTAAGGCGGAGATGTAATCACAAGATCAAATTCAGGCAATTTAGCAAACCGAGCGTCTTGATTGAGAATTGTGACTTTTGCCCTCTTGGCAAGCGAGGAGAACTCTTTGATGCGATCCACAGTGTCGAGTGCGTAGCGGTTCAAAAAACCCAAGGCATCCTGTGTAGGGGAGCAAGTTCGGCTATGCTTATAGCAATAGTAAGGTTCTGTTTGGGGATGCTTCGGAAAATCCAAGTCGAAATGGGTTGTCATGCGCGCGGACCTCGCCGACCTGGAAAGTATGATTTTGAAAACATCTTGATATTGGTAATCAGAAATAAGATCTCGAAAACACAGCAATTGGTTCAAGGCTTTTGGGTGAAACCATTTTTTCAGAAACGCGCTGTCGGTTTCAGCTTGGAACGGCGCATCACAAAAGAGGGACTTGCTTAATCGTTCATTCAATCTCAGAAGAATATCACGAACTTCTCGTTCTAATGCTGCTAGGTTGTAGAAGTCCGTCTTTACTTTTGCCAATAGGCAATTAAATGCGCTGACATCACAGCCAACACTCGCTATGCCCAATGATTGGGCTTCAACGAATGTAGTGCCCGAGCCAGCGAATGGATCATAGACAGTTTCTGGCTGAAATTTCCTAAGGAAAATCTCCACTAACTGTGGGATGTATTTCCCTAAATATGGATGGAGTCGATGAACATGCTTCGTTCGCTCAACCTCCGGCAAATCCTTCTCGCGCCAGTTTAGATTAAGGGTAGTTAGGTCTGTTTCCCGATCTATTGAAGCGAAATCAGTGAATGGTTTTTCTTCGTAAGAAGGATTGTAACCGTGTTTCTCACCATTGGTCTTTACAACATCAATGAAAAAGTCTTCGGTGTGAACCCGATACGGCGGTGGTGCCTCGCGTAGAAAACTTTTATGAGGTCGCTGCTTGCTTGCTTTGGGACGCAATCTCGTTGGTCGCAATTTCTTTTTAGCCAATTTCATTGACGAATATTAAACCTCGCCAAAACCGCACATGCAAGTTTTATCGGTCGAGAGAACTTGTTTGAGGTTGAGCGGTCCACGACACCTTAAGGGGATCAGAAAGGGGTTCCGAGCATCAGAGGGGTCAGAGGGGTCAAAGTCAAAGGGGTCATCAAAGGCGTCAAACCATATATTTGCACGTTTTGGCGCCTGCCGCCGGTGTTTTTTACTGCGTCAAAGGCGTCAACCCATAACTGGATCACTTTTGGGTCCATTGGAGTGCGGACTTGCCCGCAGATCACGCAGATTAACGCCGATACGGATAAAGCCTGCTTCATCTGCGTCCATCTGCGTGTTCTGCGGGCAAAGGTCTTTTCTCTCGTTCCCTCCGTCTTTGCGCTCGCCTTGCCCCGAAAGCGTTCGGGGTTGAAGTTCTTTCGCGGCCATGATGCGGCCCTGTTCAATCTGTTCGCGTATTTTGAGTATTTCGCGGTTAAAACTCCTAAATCTTTGCAGTTCAAGCCTTTAGGCCGATTTTGCCTCAAAAGTGAACGTTTTTTAAACAATTCTTTAAAATATCTGTTGACGAAATGACGTGTTAAAGCTAATCTTCATCTAATGAATAATGAAACAATGAAGTGTATGAAAGAAAACTCAAACCAGTCCTTCCAATTCACCCAGCCACAACCCGCTGCCGAACCCGTCGAACTCGGGCCGTTGCTCGACGAGATTTCAGCCGCCATCCGGTCGCATGTTGTCCTCTCGGCGCACGCCGCAGCGGCCCTCGCGCTGTGGGTTGTCCACACCTACGTCTTCGATACACGAGATGCCGTGGCTTACGTAGCGATTGAATCCCCTGAAAAGCGATGTGGCAAGACGACCCTCCTGTCTGTCCTGGCCGGGCTGGCCTGCCGGGCGCTGGTGGCCTCCAACATCACCGTCAGCGCTCTTTTCAGGGTGATAGACGACGCCGGGCCAACTCTGCTCATTGACGAAGCCGATACTTTTTTGCGCGGCAACAGCGTCATGCGCGGCATCCTCAATTGCGGCAACACCTGGCGCACCGCCTATGTTTTGCGCTTGTCAGGGCGCAAAGGCCGCGGCCCAAAACCAACCGCCGCGCCAGAGCCAGGCGTCAGCGAACTTGTCGCGCCGAAGCAAAGCGAAGGCGGATCGCTGGATTCCAGTCTGGTGCGCTACAGTTGCTGGTGCCCAAAGGTGATTGCCATGATCGGGCGCGTCCCGGACACCATCGCCGACAGGTCGATCGTGGTTCGATTGGAGCGGAAACTCGTGACGGAAAAATGCGCGCCGCTGACCGATTTCAAGCCCGAAACCATCACGTCAAAATGCGTCCGTTTTGCCGACGATAACAGCGAACTCATCGCCAAGGCCGCCCTCGAAACGGTTCCCGGTTTGAACGACAGGGCCGCCGACACCTTTGAGCCTCTTTTTGTGCTGGCGCGCATGGCCGGGCCGGAATGGTTTGAAAGAGCGGCTGAGGCGGCGGTATTCCTGACCTCCTCCCAGAACACCGACTTGCAGGGACCGGGGCTTTTGCTCGATATTCTGACCATCTTCGTGGAGTGCAACGTGGACAAGATGTTCAGCCGCTCCATGGTGGCCTGTTTGCGCGGGGAAGGCGAATGGATTGCCTCGCAGTTCTTCGCGGGAAAAGCGCTCAATGAATTGCTCTTGGCGCAGACCCTCCGGCCTTACGGCATCAGGCCGGTGGCCATTCGGGTTGGCGAGGAAGTCAAAAAGGGCTATCGCGTTGACGATTTCAAGAATTGTCTCAACCGCTATGTTCCCCGCATAGACATAGACGCCAGGCTGGAAGAGATCAAAGCCAACGCGGTTTTACGGCGGGAGGCGAAGGCGGAGGAAGCCGAGCGGTTGAAAAAGGAGGCGGAGGCGAAAAAACCAGTACTACAAGAACGCCAGCGGCAGGAAGAAATAGCCATGGATCAACTTGCCAGCATCCTGGCCGGGGCGGCAAAGGGAGAAAACCCGTAACATGTTACGGCTTTGTTGCTCTTAATGTTTCGGGTTAAGTCGTTGACTATCAACAATGTAACCGATGTTTCCCCTTTTTGGGACCTATGTATCAATCTTGGGTTTCTGGCTCTTTTTGACCAGAAATTAGGGGTTCGATGGTTGCCGAAAAATGGGATCGCGTTGGAAGACGGCCCTGCGCCGGCAGAAAACGGCTGACAATCCCCCCCGAGGCCTCTAAGGTGCGGGTGCGATTATGCCTAGGCGCACCGACATTCATTCGGTTCTCATCATTGGCGCGGGTCCGATTGTCATCGGACAAGCGTGTGAATTTGATTATTCCGGCACTCAGGCCTGCAAGGCGCTGCGTGAAGAAGGCTACCGCATTGTCCTGGTCAATTCCAATCCGGCCACCATCATGACCGATCCCGAATTCGCCGACCGCACTTATATCGAGCCGATCACCCCCGAATGCATCGAAAAAATCATGGCCCGCGAAATCGCGGAAATGCGGCGCATGGGCGCGAAGGGCAAACTGGTTCTGCTGCCCACCCTCGGCGGCCAGACGGCCCTGAACACCGCCATGGCCTTGCATCGGCGCGGCGCGCTGGAACGCTATGGCATCGAGATGATCGGCGCCAACGCCGCCGCCATCGAGCGCGGTGAAGACCGGCAAATCTTCAAAGAGTTGATGCGCTCCATCGGTTTGGATGTCCCCATCAGCGGCATTTCCCACAACCAGGAGGAATCCCGCGCCGTCGCCGAAAAAATCGGGCGTTATCCCTTGATCATTCGTCCCGCCTACACCCTGGGCGGCACCGGCGGCGGCACCGCCTACAACGGCGAGGAATTTGAAATCATGGCCAAACGCGGCCTCGAACTTTCCCCCGTCTCCGAAATCCTCATCGAGGAATCGCTCCTGGGCTGGAAGGAATTTGAAATGGAGGTCATGCGCGACAAAGCCGACAACTGCGTCATGATCTGTTCGATTGAGAATGTTGACCCGATGGGCGTTCACACCGGCGATTCGATCACCGTGGCGCCCATTCAAACGCTGACCGACAAGGAATTTCAGATCATGCGCGACGCCAGCTTTGCGGTCATTCGCGCCGTGGGCGTGGAAACTGGCGGCTCGAATATCCAGTTCGCGGTCAACCCCGACAACGGGCGGATGGTCATCATTGAAATGAACCCGCGGGTCTCGCGTTCCTCGGCCCTGGCCTCCAAAGCCACCGGGTTCCCCATTGCCAAGATCGCCGCCAAGCTGGCCGTGGGCTTTTTGCTGGACGAGATTCGGAACGACATCACGCGCGAAACGCCCGCCAGCTTCGAGCCGACCATTGATTACGTGGTCACAAAAATTCCGCGCTTTGCCTTCGAGAAATTCGCCGAGGCCGATCCGACCCTCAACACGCAAATGAAGTCGGTCGGCGAGGCGATGGCCATTGGCCGCACCTTCAAGGAATCCCTGCAAAAGTGCCTGCGCTCGCTGGAAATCGGCCGCCACGGCCTCGGCGGCGATGGCAAACCGTGGCGCATCGGGGGCGAACTTTACGGCGACCGGGACATTTTGCCCGCGGAACTGATCCGCCAAAAACTCAGTTCGCCCAACGCCGAAAGAATATTCTTCATCCGCCACGCCTTGCGCGCGGGATTCACGATTGAGGAAATCTTCCAACTGACCCGGATTGACCGGTGGTTCCTGGTCCAGATCAAAGAGATCGTGGATCTGGAAGAGCAATTGGCCGCCGCCTCTTAGCGGTGCCCGCCGCCAAATCCGCCGTGACCGCCATGACCACCATGACCGCCATATCCGCCATGGCCATAGCCTCCTCTGCCCCAGCCCCACCCACCAGGGCCCCACCCCCAGCCCCAGCCCCAGCCACCAATCACAACACTTGGCCCGTAGTAGTAGGGATACCCATAATAAGGGTAAACGCCGTAATCCGGATAAACGACAGGAGGGGCGGCCTCCGTGTAAGTGTAAGGCGCCACGGGCGGCGGTGTGCTGGGCATGACCACAGGCGGAGCTGTGTTGCCGGCGGCGGCTTGATTATTTGGCGCCGCCGCCGCTGCCGCGGCCGCTTGCTGTTGCTGTTGAAAGGCCTGCGCCTGCTGCTGGTAGGCCGCATCCGCCTGTCTCTGCAATTCGCCGTCGCGGCGAATCAAAGCCGTGGTCACCTCCTGCGGCATGCCCAAATGTTGCAGATAAATGATTCCGTCCGCATTGAGATGGAACGGCAGAACGGTGTTCTCAATATAGCCGACCAGGACGTCCTTGCTGATGCCGCCCTGGTACATTTTGACCACCTCCGCCACGCCGAATGCCAGCGCCGGAGCCGGCGCCTCAACGCTGGCGGCCGGGGCTGCCGGAGGCGTGGCCACGGTTGCCGGCGCGCTGTTCGAAAGCGTGCTGTCCGCCGCGGCGACATGCCAGGGAACACCGGTGAACACGACCGCTGTGGCAAGGGAAATGAGACTGACCCAATAAACTGATGCGTGCTTTTTCATGTTTCAACTCCTCCGAAACTGTTCATGTCCGAACCTCACCCTTCCTCAACCCCTTATTATAATACGGCTCCATCGTTTATTGGGCAAGCAAAAAACTCAACCGCTGCTTGACTCCCCGTCATCCTTCCGGTAGGCTCTCTCGTAAGTTCGGTGAGCATTCCTATGAACAATTTTCTGGTGCCGATGGTGGTCGAGCAAACGGGCCGCGGCGAACGCGGGTATGACATTTATTCGCGCCTGCTGGTGGACCGCATCGTCTTCCTCGGCACGCCGGTGGACGACATGGTGGCCAACGTCATCATCGCCCAGCTCCTGTTCCTGCAAATGACCGATCCGAAAAAGGACATTCATCTCTACATCAATTCGCCCGGCGGCAGCGTGACGGCGGGGCTGGCTGTTTATGACACGATGCAGTTCATGACGTGCGACGTGAACACGTATTGCATCGGCCTGGCGGCCAGCATGGGGGCCATTCTGCTGTGCGGCGGCACCAAGGGCAAACGTTATGCGCTGCCCAATGCCGATGTCATGATTCACCAGGTCCTCGGCGGCGCCGAAGGCCAGGCCAGCGACGTGGAGATTCGCGTCCGTTACATGCTGCGCCAGAAAATGCGGCTCAACTCCATCATCGCCAAACATACCGGCAAGCCGATCGAGCAGGTGGAAAAGGATTGTGACCGGGATCATTTTATGACTTCCGAGGAGGCCAAGAATTACGGGCTGGTGGATGAAGTGGTCAAATCCCGCAAGGAAATCCCCGGTTTGACGGACCAAAAGGAAACTGACAAATTCCTCTGAGCAACGCCATGGCCCGCCCCACCAATTTAACTCTTTGCAGCTTTTGCGGAAAGTCCCACGCGGAAGTCAAAAAACTCATCGCCGGCCCGGGCGTTTACATCTGCGACAATTGCATCACCCTCTGCAAGAGCGTCCTGGACAAGGAGCTTTCAGCCGAGAACAGGAGGACCACTCCCAAGTTCACCGTCCCAAAGCCCACCGACATCAAGCGGCATCTGGATCAGCATTGCGTCGGCCAGGATCATGCCAAGAAAACTTTGGCCGTCGCGGTCCATAATCATTTCAGGCGGCTCTCTCAAGACCCGCCGGCCCCGGCTTCCCGGGGGGTTCCCGACGAACTGGACTCGGCCCGTCATGCCGAGGTCGAGATCGAAAAAAGCAACATTCTGCTCATCGGCCCCACCGGCTCGGGCAAAACGCTCCTGGCCCGCACCCTGGCCAAAGTCCTCGATGTTCCATTCGCCATCGCCGACGCGACGACCCTGACCGAGGCCGGCTACGTGGGTGAAGACGTGGAGAACATCATCTTGCGCCTGCTCCAAAACGCCGACTACGATGTCCGACGCGCGCAAATGGGCATTGTCTATATTGATGAGATCGACAAGATCGCGCGCAAGACGGAAAATGTTTCCATCACACGGGACGTCTCGGGCGAGGGGGTGCAGCAGGCGCTGCTCAAGATTCTGGAAGGCACCGTTTGCAACGTGCCGCCGCAAGGCGGGCGCAAGCATCCCCAGCAGGAATACATCCGCGTGGACACCAGCGGCATTTTGTTTATCTGCGGCGGCGCCTTCGTCGGCCTGGAAAAAATCATCCAGCGCCGCCTGGGCCATCGGGTCATGGGCTTCGGCGCCATCGAACAAGGCCAGCGCGCCAGCTCGGTGGATCGTGACAAGGTGTTGCAGTTGGTCGAGCCGGAGGATTTGATCGGCTTCGGGTTCATCCCCGAATTTGCCGGCCGGCTGCCGATGACGACGGTCCTGGAGGAATTGACGGAAGACCAACTGGTTTCAATTCTCACCGAAACCAGGAACGCGTTGATCAAGCAATACACCAAGCTCCTGGCCATGGAAGGCGTCGAACTGGAGTTTACGGACGACGCCTTGCGCGAACTGGCCGCCCAGGCGATGCAGAAGGGCACGGGCGCCCGCGCCTTGCGCAGCCTGTTGGAGAAATTGATGCTCGACGTCATGTATGACATTCCGACCGACGAAGACATTGTCAGCGTGACGGTGAACCGCCCGGCCGTGCTGGGCGACGCCAAACCGCTTCTACGGCGCAAAAGCGACCAGGCCGCGGCTTGAGCCGGCGGCGCGCCAGGACCGCCGGGAGGCGGGAAGTTTTTGTGCATTTTGACCCGAACCAATTCATTGCCAGCAACGTCCGCGCGATTCCGCGCTCGGGCATCCGGGATTTTTTTGACATTGTCCAGGGCATGAAGGATGTCATCTCGCTGGGCGTGGGCGAGCCGGATTTTGTCACCCCCTGGCACATTCGCGAGGCGGCCATCTACGCTCTGGAACGGGGCAAAACCACCTACACCTCGAATCTGGGACTGCTCAAACTGCGCGAGGCCATCGCCGCCAGCGTCGCGCAACATTTCAATATTGGCTACGATCCGAAAAACCAAATCCTGATCGCCGTCGGCGTCAGCGAAGCCATGGACATCGCCTTCCGCGCCGTCATCAATCCGGGCGACGAAGTCATTCACCATGAACCGTGCTACGTGAGTTATGCCCCCGGCATCTCCCTGGCCCATGGAGTGCCGGTGCCGGTTTCGTGCCGGGCGGAGAACGGTTTCTCCGTCACGGCGGAAGCGATCGAAAAAGCCGTCACCTCCCGCAGCAAAGTCCTCGTCCTGAATTTTCCGACCAATCCCACGGGCGGAACGATGGACCGCGCGGAATTGGAAAAAATCGCCGGGCTGGCGCGCCGCCACAATCTTCTTGTCATCACGGACGAGATTTACGCCGAGCTGACCTTTGAGGGCGAACACACCAGCATCGCCGCCCTGCCCGGCATGAAGGCGCGGACGATTTTCCTGCACGGTTTTTCCAAGGCTTACGCCATGACCGGTTTTCGCATCGGCTACGCTTGCGGGCCGCCGGAGATCATCGAAGCCATGATGCGCATTCATCAATACTCGATGCTCTGCGCCAGCAGCATCAGCCAGGAAGCCGCCCTGGAAGCCATCCAGCACGGCAAGGCCGACACCGTGGAAATGCGGGAGCAGTACCGGCTGCGCCGCAATTTTATCGTGGGCGCGTTCAATCAAATGGGGCTCTCCTGTCATCTGCCGCGCGGTTCCTTTTACGCCTTTCCCTGCATCCGCTCCACCGGCCTGACCTCGAAAGAATTTGCCTTGCGGTTGCTGGAAAGCGAGAAAGTCGCCTGCGTTCCGGGGAGCGCCTTTGGCCCAAGCGGCGAAGGCTATCTGCGCTGCTGTTTTGCCACCGCGATGGACAAAATCGAAGCCGCCTCCGACCGCATGGCTCGCTTTGTCAAGAACCTGAGGTGAACAACATGAATGTATGCCAATTTCCCTTCATTACGCATTCGTCATGACTTGCGCATGGCACGAAAGAAACCGATGCCGGCAAACAGAACAACCTGACCAAGAATCATCGCGAGTAAGCCCCACTGGAGCCACTGCCAAATCAAAAGTGAGATGAATACCGATAATGCCGCCCACAACAAACCCGGTCCGTCATCGAACTGGCCTGCCCGATAAAAGAAAATCGCGAACACGACCAATAGCACGAAATTAATTGAATAAAGCGGCAGCATGGAGCATGAATAATGTCAAAGGTGCATAGCCGGCCAACGAACTCAACCGCCACGGGCCGGCTAGTCAATGTTCTTGATCTCAACCTCAAATCCACCCAGCCACCCGGCCAAAAGGTTGTAAATCGCGGCGAAAATCACGAAAAAGATGAAACCCAAAATGCCGGCCAGGATCGGCCCAAAAAGGTAAATAATTCCAATGATGCGGATCTGCTTGTTGCCGAAGAGGATCATTGGAACGCCGACGATGCTGTAGAGGAAGCCCATTAACACATACAGAGCGGTCATTATCTTGCTGGATTGCAGAATGGATATGCGGATCAGTTGTTTTTTCATAGCTTGTGTTTGGTAAACCGCGTGTGATTCATTTGCGGTCCAGGGCGGGTGCTCATCTTTCGTCCGTGGCGGAGCGCAGCGACTGTTCCCGGCATGGTCGGTATCGCCACGACTGCCAACGGTTCGCATTTCATTTGCCAACGAGTGAACATAAACTCTGGCGCCGCCAGGGTTTCCGGCCGTCCCGGCGTCCCAAGCCGGGATCACAGCCGAAAGCCTGTGGGGACCATCCTGGGATTGATTCCGGGGTTTGGCGAGCTTAATCGGGCTTCGCCCAAAGGGCGTGGAACAGGATCAAAAATAACCGGAGCAAAGCGATCCGGAAAGGTCTCGCTTTCAGCCTATTTGTCTTGAATCAGCCGGAAAATCCCTCCAAGAATGCCCCACGCATGAAAAGGACTGTCTTCGCCATTTTAGTGTTTGGGCCGGGCTTGCGGCGGAGATTCAACCTGAAAAGCGCGGAAAATTCCGTGTGACCGGAAAATGGAAGACACACCCAATACCGGGGCGGGGCAAACACTGGAGCCGCAGGGTTCAAGCTTCCCGGCTTCATCAAGTCCGCAATCGAATTCCGACGCCCGGAACGCCGTGATGGCCAGCTTTCTCGGCTGGGCCTTCGATGCCTTTGACTTCTTCGTTCTGGTCTTTGTGCTCACCAAGGCGGCGAAGGAATTTGGCGTGTCGCTGGAGAAAATGACATTGGCCATTACAGCGACTCTGGCATTTCGTCCAATAGGCGCGCTCATTTTCGGTTCGCTTGCCGATCGTTATGGCCGGAGGGTCCCCATGATGTGGAACCTGGTGTTCTTCAGCGTCATGGAGGTGTTGTCCGGTTTGGCGCCGAACTTTTCGAGTTTCATGATTTGCCGGTGCCTCTTCGGCGTGGGCATGGGCGGGGAATGGGGCCTGGGCGCCGCCCTGTCAATGGAGAAGGTCTCCCCGCGGTGGCGCGGAGTTGTCTCGGGCTTCCTGCAACAAGGATACCCGTTCGGCTATCTCCTGGCGGCGTGTTGTTTTCGGTTGATACCCGCGGAGTGGAGCTGGCGTTCGCTTTTCTTCATCGGCGCATTGCCCACCGTGTTCGCCATTTGTCTCCTTTACCGCGTGAAAGAATCGGCGGTCTGGCAAAAAAGCCGGCAGGAAAGCTGGGCCGGTCTGTGCCGGGCCATACTGAAGAATTGGAAATTGTTCCTTTATTTGACGCTTCTCATGACCCTGATGAATTTCGCCTCGCACGGTACTCAGGACCTGTATCCAACCTTCCTCGAAAAAGAGCGCCATCTGGCCAAGACCCGCATTGCCGACATCGCGATTATTTATAACATCGGGGCGATTCTTGGCGGGGTCGCGTTTGGATTCTTGTCGGATCGTCTCGGGCGTCGTCGCGGCATGGTCCTGGCGTTCATTTTCGCCGCTGCCATGATACCGCTTTGGGTATCCGGAGCAACTACCGTGGCACTGGCCACAGGCGGGTTTTTCATGCAATTCATGGTGCAGGGTGCTTGGGGCGTTATCCCCGCTCACATCACCGAACTTTCCCCTGATTCGGTGCGCGGATTCCTCCCGGGCTTTGCTTACCAATGTGGAGTCCTCCTTGCTGCCAACTCCGCGCATTTCCAGAGCCAATTAGCCGGACACATCGGTTACTCCGCAACCATGGGGATGATGGCGCTTGCCATCTTCTGCGTCGGCGTCATTGTGATCCTGTGTGGCCCGGAGCGTCGGGCGGCGCAATTCGGAACAAGTTCTGACCTGTGACAACTTAATCACCATTGTTGCCCCAGATACCACTCGTCTGATTCGAGGTCGTGTTTCAGCAGGTACTCGCGTTCGTCCACGGCTCGCACTTTGAAATAGTCGGCCCGGGGCCACTCGGGCTTGCTCTCGACTTGGTGCCAACGGTCGAGAACTTCGCCCACTTCGATGGTCTGTCCTTGCCGGATGAACCGGCGCGGCGTCTCATCCGCTTTGGCCCCGGCGTGGCATTCGACTCGAATCGGGATGAGTTTCATTAACCAGCCGTCGGGATGCTCTTATCCGGATCAAGGTCCACCACATGTGCGGCTGGCACCTGGCTGGCGATCACTTGTCGCGCCAGGTTAAACCAGCTCTGGCAGCGGTCCAGAATCGCGTGGTCCGAACTGGATACAACCTCGCCTGTGACGGAAAGAACCCGGTCGGGATTTACCACCAGTTCAACCTCCCAAGGCCAGCCCGTCCCGGCGGCCACTTCCCGGAGAATTCCTTTGAGGCGGCCGCTGTTGTCAACGGGGCTGTCCAGCAGCCAGTGGCACTTGCTGACCGCCCATTGAGCCGCCATTTGGCCGATCGCGTGCAGTGCCGGCAGTGTCTCCTCCACCTTGTGGTAATGAGAATAAACCCCGGCCACGTCCCGGCAGCAACCGTCCCTTCCGATCAGGATCACTCCTCCACCCAAGGCCGTCTCAACCGCCGTCAATACGTTAAAACCATCCAGCCAAAGCTCCCGGCCGCGCAACCCGGCCGGCCCGACACAATGGGCCTGACGCCGCTCCTTGGCGGCCCTGGAACAGGCGCACCGGGCGATGGCGATTCGCTGTCGGCGGGCCAAGTGATGGCGGTCCCCCACCAGTTCCGTGGCGCAGCCGATGCCGTACCCGTGGTCCAACAACCAGCACAAATCACTGGTTGCCCGGCGCAAGACGGCCAGGCGGCTGGCGCCGAACGAACGCTCATCTTCCGGGTCTGCGCCCCTGTGCCTGTGGAGTCTTCGCACGGGTTCGAACTCCCTTCAAAAATTGTTTCGCCTTCTTCTCCGTGGCCGGCCGCGAATTCTTGACCTGCCTTCGCACCAACCGAACCGCCGGAGCCGGGTTCTGGAGCAGCTCAAGGAATTGCGTAATCCGCACAAAAACGCGGCGAAGCCGTCTGATGCCACCAAAACCCGCTCTGGAGGCGGCGGTTGGCAAAATGGGCGGGAGGCGATCCGTTGCATTTATCGGATGATACATAAACGGGAAAGTGCCCGTCAGCAAAAAAACGACGTTCGTTCCAACCGTTTAATCAAAGTGAAGGGTCAGTCTTGGTGAAAGGGTTTACAAGGCAGAAACTTTGCATCCTCCTTCCGCGGGGGCATCTCACTTTTTGGACACTGGTTAGCGCCACCGGAGGGCAAACCTCGATCTGCCGCGGGGAAAAAATGTCTAATGACGAAATTTCGTCATTTGAGCTTCGTCATTAATTGGTCATTCGTGCTTGGACATTCGTCATTTTCGACAATTATCTCTCATTGACAACAGGGTTGCCGAAAATCGGGATGCGCCTTCGCAATTATAGGACCCCTTGACGAGTCCGCTGACTTCCCACATCACTCGGGCGCAGAGAATTTCGTCTTCGCGCAGAGCTTCGAGGGCGGACGCAGCGATGGCGGTCACGGCAATCGTGTCGCCCACGTCGTTGATGACTTCGATGGAGCATCCTTCCGTGCCGTCAGGCGCTGTGTGCTGCTCCACTAACTTGACGATGTCACCCCGCCGCAATCGGTGCATGGTTCCAGCTTCCTCATTTCTTTGCAGGGGGCTTTCCGTCCAGGCATTCGCGCACGACCCGGGCCAGTTTGCCAGGGGCGTAGGGCTTGGCCAGGAAGTTGAAGCCTTCGAGCAGGGCAATGTCTTTTCCCGCCATGCCGGGGCTGTAGCCGCTGGTGTAAATGACTTTCAGACCCGGATCGTCCTGCTGCAGGCGCTCGGCCAGTTCCCGGCCGGACATGCCGCCAGGCATCATCATATCGGTCAATAATAACTTTATCTCGCCGCGGTGTTCCTGCCATGCCTTGACCGCGGCCGGCCCTGTGTCGGCCTGGTAGGTGCGATAGCCGCAGAATTCCAGGATGTTGACCACCAGTTCGCGCAGGACCGGTTCGTCTTCAGCCACCAATATGGTTTCAGTGCCGGTCGCCATGGGTTGCCGGGCGACGGTTTGGGTGTCGCCCTGCGGCGGGGCGGGCGGGGCCGCCCCCTTGCCGGCGTCGGGCAGAAAGAGGGTGAAGGTGGAGCCGACGCCGACCTGGCTTTCGACGACAATCCAGCCCTGGTGCTGTTTCATGATGCCATAGGCGGTGGCCAGGCCCAGGCCGGCGCCTTTGCCGATGTCCTTGGTGGTGAAAAACGGCTCGAAGAGGTGGCCGAGGGTGGCGGCATCCATGCCACAGCCGGTGTCGGTGACAGTCAAACATACGAAACGGCCGGGGCGGGCTTCCGGGTTGAGGACCAGGGCGACGGGATCGAGGGTTTGCCGGGAGGTATTCAAGACCAGGCGCCCGCCATCGGGCATGGCATCGCGGGAGTTGATGACCAGGTTCAGGAGCACCTGCTCGATCATGCCGACATCGACATAGAGGAGGGGGAGATCGGGGGCGGGAAAGAATTGAAGGGTGATGTTTTCGCCCAGGAGGTCCTGCAGCATGGGGATGAGGTTGCTGATGATTTCGTTCAAGTTGAGGTGGCGCGGCTGCATGACCTGCTTGCGGCTGAACATGAGCAGTTGCTTGATGAGTTTGCCGGCGCGCTGGGCGGCGGCGGAGATTTGGCGGACGGATTTCTCACTGTCGGGGAGCAGGGTGCGGGATTGGAGCAGCAGATCGGCATGGCCCTGGATGATGGTGAGAATATTATTGAAATCATGCGCGACGCCGGCGGCCAGTTGGCCCACCGCTTCCATTTTCACCGTGTGGCGCAATTGCGCCTCCAGGTTCAACCGGTCGGTGATGTCGTTGACGTAACAATGGACGGTGTTGCTGACGGCAATGGGAATGAAAGACCAGGAAAGGGTGTGCTTCTGCACGACGGTTTGCAGGTTGGTTTTGCTTTCACCGGTCAAAAGGCATTGCAGAACGGTGGCCTTGCTGTCGGCGGGCAGGATGGAAGCCACGGCCTCATGGCCGAGGGCCAGGGCCAGATGCCGCGCGGCGTCGTTGTAATAAGCCAGCGCGCCGTCGGCCGAGAATTCCAGCAGCGGGTTGGGACTGTTGCGGGTGAAGGCGGCCAGTTTTTGAATGCGTTGCTCGGTGTTCATGACGGGCGGGCCTGAGGATTCGGGATTTCGCGCGCAAGCTCGCGCTGAACGGCCTCCTCCCCGGCCACCGGGACGGTTTGTTCGTCGGCGCGCGTCCGGGGCGCATCGGTGTTTGGCGGGGTTTTTTCGGGCGCGAGTTCGGCGGCCGGGAGATTCTGATTGCGGCTGAAGGCCAGCATTTGTCTGACCAGCGTGGCCGTGCGATCAACGCCGTCGGTGATATGATTGACGGATTTAACGGCGTCCTGGTCCAGGTTGGGATTGTCCGACAACAAGGAGGCGTGGCCCTGGATGATGGTGAGAATATTGTTGAGTTCATGGGCCAGGCCGGCAGCCAACCGGCCCAGCGCGGCCAGAGGCTCCTGGCGCAGGATCACCTCCTGACTTTGCTGCAAGGCGCGTTGCGCCGCTTCGCGCTCCGCCGCCTCCCGCTGCAAGTTTTTGGCGGACTGATCTTTCAAGCGGCGTATTTCCTCGTCGCGCTCGCGCCAGACACGCGCGCGCCACTGCCGCATCCAGCGCCACGCGCCGCCCGCGGCCAGCAGGAATGCCAGGATGCACAGGGCGCAAAAAGTCCATGTCTGACAAAAGTGAGGCCCCGCGCCGTCATCAGCGGCTTGCAAAGGAAAAGCTCCGCCTCCGGCGACCAGCAAGGCTGCCCGGAAAGACAAGGGCTTTTTCAACCGGCCAAAACTTTTATTCATCATGGAATCGTTGCCGACCCGGGTGGCGACGAGCGTCAGAAAACAACGCCGTCATTCTACGGGAAACAGGGGATCGTTCAACCATAATCGAAAGAAACTGCAAGGGGGACAGCAGTGATCCCTTGGCAGTTGGAGACGCGTCATGCCTGTTTTAATGTAACGTCTCCGTCGTCCAGATCGTTCAGGGGCGCGTCTTCGGTTCCCTCGACAATCCACGAGCAGGTCTTCCTGCCCTGCGCCTCCAGAATCATCGTGTCCAGGGAATACATCCATGCGGCAAGAATCTGCTGTGACTGGCCATCATCACGACTGCGCTGAAGCTCGACCGAAATGGACTGGCGATGTTGTTGAAGGCTCGCCCGGAGACGTCCGCACTGCTTTGTGACGGTGCGGGCGTCGGCCTCTCCGGAACGACTCGTGAGCCGCGAGAACCAAAGACTTGCCTCCTGAGGGACCGGGCAAAGCCGCGCCGCCAGGAAGAGCAACTGCGCCCAATGCGGCAGCAACTGTCCTTCAAAGCAAATCACCTTCAAGTTCCGCCGGGTCTTCGCGCTCATAAGTTCATCGGTCAATTCAGTATCCCGCACCTCTGACATCGGAGGGAATGAGTCGGGACTTTAGACATAGCAGGCGGGGCGCGGCAGACAAAAGGTTGACCCGCCCGGAACCTTTTCGCGACCGTCGCGCAAAACGATTTGATGTTTGATCTGACTTTGGCGAAGAACGTAACATTGTAGCCGCATGAAGTGGCAGAAAAAGCGCGCAGCCGACGAACAGGCCGGACCGCCTGCTTTATCTCATGCCTGGCTTCTGGGATTGTCGCTCGTGGTTGTCACCCTGATTGCCTACGGGCCGGCATTGCACGCCGGATTCGTTTGGGACGATGACCAGAATGTGACGGACAATTGGGTCATCAAACGCGCGGATGGCTTGCACCGACTGTGGTTCACCGCTTCCACAGTGGATTACTACCCGATGACATTCAGCCTGTTCTGGTTGGAATGGCGGCTCTGGGCCAACCACGCGCCGGGCTACCACCTGGTCAATGTCCTCCTGCATGCCTTCAGCGCCGTGCTGCTCTGGCGCGTGCTCCTGCGTCTGAAAATTCCCGGAGCGCTGCTGGCCGCCGCCCTCTTTGCTTTGCATCCGGTCAATGTCGAATCGGTGGCTTGGATCTCGGAGCGCAAAAACACGCTGTGCATGTTTTTTTATGCCGGCACGCTTTTATGCTGGTTGAAATATGATGACAGCGGCAGGGGGCGATGGTATGGGCTGGCATTGGCCGCCTTTGCGCTGGCGCTGTTGAGCAAAACGGCCGTGACACCGTTGCCGCTTGTTTTGTTGGGCATGGCCTGGTGGCGGCACGGGCGGGTGGGATGGGAGGATGTCCGGCGGGTTGTTCCTTTTTTCGTGATGGCGGCGGCGTTGGGTCTGGTGACGGTATGGTTCCAGAATTATCATCTGATCACTCATGACATTGTCCGGACGGATGGATTCTGGTCGCGTTTGGCGGGAGCGGGCTGGGCGGTTTGGTTTTATCTTTACAAGGCGGCGCTGCCGCTGAACCTGATTTTTGTCTATCCGCGCTGGCAGATCGATGCCGGGAATGTCTTGTCTTACATCCCGTTGCTATTGTTGGCGGCGGCGTTTGTCTTATGCTGGCGCCGGCAGGGGGGATGGGGAAAGGCGTTGTTCTTTGGGCTGGGATATTTTGTCGTGATGCTCCTGCCCATCCTGGGATTTATAAACGTGTATTACATGCGCTACTCACTGGTGGCCGATCACTGGGAGTATTTTGCCATTATCGGCCCGATCGTGCTGGCGGCCATCATCATCCGGAGACCCGTTGTGGCCGCGGCGCTGCTGATGGCACTGGGGGCGTTGACCTGGACGCAATGCGGGATGTACACCGACGCGAATACCCTCTGGCAAACAACCATTCGCCGGAATCCCAATTGCTGGATAGCCAACAACAATCTTGCCATCCGCCTTTCCCGGGCGGGATGCACGGCTGAAGCGATCCCGTATTTTCAAAAGGCGCTGGAAATCCGGCCGGCCGACGCCGCCTCCCAGTACAACCTTGGCAGCGGCCATATGGTACTGGGACAGATGGAAGAAGCGATGTTGCACTACCAAAAGGCGCTGGAAATCCAGCCGGACTACCTGGTGGCCCAGAATCAACTGGCGTGGCTCCTGGCCACTTGTCCGCAGGCGTCGTTGCGCAACGGCGCCAAGGCGGTCAAATTGGCAGAACGAGCCAATCAGATCGCCGGCGGAGGAAATCCGTTCATTCTCCGCACACTGGCGGCGGCCTATGCGGAAGCGGGGCGGTTTTCCGAAGCGGTAAAAAGCGCGCAGCGCGCCTTGGACCTGGCCGGGGCGCAATCCAACACCGCGCTGGCCGGTGCGCTTCAATCAGAGATGAAACTCTACCAGGCAGGCACCCCATTCCACAGTCCAGCACAAACGCATATTGACATAACTGGCCGATGAATTTTGAAGGGTCAATGCGCGGCAATTGAATTGCCGTTCCGAACCGGAAGCGTTAGTAGGATACCATGCAGTCCAACTTGAATCGACGCTCGTTTATCAAACGCACCGCACTGGCGGCGGGCGCCACCCCTTTCCTGGCCTTTCCCAACACCGGCTCCGCCGCGGCGCGCCAGCCAGGGGGCAAACTCAATTGCGCGCTGGTGGGTTGCGGCGCGCGCGCCAGGACTCATCTGGAGCAGGTGTTTGTCAGGCACGGCCAGAATCTGGCCGCCATTGTGGACCCGGATGAAAGGACCCACGGCCGCGTCTTTGGTTATCTCAAAGACCAAGGCATCGGCGCCGGCAACATTCGGGCCTTCACCGATTACCGCGTAATGTTTGACAAAATGGGCAAACAGCTCGACGCGGTCTTTGTCACGACGCCCAACCATCATCATGTCACCGTGGCGATGATGGCGATGGAGCGGGGCATCAATGTCTATTGCGAAAAGCCGCTGTGCCACGACATCGCCGAGGCCCGCCGCTTGCGCGAGGCGGCCCGGCATTACAAGAAGGTCGCCACCCAGATGGGCAACCAGGGCCATTGCCAGGAGGGCTACCGGCGGCTTTGCGAATACATCTGGGCCGGGATGATTGGGAAGGTGACCGAAACGCATAGCTGGACCAACCGCGCCAACGGCGGCGTTGGGCCGCGCCCGCCTTCCCGGCCGGTTCCGGCGGGATTGCATTGGGATTCGTGGATCGGCCCGGCGCCATACCGGGATTATCACGCGGAGCTTCACCCGCATGAATGGCACGGCTGGTTCGATTTTGGCAACGGCTCCATCGGCAACATGGCCTGTCATGTATTGGATGGCGTCTTTTGGGCGCTCAAGATCGGACATCCTGAGAGCATGGAAGCGGAGATGATCCGGGGCGGCAGCGACGAACTTTATCCAACGGGCAGCCGCCTGCGCTGGGATGTTCCCGCCCGGGCCGACATGCCGCCGCTGAAGGTGTATTGGCACGAAGGATTGAACGCAACAACCACCGGCACCGCCACCGGAGCCAATGACATCGTCGAGGGCGAAGCGCGCAACTTGCCGCCGCTTGTTGCGGAGTT
>Ga0326727_10011294_pt1 | contig 20873 bp, 20 predicted proteins | sample MB2enrmetagenome_FD_207643 | JGI IMG/M metagenome (GOLD analysis project Ga0326727, IMG submission 207643) | Lab enriched peat soil microbial communities from McLean, Ithaca, NY, United States - MB29MY | ecosystem: Environmental > Terrestrial > Soil > Wetlands > Peat | place: USA: New York...
CAGAAGTCCCTTGGGGATCGCAGACTCGCCACGTCACGAGTCTGCGCCAGCCGGCGAATCCGTCATTGATCGCTGGGTGGAACTTCCATTCACGTGGTCTCTGGCATCCATTTCATGCCCGGTTTCCAAGGGAGATCGCTTCAAAACGCCGCGGCTCAAATCTTCGCCCAATTTCTGCGCCTCGTTCGTGTAAGGACCGGGACACGGGACACGGGGCGGAAGGGCCTTGACGAGCGGGAAGACTTCCAGCCCCGCAGTGTTTTCACCTTCAAGGCTCCACTTGACATAGCTATATAACATAGCTATCATGAAATTCTATGAAAGTAAACGTAGCCGATGCGAAGAACAAGCTTCCCGAGCTGATTAAGGCGGTCGAAGACGGGGAATCCGTAACCATTTGCCGCCGCGGTGCGCCCGTCGTCGATATCGTTCGTACGGCAAAAGCGGCGCGCGAAAAACCGAAGTTCGGCACCCTGAAGGGCAAAGTCATCATCAACGATCCCAATTGGTGGAAGCCCATGGCCGAGGAAGAGGCGGATGTGTTCGTAGACGGCCGCTAATCCATGCGGGTCCTACTCGATACCGTTACCTTTATTTGGGCCGTCAGTTCGCCGGAACGCCTTTCCCGCCGGGCGATCGCCGTCCTGCGCAGCGATGCGGCGGTGCGCGAAATCAGCTCCGTTTCGATTTCGGAAATTGCCATCAAACAGGCGAGGGGCAAGCTCACGTTGGGCAAGGATGATGTCATTGCGGGTCTTGCCGATCTACGAGTGCGAATACTGCCCTACACAGCAGACCACGCGCTTTGCCTTTTCGATTTGCCGCTCCAGCACCCGGATCCCTTCGACCGCCAAATTATCGCCCAGGCCATTTGCGAGAAAATCCCCGTAGTGACTTGCGATGAGAAATTCCGCCTCTACAAAGAGGTCAAGGTCCTCTGGTAATTCTGGCGGACGCGTGACTCAGCCGGATGAGGCAATTCAGCAACATGCTGTGAAGCACAGCGTCAGGTGGTCCTGCTGGCCTCGCTCAAGGAAGGCACGGCGCGGCGTAGCGCCCGCGCGAGACGGAGACGTACGCCAGCCGTGAATTGACGAGTTGGTCGTGGGCCTGTTTGGTGTCCACGTGCACCAGCACCCGGTCGGCAGTGGCTCCCTGGCTGCTGTGGCTGGTGACGGCGCTGCCAAGTGCGGTGTCCATCACAGGGGCAAGTACTCAACCCGGGGGGATAAAGATGATTCCCGCGAAGGGGATCGATTGAACGTGACGGCGGGCTGCCTCACGCAGGAAATCGGTGTCATGGGTGACGAGCACTCGCCCCTGAGCCGCAGCGCGGTCGAGCAAAATCGGATCCTTGAACTGCCCAACCCCATCCTCTTGTGCGGTGACAACATTGACGCCGCGCAGGCGCAATTCGGTGGTCATTGCCCACGGGACATGAACATCCATGTAGAAGCTGAGGCTCACTTGGAGTTCTTCAAGGCGTGGAGTTTTTGACGCAGCGCCGGGTCGGAAAGGGTGGGCTCCAACCGCTTGGCTTCCTGGTAGTCGCGCTCAATCTGCTCGTCCAGCTTTTCCCGATTCTCATAATAATAGGCGAGCGCAGAGTGAATCTGCGAAAGCGCGAGGTGCGGGTGCTGGAAATGGATCTCCTCGGGGCTCCAGCCATACGCCTGTTTGTCGAGAACGACTTCCAGAACCTTCGTATTGGCGCCGGCAATCCAAGCCACACCGTGGTCATCGATTTCGATCCGAGAAGCGACCGTGGTTGCCATCTCTCCCGCCTTCCTTGATCTATACTAACACATTACCCCCCTCCATCCGGCACATCTTCGCGGGCCACCGCGGCGTAGGACCGAAAACCGGAGGTGCCGCAGACCAACCAGCACGCACTCCCGCCGAACACCCATGGACGGCGAACTCCGCTTGAAACCTTGCCGCGGAACTCCTCGGCCAGTCTTCCTGGGCCGTTCGTATATATCTGCGCGTCGTAGCGCCCGCGTGAGACGGAGACATACGCCAGCCGCGAATTGACGAGCTGGTCGTGGGCCTGTTCGGTTTCCACGTGCACCAGCACGCGGTCACCAGTTGCAAAGTTCCGTTCCGCTTCCCGGTCTACACTGACTCTGTGCAGTCGGTGCGGGTGGTAGGGGTACGGCTTGCCGTATCCTCTTTATTTCTATCGCGCGACCGTACCAATGGGGTATGGCAAGCCGCAATCCTACCACCCGGCAGAAATCTGCAAATTACCGTAGGGAGAATGGCCCTCAATATGCTAGCCTACTTTTAGGAGGGCGAGAGTAGCGTGATATCGCGCAGTGCGGCTAGGGGTCAAGCCTCGGGTGGTGCCAAGAGGTGCCGACGACGTGTTGGCGGCGGTCTCGGAACGCAGGCCTCGCGCGGACCCCGAAGGCTTGGTTCATGGGGTTTAACCCAGACCCTAGCCCCCAGCGCCTAGCCCCCGATGCCGCGCCTCTCCATGATGTATAAGATACAATAGGGGTTCGTTGTTTAGCGTCAGAATGTCGCAACACTCTATTTCCCTCAAATAAGGATAGTTAGAATGAAATACGAGATCCGGGGCGAAAAAGGTGAGCCCGGCTCTCCATGATGTGTCAGAAAAGAAATGGGTTAGTCGTTTAGCGTCAGAATGTCCAAAGGCTCTATCCCATTCAAATTAGGAGAGTTAGATTGAAATATGAGAGCCGGGGAGAAATAAGGGGCGCGGCTCTCCATGATGTGGTAGAAACAAAAGGTGTTAGCGACGAATCGCGGAAATCTTGCAAAAACCTATCTTATTGAACTGAAAGGAGTTATTAAATCATTGGCGGCCAGGATCATGGGGGGGGGAAAAAGGGCTGAAAAATGAGGCATGAGTTGGGCCAAGTTATTAAAAACAAATGGAGAAAAAATGTCCGCTTTTCGTCTCTCCATGATGTTGATGAAAACAAACGATTTACACCCATCTCTCCATGATGTTGATGAAAATAAAGGAGAAAGGCGTTGGGCGCGAGATTAAGAAAAGGGGCATGCAGCTACGGTAGCCTACAAACCGGTAGATAGCGCACCACTGGCATTAAAGAGCAGGGGGGAAACGCTTTGTACAGGACACACCATATCCACAATCAATGTTCCACAATGAAAACAGTGGGGGCTGGACAAAATGTCGGCTAAAATTCCGGCTTTCACCACGAGCAATTGCGGATCCTCGGCCAGCTTCGGGCACGGTGGGGCTATCCACTTTGCGCGTGAGGACTCTGCATCGTACAAGAAGAATCAGACTTTACGGGCCGGGACAAAAACTCCGCTAAAGGGAATTGGGAACCAGGCCGATTCAACCCTATGGGAAAACTCTCGCTGAGGCCAGAGACACCGTCCTGACCTGAGTCAGTGAGGTTTGTGCGCCTGGAATAGGTATGATTGCCCGATTGCTTCCGAAAGTCCTCGTGGTGGACGACGATTCTGCCGTGCGCACGTTTTTCCGTGAGGCCCTGCGACCCATGACCGCCCAGGTGGCCGAGGCCGCAGATGCCGCATCCGCCCTGGAATCGATCGAGAGCGGTGATTTCGACATCATCGTGTGCGACGTGTGGATGCCTGGCGCTTCCGGGCTGGACCTTCTCTCCATGGCGCAACAAACCCGGTGGGATGTGGGGTTTATTTTGGTGACGGGGGAGATTCAGGTTGAGACGGTCATCGCGGCGCTGCGTATGCATGCGTCGGACTTCCTGCTAAAACCTCTGGTGGCAGAAGAGATAACGCGCTCCGTAACGCAGACTTTTGAACGCCTGGCGTCAGCGCGGCAGGCGCGGGCCTACCGGGGCTCGCTAGAAACCAGCATCCAACGCCGGACGGGGGAACTTAGGACTGCCCTGAACGAGCTCGAATCCAATTACGAGATGACCTTGGAAGCGCTGGTGGCGGCGCTCGATGCACGCGAACACGAAACGTTCTCGCATTCCTTTCGCGTGCGCGCCTACACGCGCTACCTGGCGCGGCGGGCAGGTTACCCACCGGCGCTTTTGCCCTCGCTTGAACAAGGCGCCCTGCTGCACGATATCGGTAAGATTGCCGTGGCCGACGCGATTCTCCTGAAGCCCGCCAAGCTTACTGCGGAAGAATGGGTCGAGATGCGCAAGCACCCCATCGCCGGTGATGAAATCCTCAAACGCGTTCCGTTCTTGCGTCCGGCCAGCGCCATTGTACGGCATCACCACGAACGCTTTGACGGGACGGGTTACCCAGACGCCCTGAAGGGTGTCGAAATCCCCTTCGGGGCCCGGCTATTTACCGTGGCGGACACGCTGGATGCCATGACCACCGACCGCTCCTATCGCCGAGGTCCAGGATTTGAGGCAGCGAGGACGGAAATCCAATGGCAGAGCGGAAAGCAGTTTGACCCCCATATCGTGGAGCTTTTCCTCAAGATTCCCGCCGCCACGTGGACGCAGGTACGCTCCGAGGCGGGGAATAATTCAGTTCTGGCGAAATGAAATTAAGCGTCTGCGCCAGCCCGCGAACTTGACAGAGTGAATTAGCAGTTGTAGTTCCAGGCCAATTCGGGCACAATGTCAATTACATTCAGGGCTATTTTTCTCAAGGAGAGACTATGCACAGGCTGCTTCTCGTTTGCCTATTTGTCCCGGTCTTGCACGCCCAGACGGTTTCGCCGGAGCAGATTCGACCCGCCGCGAGCCACGCCGTCGCCATTGTCCAGCACGGCTCGGCGGGCTTTTCCAAGTTGATGCCGTGCTTCTCGTGTCACGATCAGGCGCTGCCCATGCTTACATTGCGCACCGCCCGTGAGCGGGGAGTTGCGGTGGACGAAGCCGCTGCCAGCCAGGTGGCTGCCAAAGGATTCCTCTTCACGCCTAACCTCTCTTCCATCGATCACGCCGTGCAGGACTCCATGATTATCGATCCGGCGCCGTCGGATGGGTGGGCGCTGCTTGCCGCGCATGCGGCAGGAGTGCAACCCAACCTGGTCACTACCACTTACGCGCGGCGCATTGCCATGTGGCAGAGGCCGGACGGTTATTGGCCCACGGGCGACCAGCGCCCGCCGCAGTCCTACAGTTTCTTTACGGCCACTGCTTTAGCTGTGCAGGCGATGCATTTGTATATGCCGGCGCAGCTTACCAAAGAAACCCATGAGCGCTCGGCGCGCGCCGTAAGGTGGCTGCTCACCGCACAGCCGCACAGCACGGAGGACTTCACCTACCGCCTCTTCGGCTTGTACTGGGCAGAGGCGACTGCCGAGGAATGCAGCCGCGCCGCACATGACCTGCTGGCCCTGCAACGCCCCGACGGTGGGTGGTCAGAACTCCCCCACATGACGTCGGATGCGTACTCCACAGGCGAGGCGATGGTGGCTCTTCAGGAAGCAGGCGGGGTCGATGTCACCGATCCGGGTTGGCAGAAAGGGCTGCACTACCTGCTCTCCACTCAGCAAACTGATGGCTCATGGCACGTACACACGCGGATGCTCTCCCCAGCCGCGGTGAGCCCTCCGTATATTGAGTCGGGTTTTCCGTACGGGCACGACCAATACCTTTCTACCGACGCCACCTGCTGGGCCGCGATGGCGCTCATGTTGGCTCTGCCGGAAGTCGCCAATCCGCCCACCCCCGCGGCGCCTGCCATCCTTTCGCCCACCGGCCTGAAACCGTGGATGGAGACAGGACTGTTCGGTACCGCTAAGGAGCTGAAGGCGCAACTGGACGCGGGCCTTGACCCCAACAGCAAAACGGCGGAGGGCACAACCCTCCTCATGATGGCCGCGCCGGACGCGGAAAAGGTGAAGTTGCTGATCGACCGCGGGGCGGACGTGCGCGCTAAAGCCAAGTCCGGGTTCACTGCCTTGATGGTGGCCACAACTTACTTCGGCTCCTCTCCGTCCGTGCGGTTATTGCTCGGGGCCGGCGCCGAGGCGAACCCCGGCAAGGAAGTGGCGCTTGATGCTTCGCCGCTGTTCCTGGCCGCGCTGGCGGGCGATGGCGACAACATCGCTCTGCTGCTGGCCAAGGGCGCCGATCCCAACCGCAAGATGGATCTTATCGGCATGTTTCCAACCAGCCCCCTGATCGCGGCGGTGGGGTTCGGCGATCCTGGGGTTGTTCAGGCGCTTCTCAAAGGCGGCGCGGATATCCATGAGAAGGACAACGACGGCATGACCCCCCTGCACTGGGCTGTGGTGGCCAATCACTCCGAGGCGGTAAAGGTACTGCTGGCCGCAGGGGCAGATGTGAATGCGGTGGATCACTTCGGCTATACCCCGCTCCTCTATGCCGCCACCATTGATTTCGGAGATTCCCAGACCGCGACAACCCTGCTGAAGGCCGGCGCCGACCCCAGCATCAAAGGCAAGAAAGGCGAGACCGCGCTGACGCAAGCTCGCGATTATCCCTACATCAGCGCCGCCTTGGAACAGGCTGGTGCGAAGCAATAGCGCAGGCACGGGCGCCCCTCCGGCCCATGTCTGCGGACCTGGAATTCCCCTGGCTTGATAGTGGGTCAGTTTGGTTTCTTCTGGCGGCGGTCTTTGCCCGCCGGTCGGCGATGATAAACCGCCCCTTCAAATTACGCCGCTCTTTAACTTTCTAATCCCTGGTTTATGGCCGCTTGATGTACGCTGCGCCGTATAGATAAAGGTTTTTGTTAGGAAGGGGTTTAACGCGAACGATCTCCGCCAATAAAAAAATGTTGTCCATGCCCGGCGAGTAGGGCACGGCGATTTCAATCCTGGTTCCAGGGGTGAGACACTTTTGTGTCGTAAAGGACACGCCGCCGCGCGAGACGTCGTTAACCTCCAGTACTTCTTCCCCATAATTTTGCTTGTAGCGAATACAGGCCCGGAGAGAGCAACGGATGCGATTGTGCTGACGCGTTTTCCTGGTGCCCGGCGCGGAGACATGTTCCAAAAGTGGAGGGGAGGTCCGCCGCATTGTCTCCAACGGTTCGTAGGCCGCCTCATTCCAAATGGTCGACTCGTCACAGCGCTTGCAGGTGCGATAGATGTAGCCGTTGGCGTGGTAAAATTCGGCCTCAGCCTCATCCAGATAAATCACGTCGCGCAGGCCGCACCTCGCGCACTCCAGCAACGTACCGCTCACAGCTCGCTTCTCCTCGCTCAACGGAATGAAGTTGATGTCCCACAGATTGATGCTGGCATCAAGAAGCCTCACGCCGTAGACAAAAATGTTCGCATTTGATTCCGACTCCCAGGATAACCCTACCGGGAACTCCGGCAGTCTTTTGGGGCCCTAAGGTGCAGATGGAGGAAGGCCCTGGAGGGCAGACACCTCTTCTTCTATGGCGCGTTGGGATTCCGGGGAGATATCAACGAACTCGAGGCCGACGCCCACGCCCGGCAGGCAATAACGGACTTCTGCGCGAGCCTTCACCAGAATATCTGTGCGACACAAGCGAAATTCGATGCGCAAGACAGCGCCTTCCGGGAAGTGCCGCGCCGTGTTGATGAAGATACCGCCCGCGCTGATGTCGGGAGCCCGCACGGGGATCTCTTCCCTGTGACCCTCGTAAGAAACGGCCAAGTCACAATAGCCGGGGTAGCGTGGTTGGCTGCGCGTGGGGATTCCCTGCTTGCGACGGCTGGTGGAGCTCATGATCGGACACCTCCTAAGGCGCCAGAACGCTGCAACGGGGACACAGGGGCACTGGTGGGGACTTGGCGCGCCCCAGCTCCGCAAAAGGGGCAGAAGAGGAAGGAGGGCGCCAATGACTTACCGCAGTTCCGGCAACGCTGGGCCTGAATGTTCTCGAAAGGTACCACCCGAAGAACTTCTTCGAGGGTCGTCAGTCCCTGATCGACTTTTTCCAAAGCGTCTTCCTGCATCAAATGCAAGCCGCCGCTGCGAGCCATGTCGCGGATTTCCTCGTCACGCATCCCGGAACGTATGGCGGCCCGAATTTGTTCGTCAAGGATCAAAACCTCGGAAATGGCCACACGACCCTTGAAGCCCGAGCTGTCGCAGCGAGGGCAGCCGACGGGGATGTAGATCTTGCTTCCAATATCCACAATGCCTGCTGCCAAGAAACGGGATGCGTACTCATTGGTCATGGCCGCCACATTGCGGCACTCGCAAAGCTTCCGCACCAGCCGTTGGGCGACGACCGCGCTCACGGAAGAGGCCACGAGGAAGGCGGGGGGGCCCAAGTCGAGCAACCTCGTGATGGCGGAGATGCTGTCATTGGTATGGAGCGTGGAAAGTACGAAGTGTCCGGTCTGCGCGGCCTGCAAAGCGATCTCGGCCGTTTCGGCGTCGCGAATCTCGCCGATCATGATGATGTTGGGGTCCTGCCGGAGGACCGATCGGAGGCAGTTGGCGAACGTCAGGCCCGTCTTGGGGTTGATTTGGACCTGATTAATGCCTGCGACTTTGTACTCGATGGGATCCTCGACGGTAATGATGTTGACGGTAGGCGAGCGTAAGGAGTTCAACGCTGAGTATAGAGTGGTGGTCTTTCCCGAGCCCGTCGGTCCGGTTACGAGCAGCATGCCCTGCGGAGCCGATAGGGCCGTATCGAGGGTCCTCGCGTTCTCTTCGCTGAAGCCCAGCTCCATAAAGGGGACGCTGGTGGCTTCCGGGTCGAGCAAGCGCATGACGACCTTTTCTCCGTAATGAGTGGGCAAGGTGGAGACGCGCAGGTCAAGGTGGCGATCGGAGATTTGGACCAGAAAGCGGCCGTCCTGTGAATTGCGCCGCTCGGCGATGTCCATGTCGGAAAGAATCTTAATCCGGGAAATGACCGAAGTTTGGAGCTCCTTCGGAATTTGCGTGAGCTCGCGCAGCACGCCATCAATTCGGATACGAACCGTGGTAGCCAGAGCTTGCGGCTCAATATGGATGTCGCTCGCTCTCTTGGTAGCGGCAGCATAGAGGATGGCCGAGACCAGGCGCACGGTCGGAGTGCGCTGGTTGCGCAGCTCCGCCTCAAACTCTTCAATGGCCGCTTTGCTCTTTTCGCTGGAACTGGCAGTGAAGAACTGCATCGTGGATACGTCAACCTGTTCCATGAAGGGCAGCTTGTCTTGCTCTGCTTGCGCGGCTTCCACCGATTCGGCGTAATGCTTTTCGATGGCGGCGAGGATGTCCGAGCGAAAACCCAGGCGGGGAGAGATGTCCGTCCCCGTCATGAACCTGAGATCGTCGACCGTTTGGAGGTTCTGCGGCTCCGCCATCACCGTAATGATTCGATTGCCCTCGCGGGCCAAGGGCAAAGCACAGTACCGCACAGCGGCCGCGCGAGGAACGAGTTCCAGAACTGCCTTCTCGACGGTCACGGAGCGGGGGTCCACGAAACGGAAGGGGGTAACTTCCTCGAGAGCGGCCACCAGGTCGTCCCTCGCCACCAGGCCCCGCGCCAGGAGAATTTCGCCGAGAAACCCCAGTTGGGCGCCACTGGCATCCTGTTCCTGCGTTATCTTGTCCAACATCTCGTGGGAGATCCGTTGCCGTTCGACGAGTGCTTGGCCAAGACGCTTCCTCTTCATCGGGAGAGCCTCCCAGGCCGGCAGGTCTGCATGAGCGAATTAGGACTTCGATAGCGAATTCTCAATTCGGCCTTCATCCGCACCCCTGATTATATCTTGGTAAACCTGTCGATTCAAGCTCAAAAGGAGTTTTGGAATCATTAAGGTACATCGTATCCCCTGTGAGGTTGAAGTGGCTGTGATTCCACCTTGCAGAATATTGATACTGAGAACTCATAAAGCGTAAGCTCATGGCTCGCCCTCACTTTGAGCGACTCTGTCGTCAGCTATCGTTGAGATTTGTGATTTCTCCACCGGAAGAACGCCGGGAAATCGCCCCGACGAGTCGGGGGGCCAGCCTCCTTATCTGCGATTTTTCCCCGCGACAGGAAATTTCTCTAGACTATGGCATGGTTAATGCTTGGGTATTAAACGGAGCATTATGTTGGGGTGAAATCACGCGGTATGGCTAGGGCTCAAGCCTCGGGGCGGGATACCGAGAGCAGCCGAGAAGGTGCTGGCGGCGAGTCTGGGAACGCAGGACTCGCTCGGACTCCGAGGGCTCGATTTATGGGATTTAACCGAGACCCTAGCCCCCAGCACCAATACCTGACGCCGCGCCTCTCCATGATGTGTCAGAAATAAAAGGGGTTAGTTGCTTAGCGTCAGAATGTCTGAACGCTCTATTTCATTCAATTAACGAGAGTTACATTGAAATACGAGATCCGGCGCGAAAAAAGTGGGCACGGCTCTCCACGATATGTCAGAAAAGAAATGGGTTCGTTGTTTAGCGTCAGAATGTCTGAGTGCTCCATACCATTCAAACAAGGAGAGTTAGGTTGAAATACGAGAGTCGGGTCTAAAAAATGGGCACGGCTCTCCACGATTTACTACAAACAAAAGAGGTTAGCGACGAGCAGCGAAAATTATGCAAAAACCCATCTTTTTGAAAATATGGCAGTTACAATATTGTTGACTGTTTGGGTCATAAGAAAAAAGGGGGATTAAAAATGAGGCATGAGTTGCGCTAAGACATTATAAACAAATGGAGAAAAAATGTCCGCTTTTCGTCTCTCCATGATGTTGATGAAAACAAATGATTTACATTCTTCTCTCCATGATGTTGATGAAAATAAAGGAGAAAATCGTCGGAGGCGAGGTTAAGGTAAAGTGACATGTAGCCATGATAGCCTATTAAAATTCAGGGCCGCCACGGTGGTCCGTCATGGCAAGGACCCCGCTGGGTCGGGGCAGGGCGGCCATGCCACAACCGGCGGGCACATTTACCGGAACAACTTCTTTCTTGCGCAGGAGAAAATCCGGTTAGAATGGCCAGCGCTCGGACGCGGGGTTACCCGCCAACCCTGCGAGTCTTCCGCCAAGGAGAGCTAATTTGAAACGCATCATTGTTTTCCTTTTGGGATTCTCCATTCTCCGCCTGCCTTCGCTGGATGCCCAGTCAGGCACGAAGCTCTTGACGCTCCAGGAAGTCATTCATCCTGCCAGCATCGTAGCCCCGGGAATCTCCGCGCTGCGTTGGCGCCCGGCCGGAAAACAATTGACTTTCATCCGCCCATCGTTGCGGGGAAGGGAAGGCGCATCTACGCTCTGTGCCTATGATTTGGAGAACCACACTGAGACTGTCATCTTTCATCCTGCCGACAGGAAAGAAAAGCTCGACCTGAATTCCTATCAGTGGTCTCCCCGCGGTGACGGGGTCCTACTCGCGGGCGAGAACGATTTGTGGCTACTCGATCCCCAAACCGGCGGACTGCGGCGGCTGACCCAGGATGGCGAAGCAAAAGAAGTTCCGACGTTTTCTCCGGCGGGTGACCGGATCGCCTTTGTAAAGAAGCACGATCTCTATGTGGTGGAAGTGAAGAGCGGAGCCATCCGGCAACTCACTCACGATGGGAGCGACACGATCTACAATGGCCGGCTTGATTGGGTTTATGAGGAGGAGCTTGCCAACCGCTCCAGCGCGCGCGCTTACGAATGGTCGCCGGACGGCAAACGCATCGCCTACCTGCGGCTCGACGATGGCCCCGTCCCCGATTACCCCACCACCAACTACCTCGCATCGCACGTGAGCCTGGTACACGAGAGTTTTCCGCAGGCGGGCGATCCCAACCCCCTTCCCTCGCTGCGAGTAGTGGAGGTGGATGATCCCAGCGCGCAACCCGCCACGATAACTCTCGACCCCAAGCAGGTGGAATACCTTGGCCCCACTTTCACGTGGCAGCCGGATGGCGCCGCCCTCTGGTTTCTGGCGCTCAATCGCGCGCAAACCGATGTCGCCGTGCATCGCTGGGAGCCAAGGGCGGGGAACGACCGCGTGCTCTTCGTGGAACACGACCCTTACTGGGTAAACTCCCTCGACCCTCCACACTTTTTGAAAGGTGGCCGCGAGTTCCTGTGGGTTTCCGAGCGCGACGGCTGGCAACACGTCTATGTTTACACGGCAGAGGGAAAGCTGGTGCGGCAGATTACCCGCGGGGCGTGGATGCTGGACCGACCGGTCTTTCTGGATGCGCCCCTTTTCCAGTTGAACCCGCAGGAAAACTGGCTCTATTTTGCCGCCACCAATCCTGACCCGCGCGAACGGCAACTTTATCGCATTCACTTGGATGGCAGCGGCCTGGAGCGAGTCACCCCGGAGCCGGGGTCCCACACGCTCGACCTCTCGCCTGACGGCCGCTTCCTCGTTGATCGCTTCTCGACCCCCGAAACGCCACCTGTGACCCGCCTCCTGAATTCCGACGGGACGCTGGCCACCACCCTCGATACCCCCGCCAACCATCTGGCGGATTATGCTTTGGGCAAGCGGGAGTTTCTGGAAGTGAAGGCCCCGGACGGCGCCACGTTGTATGCCCAACTGCTGAAGCCCGCTGATTTTGATCCCCAGCGGAAGTATCCAGCGATCGTCGATGTCTACGGCGGGCCGAAGCTCCAGCTTGTCCAGAAGCGATGGGACGCGAGCAGCCTCTACGACCAGCTCCTGGCACAAAACGGTTTTCTGGTGTGGTCGCTCGATAATCGCGGCTCCTGGGGACGCGGCCACGCGTGGGAATCCGTCATCTTTGAAAACATGGGGAAGCACGAACTGGAAGATCAACTGACGGGCGTCGAGTACCTGAAGTCGCTGCCCTACGTGGATGGCTCGCGCATTGGCATTCGCGGATGGTCCTACGGCGGGTACATGACGCTCTACGCGCTTACGCACGCTCCGGAAGTCTTCAAGTGCGGCTCGGCGGGAGCGCCGGTGACGGATTGGAAATTTTACGACAGCATCTACACCGAGCGTTACATGCGCACGCCCAGTGAGAATCCGGAGGGCTACAAAAGCTCCTCACCGCTGGAAGCCGCTGCCAATCTCAAGGCCCAACTGTTCATCATCCATGGAACGTCGGATGACAACGTGCACCTTCAAAACACCATGAACTTTCTCGATGCCCTCATTCGCGCCGGCAAGCCCTACGAATTCCATTTGCAACCCGGGCAGAAACATGGCTTCCAGGGAGATGCTCCACGAACTTACGTTGACCAGCGGATCCTGGATTTCTTCAAGCAATGCCTGTGAGGAGGGAGGTCAAAGGCGAGTTTAAGAAGTTGGAATTACCATGCAGCCTGATCGGTGAATAGGGAAAACGGCGGCAGGTGCTATCGTGAATGAGGACAATAAAAGGCGTAGGATTGCGGACGATGTGAGGGGCTGCTTTTCATCGGAGGTGGAGGGGGGGTCATGTCAAAAATCACAGAGTTACTCATCAACGGGGCAAAGCATTCCGTCGATGTCGACGCCGACGCCAGTCTGCTGAGCGTCCTGCGCAACGACCTCGACCTCACGGGAAGCAAATACGGCTGCGGGGAGGGTCAATGCGGCGCCTGCACGGTATTGATCGGCGGCGTGCCGCGGCGTTCTTGCATTACTCCGGTGGGCGATGCGGCGCGCAAACCCATCACCACGATCGAAGGCCTGGAGAAGGATGGTCGGCTTCACCCCGTCCAGCAGGCCTTTCTGGATGAAGGGGTGATGCAGTGCGGTTATTGCACCTCCGGCATGATTATGAGCGCGGTGGGCCTGCTGGGGGTCCACCCCGACCCGAGCGAAGGTGAAATTGCCCACTTTCTGGAGGGCAACGTCTGCCGCTGCGGAACTTACGGGCGGATCGTCGCTGCCGTTCGGCGCGCGGCGAAATCCCTCGAGGAGGTGCGCTCGTGAAATCCCCCAATGATCTTACTATGGTGCTCGAACCCGAACGATACGAGTTGAGCGCTCCGCCCACCTACCACTTTGCCATGCCGCGGCGCGATTTCTTCAAGATGATGGGTGGCGGCATCGTGATCTTCTGCCTCCTCGATCGCCCCCTGAGCGGGCAGGAATCCGGGCGTGGCCGCGGTTGGCCGGGCGAATCCCTGCCGCAGGACATCGCCGCGTGGCTGCACGTGAATGAAAACGGCGAAGTGACCGTCTGCACGGGCAAAGTGGAAGTAGGACAGAACATTCGAACATCACTGACCCAGGCGGTGGCTGAGGAATTGAGCGTAGCGCCCGGCTCGATTCACCTGCTCATGGGCGACACCGAGCGCGTGCCCTATGACATGGGAACATTCGGCAGCCGCACGACTCCCACCATGAACCCGCAGCTCCGCCGGGCGGCTTCTGCAGCGCGCGACGCTCTCATCGACCTTGCCGCCGGGGTCTGGAAGCTGGATCGCGCCAAACTGATCGCGGCCAACGGCGTCGTTACCGACCCCGCTTCGGGCCGAACCGCCAGTTACGCGGAATTGGCCAAGGGACGCGAGCTCGCCAAAACCATTCCGGCGGTCGACCCGCTAATCCCCGCCGCCCAATGGAAGGTAATGGGCCGGCCGCTGGCCAAGATCAACGCCCGCGACATTGTAACGGGCCAGCACCGCTACCCTTCCGACATTAGGTTGCCGGAAATGCTTTACGGCAAAATCCTGCGCCCCTCCGCCTTCGGCGCGACCCTGACCTCTCTGGACGCCCACCAGGCGGAAGCGATGCCGAACGTCACCGTGGTCCACGACGGCGACTTTGTGGGTGTCGCCGCGCCCAGCATCCAGGCTGCAGAAAGTGCGCTCGCGGCGCTGCATGCCACGTGGAAATCGGCGCCGCAACCTTCCGGCAATGAGTTGTTTGATTATTTGAAGAAGAACGCCGAGCAGGGTGACGAGCGTGGCGGCCACACGGCCGGCTCCATGGAGAAGGGCCTGGGGGAGGCGAGCTTGCGCCTCGAACAGACTTACACAGTTGCCTACATTGCCCACGCGCCGCTTGAGCCTCGCGCCGCGGTGGCCGAATGGAAAGACGGAAAACTGAGTGTGTGGACCGGAACCCAGCGGCCCTTCGGGGTGCGTAGCGAGCTGGCGCAGGCTTTCCGCATCCCGGAAGAACATGTGCGCGTGCAGATGCCCGACACGGGCGCAGGCTATGGCGGCAAGCACACCGGCGATGCGGCTGTGGAAGCTGCGCGCCTGGCCCAAGCCGCCCGCCGGCCCGTGAAGCTGGTATGGACGCGCGAAGAGGAATTTACCTGGGCCTATTTTCGCCCCGCGGGAGTAATTGAAATCCGCGCGGGAGTGCGGAGCGACGGCGCCATCGCCGCGTGGGAGTTCCACAATTACAACTCCGGCGCCGCAGCCATCGGAACCCTCTACAACATTCCCAATCAACGCATTGAATTTCACCCCGTCAAATCGCCTTTGCGCCAGGGGTCGTACCGATCCCTCGCCGCGGCGGCCAACCACTTCGCGCGCGAGTCCTTTATGGATGAACTCGGGCATTTGGCGAAGATGGACCCGCTGGAATTCCGCCTCAAGAATCTGGAGGACGTGCGTATGCGCGAGGCTTTCGAAGCCGCCGCGCAGAAGTTCGGCTGGGGACAGGAGAAGCCCCAGCCGGGACACGGATTCGGCATGGCGGGAGGGTTCGATAAAGGTGGTTACGTGGCGACTTGCGCGGAGGTGGCGGTGGATCCGGCCACGGGGCAAGTGCGTGTGTTGCGCGCGGTGACGGCGTTTGATTGTGGCGCGGTGGTCAATCCCGACGGGCTGCGCAACCAGATCGAGGGCGCAAACGTCATGGGCATCGGCGGCGCATTGTTCGAAGCCATCCAGTTCGATAATGGCCGAATTCTGAATCCGCACTTTGCGCAGTACCGAGTCCCGCGCTTCAGCGACACCCCGAAGATCGAGGTTGTCCTGATCGATCGGAAGGACGTGCCCTCCGCCGGTGCGGGAGAAACCCCTATCGTGGGCATCGCCCCCGCCATCGGCAATGCCATTTTCGCTGCCACCGGCAAACGGCTGCGCTCCTTGCCGATGGCCCCCAAGGGTGTGTAGGAAGAAGAGTCGAGCGGCGCTCAGCCTGGGCCGAACACCGTTCGGGCGTGCGGCGCTTCCGGGCCGAGGGTCAAAGCGTAATGACTTTGTCCGCCAACATCTGCGCGGAGATGATGTCTCCCATGCCGCCGACGATTCCCACGCGGACCTTTTCGAGCAATCCGTAATAGTCGAGGCACGTTTTGCACACAATCAGGTGAACCCCGCGGGCCTCCAGCGATTGCAAGACGTCGAGAACCGGCGAGCCCTCCACAACCATCTTGACGCCGGAAGTGTAGAAGCAGATCACGTCGGGCAAGGTGTTGTTATCCTGCAGCAGAAGCAGATACTTCCGCAGCAAGACGTGTTGCAATTCTGAATCGGCGGCGCCCATGCCGTCATGGGTGACCTGGATCAGTACCGATTTGCTGTCTTGAACGTTGGTCACAATCTCACCTTCCAAGGCGAGTTTAAGAAGGAAAGGAGTTGAAAGCTCAAAGTTAAAAGTCGAAGAGTTCAAGAACGTCGTAGGGCTGACCTTAAGCTCATTCAGGCCTCCCGACCAAGCCGGAACAGGTTCCGGGCCGCGCCGCTTATTCGAATTGTTTGACAGCCCTAATGGTAGCGGATCTGAATCTTGGCGTGGAGGGGAATCAGGGTGTAATCAAATTCTTCCAGCGCCTCATCCTTTTCGGTGATCACCAAGAGATACTTCCCAATCTTGGCGATGAGGCCGGTGGAAGTAATCTTGGAACCCACGAAGGTGGTGCCTTGGCGCATAGCCTCAAAGTCGGGGAGCTTCCCGCGTGTCGTGCTATGTGCATCTTCCCAGTCCACTTCTCCGGGACGGAATCGAACACCATGAATCAAAACAGCCTTTGCCTTACTCATGACCGCTCCATAGTATTTGATGCTGGATGAACCGGCGATGCACCAGCCAAATCGTATAAGGCTACCGGTCATTTCGACTGGTTGCAAGCCTAATCTTCGGTAATTATAGGACGATGTCAAGATGCTCGGACTGAAAGGTTATAATCCCTTGAAAGCAAATCACAGTCTTCAATTTTTCGACTTTTTGAACTCTTCGACTCTTAACTATCAATTGTATGTCCCTCTTTCGACTTTCAACTTTAGACTTTCAACCGTATTCAGTTGTATCCTCCAAGCTCCGGCTTCGACGCAATCACCACGGGAGGCATTCGTATGCGGAAGACTTTGCTAATCATTCTCTTGATTGAAGTTAGCGTGATGGTGAGCGAGGGTGCTCGTGCCAAAGAGAATCCCCTGCTCGAGAAAATCGAGTGGACTGACATTTGGGTGACTAATGCCAACCAAAACGACCTACCAAGGGTCCTATTGGTGGGAGACTCGATAACGCGAGGGTATTTTGCCGCAGTCGAAAAGGACCTGGCTGGTAAAGCGAACTGCGCCCGGTATACCACTTCCATGTTCTTGGCGAACCCGGATTATCTGGATGGGCTGAAGATAATCTTGAAGAGCTACCGGTTCAGCGTCATTCACATCAACAATGGCTTGCATGGATGGGGCTACACGGAGGAACAGTACCGCCAGTCTCTGCCCAAGCTGATGGATACGGTGAAGAAATACGGCAAGGGGGCGGTGCTCATCTGGGCCACCACCACCCCGCGCCGCTCGAAGGAGAATCCCGTTCAGTTCGCCCCTGACACCGATCGGGTAAGGGAAAGGGATCGGATCGCCGCCGAATACATGAATCAGCATGGCATTGAGATCGACGACTTGTATAGCCTGGTCGCCGAACATCCCGAGTACTATGGTGGAGACCACACCCACTTTAATGCCCAAGGCCAAGCCGTCGAGGGCACGCAAGTCAGTGAAATAATCCTGCGAGGTTTGACAAGTAAATCTGCCGCCGGCAAGGGGCAAAAGTAGGATGTGGAAAGCCTCGCTGCAAGTGTAGGGCGCTACGTCGTCAGTCCGGTTAAATCTACATTCAGACGTTTGTTCTCCTTGCAACTATCGATCAGCTTCTGGCAACCCGAGAGGCCCGAGAAGCGCCGTGACTTATCCACACCCCGCGCATCGCCGGCCACGTCCGCTACTGTGGGGAATTAATCAGCCACGGCCCAAAGTTCAAAGCCGCCGTGCTTCATGAAAATGCTGCCAATCTGCCCACTTTTTGTAATCGGCAAAGCGCGACAAGCGGCGGGTCTGTCTGGTAGACTTCCGCGCTTACTTTGAGGAGGAATTAGGGTGCTAAGGAGAACCGTTCTCTGTTCGCTGGTGGTCATTATCCTTCTTGCATGGAGCAGGCCGCTGAGGCCGGTGGCGAGCCCCAGTTTCCCCGACCGGCCAAAGCTCGTGCTAGTGCTGGTGATAGATCAGTTCCGCTACGACTATTTGATGCGCTTCCGGTCGTCCTTTGGCAAGGGCGGCTTCAACCGCCTGCTGGACGGCGGCGCAGTATTCACCGACTGCAAGTTCGATTATGCCACCACTATGACCGGCCCCGGGCACGCGACTTTGCTCACGGGAACGTATCCCAACATGCACGGAATCATTGAGAATAGTTGGTACGACCGCCAGTCACAGCGCGAGGTCTATTGCGTGGAAGACTTGCACACCCGCATCGTGGCAAGCCGTGAGAAGTCCAGCCCCTCGCCGGGGTATTCGCCCCACTACCTGACTGCTTCGACGCTGGGCGACGAGCTGCGCATGGCGACTGATTTTCGCGCCAAGGTGATTTCCATCGCTCTTAAGGACCGGGCTGCGGTGTTAATGGGCGGCCGCACCCCCTCCGCCGTGTATTGGTATGACGAGGGGTCGGGCCGCTTTGTCACTAGCACCTACTACATGCCCACTCTGCCGGGGTGGGTGGACGATTTCAACCAGCAGTCGCCCATCGATCAATATTGCGGTCAAAAATGGCAAACCTGGGCAGAAACCCCCGGAGTGCCCGGCAAAGTCCTGTCGGAATTCGAGCCCTCCCCCGGCGAGACCTGTCCTGACCCTAAGTTTCTGGAATGGCTCGACCTCACGCCTTACATGAACCAGGTCGAGTTGGCTTTTGCCACCGATGCCATCCGTAGCGAGCACCTGGGCCAAGGGCCGGACACCGATATCTTGGCCCTCTCGCTGAGCGTGAATGACTATATCGGCCATGAATATGGTCCGTATAGCGAGGAAGTGGCGGATACTACCCTGCGAACCGACCGCGACTTGGCGAAGTTCTTCGACGACTTGGACAAACTGGTGGGGCTGGATAACGTTTGGATCGCATTTTCCGCCGACCACGGCGTGGCGCCTACACCGAACTTTATTCAAGAGCATAAACTGGGTATTGGGATGGCCCAATCGTCGGCCATCCGTGGCGCCGCAGAGAAAGCTTTGACGCAAGCCTTCGGGCCCGGTCCATGGATTGACGACCAGGATGAATCCTACCTTTATTTGAACCGGGACACGTTAAAGAAACGGAACATTGCAGAATCAAAAGCTGAGGAGGTCGCCGCCGAGGCGGCAGCCGCGCAACAGGACGTGGCGGCGGCATTTACCCGCACGCAGTTTCTTACCGGCAGCTTGCCGAATTCTCCTATTGCCCGAAAAGCAGCCAACAGCTTTAACTCCCGGAGAAGCGGCGATGTCTTCCTGATCTTCCTGCCTTTCGCGGTTCCGTCGTCATTTGCGACCGGGACCACCCATGGGGCACCGTGGAACTATGACGCCCAAGTGCCGCTGATCTTCTGGGGAAGCGCATTTAAGCCGGGATTTTACCCGGCAGCGTGCCAACCCATCGACTTGGCGGCCACGCTGGCGGCGGTGTTGGGGCTCACGCAGCCCTCGGGAGCAGTGGGGACGCCGCTGGCCTCGTCCTTAAAGCAGCCGAACTAGCCCACTGAAGCGAAGTGCTCGGTAATGGCTCAGACAAGTCATCTTATCCTCGGCAACGGGAGCCTATGGTTACTCGACTGATCAGCCTGTGATAGGCAGCCTACCGATTGGTAGGTTCGACTGGAAGGACTAATAATCTTGCCAAACAGTTTCCTTGACAAGTTCTACGTAAAATTATAGGATGAGGACGTTTCCTACCCCTTACGTGTCTATACCCTTCCTAGACCAGCTTTCGCTCGGTGAGGGAAATTCGTTAGTCGGAGGTTGAATGAGGAAACTGGTTATGGGCTGTGCGGTGGCGGGGTTGATTGCTCTGTCGCCAACGTCCGAAGCGAGGCCACCGCTTCTCCCTTGGACATCACCCATGGTTCATCAGGCGCCCAAGGGGGAAATTGGATTGGCAAGCTGGTACGGAATCGAGCGCCAAGGTAAACCCACTGCTAGCGGCGAACTATTTGATAAAGATGGACTTACAGCCGCTCACAGAAAGCTACCCTTGGGCACGACGGTCCGAGTTACAAACCTCAGGAACCTTGAATCCACCTTGCTGAAGATCAATGATCGAGGCCCCGGAATCCGTGGGCGAGTACTCGATGTTTCCTGGGCCGCAGCAAAAAAGCTCTGCTTCGTGGAGGCCGGCGTGGCCCGCGTTGAAATCGAGGTCATCAGCTACCCCAAAGGTTACATCCGGCAAGTGACCGGCACGTGTTCTCCTAAGGTCCACTAGACTCCAGACAAAAGACGGTCGCAGATAGTTAGCCATCGGTCGGACTCTCTCTGTAGCACGGGCAACCTGCCCTGGGTTTATGGAATACGGGCATCCTCCCCGCGGGTTCATAGGTTTTCTTAGCACGGGTTGGAAGTGTGTTCATGTAGTGTCGGCAGTGGGGTGCAGGTGGCCAAAGGGTGGAACTCCGCTGTGTGTGGGCTGGTCTTTTTTCTTTCCCATCCGAAACTTCCTCCTTACAATTGTGTATCCGTCTCAAGGGTGAGGGCAACGCGTGGGGCTTAATGCCGGGACCAAACTGGGTCCCTATGAAATTCAGACGGATCTTCCTCATGGTAATTAACTGAGACCGTTGTATGCAGGAGAGTTGCGCGATTTTCGGGGTCGAGTCGTAGTCATGTAATTAGAATATTTATCTTGACTTATTTGGTTTATGGCGAT
>Ga0326727_10011295_pt1 | contig 20869 bp, 14 predicted proteins | sample MB2enrmetagenome_FD_207643 | JGI IMG/M metagenome (GOLD analysis project Ga0326727, IMG submission 207643) | Lab enriched peat soil microbial communities from McLean, Ithaca, NY, United States - MB29MY | ecosystem: Environmental > Terrestrial > Soil > Wetlands > Peat | place: USA: New York...
TGAACCTTCCTTCGGGTCCCAGCAGCCGGATAATCCCTTCGGAATGTCCGGCCAGGCCAACGGTGCAGTCCACATACGTCCCGTTGGGACGCACACGGAGAAAACCAATCGCTTCCTGAAAAAGAACCGGCACATGGCGTTCATTCGGCTTCGTCATGCGCTCCCCCTGAGGGGCTTGTTCACTTCAACTGCGCCGGCTGAGAATCGCCGCCAATGCCTTGCGATCCTCGACGGTCATATCGTTGCCGGGCAGATTCTGCTCGAAGATCTCCCGGTTGTGCACTTCCAGGTAAGTCGTCTTGCCAAAAACCGCAACATCCGAGTCCAGGCGGGCCTTGCCGCGCAAAATCTGCGGCAGCAGGACACGGGCCTGGTTATCCATCTCCACCTGCTGACCGTAGTAGCTGGTCAGATTCAGGTATTTCTGCACCGCGTCGTCCAGGGTGCTGAACTCGGCCAACTGGGCTTCGCGCTTCTCCCACTCCGGCAGCGGCCAGATCTCGGCGCTCTTGCCATCGACCGAGGTGATGTAGAACTGGGTCACGTTCTGGGCGTCCAGCAACTGCTTGAAAGCAGCCGGGAGCTTGAGCCGTCCCTTCTCATCGACCTTGGCTGGATGGTTTCCGCGAAACATTGCATTGCCTCTTCATCACCCCGCGGCTGATTCTTCATCGGTTGCCGCGACCCGGATTGCCGTTCTTACCACCCCACAGACGAAGACCTGTCTGCAAGGACCCCGGTTTTTGCCACCCCACAGACGAAGACCTGTCTGCGGGGACCCCGGGTTTTTCCGGTTAGCCAGGCTGGTTCTCCAGCGGTTTTGGCTCCGGAATTTCTGTTGCGGGGAGGAAAAGCGAGTAAACTCGGAGTGGAAAGCGGTTGAGTGGCTCCCCAAAGTCCCACTTTGTTCCACAAACTTCCACCACACGTGAATAGTACCCCTGATCTCTGCTGTCGCCAAGAGGAAAATGGGCTAAAAGTGCCGGTTGGAGGGGGCTAGTGTGGAAAATTCATCTAATAGATTAAGAAAATGAGGCGACCACAACATCTTGTGTTAATGACTTCGGTTCCACTACTGGACAAGACGGGCGGGCCGTGTTAGGGGAACAAAAAGCGAAAGTCGGAGAATGACGCGGCGCGACAGGCCCGGAGTTGCATCCGAGGGGGATTGAATTCGGACGTGATAAGGCTCCGGGACCCGATAGAGATTCCGCAGCGGCTAACCTGACTGGGGTAAAACTCGGGATTTGAGTTAAACCTGCGCCGGGCGTGCTTCCGGGGCTAAAGCCCGCACGAATTCTGTTGGCTTTATGCGGGGGTTGAAACCCCCGCCTCCCTCCGGAGCGAGTTTCTCCGCAGCCTGTTATGCGCGCCTGGCCTTGTGCTTTTGGCGGCCGCGATCGACAACCACCTTCAGCAGATATAAGAAGACGAGCAGGTTTACTGTGAGCAGGCCGAACCTGATCAGGGTCTGCCTGCGGGCGAACTCGAACATCTCCCAGGGCAGAAACGAGGCGGTGATGGCGAGGGTGAGGAACTCGCCCCAGGCCTTTTCGAGATAGAGACCGATTCCCTCGGCCATGGAGAGGGCGGCGTAGCAGAAGGCGACCAGGCCGATGCGGCGCAGGAGCGGATCGTGGAGCAGGGAGGCTTTGTCGAGGATGAAGTCGACGAAGCGCGACTCGGGGTTGAAATGCAAGTGATGGGCTAAGGCTAAAAGCTGGTCGCCGACGTCCTTGTGGAGCATGTGGTGCGCCCCTACGCCGATCAGGACAAAGACCAGCACATGAAGGAACTTGTAGGCCGCAATGAGCACGAGCCATTTATTGTGCTGGCTGGGCTTCGAGAAGACGTGCAATAGGGAGCGCCGGGTCATGATCCTTGGGGAATCTGGAGGAACTTTATGCCTCTTTATAGGTTAAATGGCGGGCGTGGGTTCTGCTGATGCGGAACTGTAATAGATCCCATGTCTCCAAATCGGGACATGGGGCGCCCATTGTTCCTGCTCGTCAGAGCTGGGCCGCCTGCCATGGTGGAGGCCACGACAATTACTATCTGATGCATGATGCAGCGCTTCCAGACGCGGCAATGGGTTCCTTATCCAGTGGAGCTGGTGTTTGCGTTCTTTGCCAATCCGGCGAATCTGCCTCACCTGATGCCGCCGAAGCTGGAGGCGCGGATTGAGGACGCGCGGATCTTGCCGCCTCCGCCGCGGCCCGTGGCCCAGGACGCGGCGCGGCGATTTCTGAGCGTGGCAGCGGGCGTGGGATCGGAGATTCTGATCAGCTTTTATCCGATTCCGTGGGTGCCGCGGCGGGTGAGCTGGCTGGCATCGATCACGGAGTTCGAGTGGAACAGCCATTTCTGCGATGCGCAGGTGCGCGGACCGTTCGCTGCGTTTCAACATCGTCACGGGATTGAAGCGGAATTCCGGGACGGGCAGGAGGGAACGCTGGTGAGCGATGCGGTGGAGTACGAACTGCCTTACGGATGGATGGGGCGGATCGGCGGCCTGATGGTGCGGAGGCAGTTGGCGCGCTCGTTCGCGTACCGGCAGAAGCGGCTGCCGGAGATATTGGCGGCGGCGCAAAGGCAGGCGGCGCGGCGGGGGTAGGGGGCGGTCACTTCAGCCGCGTTCGAGGTACCAGGGAATGTTGATGACCACGATACGGCGGTTGCCGCGCATGAGGAGAATGACTTTGAGCACGTCGGAGCGGCGGTTGTGGAGCAGGTTTTCCCACCAGTGACGCACCACCAGCTCGGGCACCAGCACGCAGACTTTTTTGTTGCCGGTCTCGCGCTCCGCTGAGAGCACGTAATCGACCACTGGGTACACGATGTAGCGATACGGCGAGCGAAGCGTAACCAGCTTGGGAACGCACTTGCCGGCCTCGCGGAGCGGCGCGGCGATGTCTTTTTCCCATTGATCGCAGAAGGTGTCGGCCTGTTCAGCTGTAGTTACGTGAACGCAGCGGATATCGCAGGACATGGAGAGCGCGAAGGAGAGCGCCTTCTCTGAGATGCGGCTCCAGCGATCGATGGGCAGCACCACGATGGGCTCGGTGATTTCGGCGGGAACGATGGGCCGGTCGAGATCGATCTCGCGGGCGACGTAAACGTAGTGGCGCTTGACGGCGCGCATGAGCAGGATCATAACCACGACCAGCAGCGCGGTAATCCACGCGCCCTCGACGAACTTGGCTACCAGCACCACCAGGGTGGTGATGCCGGTGGCCACTGCGCCCAGGCCGTTGACGAACATGCGCAGATGCGCGCCGCCTTCACGCTTCCAGTGCATGACCATGCCGGCCTGGGAGAGGGTGAAGGCCATGAAGGCGCCGACGGCAAAGAGCGGAATGAGCCGGTCAGTGACGCCGCCGAAGACGATCAGCAGCACGGCCACGAGCGTGACCAGCACATAAATCCCCCAGGAATAGAGCAGGCGGCGTCCGCGTATGAGGAAGACGCGGGGCATGTAGTCGTCGAGGGCAATAGCGCGGGTGAGGCGGGGAAAATCGGCGAAGGCGGTGTTGGCGGAGAGAGCCAGCACCAGCAGTACCGAGCCGATGGTGAGGTAGTAGAACCAGCCGTGGCCCATAACGGCGCGGGTGAGCATGGAGAGCACGCTCTCGTAGCCGGGGCGGTCTGGGTTGGTGGCGGCGATGCCGTAGGCGCGGCAGAGCAGCGCAATGCCGGCCAGCAGGATTGCCAGCAAAACGATGATGATGGTGAGAGTGGCCTTGGCGTTCTTGCGCGTAGGCTCGCGGAAGGCCATCACGCCGTTGCTCACCGCTTCAACGCCGGTCATGGCGGTGCAGCCGGAAGAAAAGACCTTGAGCAGCAGCCACACGCTGACGGCGACGGTGGCGGCAGGGGCTGATGGCAGCGGCGTAACCGGGTGAGGATGGCCCGCGCTGTGCAGCACCTGCCATGCGCCCACGGCGATGACAATCAGCAGCGTGCCGGTGAACAGGTAGGTGGGAATCATGAAGACCACGCCGGTGTCGTGTACGCCGCGCATGTTCACGATGGTGAGAATCAGCAGCACGGCGAGGCAGAGTTGGAGTGTGTAGGGCTGCAAGCCCGGGGCCGCGGAGATGAGCGCGCCCACGCCCGCGGAAATGCCGACCGCCGCGGTGAGGGTGTAGTCGATCATCAGCGCAGCCGCGGCCAGCAGGCCCGCGCCCTCGCCGAGGTTCTGGCTGGCGACGGTGTAGGAGCCGCCGCCGTGGGGATAGGCTTCGATGGTCTGCCGGTAGCTGAAGTAGACAATGAAGAGCAGCACCACGATGGCCGCGCTCACCGGCACAATGTAGCGCACGCCCAGGAGGCCGAGCGGAATCAGGAGCGTGAGCGCCGCCTCAGGCCCGTAGGCGGCGGAGCTGAGTGCGTCGAGGCCGAAGACGGGGATGCCGGCGAGAGGGCCGATGTGCTCGGCGCGTTCCTCGCTGGTTGCCAGCGGCCGGCCGAAGAGCAGATTCATGACGCGTGAGGGTAGAGCCATGTGGCGTATTGTCCAGTTGTCCGGCGGCCGAGGTCTCAGCAAATGGGGAAGGCCGTCGAAGGCATTGTCTCATGGCGCGGGGTGGGATCAGCGATTGGGGTTTTTCAGATTGCGAGGACCGCGCTTGAATCCTAGCGCGGCTCGATCGCCGAAGCGGCCGGCAGGGTGAAGAGGATTTTGCTGCCCTGGCCGGGGGTGCTTTCGGCCCAGATGCGTCCGCCGTGCTGCTCGACGATGCTGCGGCATAGGGCCAGGCCCAGGCCGGTGCCGCCCAGGGCGCGGGAATCCGAGGCGTCGCCCTGCTGGAAGCGCTCGAAGATCCGCTCCAGTTTTTCCGGCGGAATGCCGCGTCCCTGGTCCTCGACGATGAAGCAGACCTCGCCAAGGCCAAGTGGATTGGCGATCGACTCAGCCACGCACACAGGCTGCGCGGCCAGCCGGATGGTCGTATCCTGCGCCGAGAACTTGATGGCATTGGTCACCAGTTCATTGAGCACCTGCAGAATCCGGTCCTCGTCGGCAAAGACCGGCGCCGGGGGCGCTTCAATGCGGAAGGCGATGCGCGCCTGCAAGGCCGCGTCGTGGGCCACGTCCGCTGCCCTGCGCAACATGTCGACGGCTTCCACCGGCTGGCGGTGCAGCGGCAGACGCCCTTTCTCAACGCTGTCGAAGTCGAGAATGTCGTTGACCAGACGAATGAGCCGGTCGCTGTTTCCAATCGCCATTTCGATCATCTGGCGTTGCTTCTCCGGCCGCTTGTCGAGCGCGCCGGAGGAGATGAGGCCCAGTGAAGCGCGCAGCGAGGTGAGCGGCGTGCGCAGTTCATGGCTCACCGTGGAGATGAACTCGTCTTTCATCTTCTCCAGGCGGCGGCGCTCCGAAACGTCCTGGAAGGCGACCACCATTCCGGAGATGCGGCCATCCTCCATGAGCGGGTTGGCGATGTACTCGACCGGAATCGCGACGCCGTCCTGACGCCAGAAAACCTCATCGCGCATGCGAATGGGCTCGCACCTGCGCAGCGCCTGCAGAATGGGGCTGGTCGACTTGGAGTAGGGCGTGCCGTCGGCGTGGCTGTGGTGAATGATCTCGTGCACGTCGCGGCCTTTCAACTGTTCAGGCTGGTAGCCCAGGGCGCGCGCGCCGGCCTCATTGATGAAGGTCAGCTTTCCGTCCAGGTCGATACCGTAAATGCCCTCGCCCACCGACTCCAGAATCAGCTCGCGCTGGCGGGTGGCCAGGTGCAGCGCCTCCTCGGCCTCGAACTGCTCGGTCACGTCCATGCCGTGGTTGAGCACGAAGGGCCGCTCACCGGGGAGTTGCATGCGCCGACTGCGGACGGCGATGCGGCGGTAGACGCCGTCGCTGCGGCGCAGCGGCAGCGCGCCTTGCCATTCGTCCTGGGTCTCCAGCGTGCGCAGGCAATCGTGAAACGCAGCCGCCCCGGCCGCGTCCATAAGCTCAGTGACCGCGCGCCCGGTGAGCGCCGCGGCGCGATAGCCCAGCGTCTCGGCCGTAAATGCGTTCAGCGAGGTGAGCCGGCCCTCCATCGAACAGGTGAAGACAAAGCCCAGCGAGTTCTCCACCACCTCCCGGTAGCGCGCCTCGCTCGACAGCAGAGCCATCTCCATCTGGCGCTGATCGGTCACGTCCTGGCCGCTGACGATCACATATTGAATTTCGCCGTTAGGTCCCTTCAGAGGGCGCAAGGTCCAACTTACGCGCCTGGTCTTGCCGATTCCGCCCATGTTGGCAGGTCCGGGGCCCCCGGCGACCGGTCCTTGTCGCTGGGGTGGAGGTCCGGGGCCCGCGGCGACGGGTCCTTGCCGCTGGGGCGAGGGGCCGGCGGGCGCGACAACTCGCCACGCGGTTTCGTGGGGGCCGGACTCCTGACCCACCACAGCCTCGCGCAACTTGCCCATCGCCCAGGCCCGGTCATCCGGCTCCATCACTTCGTCAACGAATGGGCGGCCCACGGTATCGGCCAGGCTTAGCCCGGTCAACTGTGCGCAGGGCTGATTCATGCGCACCAGGCGACCGGCCGTGTCCAACACGGCCACCAAAGCCGGAATCGAATCCAGCGTTGCAGCCACAAAACATCGTTCGATGGCCAGCGCGCGTTCGGTTCGCTGCCGCGATCGCTGCGACTGCTCCTGCAACCGAATGCGGCTGTAAAGCTCCAGCCGCGTCACCGCCTGGCGGCCCAGTATCTCCAGCAGCGTCAGGTGCTCGGGCTTGAACTGGTTGGGCTTGAGGGCCAATACCGCCATGCTGCCCACCACCTGCTGGGCACTGGTGATCAGCGGCGTCCCGGCGTAGGAAAGGGAGGGCCTGGCGCCGGGCAGTGGAATTCCCTGGGGAAGAAATCGCCGATCCTCGGCCGCATTCTGGATCAGCAGCGGTTCGCCCTTCTCCAGCATCCACTGGCATGCCGTGGAAGCGCGCGGCTGCTCAATTGCCTTGAACCCGAACCGCGCCTTGAACCACAGCCGGTTGAAGTCCATCCATCCTATGTATGCGTAATCCGCGCCGCAGAGCACCGCGGCCAGCTCTGTGAGTTCATCCAGAGCCGGGTCCGGGTTGCGGTCGAAGATGTTGAACTCAGGATGCAGGAACGCCTCCTGGTTCTCGAAGACCCTTGAACCTTGCATCGCGCACATAAGTTACAGGAACCCGAAGTTAGTATCGGGCAATGAATACAGGTTGACACTCACACAAAGCGGCCAATTTTGCAAAGAATAAAGTGCCACGCAAGTACTTCGATTTCAAGACTATGGATTCCGTTGCGCATTACCGATGGAACCACTTGGTGCGTTACCCCGGGCGAGGCGGGACGAAATGTATGGCCACTTTCAAAGGGCGTGGGCTCGCGGACCGCGGAAGAGGCTCGTTCAGGCGGAGAATGTGCCCGTTTTGCTCAGGATCCTCGTAATACAGATGTGCTTGCCTCCCATGGCAAAGAAGAGCCCGGGGCTAAAGCCCGCACTGATTCTGTTGGCTTCTTGCGGGGGTTGAAAACCCCCTTCTTCCACCCCACGGACGAAGACCTAACCTTCACCCCAACGAGCAAAAATCGCTCGCTGGGGACCCCGGGTCCGTGGGGACCCCGGCATCCCTCCAGATCGAGTTTTTCCGCAGCCTGTTAAGTCCCCGGCTCTCTCCGGAATCCGTGATCTGCAACTGTCGCATTATGGCTTGGTCGGCAGCTTGCAGCAATCCCCGGCCTCAGCCGGCTCGTTCGAGCCTGCGTCCAGAATCACCTTCCAACTGCCGTCCGGCTCCCGGCGCCACATGGTGATATACCGCCCGCTGGTGGTTACGGGATTGCCGTTGGCGTCCTTGCTATGGCCCTCGTAGTGGCCCCAGGTATAGCCCATATCCCCTGACGGCCCCATCATGGCGTCGGTGGGAGTCCAGGTGAGCTGGTAGTCCTTCGGCGACCAGGTGGCCGACTTGGCGATGGCCACCTTGCCGATCAGGGGCGCAGTGCCGTTGCCCAACGCCACTCCGTCGCCGGCGAACCAATCGGCAAACCCCGCCCCGCCGCGCGCGGCCACATCCCTGGCAAAGCGCGCTTCGAGATCAAAAAGCAGCACCTTGCCCGGCTTCACCGTGGTGTCGGTAAGCGGGTTGGGCACCTCGGGTTGCGCCCCCGGCTCCGGCAACTGCGCGAAGGCCGCATGGGGAGCCACCGCGGCAATCATCCACGCAAGCACTACCGCCGACAGCACCCCGCAAACACTCGTTCTCCTGTTTCCCGCCACGATCCGCATCCTCCCTCGAACGCAAAAAAGCACTATGGGCTCATCGTACAACGATGGGTTGCGTGGGTGGGCGACACCGCTGGGGGATTGACGCCTGAGCGCGGTTTCCGGCCGTGTATCCCGCGTCACGGACTGCATGGGCGGGAAAACGCTACATTTCGCGCATGGTTGGGCCAATCCTGTTTGGCGAAGCGCTGGCCCTGGGGCTGGCGTCGGGGCCTGCCTGCATTGCAGCCTGCGGGCCCGTCCTGGTTCCCTCCTTGCTTTCCGGGCAGGCGGGGCTGCGGCCCAATGTCCGCACTCTCACGGTGTTTCTGGGAGCGCGCCTGCTGGGATACCTGCTGTTTGCGGTTGTGGCATGGGAGCTTGGCGTTCTGGCATCGCTGGTGACGGCGCCGCGCGGGCTCATGATCGGCGCGGTGTATGTGTTGCTCGCCAGCGTGCTGCTTTGGTACGCGTACTCGGCAAAGCACATTTGCGCGCAGTCGTGTTCGGATACGAAGCTGGTGAACATAAGTGAAAACAAGCATCGCCTGGTGGCCGGCGCTGCGGCGCTGGGCTTTCTTACCGGATTGAATCTTTGCCCGCCTTTTGTGGTTGCGGGCATAAGGGCAGCGGGGTCGGGCAGCGTGGTTCAGGCCCTGCTCTTCTTCAGCTTCTTCTTTGTTGGAACGTCGGTGTGGTTTGTGCCGTTTGCGGGCCTGGGCTGCATGGTGCGCAACCAGGCCGTGAATACCGTGGCACGAATGGCGATGGCGCTCATTGCCCTTTATTACCTCACGTTGGGAATCGCGATGCTGTTGGGGAGAAAAGGATATGGCCACTGACACACAACCGCCGCGGCTCGCGCGCCCGGCAACACGAACCATGGGCAGGTCGGTTCTGCTGACCTTGCCGATCGTTCTCTGGTCGTTCCTCATGTTCGGCAACCCGAGCGTGCACCAGGATCTGCAGGCGCATATTGCCGGAGCGATGACCGCGGTCTTCATGATCGTGCTGTTTTTCATGATGATGAAGACGGGGACTACCTACCGGTGGCGGCGCTGGTTCTTCGTGTCACTGGGACTGCTGTTTCCGATCGGCTTTATCCATAACGTGATAGCCATGCGGGGCACCATGGGCATTCCGGTGGAAGAGATGATTGCCGGCCGGACTCCATTCTGTTTCATGCCCATTCCGCTGCTCATTTTGCCGGCGGCATTCACGCGGACACTGGTGTTCCCGGGCTCGATTTTGCCTAACGGAGGCATGTCAGGGAGCGGGATCGCGGCCATGGTGGGGCTGTGGCTGGCCATCACGCTGGTGATCGGCAAAGGCTGGTGCAGCTACGCATGCTTCTTCGGGGGAATTGAAGAAGGGATAGCCGCGGTTCCCAAGCGCGCGAAGATTCGCAAGATCGATCCGCGCTGGCGCTATCTTCCCTGGGCGGTGCTGCTGGCCATGGTGCTGCTGTCGCTGGCACTGTTTGAGCCGGCCTACTGCATGTGGCTCTGCCCCTTCAAGGCGGTGTCGGAGTACGTTGCCGCCAGGAACACGGTGGGGCTGATACAGAACGGAATCTTTGTGCTGTTGTTTGCCGGCCTGGTGATCGCGCTGCCGCTGCTGACAAAGAAGAGAACGCAATGTTCCTTCTTCTGCCCCTTCGGCGCGTTCCAATCCATCTTCAACAAGACCAGCATCTTCGAAGTGAAGATCGACCAGTCGCGCTGCAAGCCCTGCGTATTGTGCCAGAATGCCTGCCCGAACATGTCGCTGTCGAAGGAGTCGGTGGCGCGCGGCGAAGCGCTGATGAGCTGCATGAAGTGCGGCGCGTGCGTGGACGCGTGCCCGCGCCAGGCCGTGGTCTGGCATATCAAAGGAACCGATGTGGCATGGAAGCCGGAGCGCGCGCGGCTCATGTTCTTGTACGCGGCCTGGGCCATGGCCGTCATGTTCGGCGGCAGCATCATCGCCCAGGGCATTGCCACGATTCTGCACTTTCTAGCCTAGAGGTAATTTATGAGACTGCGCGCAAAACTCGGCTACACGGCGGCGGGATTGACGGTGCTGGCGGCGCTGCTGACGCCATTTCTTCTCTATGGACTTATCGCAAAGGGGTTCGTCGGCCTCGGCCTTCACGTGGATGAGATGTACTCCGGGGGGCCGAAATTGCGTAGCGTGCAGAAGGGCGACTATTCCATCACCATTCACCGGGCCGTTTATCCCCACCTGCTGCAGAGCGAGAATTCCTTTGTGCAACTGGACTGGAGTCCGGTAAGTGCGTTGCCGGCGCACGTATCGGATGCCGTCGACATCGATGGCGACGGGCAGCCCGACGTCCGCGTGAGCTTCGATGTACCCAGCGATCCCAAAGCACAGCTCCGCGTCAACGTGGAGCCGCTGAACCCGCGCTACCAGGCCATGCGCGATGTGGAGAAGGGCAGGTTCTCCAGACTTATTGTGCGCGTGGACAATGCGATCCTGGTGCGGGTTCCGCTGGCGAAGCCTTAGCCGGCCATGTTGGCTCTGGCGCCGATCTTACAAGTGAAATCAAGAGGATCGGGGCTCGCTTTGGCTGTCCGATTCCGAACAGCATATACCGGTTGCGGACAGCGATCGAGGGTTTTCTCACAGCTAAGCTGTTTATTTCCAGCACCGGTTTTTGGATTGCGAAATGCTGTAGAGAGAATATCGTTCCGTTGATCGCCGCGCCGTTTTACTCCGCGCTTGCCCGGCTGAGGTGCGGGGGATTTGCCTAATGCGCGGCTCGGAACCCCAGGCAGGTGCGCTGGTCTCAAGGGAGCGAGCGCGATTTGCCGGCGAGGGTACAAGGGGAGAGCTAGGTGATCCACCTCATCCATGACATTCGATTTGCCATGTGCAGATTCATGCGGGCACCCGCGCCGTTTCTGGCGGCGGTGGTCACGCTGGCGCTTGGGATCGGTGCAAACACCGCCATCTTCAGTCTTGTGGACGGGATCTGGCTGCGGCCGCTTCCGATTGCGGACCCCTCCCACCTGGTAGGGATCGAAAGCGTGAAAAACCACGCGGCCGCGGATTCAGAACGAGACAATACCACGTCGTCCTATTCCGAGTTCGAAGATGTTAGGGAGCGAGTGCCGGCCTTTGCCGATGTGGCCGCTTCAGACCGCAGGGGATTGGCGCTGGAAACAGCGGACGGCCTGCAACTGCTGTTGACCGAGGTGGTGAGCGACAACTATTTCACATTGATGGGGGTTCGGCCGGAGCTGGGGCGTCTGCCGGATGAGAACGAACTGCGCCATAGCAACGCGCCAATCATCGTGCTGAGCCATGGAACGTGGAAACGCGTGTTTGGCGGGAATCCCGGCGTGATTGGACAGGCTGTAAAGGTTCATGGCGGCCTGGCGACAGTGCTCGCGGTTCTGCCCGCGGGATTCAGGGGAACCGAGCGCCTGATCGATCCGCAGCTGTATGTGCCGCAGTCGAGCTGGGTGACGTGGGCTCCGGACGAGCGGAACGCCGCGCGCACGTACCGCGAATTCGAGCTGTACGCGCGGTTGCGTCCAGGCGCGACCCTGGACCAGGCGAAGGCGCAGTTGCAACTGCTGAGCACAGACCTGGCGGCAAAATATCCGCAGGCGAACAGCGGACGCAGCTTCACTGCCTATTGGCAGGCGAAATCCGAGGCCGGACCGATGAAGGTGCTCAGCCTGCTGCTGCTGGCCATCGCCGGGGCGGTTCTGATGATTGCGTGTACGAACATCGCCAATCTGCTGCTGGCGCTGAACGATTCGCGGCGGCGGGAGATTGCCATGCGCGTGGCGCTGGGCGCTACGCGCGGACTGCTGCTGCGGCAGTTGCTGACCGAGTACGCTGTGCTCGCAACGATGGGTGTAGCCGGCGCATTGATTCTGGCGCAACGGTTGATTGCGCTGGTTCCCGCGCTTATGCCCGAAATCGGATATCCGCTGGGCTTCGATTTCAGAATCGATCATCGCGTGCTGGCATTCACGGCTGCCGCGGGCGTGGTGTCAGTGCTGGTCTGCGGGCTGATCCCGGCCATTGCGATGACCCGGACCTCGCCATTGGAGGCAATGCGGGCGCAGATGCCGGGCGGCAGGCTGAGGATTCCGGCACGAAAGGTCTTCGTGGTGGCGCAATTGGCAGTCTCGATGGCGCTGCTGATGGCGACGGGGCTGCTGGTGCGGGCGCTGATCAATGTGGAAAGCATGGATTTGGGATTCAGCAGCAGGCAGAATGCCGCGTTCGTGGAAATTGCAGTGAGCGGTCAGGGTCCCGAGCAGCAGGCGGAGTTCGATGCCCTGGTCGATCGCATGAAGGCCTTGCCTGGGGTGAAGGATGCGAGCATGGCGCGTGTAGTCCCGTTCCCGGACAGCGGAGGCGGCGCAACCAAGTTCGTACTGGCGCCGGGGGAGCTTCCGTCGCCGGCGGCGGGAACTCCGGTTTGGTTCAACCTGGTGGATGATGCTTATTTTCGGGTGATGGGCGTTCCGATGTTGCGCGGCCGGACCTTCGAGCGGCAGGATACGGCAAGCAGCGAACAGGTCGCGATCGTGAACCAGACTTTGGCGAAAAAGCTGTTTGGCGGCGAGGATGTTGTGGGACGGCATCTTCGGATCGGGCGGCAACAGCCGATCGATGTAGAGATTGTGGGCGTAGCATACGACGGCAAGTACAGCGATGTGTCCGAGACACCGCAGCCATATCTGTATCTTCCACTGACGCAAAATGCATGGTCGGAGTGGACGCTGATTGTAACTACAGCCGGAGATCCGCGTGGACTGCTGCCGGCGGCGCGGACGGCGATTGGGCAGGTGGACCCAAAGACCCTGATCATGAGAACACAGACTCTGACGGACCACATGCGGTTTGTCACCTACACCAACCGGATGGCAGCATGGCTGACTGCATCGCTGGGCCTTCTGGCGCTGCTGCTGACCACCGTTGGGCTCTACGGCGTGACGGCTTACACGGTGTCGAGGCAGACCCATGAGATTGGGGTGCGAATGGCGCTGGGGGCGCTGCGCGGAACTGTTTTCATGTCTGTGGTCAACGACGGCCTGAAGCTGGCGCTGGGCGGCATGGCGCTGGGAATCGGACTGGCCGCGCTGCTGGGGCGCGGGATAGACAGCTTGCTCTACGGCGTGAAGCCGCTGGATCCGGTTACCCTGCTGGTGGTAGCCGCCGTGGTGATTGCTACATCGGTTGCGGCTTTGATTGCTCCGGCCAGGCGCGCGCTGCGCGTCAATCCGGTGGACGCGTTACGCGAAGAGTAGGCGGAGCAATGGCTGCGCTATTTGACGCCGGCTGGTGATTCTTCGTTCGCCGCGCTGTCTCCCGTCACAATGCGGGCATCGGACCTGAACAGGTGATAGTCGGTGAAGGCGACGACATTCAACTGGGTCTGCGCAGGCGATGCCGCATTCACCGGATCGCCGCTGCCGACGCCGACAGGCATTTTGGAAAGAGCCACGCCCTTCTCGGGACAGATGTATGTTTTTCCTCCGATTGGGATGGCGCCGTATTCCACCAGCAATGAGATCTTCACCATCTCATAGGGAGGCACGAGGTCCGCCACCACCGTGATGCGCAGGATTTCCCCATTGGCAGGATCGATCGCAATCTCGCCATGGTAAGCCGGATTTATCTGCTCGGTCAGATTGCCGTGCGGGATCGCCACCATGTAGGTTGATTGCTCCGCAGGCACCACATAGCGAAAGACAGCTTCAATACCATTCCCGCCCTGACTGTTCCTGCCCTGACCGTTCGCACCCTGCTGCCAATGGTCCCAGGTCATTCTGGCGGGGGTGGCGTCTTGAAGAACGACAGTGAGGATGGGTCCAAACTCACCTGAGGTGGTGAGCCCAACTGTTGTTGGAGCCTGCCTGCCGAAATCCACCTTCTGCGAATTCCTCAGTTCGAAGCCGTCGCGGTAACTGACGGTGACGCTCGACCTGCCTGCCGGGTGCATCGGCACGTACTCGGATTCTCCGGTCGAGACGCTGGGGATGCCGCGGGCGCCACCTTGGCGTCCGGACGTGGGGGCATTCATGCGGTCGATAATCTCCCGGGGTGGCGTGTCTTCAAAGTGCTCAGTCTGCCGCGTGGCATAAAAATTCGGCAGCCTGGAAACGGTCTTGCTCACGTAGTCGATCGTCCTATCGAGGATCGCCCGTTGCGTTTCGCGGTCCGGCGGCGCGTTGACGAGCACATCCGCCGCGGGAAGACTGAGAAAAGCGGATGCGCCGGCGAGCTCGGTGAGCGCCTCGCGGCTGCGGCGTCCGGGGAAATCGGCCTTCCACCGCGCCAGCCGGACTGAGCTTGCCTGTTCCGTCAATTCCAGGCCGGAAAGCTGCTTTGCCACTTTGCCATCGGACTGCCCATGGGCCGCGGCCAGCAACTGCTCCAGTTGCTCCACGCTTATACTCTTTGCGGCCATCGCCGGCGAGGCCATCCCCACCGTCAACACCAGCAGAAAGACGACTTTGCCCATCGTGCACCTGCCTGTATGACCGCGGCATAAGTATAGCGCCTTCAAAACTTCTGCCTCAAACGCCGCCGAGCTGCCAAAGCGGGCGCTTCCGCGTGATCAAACATCTTTCCAGCCGGCCCGGGCCGCGGCAGGAGAAATGCCTGCCAAGGCAAGCCAGTTTTCCCAACCCATCCCCGCCGCCTGCGCGTCTAATCAAGAGCACAAGCGCGACCCGATCGGCGGGCAAACTCCCGCGGGTATACTAGAGGTTAGTTCGGCCATTCTGGAGGACCCCTTCTCGATACCACCCCAAGAAGCAAAGACCGCTTCCTGGGGACCCCGGTAAAAAAGGGGCTTTTTTCGATGCAGGGGAGCTATCTCCCCTGGAGGCCCGGCATGGTTCAGGGGGAATGAAGTAAATGGGAACACTGCTGGAGCGAATCCAATCGCCTGCCGACCTGAAGAGCCTGAACGATGCGCAGATGACGGAGCTGGCGGAGGAGATCCGCGAATTCCTGATTCAGACGCTGTCGAAGACCGGGGGTCACCTGGGCCCGAACCTGGGCGTGGTGGAGCTTACCCTAGCTTTGCACGCGGTTTTCAATACTCCCGAAGACAAGATCCTGTTCGACGTGAGCCACCAGGCCTACGTGCACAAGATTCTGACCGGCCGCCGCGACCGCTTTGAAACCATTCGCCAGCCCGGCGGGCTGAACGGCTTCATGCTGCGCACCGAGAGCGAGCACGATGCATTCGGCGCCGGACACGCCGGCACCGCGCTTTCGGCAGCGCTGGGAATAGCCGTGGCCCGCGATCTGGCCGGCGGCAAGGAGCACGTGATCGCCGTGGCCGGCGACGCCGCGTTTACCAACGGCATCACGTTCGAAGCGATGAATAACATCGCCGAACAGACCAGGCGGCTGATCGTGGTGCTCAACGACAACGAGTGGTCCATCGATCGCAACGTGGGCGCCATCGCCCGCTACTTCCACCGCATTGTGACCAACGAGCACTACCAGCATCTGCACCAGACGGCCACCCGCCTGATCGAGCGCTTCGGCGGTAAAACCGCCATCAAAGTCGTCCGCCGCGCCGAAGAGGCCGCCAAGAGCATGCTCTGGCCCTCCATCCTCTTCGAAGAGTTCGGCATGGAGTACTTCGGCCCCATCGACGGACACAACCTGCCGCTGCTCATTGAGAGCTTCAAGTTCCTCAAGACCGCCGACCACCCGGTGCTGCTGCACGTGTTGACGCAGAAGGGCCGCGGCTTCCAGCCCGCGCTGGACGGCCAGAAGAAGTTCCACGGCCTGGGACCCTACGATCCCGAGACCGGCATGACCAAGCCCGCCGGCCTGCCCACATACTCCGAGGTCTTCGCCAACACGCTGGCCGAGCTGGCCAACAAGGACGAGCGCATCGTGGCCATTACGGCGGCCATGCCCAACGGCACCGGCCTGGATCTGTTCCGGCCTCACCACTCCACGCGCTACTTCGATGTGGGCATCGCCGAGGAACATGCGGTGGTGTTTGCGGCTGGCATGGCAACGCGCGGCTTCAGGCCGGTATGCGCCATCTACTCGACATTCCTGCAGCGGGCTTTCGATCCGATTGTGCACGACGTCTGCCTGCAAAAGCTGCCGGTCCTGTTCTGCATGGACCGCGCGGGGCTCTCCGGCGACGACGGGCCCACGCATCACGGGCTGTTCGACATTGGCTACCTGCGCTCCATTCCCGGAATTGTGCTGATGTCTCCCAAGGACGAGGACGAGCTGGCCGACATGATGAAGACGGCTCTGGAGATTCCCGGGCCGAGCGCGATTCGCTATCCGCGCGGCGTGGTGGCCGGTGTCGACCGCAAGGCCGAGCCGCAGACGCTCGCCGTGGGTAAGGCCGAGGTGATTCAGGACGGATCCGATGTGGGCATTCTGGGCCTGGGACCGCTGGTGACCATGGCCGGCGAATTGGCCAGATGCCTGGAGCGCGACGGCTACTCCACGGCCATTATCAATCCCCGCTTCATCAAGCCCATCGATCGCGAGATGCTTGGCCAGTATTCCCGCCGCGTGGCCGCGTTTGTCACCTTTGAGGATCACGTGAAGATGGGCGGCTTTGGCTCGGCGGTTGTCGAAGCATTGGAAGAGATGGGCAGCGCGGTTCCCGTGGTGCGCATCGGCTGGCCCGACCAGTTCATCGAACACGGCAAGGTGGACGACCTGCGCGCCAGGCACGGCCTGAGCGTGGCCGCGGCGCTGGCCCAGGTGTTGCCGCTGCTGGCGGGGCGCAGGCGGCCGACGCTGGTGGCCAGCTAGAGCCTGTTATGAACTATGGAGCGGGCAGCGCAATGAATCGGGGCTCACGGATTCGCTGTGCGACAATCCAAAGCAGACTATCTTTTGTATGGGCCTGTATCGTCACTGTCCGGCGTGGATGGGTTTGGCTCTGACTGCCGTCATGGCCTGGCCGACGCCGGGGCCTCAGATACCTGCCAATGGCACGGCTTCCGTCACCCTGGTTCTGACCGGCGGCACCCTGGTGGATGTAACCGGCTGGGGCCACTCGGCGCGTGACCTGCAGGATGCTGTCGTAGTGGTGCGCGAGGGCCGCATCGCCGAAGTCGGCGCTGCCGGAACGGTCGCCATACCCAAGGGCGCGCGAGTCATCGACTGTGCTGGAAAGTTCATCATTCCCGGCCTGGTGGACGGCTTTGCGGGCATGAACTCCCAGGGCCAGGCCAACGCCAATCTCTACATGGGCGTAACCACCGTGGTGGCCCGCACCGACCATGAGCATGGCCTCGTCGATTACCTGGCCAATCCCAGCCCGCATCTCTACCTGATCGACTCCGTCGGCACCACCGACAACTGGAGCCTGCTGGCCAAGCAGCCGGAGTGGAACGCCAAGCTCAGAGAGGTCGCCCGGCCTGTCGAGCTGAGTCCTGAAGACAGCAATCGACAGCTCAGCGACACCGCGCGGCTGGGAACGCGCGTGGTGCTGCTCGGCCACAACATTACCGCCGCCAACACCCAGTGGATCGTTACCCGCGCCCACCAGTTGGGGCTGGTCACCTATGGCGAATTCGTCTCCACGCCGTACACGGTGGGCGACGAGGCCGGCGTGGACGCGCTGCCGCACATGAGCCGCTACGACCTGGGCGTAGTCCCCGATGAGTTGCAGCGGCCGCTGGTCGAGGACCCCGAGGGACCGTCGGCAAACACGGCCTACGACTACTCCGAACGCCTGCCCCCTACCGACCTGCACCTGCGCTCCTACGCCAGCTTTCTGGCCGCGCACCACGCCGCGCTGATGCCCACCTTCAGCCTCAACTACGTGGAATTGCCCGATCATCGCAACCTGTGGAAGGAGCCGGCTGCCGCAATCCTCGACCCTGCCCGCATGTTCTCGCCCTCCGATCGCGCCACCGGCGAGATGGATTACCCGCTCTCCTACTGGGCCCGCAAACTGCCCGCTATCGGACAGCGCTGGATGGAGGAAGACCTGCGCAAGAAGGCCGACCAGGATGCCATGCGCATGTGGCTGATCAACGAAACTATCTTTGCCGCCTATCCTCATTACCTGGCGGGCTCGGGCGCGCCGGTCGAGGGCTCGATGCCCGGCATCTCACTGCACACCGAGCTCGAAATGCTGGTGCGGCTTGGGCTCTCGCCGCGTGAGGCGCTGGCCGCGGCCACCAACAACTACGCCCTCCAGTTCGGCTGGAACGAACTGGGTCTGGTCGCTCCCGGCCGACGCGCTGACATCCTGGTCGTCGACGGCGACCCGACTGTTAGCATCTGGAACGCGCGGCGGATTTCCACCCTCATCGTGGACGGCATCGAGGTGGATCGCGGTGAGCTGCTGAAACTGAAAAGGTGAGGCCGGCGGCTTTCCTATCATCACCGCGAACCGTCACAATGGTGCGTGGACCTTTGGAACATCTTTGAACGGGCTGAAAGGCGGCAAGGTTCTCAGGGAGCCACTTTCCGGCGGGCGCTCGAGGCCGGTTTGGCGCTGGGGATGCTGTTTGCCGTGAGTTTTCCGGGCCAGGCGCAGGACGCGGCGCAGGAACAAGGTCAGGAGCAAAGTCAACCTGGGCAGCCCATGACGTTGGATCGCACTCTGGCGGCGCTGCATGGGGTGGTTCGCAACGCCGCTACCGGTGAAGGGCTGCCGCGAGCGCTGGTGCGGGTTGAGGGCGACGCCGACACCGGCGCGCTGACCGATGGCGAGGGGCGCTTCGAGATTCCCGACATTCCCGTGGGGCCGCAACTGATTGAGGTGCGCAAGCCGGGTTTTCTGGATCACACCTTCTCTGCCGCGGGCGCGGGGAGTGAGGTTGAGCAATTCATTGTTGCCAGGGGCACTGGCGGGCATAACGTAATGGTGGCCGCGGAGATGCCCGATTTGGTCGTCACGCTGGCGCCCACCGGCTCGATTCGCGGCCAGGTTGAGCTTTCGACCGGCGACACGGCCGAGGGCATCACGATCGCGCTGGTGCGGCGGGGAATTGCGGACGGCAGGGCCGTGTGGCAGACGGCCGCTTCGACAAAGACCAAGAGCGACGGGACGTATCGCTTTGGAGGGCTTGCGGATGGAGAGTATGCCGTCTTCAGCCAGCCGGCCATGGACAGCGATCTGGATGAAACGCCCGGCCCGGCAGGCGCGGGCCAGCGCTTTGGCTACCCGAGCGTCTATTATTCCGATGCGCGGGATCCTTCAGGAGCGGCGAAGATTCGGGTTGCCAACGGCGCAGAGACGCAGGCCAATCTGACGCTGACGCTGGAGCCATTCCAGACCGTCAGCGCCGCGGTTGTGTTTCCGCAAGGCAGCGTTGCGGACCGTGCGGGAATGAACCTGTCAGCGACGGTGATGGACAGCGCCGGCCACCAGCTTCCTTACGCGGCGCAGTACGACCTGGATTCGCATTCGGTGCAGGCCGAGCTGCCCGACGGCAGCTACACGCTGCTGGTGCAAAGCATTCCGCAGGGAGAACGCAGGGGAAACTTGGGAAACCTGAATGCCGGGGTGCTGGCGGGCGTGGTGGACGTGACTGTTGCCAGCCACGCAGTGCCGAACCTGCGCATGGTACTGTCGGCACCAAGGCCGACTCCCGTGCAGTTTAACTTGATTCACAACGCGGCGGCGCCGGTGCGGGCGGCTGGGCAGGCCAGCCAGGTGCTGGTGCTGGTGAGCCAGGCCGGGGGATGGATCGACGACAGCATGGTAAGCATGTATGCGGACGGAGCCGCTCCCGGACCGCTGGATGCGATCTACACCAGGCCCGGCTCGTATTGGGTACATACGCACATCCAGCAAAAGGGGCTTTGCGAGTCTTCGTTCACGGCCGGAGGGGCGAACCTGGCCCGCGAGCCGGTGGTCATCGGGCTCAGCGGCTCGACGCCGCCCATGGAACTAACCGTGCGCGACGACTGCGCCGGGTTGCAGCTCAGCCTGCCGGATACGCTGCAGTCGATCGCTGCCGGCGAAGAGCCTTTCTTTGCCGTGTACGTGGTTCCGGATTTCGACTCGACGGTCGACGTGGAGCCTTTGACCCTGCGCCCCTCGACCGGCGGGATGGTTACCCTGAACGACCTGACGCCGGGTAACTACCACGTGTACACCTTCGCAGGGGAAGTGCAGCTTGCCTACCGGAACCGCGATGCGCTGGCGGCGCTGCCGAACCCGGGGCAGGCGATTACGCTGTCTCCCGGTGCGATCGGCAATCTGGTGGTGGAGGCGCCGGGACCGTGATTCGGCCTTTCAAAACAGCCGGGACCATCGTTCTGGCGCTGGCTTGCCTGCCGGCGCTGGCGCAGAGCGGCCCACAGCCTGGCGCGGGCGTTTATCGCATTTCCGGGACGGTGGTAAATGCGGTGACGGGCGAGCCGGTGAGGGGCGCGACTGTGGCTGTGCTCGCGCAAGAAGACAGCCGCCGCATCGCGGCGACGCAGTCAGATAATGATGGGCGCTTTGCGATCGACGGGCTGGCGGGGGGCAAGTACCAGTTGACGGCATCCAAGCGGGGTTATTCGACTGCCGCTTACGACGAGCATGAGCAATTCAGTTCGGCGATTGTGACGGGCGAGGGCCAGGACACCGGCAGCCTTGAATTCCGGCTGACGCCCGGCGCGGTGCTGCGCGGGGTGGTCA
>Ga0326727_10011297_pt1 | contig 20868 bp, 16 predicted proteins | sample MB2enrmetagenome_FD_207643 | JGI IMG/M metagenome (GOLD analysis project Ga0326727, IMG submission 207643) | Lab enriched peat soil microbial communities from McLean, Ithaca, NY, United States - MB29MY | ecosystem: Environmental > Terrestrial > Soil > Wetlands > Peat | place: USA: New York...
CACGGTGCGCCATCGTTAGTGTCTGCCCATCGTCAGACAGCGACCAGTGGTCTTTAAAATGAGCCTCGCGGCCAGACGTATTCATCCTGGACTCAATCACCAGCTCCATTCCTTCCCATCGAGCGCGCGTCCGCACCGTAGCTTCGCCAACTGAGTTAGTCGTTTCAGCGCCGGTTTCATATGTGAAAGTCATCCGCTGCTCCATGCCGTCCGCACGGGCGAAGAGAATTTGCTGAATGAGCCTCGGTTCTCGATGCTCGATTTTCATCAGGATTCGCTTCGCCACCGAGCCACGCAGGATGCTTCTCTTAAGATTTACCTCCCACACGCCAGTAAAATCCGGTCGTGACTTGTTTGGGATCATAACGTATCGGCCCAATCCGGCATTATTTTCAAATTGACCCCCTACCCTCAAAACTCATCCGCGCCGGAGCGCCTGGGGGAAATCGCAATTCACCCGCGCAGATGTTCGGCCAGCCAAACGATGTAGCGCGAGTTTCGCCGGCGCACTTCCACCAGCAAATCTTCCGGCAGTTCATCGAGTTTCTCTTTGAAAAAGCGGTGGTCGCCATCGGGCGCTTGCGTGTCGCGGCTTCCCACCAGATTGCCCAACCAGAAAACCAGGAACAGGTTCCCGTCCACGCGCCCGCGCGCCGCATCTCCCAAGTAAAACTCGCGCCCCATTTTCACGTACTGGTCGGCCAGCTCGCTTTCCGCTCCGAATGCCCCTCGCTCGGCAAAGTGACGGGCGCGGTTCACCATGCGCTCGAAGAGGCGGCGCCAAGGCGAGCCCTCGGGCTGCTCCGAAAGCACGTCGAAGAGCTGGAGCTGGAGTTCGCCGGAGATCTTGTAATTCACGCGGCCGCGCGTGGAGTGGCCAATCGCTTCCAGGACTTCCGCCTGTTTGCCGCTGCCGGAGTGGATGCTCAAGGTCCCGTCGAAGTACCGCGCCACGGCGGCGAGCGAGGCCACGCGCGCGGCGAGTTCCGCGAGCGGCTGTGACCCGAAATCGCGCACCACGTGCGGCACCAGCTCGGGCCACATCTTGTGGTGAGCATATTCTTCCAAACCCTTCCCGTGCTCGGCGGTGGTATCCATTCTCACCGGATAGGCTTGGCGCTTCTTGAAGCCGAGATTGGGAGGCACCAACTGGGCCGGGCGGCCGCGCGCCTTCAGCCAGTGCATGTAGAACAGCAACTCCTTCGCCGTAGTCAGCGTTTCCGCCTCGTCCAGCGAGGGCTCAAAGTCAAAGCTCGTGCTCGTTCCGAATCCCGCCTTGGCGGCGCGGATGGAATCGAAAAGTTCCTCGTTCAGCTTGATGCTGCGGCCGAACTTGACGGCGAGCCGCAGGATTTCTTCCGGTGAGAAAACACAGGTCGTGGAATCAATATGAAATTGTTGGGAGAACTCCGCCAGCACCCAGCGCGCTTCCTCGGCCGAAAAAATCTGGTGGAAACGATTTTCCACGGCGCTGGCGCTCCAGGCGTGGGGATGGCGCAGGTCGCTTTCGAGTTCGAACAGGCGCGAAGTGTCGGTGGTGAATTTCGTGTAACCCGCGGCTTGGCGAATCGCTTCCTTGACCATTTCCACGGAACGCGCGATTTCCGCCTCCGTCGAGCCGGAAACGATAAAGTGGTCCGCTTCCGCCGTATAGCCGACGCGCCATCCGGCGCGAATCGCGGCCCAAAGCCCCGCGTGATACAAGTGGCGGATGGAAACGCGGGTATGGCCCGCCGCCACCGGGTCCTCTCCGCTGCGAGCCGCTATGGCGTCGTCCGTGGTCATCTCGCGCGTGGCGGAAAGTTGCACCGTGGACGCCCAGTTGACTCCGAATTCTTCCAGAATCGTCCCGAAGGCCGCGAAAGCCGCGGGCAAACTGATTTCCGGATGGCGATTGCCCGTGGCGATGGCGGGCAGCGCCCGCTGCGGGCGCGGCAGAAACACCGGTGCGACGTCCCGTACAAACTTGCCGATCGAGTCGTGGTCGTATGACGAAAATGAATAAGCCTTCAGCCTCACTTCCCGGCCGCCAGGAAGATGCAAACTCTCCTCCCGCACCGGATTCGCAAACCGGCCGGCTGAGGCCGCGGATCCCGAAGACAGTTGCAGGAGCAAAGGCTGGATGGCGTTTGCGTCTACCGCGTCAACCGCCAGGTAATAACGCGCAGCCTGCGCGGGGTCCTCCTCGAGCGATCCGGCATAGACGCGAAGGCTGGCAAAACTGCGCTTCGCCAATTCTGTCTCGAAACGCGCCCGCACCTCATCTGTCAGTTTCCCGCTCGCTGCAAGGGAGAGGACTTGCTCCGCCAGCGCCAGGAGTTCATCCGGCCTTGGCTGCACAGCTTTTCCCTGAGCCATTTGACTTCTCCACACTAGGGGTTAGTTGCTAACGCGGATTTCCCACTACGGGTTTGGAAGGGCAACAAGGAAGACTCGCTAAATCCAATCCAGCGCGCCGTATTTCCACAGCCAGACGTAGCCGACGATCAGGATGCCGAGGAAAACCAGCATCTCCACCAATCCGAGCAGTCCCAGCGCCTGGTACTGCACCGCCCAGGGATAAAGAAAAACCGTCTCCACAGCGAAAACCACATAAAGGATGGCTATAACGTAGAAACGCACCGTGTAACGGTGGCGCGCGTCGGATTCCGGCGTGATGCCGCACTCGTAAGGCATGACCTTTTCAGCCGTGGCGCGGAAGGAGGGACGAATGAACTTGAAAAGCCACAGTGTCACTGGGGCGAAAAGGGCGGCGATCACCGCAAAAATGACGATCGGTCCGTAGGAGTTAAGCACGCTGGGAATCCCTCCTTCTTGAAGCCGGAATCATAGCACAAATCTCCGCGAAGCAGCCATTCCGTAAGCACGAGTAATTGCGCGGAGCTCGCGGCCATCGCTTCCCTGCCGAGTTGCGGCCCGTTCGAGCATCTCCTGCATTGTCAAATACCTACGTGAACGAGGGGGAGGCAAAATCCGCATAAGCCTTGCATTTTCAATAACATCGTGGCCTTGAGGAGATCGCCCGCCGGACGAGATGCTCCATGGTGACTATCTCCGGCATTTTCATAAACATCACGGCCTTTTGAGAACAACTCGAATAAACCTGGCCTTTTCAATAAGATCACGGGTTGTGTTGAGGCGCCGTTTCCATTAACTTTTGTTTTCAGTAGCTTTCCGGCTTCGAACGTGCGAGCATGCACTGTTTTTTCACTTCCTGTCCGAACGCTCCGGGGGCCCGTGGATTTCTTCGCATTGCGGCGATTGGAGGCTGGCAGAGCAGGAGTCAGGGTGGGAGACTTACGCAGCGACACGGCACCCCTCCTTTCTAACACCCCTCCATGGTATACCAGAACGATACTGGTGTCAAGAGAAAAAGCAAGCCTTAGAGCCTACGAAATGTCGCTCCTCCCTGCCCTTCCCCCGGCACGCCGTCCAACCGCTGCGGAGAGTCTGTGAAACCCTTGGACACGATGGTTTTCGTAGAGGCGCCCTTCAGGGCGGCAGTTCCTTATTTCCCAAGCTGCCCTAAGAGTGACAGTGCCAGCGGATTCTTCCGCAACCCCTAATGCCGGCCACTCCGAAAAACTGCCCTCCTGAAGGCGGCCTCTACGTTTGCTGGCTGAATTTTCACACCTGCTCCTCAGCCCCGCCCTCCCCGGCGGCAAAAAACTCGGCTGGACCTTGCGTTCGCAGGCGGTCGGTCGTAGGTTATCAGTTGGGTCAAAATCACAAAAGGGAATACCGAGCCTATGCAAGCCAAGCAGCCCAGCCGGACAGCTCTAGGAGCGGCCATTCACCGCGCCGCTCATCAAGTGTTGGAGCGCGGCCGCATCTTCACCGATCCCCTTGCCTTGCGCATCCTTGGAGTTGATGCCGATACTCTGACTCGAGAGGATCGGCAGCACCCCACGCGACGCCGGTTCCGAATCTTCATCGCGGTCAGGACGCGTTTTGCGGAGGACGCTCTGGCCGCCGCCGTGGAGCGGGGTGTCCGCCAGCTTGTCATCCTCGGCGCGGGGCTCGACACCTATGCGTATCGCGGCGCGTGTCGCGACCGCCTGCGCATTTTCGAAGTCGACCATCCCGCGACGCAGGCCTGGAAGCGCCAGCGCCTCGCGGACGCTGCCATCCCTTTGCCGCCTTGCTTAACCTTTGCTCCCATCGATTTCGAACGCGAAACTTTGGCCAAAGGCTTGGAGGATGCCGGCTTTAATCCGGCCGAGCAGACCTTCTTCACCTGGCTGGGAGTGGTGCCCTACCTGACGGAGGAGGCCGTATGGTCGACCCTCACCTTCATCGCCAACCTGCCGAACGGCGCACACGTCGTCTTCGACTACAGTGATCCTCCGGCTTCATTGCCGGCGGAAGGGCGCGCCAGCCACGAAAGGAGCGCAGCGCGCGTCGCCAAGGTGGGAGAAGCATGGCTGAGCTACTTTGCCGCCGACGAACTCCGTAACAGACTTTTGGATATCGGGTTCGCCGACGTCGAAGACCTGGGTCCACGGCAAATTGCCGTCCGCTACTTTCCCCTCCGCGTGCCTTTTCTTCCCGACAAAGGCGGCCACATCCTCCGCGCGACAACGATTTAAGCCAACAAGCTGATGAAGGAATCGGTCGGCCCGATGTAGCGGCTGGTTTATCCCGCCATATCCCCATTGGTTTCGACCCTCGATGGGAGCGTAAAGCCGCCTCTACGTCCTTGGCCTGCGTTGAAGCCGGATGGGTATGACAGATTACAACCTTCTCCCTGGGGGAGAAGAGGGCCGAGGGGCGAGGTCGGATGAGAGGTCACTCCCCTCGAAAAACGCTCCACTCTCCGTGCTCGCCGCTCCCCGCTGCGGAGTATGCGAACTCGCATGGCAGGGATGCGCAAGGCGAAGACCCCCTCACCCACCGCCTTGCGGTCCCCCCTTTCCCCCAAAGGGGCGAGGGCTGGTTTCGTTCGTTTGTACGACCCGTCCTTAGGTTAGGGCCCCTCCACGTTCTCGGTGAGAAATCCGAACTATTCATGGTGGGCCGTGCGGCCTTGGATCAGGTCCACGGCGTGGGGCAGCAAATCCCAAATGCTCTCGATGGACTCGAAGGCGCCGTGTGGGCTTCCGGGGAGGTTGATAATGAGCTTGCCTTTGCGTACGCCCACGATGCCGCGCGACAGTGCGGCGCGCCGCGTCTTCTTGACTCCTTCGGCGCGCATCAGTTCCGCGAGACCGGGAATTTCCTTCTCGATGACGGCGCGCGTTGCCTCCGGAGTCACATCGCGCGGGCCGACGCCCGTGCCGCCCGCGGTCACTACGGCGTCGCAGTCATTCGCATCGGTGAGGGCCTCCAGGCGTTCTCGAATGGTATTTAAATCGTCAGGGAGGATTTCGATTGCAACCACTTGCCATCCGCGCGCTTCAAGCACATCACGGACCGCCGGGCCGGACAAGTCCGGACGCTCGCCGCGCGAGGAAGCGTCACTCAGCACAAGTATTCTTGCTCGCAGCATGGTAGGTTACAGGTCCCGGATTCGAAACTCGAAAATCGAAACTCGGAACTCGCAAGTCCGTTCTCGAATTTCGAGTTTCGGTTTTCGCGTTTTGAACTTCGCCCTATCCTGTAACCTGTGCCCTATAACCTGAAACCTCTGCGCTACCGCGCGTCGCGGTTGGATTCGTCCAATATCCGCAGGCCCTCCATCATCAGGCCCTGGGTGGACATGGTGGTGGTGTGCTCGGGAGAATTTTTCTGAAAATCCACTTCCCAGTCGCCATCCACCCAGGTAAGGACCTTAAAGACCGCGGGATCGCCTTTCAATTCGCCACAAACGGCGTGGTTCACCTGGCCATCGTGGAAATAAATCGTACACTCCTCGCCACCCGAGCGCAGGATCAGCGCGCAGGTTTTGCGCCCCTGTTCGAGAGTCTGCACCCAGTCAATCAGGCTGATCTCGGCAAGCCGCCCCTTGATGCCCGCTCCGCCGCCCTGCTTTTCCATGCGCTGCTGGAGCAATCGCGCGGTGATACGGCGCGTCTGCTGCAAGAGGTCACGCGTAAAGAAGGGCTTGACGAAGTAATCCTCCACGCCCTCTAAAACCATGCGCAGGCGCTCATCAATTTCCTGCTGTGAGGCGAGGAAGACAAAGGGAACATTCTGGGTTTCCTTGCGCGCCCGAAGTTTATCAAAAAGCGCCCGGCCGTCCATGACCGGCATCGTGTAGTCTGAAATAATCAAATCCGGTTTGGTCTCAATCGCCTTCATCAAAGCATCGGCGCCATCCGTGGCGGTAATGATCTCGCCACATTTCTCCAAGCTCTGGCACATGAGCTGGAGAATCGTCGGGTTGTCATCGACGATGAGGATTTTGATAGGTGCCGACACGCGCTTAACCTCTTTCAGGTTCCTGCTGTCAGATGTTGGGAAAGAGCGAAACTCGAAATTCGAAACGCGAAACTCGATGGGGATTTGCGAGTTTCGAATTTCGATTTTCGCGTTTCGAAGACGACACCCAACACCTAGTCCTTACCTCGCACGCCTCGGTTTGGCGCGATAGGCGCCGCTCCTGCCTCCACTCTTTTCCAACAAGCGGAGTTCGGAAATCTCGATGCCGTGGTCAGCCGCTTTGCACATGTCGTAAACGGTCAGCGCCGCCACAGCCGCCGCCACGAGAGCCTCCATCTCGACTCCCGTGGGGCCTCTCGTGCGAACTGAAGATGAAATCTCCACGCCATTCTTACAGAAATTCGCCCGAACATCAATATGACTCAAGAGTAAAGGGTGGCAAAGAGGGATAAGGTCGGCGGTGCGCTTGGCCGCCGCAATGCCCGCCACCCGTGCAATCTCCAGAGCATCACCCTTAGGATTGCGCCGGGCAGCGCGGCGTGCGGCCGCGCTCATCTTGACGCGCACGCTTGCCACCGCCTCCCGCAAGGTGTCCGGCTTCGAAGACACATCCACCATGCGAACGCGGCCAGCAGAATCGTAGTGACTCAGTTTTCTTGCCATTTCTTGACCAAGTGGCAAATCAGCAAGGATCGAAATTCGGAAATCGGAGCTCGAAAATCGCGGCGAGTTTCGAATTTCGAGTTTCGAGTTTTGGCTTTCGGATGCTCGTCACTTTTCTTTGGGCATTACGTCAACCCAGTCGCCTGCCGCCAGGTTTGTCTCGTCCGGGTGCACGACGATGAAGCAATTGGCGGCGGCCACTCCCACCAGATCCCCCGAGCCCTGCCAGCCCACCAAGCTCACCACGGGATCTCCGGACGAGCGGTCCCAGCGCGCCGGCAGGAACGCGGTCAACCCGGTTCGTTGCTGATAGGGCTTACCCAAGCGCGCCCGCAGAAAAAGCGCCGGCTCAAAATCCGCGCCCCCCAAGGCCGCAAGGGCCGGGCGCGCAAACAACGCGAAGGTGACAAAAGTCGAAACGGGATTCCCCGGCAAACCGAAAAAGAACTTTCCCGCGACGCGCCCGAAAACCAGCGGCTTTCCCGGCCGCAGGGCGACGCTTCGAAAATAGAACTCCGCGCCCAATTCGGCAAGGGCTTGTTCCACGAAATCGTATTTCCCTACCGAAACCCCGCCGGTCAGCAGCAGCAGGTCCGCGTTTAACCCTTCCTGAATCAGGCTGCGCAAAGCTTCCGGCCGGTCCGGCGCAATTTCCAGGCAGCGAGGAATCCCGCCCGCATCGGCCACCTGCGCGGAGAGAGAGACAGCGTTGCTGTTGCGGATTTGGAACCACTCGGGCTGCTGCTCGACCGGCACGACCTCATCGCCGGTGGGAAGAATGGCCACCACCGGCCGAGCAAAAACCGGTACACGGGATTTCCCCACCGTGGCGAGCAGCCCCAGTTCCCCCGCGCCCAACCGCCGGCCCCGCGGCAAAACGCCTGCGCCCGCCCGGGCTTCGCTTCCCTGCTGAACCACGTTTTCCCCGGGTCGGACCCCTCGGTGAATCTTTACCTTATCGCCCTGCGATTCCGTGTGTTCAACCATCACCACCGCGTCCGCGCCGGCGGGCAATGGCGCGCCCGTCATGATGGAGACGCACTCGCCCGCACCTAAGGCGCCGGTGAAGTGCCCTCCCGCGCGAATTTCCCCGCGCACCAGCAGCACGACGGGCGGCGCAGCGACGTCCTGCGCGCGCACAGCAAAGCCATCGCGGATGGAACGATGAAAAGGCGGATAATCGCGGTCCGCCACAACCTCCTCGGCCAGGACCCGGGCGCACGCCTCGCCCAGAGGCACAAATTCCGTTCCCGGCCTCAGGTTCGCCGCGGCAAGTTTCTCTTTGACGATGTTAAGCGCCTGCTCGAAGGAAAGCATTTTCTTGATTTTGGATTTTGGATTTTAGATTTTGGATTGAGCAGCTCGCCAAGTCACGAGGCTCTTAATCGAAAATCCAAAATCTAAAATCCAAAATCTAAAGCTAAGGACAAACAACCGACTTGTCCAACCAAATGCACTGCTCGCGCTCCGGTCCGGTGGAAACCATGGCGACTTTCACGCCCACTTGGTCAGCAAGAAAACTGAGGTAATCCTGCGCGCGCGATGGCAGTTGGGACAGATCCTGGGCGCCGTAAGTGCGCTCTTGCCAGCCGGGAACGGTGCGATAATGAACCTTCATCTGCTCCAAGCTTTCAATCTCCGGGGGGAAATCCCTAAACCGTTTGCCCTTGTGCTCATATTCGACCGCGACGGGAATTTCCGCCAAGGGATCAAGGATATCTAACTTGGTGATGATAATCGCGTCGAGATGATTGATGCGAGCGCTATAGCGCGCGACGGGAACATCGAACCACCCGCAGCGCCGCGGGCGTCCGGTAACAGCGCCGTACTCGCCTCCGCGCTCGCGAATCTTTTCCCCTTCCTCCCCGAGAGCTTCGGTGGGGAAGGGCCCGCTTCCGACGCGCGTAGTGTAAGCTTTTGACACACCGATTACCGAGTCGATGCGCGTGGGCCCCACGCCGGTCCCCGTGCAAGCACCGCCGGCCGCCGAACTCGACGAGGTCACGAACGGGTAGGTGCCGTGGTCGAGGTCCAGCAAGGTCCCCTGCGCGCCTTCAAAAAGTACGCCCTTACCGCGATCCATCTCACCATTGAGGTAGACAGAAACATCCGCCAAGTATGGAAGAATGCCTTCGCCTTCCCGCAAACAGCGGTCCGTCAATTCCTCGGCATTCAGGGGAGGCGCCCCGAAAAGCGCGGCGTCGATGCGGTTTTTCTCGGCCACAATGGCCTTGCACTTTTCGCGGAACTTCGCCGGGTCGCGCAAATCACACGCACGCAGGCCGCGCCGCCCGGCCTTATCTTCATAAGCCGGTCCAATGCCCTTGGCGGTGGTCCCGATTTTCCCCACGCCGCGTGCGGCTTCGGCGGCCAGTTCGTGCGCGCGGTGATAAGGCAAGATCAAGTGCGCGCGGTCGCTGACCTTCAGCCGGCGGCCAACGCTCGCGCCGGCTTCCTCCAGCTTGCGAATTTCCTCCTGCAACGCCACCGGATCCACCACCACGCCGTTTCCGATCGCGGCGGCCTTATCCGGGCGAATGATGCCGGTGGGTAGAAGTTGGAGCACATATTTCTTCGACCCCACCAACACCGTGTGACCGGCGTTGGCGCCTCCCTGGTATCGGGCCACGATATCAAAGTGCTCCGCCAGGGCGTCCACCACTTTGCCCTTGCCCTCATCGCCCCACTGAACACCTACCACCACGACATGGGTTGCCATACCGGCCTGCTTTTCAGTAGCTGACACCTTACAGCCCACAGCCGACGGTCACGGTCGGCTGTTAGCTGTTGGCTGTCGGCTGCTAAAGGTACTTATCAAGCAATCGGTTGATCGCATCCTTGGGCGCGGTCCCCGCCACCTGCTCCTGAATCTGCCCGGCCTTGAACAGAAGGAGAGTGGGGATGCTGCGAATCCCGTACCGGCTGGCGACCGTGAGATTTTCATCCACGTTCAGCTTGCCGACTTTGGCGCGACCGGCATATTCCGCCGCAATGGCGTCCACGATGGGGGCCATCATCCGGCAAGGCCCACACCAGGTCGCCCAGAAATCCACCAGCACCGGCTGGGAAGATTTCAACACGTCTTCCTCAAAATTCTGATCGCTAAATTCCAATGTATGACTGCCTGCCATTCTATAAAACCTCCAAGGTTGAGGGAATGCTCGACACGCAATGCTTTCCGCCCCGATCAAGCTTTGGCCTTCCACAGGGTTTCATAAATCTGGGAGTAGGCCCGGGCCGAAGTGTTCCACGAGAAATCCTTCTTCATGCCGTTTTGGACGAGGCGGTGCCAGATCTTGGGTGTATGGTAAACGTCCAAAGCGGCGTGAATCGTGGCCAGCAAGGGTTGGGGCGAATACTCCTGGAATTTGAAACCCGTGCCGGACTTGCCATCGAAGGGCTCGATGGTATCGTCCAGGCCGCCGGTAGCCCGCACGATGGGCACGGCGCCATACTTCAGACTGTAAATCTGATTGAGCCCGCAAGGTTCATAACGCGAAGGCATGAGGAACATGTCGGAGCCAGCTTCGATCTGATGGGCCAAAGTGTTGTCGTAAGCGATTTTCACCAGGAATTTTTCCGGATATTTCGTGGCCATGGTCCGGAACAGCTCCTCGTGCGGAGCCTCACCTGTGCCCAGCGCCACGACGTAGAGATCGAGCGCCGCCAACTGCTCGGCGATGGCGGCGATCAAGTCAAATCCCTTTTGCGAGGCAAACCGCGAAACAATACCGATCACCGGCCGGTGGAGCACCGGAGTCTGGGCGCCCATCTTATCGAGCAAAGCCTTCTTGCAGGCTTCCTTGCCCTTCAAGTTGGCAGGTGTGTAATTCGCCGCCAGGAGCTTGTCGGTGGCGGGGTCCCACTCCGCATAGTCCACCCCATTCACGATTCCCTGAAGGCGGTCCGCCCGCGAGCGAAGTACGCCCTCCAGGCCGTGACCAAACTCGGGGGTCTGGATTTCTTCCGCGTACTTGCGGCTGACGGTGGTGATGAAATCCGAAAAGATAATACCTCCCTTGAGGAGGTTCACCATTCCATAATACTCTAGCGCGTCGATAGTGAAGAGGCCGGCGTGCAGTGAAATCTGCGGCAACAGATAGGGCAGGAAAAGGCCCTGGTAGCCCAGGTTGTGGATGGTAAACACCACTGAAGTCCTGCCAAAATAGCCGTCTTCCCCATACAGATTGCGCAAATAAATGGGCACCAGCGCCGTCTGCCAGTCGTGACAATGGATGATGTCAGGGGAAGTCGCGCCGTGTTTCAGGAACTCCAGCGCCGCCATGGAGAAGGCGGCGAAACGGTGCTCGTTGTCAGGGTAGTCTTCACCCTTGTGTTGGTAAAGGCCGTCACGATCAAAATACTCCGGGCAATCGATCAGGTAAGTTTGTACTTGGTGGGCGCGGCCGCCGTCCTGAGCGGCCGCGAACTTGAATCCGGATCCGAGGGGCAGGGTCAGGCTTTGCGCGTGTAGCATACTGGCCCCCTGCGGCGTAAGGCGATACCGGGGCAGAATGACTTCCACCTCGTGCCCGAGGGCCGCGAGCGCCTTGGGCAGCGCTCCCACAACGTCTGCCAACCCACCCGTCTTGGAAAACGGGACGCCTTCCGATGCGACGAATGCAACTTTCACGCCGCCTCTCCTCTCGTGAGAATGATGAGACCAAACCTCGCTACGTTAGAAGATGCCCCCAGCAAAGTCAAGGTCCCGGCATTTTGGATTTGGGATTTTCGATTTTGGATTTGGGACGGGGCCGCCCTCTGGCATGCTCTCGACGGCTCCCGGCTCGTGTTATGATGCAACACAGAAGAGGGGGGAATCCAAAATCCAAAATCTAAAATCCAAAATCGCTCGCCATCGCCCCAAACTCGGCCAGCATTTTCTCCACGACCAGCGGTATCGAACCAGGATCATGGAGGCGCTTCCCCTCGAAGCCGGCGACGTAGTCTTTGAAATCGGGCCGGGGCGCGGCGCCATGACTGCGCGGTTGGCCGAACGCGCGCGCAAGGTGATCGCCATCGAAATCGATCGGGGGCTCGCGCAAGGACTTCAGGAGGACTTCCGGGAAAAATCGCGCGTGGAGATCATCCTTGCGGATGTGCTCCGCGTCGATTTTGCCGCCCTGTGCCGGCAGGAAGGGATCGCGCAAGGGTTTGTTTTCGGCAACCTCCCTTACTACATTACCTCACCCATCCTCCATCACTTGTTTGCGCAACGGGACTCGATCCGCGCCATGGGTCTGCTGATGCAGCGCGAGGTGGCTGAGCGCCTGACGGCGGCGCCGGGAAGCCGCGACTACGGATATCTGACCATCGCCACCCAAATTTACTCGCAGCCGCAAATCGCTTTGGCCGTTCCACCTGGAGCCTTCTCCCCTGCGCCGAAGGTGCATTCGGCACTGGTAACATTTCGGATGAAGGCAAAGTTCGATCGATGGCCGCAGGGAACTTGCGACGATTTTCTGGAATTCGTGAAGCGCTGCTTTGCGCAAAAGCGGAAGAACCTGCTCAACAATCTGGGAGGCATCTATCCACGAAGCCGGATCATGCAGGCGTTCGAGGAAACAGGCCAACCCGCCAATTTGCGCGCGGAGCAACTTCCCCTGGAAGAGCTTGCCGGCGTTTTCGAACGCCTGACTCGCGCCACCGGGCGGGCATGCGGGGATGATTAGAAAAGGCCGCCTCCGGTATATTTCTTATAGAGCGCGAGGATTTCAGGGTTCTTCGGGTCAAGCTGGTAAGCGATGTAAATCTCCTTCAAAGCCTCCGGCAAATTGCGTTGCTGAAGAAGCAGCGACCCCAGGTTCGCGTGGGCCATGGCATACTTGGGGTCCAAGCGAATGGCTTCGCGATACTCCGCCTCTGACCCCGCGTTCTCGCCTTGCCGGCTGAGCAAAACCCCGAGCTGGTTGTGGAAGTATGGGTTGGAAGGTTCCAGGCGAACAGCCTGGCGAGTTTCGCTCACGCCCCCGGTGATATCCCCATTCGTCGCCAACCCTCCTCCCAGTAGCATGTGGGCCGGAGCGTTGCCGGGATCGAGGCGGATGGTTTCGCGGTATTCGTCCATCGCCGCCGGCAGTTTTTGCTGGACGGCCAAGATCAGGCCACTCACCAGGTGCGGCGTGGGGGTGTTGGGATTGATGTGCATCGCATATTGCACTTCCGTGGTCCCGCCTGCCAGATCGCCCTTGTTCGCGAGCGCGTAACCCAAGTTGGAATGGGCCACCACCGAATCAGGCTGCAATCGCAGCGCCTGACGATACTCGAAGATGGCGGCGTCCCAATCTCCTTTGGCCGCCAGCGCGTTGGCGTAATCATTGTGCGGAAACCAAGTGTACGGATCCAGGCTGAGGGCTTGGCGGAATTCGGCGATGGCGCCCTCCGCATCCCTTTTTTCCAGCAGCAGGACTTGGGCACTGGCGTAGTGGCCGGCGGCGGTGCCCGGCGCCATTTCGGCGGTTTGGTGCAATTCCTTCAACGCGCCGGCAAGGTCGTGCACATTGTAAAGCGAAGCTCCCAGAATATTTCGCGCTTGCAGGTCGTGGGGATTCAGCTGCAGGGCTTCGCGCAACTCAGGAATAGCCGTGCCGGGATCACCTCGCAGACTGATCGCCAGGCCGAGGGCGGCGTGCGCTTCCGCGGATTTCGGGTCCAAACGTATCGCCTCGCGATATTCCGCCAGAGCTTCATCCCAGTTCTCCTGTTTGCAGAGGGCCCGGCCCAAACCCACGTGCAGCGTGCTGTTCTGGGGTTGAATGGCCAGAGCGGCGCGGTATTCCTGCTCCGCTTGGGGGTAGGACTCCAGTTTTTCGAGATCCAAGGCTCGGGACAAGTGCTGCTCAACCTGCAAATCCGCGGCCGGACGTTGCACCGCGGCGGGGCGCGCGCCCGCTCCGTGTACCTCGCGCAGGGCAGCGAGCAGGTCATTTTTCCCGCCAGCTGCCTGGACCTTCTTCAGGTAGTCTTCCTGAGGATCGAAATCAACGCCGTTTTCCTTAACCAGATTCGCCACACTCTGGCTGGGCACGTAGTTGTTCAAGAGATAGAGAATATCGTCGTGGGTCAGCGGTTTATTGGTAGGGCGCGGCAATGCGGCGACGCCCACGTTGGTTGCCAGCAAAATGATGATCGCCCACCAAGCCCTCACCACTTGTACCTCCCTGTTTCTGCGGATGCTTTGTCTTTGCCGAGAGCATACGCTGGAAGAACCATCGAAAACAAGTCCTTCACGGTAGACGTCTCGTGTCCGCCTGGCAAGGCTATGATGCCGCCTGGAATCTTTGCAGCACGGCGCGAAAATAACCCAGGGCAAATGCCATGCCGGCGTGCCAGGGCGCCCCGCATTCCATTTGCGGAGTGTGGTCGGGGATAATGACGCCATCAAAGTGGTTCTGTTGCAGGATTTCCAGCATGCGCAACACATCGACATCGCCGTCGTCGATGAACGTTTCGCGATAGCGCGGCGCCTTGCCGTAGACGTTGCGCAGGTGGACGTAAGCCAATTTCCCCTGCCGACTGTAGTGGTCCACGACCTCGTAGATATTTCCCTCGGTCATTTCCGCAAGCGTGCCCACGCAGAATTCCAGCGCATTTCGTGGGCTGGGCTTCAAGTCGATCAGCTTTTGGTACAGCCGGGGCTGGTAGACCAGTCTCGGCTGTCCCCGCAGCATGGGCAGGGGGGGATCGTCAGGATGCGCGGCCAAGGTGACGCCCGCTTCTTCCGCCACGGGGACCACCGCTTCCAGAAAATCCGCCAGGCGCTGCCACAATTGCTCCGAGGTAATCGGCGGAACGGTTCCGGGAGGCGCGTTGGGATCGTAAACCATGTTCCAAATCATTCCGTTGGGGATGGGGGTCTGGTCCGCCTCATCCATGCCCACAGAAATCGCGCCTCCGCGGGCGAAGGGACCCTCAATTCTTCCCGCCACACCCGGAAGCGAAAAGTTGTACCCCAAAACCGGAATCCCCGCGCGCCCCATATTGCGAATAATGGTTTTGACGTTTTCCAGATGTTGCGGTTTCTTGGGACCATCCAGCAGCACATCATGCCAGTGGGCCGGATCGAGGTTTTCGATTGCGTGCAATTCCAGACCTTGGTTATTGATCTTTCCCTTCAATGCCGCCAGTTCCTCATAACTCCAAAGCTTATTGGGGTCACCCGCGCGGCCCCAGCCGGCCCGGCTTCCCACCGGCTGGTTTTGCCGATCGCCTTCCCCCTGATGGAAATAATCCACCAGATGAACGATCACATGCGTGCAAGCACACTGCCGCGCAAAACGAAAGTTCTCCGGCGTGAGCATGTGATGGTACAACCCCAGACCTAGTTTCATGGCAACTCCTGATCGAGAGACCGACTGCCCCGCGGGAATTTTCCCCACCCGGAATTATTCATAAACGGGCCGCCAAGGGCAAGGTCCAAGTGCCCTGCGCGTTTCAAGATTGTGTGATAGCATAGGAAGATACCTAGGAGGAACGTATTCCATCTCTAACCCATAAGTTGAAAGCTATTCCGCTCGGCGGTCTGGGCGAATTCGGGATGAACATGATGGCGTTTGAGTTTGACAACGACGTGGTCATCGTCGACTGCGGCGTCATGTTTCCCGACGCCGAACTGCTTGGCGTGGACATCGTCATTCCCGACCTCAGTTACGTGCGAGAGAATCGCGAACGTATCCGCGCCATTCTGCTGACCCACGGCCACGAAGATCATATCGGCGGCCTGCCCTATCTGTTGGAAGAAGTCGATGTGCCGGTCTACGGCACTCCCTTCACGCTGGCGCTGGCGCAATCGAAGCTGATCGAACACGATTTGGCGGAGACCACTGAGTTGAGGGAGATACACCCCAGAGCGCCGTTTCAGGTGGGACCGTTCCGCGTGGAGTTTATCCACCTGACGCACAGCATCATCCAGTCCGGCGCTCTGGCCCTCACCACGCCGCTCGGCACGGTGATTCACACCGGCGATTTCAAATTCGACCCCACGCCCACCGACCAGCACGTCAGCGATCTGCACACGCTCGCCGACTACGGGCGGAACGGCGTGCTGGCGCTGTTCTCCGATTCGACCAACGTGGAACGCCCGGGCCTGACGCCGTCGGAGCGCGCCGTCCGGCAGCGCCTGTCACACATCATCGGGGACGCCCAGGGGCGCGTGCTGATCTCCTGCTTTGCCACCTCCATGCATCGCCTGCAGATCGTCACCGACCTGGCGCATCAATACGGCCGCAAGCTCTGCTTCGTGGGCCGGAGCATGTTTAAGAACTCCGAGATCGCCATGCAGATGGGCAAGCTGAACGTGCCGCCCGGAATGCTGGTGCCACCGCAGGATTTGCGCAAGCTGCCTCCGAATCAGGTTGCGGTGGTCATCGCCGGCAGCCAAGGTGAACCGATGTCCGCCATGGCGCGCGTGGCGGTGTCAAGCCACCGTTGGGTCTCGGTTGAGCCCGGTGATGAAGTGGTGCTGAGCGCCCGGGTGATCCCCGGCAACGAGAAGGCCATCTTCCGCATGCTCGATCACCTCTACCGGCGCGGAGCACGAGTGCATTACCACGATGGCAGCCAGCCGCCTGTGCACGTCTCCGGGCATGGCAGTGCGGAAGAATTAAAGCTGATGCTGAACATTGTCCGGCCCAAGTACTTTGTGCCCATCCACGGTGAGTACCGGCAACTTTGGCGGCATCTGGAAATGGCCAAGGAGCTGGCCGCGGTTTCGCAGGAAACTTTCCTGCTCGAGACCGGGGACGTCCTGGAGTTCGATGAGCAGGGCGCGCGCCGAGCAGGCCGCGTGCCCGTCGGACGTATCTGCATCGATGGCGGCACGCTGGACGAAGTGGAAGATATCATCCTCAAAGAGCGCCGCCACATTTCTGAAGACGGCATCGTGATTCCCATCCTCGCCATCAACGAGCACACGGGCTTGCTGGAAACCCAGCCGGAAATCGTCTCGCGCGGGTTTGTGCCCCTCGAGGAGGCGCGCGAACTGGTGGAAAGCGCGCGGGAAGTCATCCTGCGCACCATCGAGAAATCCAACCTCGAGGAAGTCAGCGACTGGGGGGTGATCAAGGAGAAAATCCGAACCGCCCTGCGGCGGCACTTCGATCAGGAAACCGGCAAACGACCGATGATTTTGCCGGTCATCCTTGAGGTGTGACGATTTTGGATTTTGGATTTTGGATTTTAGATTTTAGATTTTGGATTTTGGATTAGGCACTTGAAGTCGCGGCGCGAGACTAGGATCGTGGCGTGTATGCACAACCCTTTCTTAGATTTTGGAATTGGGTTCATCCCCCCTCCGGTGCCCCGATATGGACGAGCAAACGCTTAAGAACAGGACAAAGCGTTTTGCGCTGGAGGTCGTTCGGCTGGTTGAATCACTGCCTCGCAACAGGACCGCGGATGTGCTGGGGAAGCAGTTACTCCGTTCAGGAACTTCCGCCGGAGCGAATTACCGGGCTGCGTGCCGGGGAAAATCCGCTGCTGATGTTGTCGCCAAACTCAGTATCGTCGAAGAGGAAACGGACGAATCGATTTATTGGATTGAGTTGCTGGTCGATGCGGGCGTGTTGGCACCGAATCGCGTAGAGGCATTGAAAAAGGAAGCAAACGAGCTACTTGCCATGACGGTTGCTTCTATCAAAACCCTGCGAGCCCGAGGCCGGTGAGAGGGCTTGGAGACCGGAGATTGTAGGAAGAGGCCGCGTTGCTGAATCCAAAATCCAAAATCTAAAATCCAAAATCAGGAGTCGTATGCCACTTTACCAGGCCATCGTTCTCGCCATCGTGCAAGGCTTGACGGAGTTCTTGCCGGTTTCCAGCACCGCGCACTTGTGGTTAGTTCCGTGGATCATGAAGTGGAATGACCCCGGCCTGACCTTTGACATCGCGCTGCACGCGGGGACGCTGGTCGCGGTGCTGGGCTATTTCTGGCGCTATTGGCTCGAAATGATCAAGATGGTGTTGGGAATCAGCGGAGGCAGTACCGCCGTGGCGGCAACGAACAGTACACGGGCTGTTCCGGATCTAAATCCAAACAAAATCGGAAATCCAAAATCAGCAGCGGGGCCAATGACCCTGCTCGGCGAGAACCGCATGCTCTTCTGGTTCCTCGTCATTGCCACGATTCCGGGAGGGGTGGCAGGATGGTTGTTTGAGCGCGCCGCGGATGAGCAACTGCGCTCGCCGTTCGTCATCGGCCCAGCGCTGATTGTCGTGGGCCTGTTGATGTGGGCGGGCGAGCGCGTAGGCGGCGAGAACCATAATCTGGCCCAAGTCGGCTTGTGGGATTCCATTATCGTAGGCGTGGCCCAAGCGTTTGCGGTCATCCCAGGAGTTTCGCGCTCGGGCTCGACCATGACCGCGGGTCTGTTCCGGGGCATGAACCGCGAGACGGCGGCGCGCTTTTCCTTTCTCCTCTCGACACCCATCATCGCCGGCGCCTGCTTCAAGAAGGCGTGGGAGATTCACCACTCCGGCCTGCCTGCGGACATGCGCGCCCCCTTCCTGCTTGGAATCATCGTGTCGGCGATCGTGGGATACGCCGTCATCGCCGTGCTAATCCGCTATTTGGAGCGCCGGACCTTTGCCATTTTCGTTGTTTACCGGGTCATACTGGGCGTGGTACTATTGGCGGTTGGATGGGGATTGCGTCACTGACCACCAGGTCTTAAGGTCCGGGCGTCGAGTGTCAGCGCCAATGATCTTCTGCCACGACTCGCCGGGAAAAACCGACCTGCATTTACAAGCGCCGGCTCGAAAAAGTGAGGCAACCGATGGGTAGCCCAGCGCCGGCATCTTCCTCAAGAATCAAGGAAGCAAGCTCCAAAACTCCCAAAGCCCCCTTGCTTGACTCGCGGCGTCTATTCGAATTAATCGGATTGCTGACGGGCGTGGCCGGCTTGCTGATTCTACTCAGCCTGGCATCTTACCTGCCTGAAGACCCCTCGTTAAATACCGCGGTGGCCACGGGAACTTTGCCGCGCAACTGGATTGGCCCCGCCGGCGCGTTCGTGGCGGACGGCCTTTTTCAATTTTTCGGTTGGGTCGCCTATTTGCTCCCGCTGGCTCTGCTGGTGGTGGGTGCGCGCTGGCTTTTGGCAAGGCCTTTTGAGGCCCCCCGCACCAAAATGCTGGGCGCCGGGATGATGGTAGTTTCATTGGGCGCCGTGTTGGAACTCTTTCCCTATACGCCAGCCGTTCACGGAGTAATACGAGGCGGCGGACTGCTGGGGTATTTGGCGGCGGCGGGGCTGATCCACACTTTTAATCGCCTGGGCGCGAGCATCGTGGCCGCTACGCTCTTCCTTGCTTCTTTGTTTCTGGTCACCCGGTTCTCTTTCGGCTGGGCGGTGGAATCCCTGCAAAGCCACTGGAGCCGTCTGCTAACCCCACTCAAAACGCGGTGGAGCGCCTGGCAGGAGGCGCGCACTGCCCAAGCCGCCGCGCGCCTGCGCAAGAAGTTGGAACTGCAACGCGTGACGGGAAAACCGCCGGTGCTGCTGCAAAAGGTGGCTGCCCGGCAAGCGCAGCCGGGGCAACCCAGCGCCGTGCCGCCCGGCAGCGCTCCTGCGGCCGCTCCCCTGGCAGAACCGCAAACCGCGGAAAAGCCCGCTCCTGCGCCCGTCGTGCGGATGCCCAAGCCTTCGCCCGCCGGCACTCCTCCGAAAATCGTGGGGCGCGCCGCGCACGGGTACAAACTTCCCAACGCCACTTTGTTGCGGCCTCCCGAGGACGCGGAAGGAATCGATGAAGACGAATTGAAGGAACGCGCCAGCCGGCTGACTGCGAAGTTTCTCGAATTCGGTGTTACCGGTAGCGTTACCCAGATTCACCCGGGGCCGGTAGTGACAACCTTCGAATTCAAGCCGGAAGCCGGCATCAAGTACAGCCGCATCACGAACCTCGTTGACGATTTGTGCCTCGCCATGAAAGCCGAGTCGATCCTGATCGATCGCATCGCGGGCAAATCCACGGTGGGGATTGAGGTGCCCAACCTGCACCGGGAAATTATTCACCTGCGCGAACTGGTGGAGTCGAACGAGTTCATGGCGTCGCCCTCCCGACTGAGTCTCGGCCTGGGAAAAGACGTTACCGGCAAAATTCGCATCGCCGACCTGACACAGATGCCCCATTTGCTGATCGCCGGCTCGACGGGCTCAGGCAAAAGTGTCGCCATCAATTCCATGGTCGTTTCCATCCTCATGAAGTCCACCCCGGAGGAAGTGAAGCTGATCCTGATTGACCCCAAGCGGCTGGAACTGAATCTTTACGATGGCGTCCCGCACCTGCTGACGCCTATTGTCACCGAACCCAAACGGGCTGCGAACGCCCTGCGCCGTGCCGTCATGGAGATGGACGATCGCTTGCGCAAGCTCGCCGAGCATGGTGTGCGCAACATCGAACAGTACAACAAGATGTTCGAGCCGGAATCGACTCTGAGCCTGTTTGACAACAATGGCGAGCGTGAGCGCCCCCTGCCTTACATCGTGATTGTTATCGATGAACTCGCGGACCTGATGATGGTAGAGCCGCAGGGCGTGGAAGAATCCATCACGCGTCTGGCCCAGATGGCGCGCGCCGTAGGCCTTCACCTGGTCCTGGCCACGCAGCGGCCTTCCGTAGATGTAATCACGGGTTTGATCAAGGCCAACATGCCGTCCCGCATCTCCTTCCGAGTCGCCTCCAAGGTAGATTCACGCACCATCCTGGATTCAAACGGCGCAGAAGCCCTGTTGGGACGCGGCGACATGCTCTTTCTGCCCCCCGCAAGCTCTCGCCTTCAGCGCTTGCACGGGCCGCTGATCACCGAAGGGGAAATCGAGAAGGTGGTCAATTGGTGCAAATCCCAGTCGCAGCCGCAATACAACGAGGAATTCCTGGAACCCCTTC
>Ga0326727_10011298_pt1 | contig 20867 bp, 16 predicted proteins | sample MB2enrmetagenome_FD_207643 | JGI IMG/M metagenome (GOLD analysis project Ga0326727, IMG submission 207643) | Lab enriched peat soil microbial communities from McLean, Ithaca, NY, United States - MB29MY | ecosystem: Environmental > Terrestrial > Soil > Wetlands > Peat | place: USA: New York...
GACCATCAGCCGGATAAACGGATCGTACGTAACCGTCACCTTTGCCGGTGGCCAGAATGCCGGATCGGTCGTCGGGATTAACTGGACCGTGAACGGCGGGGCGCCGGCGACCTGGATCAGCGGATCGGGCGTGACGGCCGGCATTCAGGATCATCCTGCAAGCGGTGGCATCCTTTCCATCGGTGCAAGCGCGTTACTTGCTGCACCGGACTCCGGGAAGGATCGCGTGCTCGGCATCGCGGTCTTCTCGGACGGGTCACAGCAGGTCATCCTCGATAAGACCCTCTGATATTTTTTTGATAACCTTAAGAGGATACCACCTCCAGCACATTACGTTTCCCCACCCAAATCCGGGCCCAAATTGGCCCCCGTTTTCCCGCATACTACTGTGGTGGACACGATCCGGAAGCCTTCCTGTCCACCACGAAGGAAAAGTCCCGTTATATCGCCGCAATCGGAAAAATACGTCTATTAAATCCGAAAATATTTTCCCTTTAGCGGTGTTCTGTACGGGGCATTTTCGGGACAACGAATACATCGACCGGGCAGGCGATCCTGCCACCAAATGAATCTGTGGCCATCTTTTTTCCGGGGCGGGTCTTCCGAAAATTGCGGGCATCCCAGATATGGCGGGGGGGTGACCCCCTGCCCCCTACCCCTCTTTCGATCAAAGTGGGGGGTACCCTCCCCCCCGTGTGCCGGAGCAAGTGGGGATCACCCCCCATCCCCTCAAGGCCCGGCCGGGCAAACCGCGACCCTGCCGGGAAAACTGTAAAATTCCCACCTCACGACGGGAGTTCCACGCGAACTTCAGGATTCGGTTATGCAGCAAGGGAGGTGATCCCCTGGCATGGGAGGGAGGGGGGTGATCCCCCACCCCCCTCCCCTTCGTTCGATCAAAGTGGGGGGCACCCTCCCCCCCATGTGTCCGGGCAAGTGGGGGGTCCCCCCCTCCATGAATTAATGCTGATCGGACCGGGCCGGATCACATGGAAACCGGTACCGGGCAGGCAATCAGGAAGATGGGGGGCTGATGCTCCCGTAACCCCATTCGCGGTGCACGCCGCCACACCGGGAGGAAGCCACTGCGGCGGATCGGATAGCCCGGATACGCACTCGCCCGGCGAGAGCCCGGCGAGGCGCCCGAGCGACTCCGAGCAAAAGCGAGGAGGAGGGGAAATCGTAACGGGAATTTTTAGGAGAGTTGCAAGTTGAACGATGCCCGACGCGCAAAACGCCTCGTCGGGTTTTGCGCTACGCACTTACCTAAATCTAATCTACCTGAATTATGCTATCAACTGTCTCGGTGCGGATGATATCCGGAAGAAGATATTGAGCATCCCTCACGCTGAATGGAAGAAAAGAGGATTCTCAAAAGGCACGTTGCACTACATGAAGAAGAATGCTGAAGGCGATCAGCCTTTCACCCTCAATAAGCATGTGCTGACTCGGCTTGATCAGTGGGATCGGGGTGCTGATCAGCCCGGATGATAGGCTGATCAGCGCTGATTTATACTGATAAGCAGGATTTTGATGCTGATCAACAGGGATCAAGAAATAGATAATCTCCCCCCATATTAGAGGTCTGATAACCAGATGAATCACTGAGGTCCTTAAAAAATAAACGAATTTAAGAAAACCTATTTTAAAAAGTTGAGAATCACTGGTGCAATAAATGAAATCAACGTTATTGTGAATCCTATTAGTTGTTTTACAGAAAATGTTGAAATGGCATTTATTTTATCAGCTTTCTTCAATAGTAAAGTTCCTCTGAATATATCCCTATTTGAGGGACAATTTAAAGATCTTATTGAGTTCACTTCGCATTTTATGTGAAGGAGTAACTCTTTTTTTCTTCTTTCGATATTCTTATTTAAGTCGTATATAATTTTAATAAAAATCGTAATTAAGATGAGTGTTAGCACAGATAAAACAATAAATAAATTTCCCCCGGCGGACAAAATATTTTCAAGGTTTTTATTGGCGATGAAACCCTCCAATATTGGGACTACATTGTTCATTTCCAAAATAATTGGCACTGTGATTAAGATAAAAAGGCAAACGGTAAACGACCAAAGCCATAATTGCTTGAAAACCTCTATTTTTTGATTCTCCTCCCAAGGATCTAGTTTAAATGGGATACTTCTCGAAACAAACCGGAGATAATATAACGTGTCTGCAAGAAGAGGAGTAAATAAAATAAAAAATGTGGTTAAATAGAATAACCACAAAAAGACGCCAAATGTTAAAATAAAGCCCAATAAAGAGTTAATAAGATTGCTGGATCCAACAATTGATACATATGTAACCGACAGGAATGTTCCCCATATCGTGACACTAATAACAATAAATAGGAACTGAGTTAACTCCCTATTTTGTGATTGGCGCATGTTGCTTTCGAAAAATGAATTTTTAAATTCGGCAAATGAGCGAGTGGTGATATACTTTTGATGAAATAACAACGGTACATCTTGAATATCGAATGCTTTTTTTAGGAAATCGGAAAATGATGGAAGTGATATTATAATCACTATTTCACTCATTAATAATAGGAGAAATGAAGTAAATAATAGAAGATGATTTGTAAAGAATTCAGATAATGTAACAAGAATTAGTAACCAATTAAAAAGGAAAAATGTCTTCCAATTTGTAAATTTAGGGATAAGGACATCCAACGATGAGTACTGATCTATAAATGAGGCAATTTTCCGACTCATGCGTATATTTTGTTTTTCTTGAGTATGAGGCATAGGATCTTCTGGAGCAATCCCATACGGTAGAAGGACAATCGAATATTTTCTTCCACATGTCGGGCATATAATTGTTTCAACTTCTTGTTGCTTTCCAAAGAACGTGTAACGGGATGTAAATATTTGAGCTTCTAAAGGAAAAATCAAAAAATCCTCATATAAGTGATAATTAAAATTAATATTAGTGCCAATTTGTTCAAAATCAGTAAATTCCCCCCAGCAATAGGGACAATGCAGATGGATCTTAGGTGAGCCATCAAAATTGATATCCGACATATACGTTATCCTTGATCACTGGGATGTATGTTTATTTCCTAGCATTTAGATGGGGGCAAGAGTAATATAAAAATCTTGTTTTTATGTTTTGATAAATCTCCGGGAGAATGATAAAGTCCTTTATTCCGTTTGTTTTATTTAAACCCGGATCTTTGTAATCAATGTATATCCCAAAGGGTCGTAACTTATGCGAAACATATATGCGTGTGATTTTGTCGATCCAATTTATCCACCAATAGAACCCATTGAAGCCCCACTCCCATTTGAGAATGTCGAAACGTTTGAAGATTGGCTAAGAGAAGTATACATCCCTCGAACTTTACCAATTCGATGTGTACCATTAACCAACACGGGATGGGATATTGATGCCAACAAGACAGAATGTTGGGCAGTTTTTTCTGCGGATGGGATATTTGAACGAAGTTGTCAGGTATATGCTAGGACACCATTAACTCCCCAATTTCAAGAATATTTACGAGGGAAGATTTTTGTTCATAATCATTTTTCCGATGATAGTACCCTCTCAACAGGAGAAGTTGTTGCGTGGGCAGATTTGCAAATGGGAGAATTTACGGCGGTGACACCTACCCGATCATATTCAATTAGGCCGAAAAACCGTAAATGGCCGAATCCACATTTATTAAAAGAATTTTTTTTGAAACATCCGGAATTGAATGACGGGACAATTCGTAATCATTGCTATCAATTACTCGCGCATAAGGGGATCTTTGAATATAATGTTACAACAGTTGACAATGGGGGGCTGTAAATTGTCACATGATGAAATTCGTAGTAAATTATTAGAGTTGATCGAAACAATACGGCAAATTGTAGGCAATGAACGGGAAAAAGGGATACTGATCCGCGATTATTTCCCCTTTATCCATTGGAGGGTGGACAATTTTGAGTATGATGATAATGGTATCAGGATGTCGAAAACAGGAACCAATTTTAATAAACCGGTATGGTTACGTGCGAATTCTCAAATTCTTACACTGGTTCAAAAGACAGATCAGTATAGTTATCTCTTAAAATTTTCAGAAGTTCAGCCATTTTTAAGTTTTTTCACTCAAAGGGTTATTTCCTTTTATTTAAACAGGGAAGATTACACAAAACTAGAAATTGATAAATGGGTCGATATTTTTATTTCGGATCTGGAAAACAAACCCATCTCTGCCGGAGCGGATGTCCAATTATCGAATGTAATCTTGCATCCAGAAAAAATTGAGATATGCAATGGATTCACTTTGATAAAGCCAAAAAAAGAAGATTTTGAGATAGATATTCAAAATGACATTTTTCGTCAAATGAGTTATGTTGATCCTTCAGCATTCATGAGAGTATCATTGCAGATCCAAACTTCAAAGCTACCTGAAATTCAATTTGAGGTACTCAAAGCTGTAACAATATTACGGTTATTCAAACTGGGTTCTGTGGATTTTATCACATATACAATGTATTCTGATTCACTCTCACGACCTTTCGGGGGAACATTCGGGAGTTCACTCCCATTTTTCTCATCATTAAAGTATTCAATTACCGATGGTGATATCGATAATCTGAAAAAGTTTTGGAAGAATATTTCGTTGGTTTTACCACAATCCCTCTACAAAATACCTCAAGGTGAGCCCACTTACCTTACAATCGCCTATAAATCGTTTAGTGATGCGTTATTAAAGACTGAACCCGCAGAACCTAGAATTGCGTATGCAATTATGGGATTAGAGGCATTATTTTTTAGATCCCTAGAGAGAGAAGAATTAAACTATCGTTTACAAATGAGAATTGCAAAATTGTTGTCTTTGTTTTCCAAAAATCCAAAAGCAATACGGAGAGATATAAAAAATGCTTACAATATTAGAAGTACTTACCTCCATGGATCACGTTTGGATAAAGATAATGAGCAGAAATTGTTAAAGACCTATAATGGAAATTTGGAAAATTTACTGATAACTGTTCTTGAATGTTTAAGGAAATCCCTAATATTGTTTATCGTTGTTGGAATGCCCAAAGAACAATTGATTTCGCTATTGGAAGATTCTTTAATTTCTGAGGAAGATAGTATGGTGTTAAAATCCAAACTTGACGAGGTAGAATCTAAATATCCTGCATTGTGAGGATATCAATACCCAATACTATTTCTCAAATAATACCTCTATTCTTTTCATCCCCACGTCAATAGATATCTCGTTCACCATCTGACAGATTTCTTAGGAAGAGACACGATTTTCATTATTTCAATTTAGTATCAATTTTCCACGAATCTCCCGGAGATGATCCCAGTTTAAGATAATCATCCGGGTTATAGTCAATTTGAGGGGATACTCTTAAAAAGCTTAAAATATCGAATGCTAGATCCAATAATGGAGGAACAAAATTTTCTTGGGTCTCATCTGTTAATACTAAATATTTTGCTTTTTTAGGTTCAATAAAGCCTAAATTCGGTTTCCCCTTTTTATAAAAAAATCCGGTTGTATGTCGAACATCGACATAGAGATTTGGCCAGAGTTTTCTAGGATTACTCTCTAAATACTTAAGGAGTTCTTCTGCTAATCTATCTTTACTTAGTGATTCCTCAGTTAAAATTGCTCCAAAAATTTGATGCTGATATGCATTAGGATTGACTAAGTTTCTTTCCTCCTCATTGCAGGTTGTATTTTTCCCTTTATTTGTGCGATCAAGTGCTTTCACAGATTTAATGTTCTCTAAAGCTTGCTTTAATGCTTTAGAACTTTTAATTGAAGATTTATTTTCAATAACGGCAGCAACAGATTCCACCATAAAATGATTAATACCACCAATATTAAAGACCGGGTGGTAATCATTTCGATAAATTACGAGATCGATTTGGCGACTCATTGCCCCTGTAGCATCAATAACAAACCCAGTCGAAACATCGAACGATTTTGGGAGTAATTTTTTAATAAACTCTCCAAGAATTTGCTCACGAGCACGTCCACTTTCCCCGGGATGATGAATAGATTTGGCCAAGTCTAATTCATTCAGAACCTCGCTATTAAGCGCATTGAGGATTTTTGTTAGCATATTTTGTCGTCACTCTTTGAAATTAATTGTAAATTGTCCCATCAAAAAACTTTTGGACTGGGCCAGCCCGCACATATGCACTATCAATTAGCAGAATGGTTAACGCGCATTTAGAAGAGTGCTATTTTTTTCATCCATTATAAGATGGAAGTCCGTATTGGTCATTAGTTTTATCTGAACAATACGCCTCAACTTCACTTGAAATTTCAGTTAACTTTTCTTTTAGTTTCAACGTAATAAAAATCGTGAATACAACTTCTTTACTTGTAAACCTGTGAATTCGATTGATTACATTAAAGTCATGTTTTGCAGGGACATAAATCAGGATATTGAACTTTTCAATTGCTGAATATAATTCTCCAGGTATTTTGTTTTGTAATCGGTGCAAATTCGGCCCTAAAGGTTGATTATTGTATTTGGTAGTCGCAAGTTTTTCCGTGACCACACATTTTACCATTGTATCAACAAAATGTCCCAAATTTTCAATAAGGTATCGTGTCCAATGAGGCAAACGATCAATTTCGTGATATGCATAGTATATGGGTCGTTTTGGCCTACACCCCACCATTTTTTTTAGTGCTGTTTGTGCACTTAACCGAGTAGATTTTTTCGCAAGATTTATCGATAATTCTTCAGCGCATTGAATTTCATCCAATGAAAGTAATTCTTCAGCTAAAGCTAAGATTTCGGGATTAATGTCCAAATATTCTGATTTTGGACAAGTTGTTCTCATAATATAATCCACTTATTTTAAGTTTCGAATGATTAATTAAAAACCTTGCTGCATTTTTAGATTCCGAATCAACATTCCCAACAGAATTTACGATTCCATATTTTCAGTGAGCGCGCCGCAATTGTGAAGACTTAGGCTAGGCTATGAACGCGCATTTAGAAGAGTGGCATTTTTTTGGGATACCTATAACCCAAAAACCCTATGCGAGGGAAGGGATTCGAACCCTTGAACTCCTGCGAGACCGGACCCTAAATCCGGCGCCTTTGACCGGGCTTGACTACCCTCGCCTGCTGACACTATTGATCTGGCTGAATAATGAGCATATCGTGCCGGGTTGGCCGCCCTACATCTCCACCCTGGTCACGACGCCGTGGATCTTATCCGATGGCAGCCGGTAGAACTGGACAACCGACGGGGTGAGATGCTTGATCGCGCCGAAGATCTTCCAGACCACGTGGCTCGTGACGATATCCTCCATCCCGTAAAAGATGGTCTTCTCGTCAATATCGGCCTCTTTGAGGATAGTCGAGATATCGACGATCTCCATGTACCCCAGGTAGATCTCAAAGATCGAGAGCCCCTTGGTGAGTTCCCGGGTCACACCCCAGGTCACGCCGAACGGCTGCTCCGTCCGTATGATCGAGATGATGATATTCTCCTCGTACACGATATTGTTCGTAAACATCGTGCGGGGGATGTACTGCGGGATCTGCCGGAAGTCCCGGGCAAAATACAGCGCAGAGCCGGAGATCTTGTTCACCGATTTGTAGATCTCATTGAATTCCGGCAGGAACTTATCGAGCGGCACGGGCTTTAAGGAATTCGCAAGCCGGCGCTGGCCATTGGTGTAGATGAGAATGATGCCAAGCGGAATGGCGGCGATCAACAGCGACCAGTAGCCGCCCTGCGGGATCTTGTGGAGGTTTGCAATCAGGAAGGAGCAGGTTACGATCAGCACCCCCCCCGCGATCAGGCTCTTTACGACCTCGCGCCGGAGGACGAGGATCCAGAGGATCAGGATACTTGTGATCGCCATCGTCCCGCAGACTGCAAGCCCGTATGCATGGGTGAGGTTGTTGGATGATTTAAAGATCACAATGACCAGCAGGACGGCAAAGAGCAACATCCAGTTCACGATATCGATATAGATCTGGGACCGGAGATGGGGGGACGTGTACTCGATGTGCAGGAGCGGCATAATCCGGGTCGTAATTCCCTGGTACACGATGGAGAAGATCCCGGAGATCATTGCCTGCGATGCGATCACGGTCGCCGCGATGCTTAAGAGGAGGAACGGGATGTAGAGGAGTTTTGCCTCAGCAAAGATCATATCAAAGAGGACGTTCTGGGAAGCAGGGTGAGCGAGCAAAAACGCGCCCTGCCCGAAATAGTTGATCACAAGAGCGAAAAAAACCAGGTACCACGCCTTTACGATAGGTTCCCTGCCCAGGTGCCCCATATCGGCATAGAGCGCCTCGCCCCCGGTGGCGCAGAGGATCACTGAAGAGAGGATCAAAAAGCCTGCAAGACCGTTGTGGATAAGGTAGTCGAATGCATATGCCGGGTTTATGGCAAAGAGCACCTGGGGCGCGATAAACAGGGAAACCAGACCCGATACCGCAAGAACGGCAAACCAGATCACCATCACCGGGCCAAACGCCCACGCCACCTTCTCCGTCCCTCTCGCCTGGATTGCAAAGAGACAGATGGTGATGATGGCGGCAGCAAGCATCAGGAAGATCTGGGCTGTCTGCTCAAAACCCGGGATCAAAAGAACGCCTTCCACAGCAGAGAGGATGCTGATCGCGGGGGTGATTACGCCGTCTCCGATGAAAAGGGAGATGCCGATGATGGATAAGAGCGTGACAAACGCGATCTGGTTGCCTGACTTCAGCATCGGCAGGAGGATCTCCTTGAGCACGATCGTCCCGCCTTCACCTTTTTTACCCAGGCGCATCGCAAGGAAGGTGTACTGGACGGTGACAAGGATCGTCAGCGTCCAGAAGATGAGCGAGAGGATGCCCATCACGTTCTGGGGTGTTGGGGGGATCAGGAGGAAGATTGCGGTGAACGTATAGATAGGACTCGTCCCGATATCGCCAAAGACGAGACCCATCGATTTGACGATCCCGGGCATAACAAAATAATCCCTGAGCATTCCTGCTCTACCCGTGGGGACAAATAGGGTATATTGTTTTCCTTTTTCCGGGCTGTTTTTGCGAAATTATGCACGCGATTGACAGGACGAAACTGTCAGAAGACCCGGTAATTATGGGCCGGTATCCCCGCCAGCCCCCTGTTCCGACGGCTCCTCTGCACCTTTCCGTTCATCAGTCCAGATCCGGTAGCTCCTCATCACGAGTACGATGATGAGAGGGCCCAGCACAAAGCCGGCAAGTCCGAGTGTCAAAAGCCCGCCGATGAGGCCCACGAACATAATCACCGGGTTGATCTTTACCCGGCGACCGACAAGCACCGGGCGAATATAGATCTCCGGCAGGGCAGAGACGACAACATACCCGAGGATAATCATGATGAGCAGTCCGCGGAGATCTCCCAGCGCAAGTGCATAGGCACCGACTATGATAAACGCGACCGATGAGCCGAGGATAGGGATGAGCTCGCAGAACGCGGCCAGGAACGAGTAGAAGAGAATGTTCCCGTACCCGAGCAGGTAGAAGACCGGGATAGCGACAAAGAAGGTCAGGGCTGCGATGGCAAACTGGACAATGTAGATCACGTAGAGCGTATCGACCGTGACCGGTACAAGCTGGTCGCAGTAACTCTTCACCGGGGCGGGCAGGTGCCGGAAGATCCGGTCCCGGATTGCAATCCCCCTGAGCAGGAGCAAAAAGAAGGAAATGAAAAAAACGATCCCGTTAAACACGATGAGCAGGAGGTTGCTTGTAATGGTCGCCCAGTAATTGACAAAGAGGGCATTTCCCCTGGTAAGCCAGGCAAGGAGTGTGCTCTTGCTGATCGTAACCCCGAATGCCCCGGGCGTTGTTGCCGGGTTTGCCAGCCACGATCCAATCGTGCCAAAGATCTGGTTGATCAGGCCGGCATTGTCCCGGAGAACGAGATCGGTGCAGTACGCTGCCCCTGCCACCAGGGCAAACAGGCAGATCGTGATCGCCGCTGCCGAGATCGCTGGTCGCACCGAGTGCGTGAGCCGGGTGTGGACCGGCATTAAAACGACCGCAAGCGATGCCGAGAGCACGACCATGGCAAGGACCGGCCAGAAGATGACAAGGGCCACTGCCGTAAGAAAGAGGACAACAAAGAACGGGTAGTACTCCTTGTCAAAACAGTCCATACCAGATCAGATGGTTTCCCGGCATTAAAGTAAATAGGTGCAGTGGTTCGGCACCGGCCAGCACAACCCATAACAATACAGCAACGCCAAAGATCTTGTCTGTTTCATGAAGCGGCTCGATCACCTCGCGATGATTGCCCATGACGTGGGACGCATCTGCAGGTTCCTGGGATTTCTCTCACTTCTTCCCTTTGTGGTACTGGTCATCTTCCGGGAATGGGATATGCTGCTGCCCATGGCGAGCGCTCCTGTGGTCTTCCTCATTCTGGGGTACCTTCTGGATCGGGTCAGGGTCAGGGACTATGAGCCGCCCGTCTCGATCATGCTCGTCGCTGTCGCAATCGCGTGGTTCCTGGTCGCGGTCATCGGGGCGCTCCCCTTTGTTCTGGGCATGGGCATGTCGTACACTGACGGCATATTCGAGGCAATGTCTGGCTGGACGAGCACCGGCTTTACCATGATCCAGGCGCTTGACCAAGCGCCCATGACACTGCTCTTCTGGCGGACCTATATGCAGTGGATTGGCGGCATCGGGATCATCGCATTTGGGATCTCGATGCGGAGGAAGACCCAGTTCTCGCTCTTCCAGATCTTCCGGTCCGAGGGAAAGCCCGGGGATCTCATGCCAAATCTGATATCGACCGGCTGGAAGATGTGGAAGATCTACATTTTTTTGACCCTGCTCTTCACCGGCCTTGTGATGCTTGCGGGCATCCCGCTCTGGGATGCACTCAACCTGGTCATGGTCGCAATCGCGACCGGAGGATTCACCCTGCATTCCGCGGGTCTTGCCTATTACCACAATCCCCTGCTCGAAGCCCTGCTCATCCCGGTGATGCTCGCCGGCGCGATTCCGTTCAAGATCTATTTCCTGATGTACCGCGGGAAGGTGAGCGCACTCTTCCGGGACCAGACGGTGCGCATCCTGCTCCTGCTCGCTCTTGCCGGTTCGGCGGTTGTCTCGCTGGAGCTGTACCTCTTCAACGGACTTGCTCCCCTCACTGCAATTCGTGAAGGGACATTTGTGTCAGTCTCCGCCATATGCACCTGCGGGCTCCAGAACGCAGACCTCCATCTTTGGGCGACGATCCCGCTTGCCGTCATCGCGCTCCTGGTCTTTATCGGCGGCGCAATGGGCAGCATGGCCGGGGGGATCAAGATCAACCGGCTGGTGCTCGCATATGAGGGCGTGAAGTGGTGGTTCCGGCGGTTCTTTGTGAGCAGCCGGGTGATCGTACCGTTCCGGTACGAGGGCCGGATGCTCTCCCGGGAGATGTCGGAGATGGAAATATCAAAGAATATGCTGGTGATTGCCCTGTATGTCATCACGATATGTGCTGCAACCATACTCTGCCTTCACCTGTACATCACCTCGTTCAGGCTTGACGAGGTGCTCTTCGAGTGCATCTCGGCGCTCTCCAACTCCGGCATCACGGTCGGGTTTATATCGGCGACCAGCCCGGTGGCCATAAAATGGATCTTCATTGTCCTGATGTGGCTGGGGAGGCTCGAGATCGTACCGGTGATCATCATGGTGATGGGCATTGCAAAGGGCCTGCACGACGAGCTGGTGAGCGAGCCTCCGGTGCAGCCTGTGCAGCAGCATACACCGGCATACGAAGAGCCTTACTGAACCGGGTTTGCCGCTCTCTATGAAGGTGGAAAGAGGTCCGGCCGTCCCGGGATATAGAGCGCTGCAGCATACTCTTCGGCAAATGCTGTGTCCACCATGAGATCGATATAAACCATGTGGTGCGCCAGGGATTCGGCAGCGGCCCGGTTCCTGGTTGAGAGGAGGCATGCGTACGCCCCCGAAAGCGATCCGTTTCCGATCGTGTGGATCGCTGCGGACGGGAACCGGGGGAGGATCCCGAACCGGACCGCGTTGTTGATATCGGTATACGCACCAAATGCCCCGGCAAGGTACAGATGCCGGATATCCCCGACGGTGTACTTGTACCGTTTGAGGAGCACCGCTATCGCACCGCAGGCTGCAGCCTTTGAGTCCATGAGGTAATCGATATCCTGCTGCGTGACCACGATCTCCCGGCCGGTTCCTGTTTCCTGTGCCTGGGCAAGGACATACTCAGCCCCATCCGGCCCGGTGCGGACACGAAGATGTCGGAAATTCAGTTTCCCGGCAAAATCAAGGGCACCGGTCTCCACCATGGCCACCGCGAGGTCGATGATCCCCGAGCCGCAGATGCCCCGGGCCGGGGCAGAGCCAATCGTGTTCCACCGGATCTCACCGGTCGCGGGATCACGGTGCACGTGATCGATCGCACCTTTCATTGCCCTCATCCCGGCCCTGATGCCGGCGCCCTCGAACGCGGGACCGGAGGCGCAGGAAACCGAGGCCGCCCAGTTCCGGTTGCCAAGGACGATCTCACCATTTGTCCCGAGATCGACTAACAGAGAGAGCTCCTCAGAGGCCTGCATGCCAGCGGTGATCATGTCTCCGACCGCGTCCCCGCCCACGAACCTGCTTACATTGGAAAGGCTATAGACCTCAGCCGCGGGATGAACGGCTATCCCGATTTCCTGTGCAGTCCTGATGAGCGGCGCCCGGGAGACCGGGGCGTCCGAGAGCTCGAGGTAGCGCGGGTCGAGGCCGCAGAGCAGGTGGTTCATCACCGTGTTTCCCGCGATGCAGAGATCGATGATTGCCGTCCGTTCGATACCGGCATTCAGGGCAAGGGTCCCGATGACATCGTTGATACTTGTCGCTGCTGCTTTCTGGAGCGTGGTAAGCCCCGCAGGCGAGGCCGAGTACCCGATCCGGGTGAGGAGTTCCTCGCCGTACGTGATCTGGCGGTTTAAGGCAGAGCCTGTGGCAAGGATCTCCCCGGTGTCGAGCCGGGCAAGGCAACCGACCACGGTCGTGGTCCCGAGATCGATAGCAGCGCCATACAGCGGCGTTGCATCGTCCGCCGGGAAGAGAGCCAGCATCCGGGGGGGTGAACGGACTGTGGAAAGAAGGGCTGCCTGAGGAATTTCGGATGCAAGAAGCGCATGGTACTGTTCATCGGTGATCCGGGGCCGGAGGCCTGCGTACCCGGCAAACCGGACCGACTGCGAGGCAAAAGGCAGGCCATCCGAGCGCGAGAGTTCCACCCGGTACCGCGTAACTGCAGGCTCGACCGTACCGACCGCTGCGGGCTGCGTAACGAGGATCTGGGGAGAATCGATCCTGCTCTCGACCGGGATCGTGAACTCGGCGTCTGTTAAAAGCGTCACCTGGCAGGCGAGGTGGTACCCCTCTTCCCGCTCCTTTGACGTGAGCCGGCAGCCAGTCCCGGTCTCCGGCGCATCCGTGCAGCTGCCTTTGATCAGGATGACCCGGCACTTCCCGCAGGTTCCCTTCCCCCCACAAATGCTCTCTATCGCAATACCGGAAAGGGCAATCGCAGCAAAGAGAGACGTACCTGCCGGGACGGTCACCACCCGGTTCATCGGCTGGAAGATCACCCTGATCTCGTGTGCATCCGGCTGCTGCATGGGTCGTGTTCCTCCTGTATACCTGATTGTCCGTGCAGGGACGGGTCATCCGCCATTTTTGGGACGGCGGGAACCGGTCACCATTTCTTCGGTGGCCAGTGGGCCTTTAGGAAGGCCGGGATGCCCGAGGAATCCTTCGGGCCGACCAGTACATGCCAGCCGCTCGCTTCCTCGGTTTCGCCGCTCAGGCGGGCGGCAAGCCCGGGTATGATCAGGTACCGGTAATTGACCCTGTCGGCAATGCCGGTATCTTTTAAGGCCGCTGCAATCGATTCCGCGTTCAGGTACCGGCCAGCAACGGCGCTCTCCACGCTGTTTCCCCCGGTGTCAATAACGATCAAAAAGCAGTCGATGCCAGCAGCCTTGATGTCGCTTTCTACGGTGAAATAGGTAAGCGCGTAGTTGGTGGTAATAAGCACCGGCGCATCTTTCTTGGGCGAACCAAAGACCCTGATACCCGTATCGACCGAGACCGGTTTTCGCGGGTCGGTGTAAATGTTGAAGCGCCAGATCAGCTGGGGCAGGAGCACCCAGCCTTCGAGGCTGTGGAGGATCAGCAGGTCTGCATACCGGGAGAGGAGCATGGATGCTGCGCATGCCTCCTTCCACTGGATCAGCTCGTGCGAGATCTCGGGAGAGAGCCACGCGGTGATCGGTGTCCCAAGAAGCGGGTACCCCAGAAGATCATCGCCATCGGCGAAGACTGCCCTGCGGATCTGTGAGAAAGCATGGATTGTCCCCGAGAGGCCGGGTTCCACCGCCGTCCCCGGGTCGAGCACCAGATCAGTCACGCCATAGGCAATAAGGGTTTTCACAAGCGACCGCAGGAGTGCGATGTCATGGGGGGCAGAGACCACGAGCGGGCAGGCATAGCGCAGGGCGAGTTCTGCCATCTCCTTCCAGTTGTCTTTTGTCGCTGCATAGAGGAGCGGGCGGCGCTCGCGTATATGGGCAAGGCCGGCCGCCATGATCGCCGCATCGTAGGTACAGAGGATAAGGGGGAGATCGGTCTGGGCAGCAACGGCGGTTACTGCAGATGCAAATGCAGCCGGGTCATGCTGGGTCGAGCGGATTGCGATCGCATCCAGCCGGAGCTCGCGCCCGATATAGTTGTAGGAAAACTCCGCGATCGCCCTGACCCGTGCGTTCCGCTCGTCATCGGACAGGTCGTCGGAGACGTCAATGGCAATAGGAGTCGGGTTATGGTAGGTGAACTCGTGGCGGTACAGGACGTACTTACCCCCCATTTTCATCGCCCGTTCACCGGTCCCGACTAATATTGTCCTGACCGGAGGTGCCATGAGATCTTCGAGTTTGGTAAAGTTGACCCGGTACTCTTCCTTGGTGACCGGCGGGCAGTTGTCGACCGCAAGCTCCCCGTTCACCACTTTTGTGGCAAACGCCATGCAGTTTGCCTCACCGCACTCTTTACAGTTGGTCTTGGGAAGGAGCTTGTAAACGTCGATGGGGCTGATCTCCTTGATCGTCTTTTTTGGTTCGCGTTCCGACATCTCCATCCCCCCTAGATTTTCATAGTCGCCCACCGGGCTATCCCGTCCGGCACCGGTGCGTCTTTCTCGGAAAAAGTCCGGATCGTGTCCTTGCAGGTCCGGATCGCGGCCGGGTGCATCATCATGAAGATGTCCACCCCGGCAAGAAGGAGCGTGAGCGCATTGATCGTCTCCCAGAGAGGGCCGCGAAGGCCCCGCGAACCGTATTTTTTGTCCATCTTCATCCATGCCTCCCGGGCCGCCCAGGCATTCGTGGAGGCGGAGATGGTGGGCTGCTGGAGCTCGGTGTCACCCATCAGGGCCGCATGCCGCGCCCGCTCGTGGATGGTAAACGAGTACTCAAGCCCGTACCCGAGCGCGACGGTGGTGAGATCCATCACAATATCTTCCGGTGGGAGGTACTCGTAGAGACGGCGGTTGAGCTCCTTTGCCTTGTTGAGTTCGAGGCCGGTGAAACCGAGCACTGCGTGGTTGTGCTCCTTTGCCGACCGGGCAACCACGTCCAGCGTCTTTGTCTCGGTCATGCCAAGCGTGACGGAGTTCAGGAGCAGTCGCTCGCCTTCGGCAACTTCTGACACCTTGCAAAAGACCTGGGCATCCTTGCGTGGATCCCCGCACCCCCCGATGATCAGCGGGACATCCACAGCCTGTAGGACCTCCTCAACGGTACGGGCCGCAGCCTCGGGTGATGCATCCCGGATGAGCGGGTCGGTCGACATGAGGTGCACGGTGATCATATCGGCGCCGTATTTTTTTACGTTCATCCGCGCCCACTCGGCAGGATCGCTCACCACGTCCCTGACGTTCTCCATGAGCACTTTCGGGAGCGGCACCTCCATGTCAAAGACGTCAAGCGCAAAGATCGGCGGGTGGGCTGCCGGGTGATCGGCGTTCACAAACGGAGGATAATCTGATCCCCCGATAGTAAGGGACCTGCCCCGGCTGCCTCCCCCGGCTTTTGTCTCGCCCAGCCGGACTTCGTGGATCCTGCCCACGAACTCTTCCCGGTGCGGGAAAAATGTCTCCGCAAAGAGCGTGGACGGTTTCTGATGCGCTGCGGCAGGCAACTTTTGTGGTGCGGCAGCAGATCCGGTGGGGATCCAGAGTTCAAGATCGCCGATCTCCATCGAAAAGTTCTCAAGCTCAAGGCGCTCTTTGCCGGAGAGCATCGCGAGGAGCCGGGGGATCGCTTCCTGTCCCTGCATATACTCCGGCGACTTATCCACTTCACGGGAATTTTTATCCTGCATCTATGCACCCGCCCCCGGTTTTTTTGGCTGGATCGGCTCGATGATCACCCGGTCTGCGGTGATCCGGGCGTTCTTGAAAACGATCTTAAAACCTCCCGCCATGACCGGGAAATCCCCGCCGGAGAAGACCTGCACCGCCCCGTTTGTACCCTCAACGGGCTCGCTTTCTTCTGCTTTCCACCGTTCCATGATCGGGTGAGCATGTGAGGAGAGGAAGTCCCTGAGTTCGCTCACAGTCTTGACATCTTTTTCCGTGGCAATCCGGGAGAAGAGATCCGCCGGGATGAACTCCCGCATCTGCTCCCTGAGATCGTACGGTATCCACGCGACCCGGGCATACCCGCCGTCAGCGGCAAGGAACTTGGGGGATCGCATATATTCCAGTGAGATCCCGTGGAACCCGTCCACCTGCCGGCCACCGGCAGTCGAGTCCGCCATCGTTGAGAAGGGCAGCCCGTTCACGGTCACATCTTTGTATCCCCTCATCACGATCCCGAAACCTTCCACCTCGGGGATATAGAAAGCGATCCCCTCAAAACAGCCGCAGGATGTGTGAGGAAAGGCAAACGCGCTGTACAGGTAAATCCGGTGCACGGTACCAAGCGATCGCTTTTTCGCACTCTCGTTGATCCCGGAATATTCACCTTTCACCGGCTCGAGGCACTCTCCCTTGCTGATGGGAAAGATCGGGCCCTTGGGATCGATCCGTGCTGCCGCCCTGCCGTCAAACCAGCTGATGGCCCCGCAGTTTGCGTACCGCTGCGGAGTAATGACGCAGACGTGGCTTGGGGCAAACGACTGGCAGAGTGCGCACCCATAGAAGACATCGACGTTGTCATCGGTCAGTCCCCGGGCTCGGGCATCCCGTGCCTCGTACGCCGCCATTGCCTCGGCGTACCGGGCGGAGATCGTCTCCTTGTCCGTAAAGAACGTGACCTGTATCTGTTCGATGATGGGCAGCTCGTTTTTTAAGAGTGCAATAAGGACCTTGCCTACATAGCCAAGCGTGGTAAAGCCCTTCGCATAGGCCTTTTTCGCAACCCTCACCCAGATGTCATACCGCTGGTTGAGGTGCATGAAACCTTCGATATAATTGGTATACTCGTGGATCCGGCGCTCGATCACACCCTCGATGTCCTCTTCCAGTTCGGGCCCGGCAATCTCGACAAGGATGCCCAGCGGGTATTTCATCCCCTCTTCCATATCGGCAAGATCCGGGCCGGTGATCGTGATTGTCCCGTCACGGATCTCCCCAGGTTTTCTTACCTTCACCAGTTCGAACTTTTCCTGTACCGAGGGCCCACCCAGCTCGACGTACATGTCATTTTTCCGGATCCTTTCGCCAACGTGGACAAGCCCGACATCCACCGGAATATCTTCAAACATCTGCCGATCCTCCGGTTCCGGTATCTGCGGCGATTGCCTCGAGGTTCTCCTGCCAGTCCTTGAGGGAAATGTTTGCAAACGACCAGGTCGCGTTGGGCTGGTAGGTATTGTCGAGCGTGATCGTCTTTGCATGGGGGGCCGCGTGCTTGAGCCCGGAAAGGAGCGTCCATTCCATGGGATACGGCAGCCCGGCGATGATGGCAAGATCGCAGGAGCCTTTGCCGTCCGGCCCGGACCACAAGGGGTCCGCAATCCTTTGTCCCGCTTCAACCGCCGGCAGGATGACGGCACAGGTGTATCCACGTTCCCTGAGTGCCCGGTTGACGTGGCCCGTGGCAATCACCGGGATCTGGTGCACCCGGGCAAGATCGAGCAGGTAATCAACGAGCTTCTTTCCGCTGATATCGATCGTCGCGGCACGGTGCCCGATGAGAAGCACCGGGTGCCGGGCGTGGCCGATGACCGCACGCGCCATTGCCGGTTTTGTAATGACTGCCGCCTTTTTCGGGCCGGCAACCTCAGCGGTCTGCCAGGGATCTGCAGAAGTCATGGCATATCAGCGCTCCTCAGAGGATGCGGGCTTATCATGCGTGAGCAGGGTAGGATCCGGGATGGGCCGTTCCTTCCAGTCAGACTGCGACAGGATACAGGTGATCTCCCCTTTCAGGGTGACGGGAATATCGGCCTTCGTGCGTATGTAGCGCGGGATGTCATCGGGTATCGAGCCGTGGTGGCGCTGGTACAGATCGATATAATGCGTGAGTTTCATCGCCCGCCCCCGGGTCGTATCGTTGGGCCGCATGCAAAGTTTTGCGACAAGCACCATCGCCTCTTCCTTTGTCTCTGCTGCGACAAAGAGATGCTCCGGTGCCGGGCCGGCATAGACCTCCTCACCGGTCCGCTGGTCGTGTACATACCAGTCTGCATCATGATCGGCACGGCCCAGAAGCATCCGCCGGTACTTGGTCCCGTGCGGCCCGACCACCACCGGGATCCCAAGGCGCCAGAACCCGCTTGCTATCGCCGCTGCCTTCTGGGACATCGCGCCCCATGCAACGCCGACAGCACCCACACGGTTGTGGACGTAATCCGCGATCTCGGCATAGTTCCCGCGCAGGTTGCGACGGGCAAAGATACTTGCGATCTTTATGGTTGCCCCGGCGATATGGGCGTTTGCGACGCAGGAACCGACATTTACGATCCCCCCCGCAGTAAAACTGCCCGGGAACTGTTCGTACGGGGTCCTGCCTTCCTCGTCACGGTACATTCCGATCGACATCGCGGCGCAGCCCGAGGTGCAGACAATATACCGGCGCTTGGCAAACTCCACGCTCATCTCTGCAACCTCCTTCCCCCCGTTTGCAAAATTGGAGCAACCTACAAACGCGACTACGCCCGGGATCTCTCCAAGCACAATAGGACCCCCGACATTGCGGATCTCGATATCCTGGATCGCACCTCTCCCGGTGCGGATCACAAACTTCTCATTTTTTATCTTCTCTGCCGCCGCACCCACAATCAGAGAATGCACCGGGATCTTCTTTGTGCAGGCCTGCTCGCACCGGCCGCACCCCACGCAGGTCTCGTACAGGGCAGAAAGAAGTGAGAGGTCACCATCACCTGCTGCTTTCATGCCCTGCGGGATCGCAAGGTCATTCGGGCACGCCCTCCGGCAGAGCCTGCACTGCGTGCAGTCCGCGGCCTGTTCACGGATGGTCTCCGGGGCTATGGCTGCCGAAGATTTTCTCCGGGCCGGCATAACGGCACGGGCCACCCGGACTGCCACCTCGCCGGCCTTCTCCGGATCGAGGATCAGGACACCCTTCTGCCGGCCGGTTGCCAGGTCCGCAACAATGGCATCGGCCGGGTCACCGGTCCGGTCGGGCAGGCCCAGACAGTTCTTGTCTGATGTTGCAATGAATGGCGTCCCTACCGCTGCAGCCTCGGAAAAAGCGTCGGTCCGTACGCATTGCTCGTCCACGACAATAACGTCGGGGATACCGCTCCTGATGTACCGGAGCTGCCAGGACATGGGACCTATGATCTTCGCCCGCGGGGAGTACCGGGTTGCGTCGATCGCGGTGCAGCAGATGCCCGTTACCTCGACCTGGTCCGAAAGGCCCTCTCGGGCGAGGTAATCAATAATAGCAACCGAAGGAGGCACATTGTGACCGATCACCAGGATTACCGGTTTTGTCGTTTCGACCGTCCCCATGCCGAGTGCCGCAAGCGGGGCATCGGGATCGGCTTTCGGGTACCCGAGAGCCGATATCTGCGCAAGATCGGCCACCTCCATACCCACCTGATCGATCATCCCGGCGTGAAGCACCTTGCTCTCAAAATCGAGGGGATCGCCTTCCTGCCCGGTATGCGTCACGGCGAGTAGGGAGGTGATCTGGCTCTCGCAGTAATCGAGGACCGTTTCAAGATCGGCAAGGGTTTTCGGTTTTTCCCCGCACACGAGCCGGATCACCGGGGCTTCCACGCCAATCGCATTTCCGCCAGGGTCGATGGAACTACCGCGTCCGGCACGTTTTATCGCGTACGTCACCAGTTCACGCGCATGGCTCGTGTGGGTGGCGGCTCCTATGCACGCGGTCAAAAGAACCGTGCGGGCCTGCTGGGCCGGCATCGAAATCCCGCATGCTCCCTTTTTGGTGCCGGTCAGATCGCACTTGCCGTACGTGCACAGGCAGCAGAGATCGCAGAACGGCATGTAGAACGGCTGGTACCGCGAGAGAAGTTTCCGGTCCCAGGCCCGGAGTGTTGCAAGGGAAGGGTACGGTGTCGGGCCCTCAGGTTCCGCCCAGTCCCCTGCTGACAGTTTTCCGATGGAGACCGAGAGATCCCGGATACGGCCAAAACCGGCATCCAGCTCCTTTATGGTAAGCGCGATCTTTTTTTCTGTCAACAGTAGCACAACCGGGGTAAATTTTCAGTTAAAATACAGGATGAAGGAATATATTTATCGTACAGGTTTTTAACCGAATCGACTTGTCCTATTGGGGCGCAGGAAGCAGGGTCGGCGGCGATCATCCTGCTCCTGCCTTCCCGTACCCGGCCTTTTCCATGAGTGCGCAGACGGAACGGTACGCCGGGGAA
>Ga0326727_10011299_pt1 | contig 20864 bp, 19 predicted proteins | sample MB2enrmetagenome_FD_207643 | JGI IMG/M metagenome (GOLD analysis project Ga0326727, IMG submission 207643) | Lab enriched peat soil microbial communities from McLean, Ithaca, NY, United States - MB29MY | ecosystem: Environmental > Terrestrial > Soil > Wetlands > Peat | place: USA: New York...
GAGTCTCCCGTTCACCTGCACGACTTTGAAAATATCCGCGCTGCGGCGGTTGGAATTCCATGTCACACCGATGGTGGAAACGAACGCGATGATAAGCGCCCAGATAAAGACGTTGATCACGATCTTCTTGAAGGTTTCCCTGGCTTTTCTCTGCTTCTGGTACTCCTGGTTGCGATCCATTCTCTATCTCCTTGTTACCAGTTTCTGGCGGTCGGTTCCCGGTCTTTCTTGAGCAACTTGACAAGTTCGGTTGTGACGATTTCGAGGTCCGAGATCAGTTTGTCGGTTTTCGCGGCCATATAATTATAACCCACGAGTGTCGGGATCGCGACGCAGAGACCGCCCGCCGTACAAACGAGCGCCTGCGCAATGCCGCCGATCAGCTTCGAGGGATTGCTCATTCCCTGAGTGGAAAGCACTACGCTGGAAGCGATCATTCCAAGGACGGTCCCGAGCAGTCCAAGCAGCGTGGAAACGCTCGCGATGGTCTGAAGAACGGGAAGGTTCCGGTAAAGCCTCGGCATCTCGTACTTAGCCGCGTCTTCCATAGCGAGTTCGATCTCGGACCGCGATTTCTCGCTGACGAGGAGCCCTGCCTTCAGGATGTTCGCCGCGGGTCCGGGACGATTGTCGCAAGTGGCGATGGCCTCGTCGATGCGGTGTCCTGAAAGCTTCTCCCGCATCTTCTCGGTCAGGACACGTGCGTCCCGCTTGGTCCGTTCCAGGTAGACGAAACGCTCTATGAAAACGGCCATCGCGATGATCGAAGCGGCCAGGATGCAGAACATCACCGGCCCGCCCTGGAGGAAATACTGAAGGATCATATTTTTCCTCGTTCACGAATTTCTATCTCATCATTATAAACCATCGTCGGGAATCTGTCATTTTTCTGAGGTTTCACCGTCGAAGGGAAATCAGGAGGCGAGGGCTTTCCGGAGTCGGCCCGGGCGAGCGTAATTTCCCGGCCGCTCTCAGCGGACGGGCTTCATGAAATCGTAGGGGGTCAGAACATAGACTTCACCGTGCACCATACGGTAGAGATCGTAGAGCTCGTCGCGGAGATCGGGGAAATCCTTGAGAATCCGGGGTTCCTGTTCGCGCAGGGTGTCGACGAGGTCCGACGCGTCCTGGTGTCCGTTCTCCTCGTCCCGCTGTTTTTCCAGGGCACACCCCATACGGATGAGGGACTGCCAGCGGAACTTCAACGTTTTGCCCGCGTTATCGGGCAGGAGATACTTGCCGGCCGCGATCTTGTAATACTTCGCGGCGATTTTGTAAACCTTTTCCTCGTAATAGATGTTACCCAGGGAAAACCAGATATCGGCCTCGTCAGGTACGCTCTTCAGCGCGATTTCGTAGAAACGGATAGCGCGGGATGAACTGCCGCGCCGCACCATAAGATCGGCCACGCCCTTCGCGCGGATGCCGGCAAGCATCCGGGAATCCGCAAACGCGAGAGAAAAGCCGTTAATGGTGGAATCCTGCGAGGGAAGACCGGTATCACCGGATATTCCTTCTCCGGAAGCTACAACCACGGCTCCCTCGCCGCCCTGCGTGGCTTTCGAGGGCTTGCGGAACACGGGATCGGGCTTCCGTTCGAGAAAGTAGACGTTCCCGTCGTTCTGCGAGGAATCGATGAGATTGGTATTAATCAGAAGATTGGTATCGGGCTTCGGGAAAAGGAAATCCAAGGGGCTTTTTCCCCCTCCGGAGTCCGCTTCAGGCTTCTTTTTCTCCGGTTTTGTTTCCTCTTTTTTTGCATCCTTGCTGCCGTTCGTATCCTTCTTCTGTTCCTTCGCGTTCGTCGCTTTGGTGTCGGCCGCGTAAGCAGGCAGGACAACAAAGGCAAAGCTAATTGCCAATACCGAACATATCAGACACTTTCCAGACATCCCCGGCCCCCAGGGTAACGATGATCGAGTTTCCGCAAAGAAGCGTCTTGACCTTTTCCGGAACATCGCGAAGCTCGCTCGAAAAAACGACGTTTTCACTGCCCTTCATCCGCACCACTTCGTCGAAAATGATGCGGGAGCTGATATTGTGCACATTCTTCTCGCGCGCCGCGTAAATCTCGGTCAGCACGACGCCGTCGGCGCGGCACAGCGACTTCGCGAAATCCTTGTAAAGGAATTCGGTGCGCGAATAGAGATGAGGCTGGAACACCGCGATGAGCCGCGCATGCTTTTTTTCGGAAAGGTTCTTGGCGGCGGACAGCGTGGCGTCGATTTCCGAGGGATGATGGGCGTAATCGTCGATCACGGTGAGGTCTTCACGCTCCAGTTTGAGCTGGAAACGGCGGTCCGCGTTGCGGAACTGCGCGAGGGTCTTCTGCACCGTTTCCATCGGCACGCCGTTCAGCTTGGCTGCGGCGATCGCGAGCAGCGAATTCGTCACGTTGTGCCGCCCCGGAACGTTGAGCATAAATTCACCGACCGGCTTTCCCTTGTAGAGAACGCGGAACGAAGTGGCGTAGCCGAAAAGCTGGATGTCCACGGCGCGGAAGTCGCATTCCGGGGTATCGATGCCCACGGAAATCGAGCGCGAAGGTCTCGCTGCGTCGATCACTTCGCGCAGGGGAAGGTCGTCGCGATTGTAAACCACAAGCCCATGAGCGGGAACGTTTTCGCTCACATACTTCGCGAAGGCGGCCTTGATGGCGTCGAAAGTGCCGTAATAGTCCAGATGATCGGCGTCGATGTTGGTCAGAAGGGCGAGATCGGGATGGAGTTTGAGAAAGGATTCGAAGGCCTCGCAGGCCTCGTAGACAAAGAACTTTCCCTTGCCCTCGTATCCGGATCCCGAGATTTCGCGGATGTAGCCGCCGATGGCGAGCGAAGGATCGAGCCCGGCGGCAAGGAAGATCCGGGCGACCATCGAAGTGGTGGTGGTTTTCCCGTGGGTACCGGACACGCCGACCGTATAGCGTGGCTTCGCAATGATATCGAGCATCGCGGCGCGTTCAAACACGCGGATTCCACGCGCGCGGGCGGCGGAAAGTTCCGGATTGTCTTCGGTGACGGCGTTGGTAAACACGACGGCGTCGAGGTCGGTTCCGAGATTCGAGGCGTCATGACCTATCCATACCTGGATGCCGCGTTTGGCGAGGCTGCGGGTAGTGGCGGAATCGCCCCGGTCGCTTCCGGAGACATCAAACCCCCTCTCCTTCAGGATCACCGCGAGCGCGGACATTCCCACGCCGCCGATCCCGATAAAGAAGATCCTCTTCATTTTCCGGATCTCGTCCATATCTTGAGTGCCCTCCCTTCCCGACTGCAAAACTGGTTATTATAAGGCGCGGCAACGAAAAAAGCAAAATATCCTTCTCCGGAGCCGTTCATCCGGAGCCGTAAACCTTATTCCTAATATCGGCGGAACCGGGAAAAAGAAAAGCCCCCCTTTCGAGGGGCCTGAAACCGGTCGGAAAGGGTGCGGATCACGCTATTCCGCGGAAAGGAAACGGCTCCCGGTCCAGCGGTACTCCCGGAGACGGTACTCGTCGGAACCGGGAGAATCCATCTGGTAATCATGATCCAGGAGAAGAATGGAATTCCTCTTTCCGGAATAGATCCCGCGTTTGATCTTTTTGTCAGCGGGCAGATTGTCCCCCGGAAGAAGAAACGATGTTTCGGAACACGCCGGTGGATCGTTGAATGCTGTCGTCCAACTGAACTGGAAATCCGGACTCCCGTTTCCGGACAGGGTAAAAAGAGCGCGGGATTCGTATCCGTACTCGATTTCGGAAAAAACGAAATAATCCAGATAGAAAAACAGTTGAGGAGGGCGATCGAAGCCGGTTACCGGCAGGAAAATCAGGGTAAAAGGGGTTTCCCCGCTGACCGGTCCCGAATGCCAGTTGGTTCTGGACACGTCCCTGCCGTCGCGCAGAACTCGGAGTTCGCACTCCGAGTTTTTCACACCGAGGTTTCGCACGAGCAGGAGGGTGCTGTTCGTCCGGAAAGCTCCGTCGGCGAGGAGACCGCCCCAGACCATTCCTGTTTTCCCGGATGCATCTATCTCGTACCAGTATTCCGGGTCTCCGTCGATAACCTGAAGCACCTTCGTTTTTCTCAGGATTTTCACACTCTCGCCCGCCTGCAGTCGAAAAAGAGCGTCGGAGGAAGTATCGGAGGATTTCCGGACGTTCACATCGTCACCGAAAACCAGGTAATTCGAACCTTCCGCTTTAGCCGCGACCTTTCCGTCCCAGGGGGACTCCGCGTATACGGATGAAAACCCGAGCACCAAAAAAAGAAGAATGATTCTCATATGATCTCCCGCACTCACTCCTTCGCAGCTTCACCCCGGAAGAGTTCGTAGATGGTGTGGACGTCCTTGTCGCCGCGGCCGGAAATGTTGATGATCATGATTTCGTCCTTCTGGAAGCGGCCCTTGTTCCGGAGCACCCATGCGACGGCATGGCTGGATTCCAGGGCGGGGATGATGCCTTCCTTGAGAGAGAGATACCGGAAGCCTTCCAGCGCTTCTTTGTCGGTGGCGGAAACAGCTTCGAGTTTGCCCTGCTTTTGGAAATACGCCAGCTCGGGACCGACGCCGGGATAGTCCAGACCCGCGGAAATGGAATGCACGGGAAGCACCTGACCGTAATCGTCGACGAGGACCTTGGAACGGGAACCATGCAGCACGGCGAACTTGCCGCGCCGGAGCGTAGCCGCGTTCTCGCCCGTTTCCTCGCCGATACCGCCGGCTTCGACGCCGACGAACTTCACGGGATCCTCCCGAAAAGCATGGAACAGCCCGATCGCATTGGATCCACCGCCAATGCAGGCCACGGCGTAATCGGGAAGGCGGCCTTCCTTCTGAAGGACCTGTTCTCGCGCTTCGTTGCCGATGATCGACTGGAAATCCCGGACGATGGTGGGATACGGATGCGGCCCGGCGGCCGTCCCGAAAAGGTAGTAGGTGTTCTCGACATTGGCGAGCCAGTCGCGGAAGGCCGCATTGATGGCGTCCTTGAGCGTGGAACTGCCCTCGGTAACCGAAACGACTTTCGTTCCGAGAAGTTCCATGCGGAAGACATTGAGCGCCTGCCGCTTGACGTCCACGGCGCCCATATAAACGGCGCATTCGAGGCCCATCACCGCGCACGCCGTGGCAGTGGCGACGCCGTGCTGTCCGGCGCCGGTCTCGGCGATGATGCGCTTCTTGCCCATCCGCTTGGCAAGCAGGATCTGCCCGATGGCGTTATTGATCTTGTGGGCGCCGGTATGGTTCAGATCCTCGCGCTTGAGGTATATCCGGCAGCCGATGTCTTCCGACATATGCTCCGCGAAGTACAGCGGAGAAGGCCTGCCCACGTAATCCTTCATGTAGTACGCGAATTCCTCCCGGAATTCGCGGTCGTTCTTGTACTTTTCAAAAGCGGCTTCTAGTTCTTCCAGGATGGGAACGAAGCTCTCCGGAATGTAGGCCCCTCCGAAATCCCCGAAAAAACGCTTCATAATAAATGCCACCCTGTATAGATTTTCTCGGTGATCTGCTTGGCGATCTTCATCGCTTCCAGGTTTTCCTGAGGCGTGTGGATAGGCGTGCGCTTGTTCTGGATGCATTCGATGAAGTGCTTCTGCTCCAGGAGGAGGGCGTTGTCCTTGTGGACCATCACCTTTTCCACCAGGCTTTCCTGCTTGTACTTGATCTCTTCCTTCTGCACGATCGAATTGGACTGGGGCTGGCGGACGATGGTGATCTCCTGCGTCGCGAAGTCGAGCGACACGTAGGAACCTTCCTGCGAGACGGCGAGCGTGCGAAGCTTGTTCTCGGTAACGCGGCTGGAGGTAATGTTCGCCACGGCGCCGTTCCGGAAGTAGAGATTCGCGGTCGCCACATCCTCGAAGCCGGAATAGATACGTTTCCCGTAAGCCGAAACATCGGCCACTTCAGAATTGGCGACGGACATGACGATGTCGATATCGTGAATCATGAGATCCAGCACCACTCCCACGTCGCGGATGCGGCTTTTCGGGCCGAGCCTCTGCACCTGGATCAGGTAGGGATCTTTCACGATATTATGGAGTTCCTGAACGGCCGGATTGAAGCGTTCGACATGTCCGACCTGAAGCACCACTTCCTTTTTCGCGGCCATTTCGATCAGCTTTTCGGCGAAGTAGACCGTCTTCGTCATCGGCTTTTCCAGAAGGACATGCTTGCCGGCTTCGAGCGCTTCACTCGCGAAGCGGTAATGGAGAAAGGTCGGCACAACGACAACGACCGCGTCCACGACCGAAAGGAATTTCCGGTAATCCGTAAAACCTTTCACTCCGTACTGGGCGGAAAGGGCCTTGACCGCGTCTTCGTCCTTGTCGCAGATTGCCGTGAAATCGGCAATTCCGATGGAAGACAGATTGTGAATATGAAATTTTCCCATATGCCCGGTGCCGACAACTCCGATTCTAAGCACTTGTTACCTCTCTACTCGCTCTATTCACGACCGATCTTGCAACGCATATTATAACTTCCGCCGTCTTTTTTATCAAAAAGCAGCGGGAAATAATCCGGGTTCCGGAGCACCCATGAATGAACATAGGAACACCCCGGCACCACTTTCCAGCCCGCTTCCCGCGCATATTCGAACGCCTTCGCGACCACCGCTCCCGCGAAACCCCGTCCGCGAATATCGGGCGGGGTAAAGGTGTGATCGAAATCAACCACCCCATCTTCGAGGATTTCATAAGTCATGAAACATTCAAAACCGTCCACCTCGCAGTAAAAACGCCGATGTTCGGCGTCATGCAGCACTTGGGGTTCCATCGGGAAAATCGCCTCCGAATCCGGTTTAAAGAATGAACTGCAGAGAAACTCCAACCCGTGTGTAAGGCTTCGCTCCGATGTAGGATCCGAGTTCCTCGGTATACATCGAGGCCGACAGCTTCACAAAGGGAAAATCCAGTCCGACCCCCGCCGTCGGATAGCCGTCATACAAGCCGGCGCGAAGCCGCAGGAAACCCATCGAGAGGGTTTCCACACCCAGCCGGATCTTCATGAGCGGAGTTTCGCTCCAGTCCAGCACGTTGATCAGGTCGGCATAAAAGGTCAGATCGGAACAGACGAATTTGGAAAAAAGCGAGGGAATCCGGTAGGATAAACCGACATCCAGCGAAGGCGCGTAATAGGTATCCGCCGGCATACTGCCGTTGGTCACAAGGGTTACGTTGGTGGCTCCGTTGGTCACGACAGTTCCGATCCGGCTTCCCACCCAGGAGAAGGTGGTAGAAAACCAGTCCTTGAAACTGACGCCAGCGGCAAGATTGTCTCCCCGCCACAGTAGTCCGAGATCGGAGCCGATAGCCTGACCGACCAGAAAGGAAATATCCTGAGGCGAAAAAAGATGGTTCATGATGTTCGCCACCTCGGCGACATCGGCCCCATCGTTGGAGTATTTGACGCGGTAAATATACCGGAAATCGAATCCGGCGTCCAGCTTCCGGAAGGGTCCGAATTCCGCGGGAATCTCCCCTGCATAACCGCCGATAATTCCGAAATCTATGATCGCTCCGAGATCCATTACCGGAGCCCCCGGTCCGGAGCCGACTCCGATGACGCTTTCTTCCTGGGAGTAAAGAAGCACGCCGATCGATTTGCCGACATAGCCCAGCATCAGAGGACCATCCAGGTCGAATCCCGTTTGTTTACCGGCCAGGGAAGAAACGGCTGCAGGATTTGTCGACGAAGTGCCGGGAGAATAGATGCTCTTCAGAAAATCCGGCAGAGCGGGCTGTATCGACAAAGCGGTCTGGAGAAGCACCAGTTTCCCGTAATCCGGGTTGGCGAGAGACGCCGGGTTCATGAAAATCATTCCGAAGCGGTCGTAGGAAGCGACCCCAGCCCCTCCGGTCGCCATAATATCGTCGGGCAGCGGCAATTTCTCTTCCGTCGACGCGGTCCAGCCCATCAAGGGAAACATCAGAAAAAGTGCGAAAACGGACCACCGCAATGCGGCCGACATATATTCCTCCGGGTTTCAACAAACCCCTTTATATTATAACATATTTCGACGGAAAATAAAGGCTTTTGGCGTTTCCGGCAACGATTTCCCGAATGGGAAAATTGGTTCTGATTCCAATAGGTCAGGATTCTCAGGATAAAACAGGATTTTTTTCAATCATTTGACGAGTATCAGCGCAAACAGGACAATCATCAAACGGGCTTTGAAGTTGCCCATTCCTCACCCCGCCTTGCCGGACACACCTCTCCCGGCCGTCCAAGAGACGTCCGGGAGAGGAAAATCAATATCTCTTTTAAATCCATAAAGTTGAGATTCTCCCCTCCCCCTGTCGGTCGCGAAACAGGCAGCAGAGAGGAACCAAAGGGTGATGGCTATTAACTGATTATCCTGTAGAACAAACGAACCGGCTGAATAATCACGAAAATGAATCCATCAAATCGCAATCTGAAGGTTCGCCTGAAGATGCTGTTCCGCTTGCGCCCCCGGATAGATACCGAGCTCCTCCGTGTAATAAGTCGCGTTGATCTTCAAACCGGGAATATCAATTCCAAGACCGCATGTGGGATACCCGCTCATCAGCCCGATGCGGACTTTGAGGAACGTGAAACAAGTCACCTCGGCGCCCAGACGCAGGCGCAGGAAATAGTTCTGCGTAAAATTGAAGATATCGTTGACGTCGGCGTATAGCATGAGATCGGAAAGAAGCATCCGGTTGACGATATTTTTGATATGGTAGCTCGCGCCGAAATCCATTGAGGGAAGATAATAGGTGGTTTCCTGCTGGTTCGTGGTCGCCTTGATGCCCGAGTTGGTATAGACGTACTCCGTCCAGAAAAACGGGGTCGTGAACCAGTCGCGAATGACGAGACCGAACGCCAACTGCTCGTCTTTCATCATAAAACCGATGTCGGAACCGAATCCGACACCGTTCAGGATGCCGTTTTCTCCCGTGGCGAGTCCGCTGCCGATATCGGCCGCTTCGAGCAGGCTGAGCCTGCTGTAGTCGAACTTGAAGCGGTCGATCAGCTTGACATCGATCCCGGCATAGACCTTGTTGAACTTACCGAGAAAGAGCGGAATGGGGATTTCGAAGGCGTATCCTCCCTTGAGGGTGGTGTCAAAGTACGCCCCGATATTCACATAGGGCAAACCGGCCGAAAGCTGCGGTTCGGCACCGAAATTGAGTTCGTCGGAAAGAAGAAGCGAAAATTGCTTGCCGTACCACCCCAGACAGAGAGGCCCGTCAAGACTGAACTCGGGATCCGCGGCAATCAGTTTCTGGATCACCGAACCGGTCAGGTTGTTCGAATTGACGGAGAAGGAGCCGTTTTTGAAAAAATTGGTGAAAAGGAAAAGATCCAGGGGGGAAAAACCAAATCCGACTCCCGCCCCGATTTGAAGGATGGAAATCTCGCTGAAATCCGAAGCGGCCTTGGACGCCGGATTCATCCAGGCGTCGCCAAAACGGGTATAACCGGCAACGCCTGCGCCGCCCGTAGCCATCACGTCGATGAGATCGTTGAATTTCACCTCTTCTTCCAGGGCGAAAACCGCCGAGAACGGCAGCAGTGCCAGAAGAAACACCAGCGCGATTTTCGTATTCATCATAACGACCTCCTCATACTGGAAATAACCGGTCAACAAAAACGCAACGTCCGCACCGCACACCGGGAGTAAAGGTTACCGCAGACGGAGCGTCAGCCCTCGCGGCGGCGTACTCCGAAAATACCCGGAAAAAAATCATCGCCGGAAGCCCTCCGAAAGGGAACAAGGGCTTCCCGGGATTTCCGGGTACTGACTCCCGTTGAACCGACCGAAATGAGTATACCCGATAATTTCATGTTGGTCAAGCCTCCGTCTTCTCGAAATCCGGACGAAAAACTGCCGAACCGGGAAATAACTCGTCCGGATCTTCATGGAGTTCCGCTGACAAATCATGTATATATTATACCGCACATCCCATCAATTTAAAGTAAATTCTCCGGAATTCGATAAACATTATGGGAAAAACGCGGATTCGACGCCGGGACCAAGCGTTCGCCGGTGTTTACTGACAAGTGCTCGGACTGCTTATCCAACAAACAGCCAAAACAGGATGGCTCACACGGAGCCAGGGAGATCGCGGAGTATAGATGCTATAGACTCCTCCGCGTGAACATTGAGGAGGAAACCATTAAAGAACATCGGCTGTAAGATTGGAAAATCGGTTCCTTCGTTGCATTCCGGGAAAAACACCGGTTCCTCTGGAAAACGGCTTTACGGCAAATCGTGCTCGTCCTGCCTGCCGCCGAGGATCTCCTGCATTTCCGCGTAAAGACGGTTGTAGATCCGTTCCAGCTTCTGGTACAACATCTCGTTTCGTGTCACGATCCTTCTTCCGAGATAACGGATCAGTTCTCCTTTCTTCCGGAGAAGTTCCACCACGCGCTTTTTCTTTTCCAGGATGCGTTCGTACATCAGCTCGGCCATTTCCTTATGCCGGACTTCCTCTTCCTGCCGGAAGCCGTAAGAACGCATCCAAGCCTGACTTTTGCTGTCCTCGTGGATCGAGTCCTCGATTTCCTCCGAGATCTTCCGGGAGAGTTCGCTGCCGAGGATAAAATTCTCGAAAAAGCCGATATCCTGACGGTCGGCCAGGTAACAATCCACGGCTTCCTCTTCAAAAACCTGGCAGACGTACCGATAAAGCCGCTTCACGACCATGCGCGGCAGTATTCTTTTCTCGAGGAAGTACATCTTGTCGATGACGTTCACGAGCAATCTGTCAAATCGTTTCATTTTCTCCCGGTCTTCCGGTATTTCGGCGAGATCCTGACACTTTCACCTTCGACCCCGAATTCCGCGAGGCCCTTCGAAACGAGATCATGCAATACCGCTTCCAGCCGATCGCTATCGGTGCCGCGCAGGACGCCCCACTCGCCCGACCAGGCCCGGGAAAGGCCCGTGCCCGTCAGAGCGTAAAAAAGCCCGCGCACGTTCCGGAAATCGTCGGACAGCGCCGAGAGCATGGCGGAACTCTCCGGACAGGATGTCCCGTCTTCGGAAACACATCCTCCGCAACCGACGCAGCCCTTGTCATCCTCGCCGAATGCGGCAGCGACGAGATCCTGTCTGCATCCGGACGCCGTCACGAACGCCCGCATTTCCCTCATCGACTTGCCTGTCCTTTCGCGCATCGCCTGGTATTCCGCCTTCGCACGCGAAAGGTTGTGCCGATCCACACCGAGGACCGCCGTCAGTTCCGTAAGCGTTTGACGTTCTCCGATTGGTCCGACGGACTTCGCCGCCATCCTGCGGAGTCTTTTCCACGACGGATAGAAGCCTTCCCATCGGCGTTCCATCTCCCGAAGTTCACCCCGGCCGAGAAGAATTTCCGCCCGGGCCGGTTTTCCGTCCCGTCCGGCTCTTCCCGCTTCCTGGTACCAGTCCTCCAGCGAAAGCGGCGATCCGGCATGGAAAACCGCCCTGATATCGGGCCGGTCGATCCCCATCCCGAAGGCCGAAGTGGCTACCATCACCGGTCTTCGGGAACGCATGAAAGCGTCCTGGGATACTTCCCGTTCGGCCCGTTCCATTCCGGCATGATAGGCCATAGCGTCATGTCCGTGCGCCCGGAGCAGATGTGCCAGCCGTTCCGTTTCCCTCCGCGAAGGCATGTAAACAATCGAGGCCCCCTCCGGCGGAAGATTCGCGAGGAGCGTTTCCGCTGCGTCCGGAGTGAAGACCATCCGGAGCGCAAGATTCGGACGGCGGGCGCTGCGGTGAAAACGGACCGGGTCGCGAAGCCCGAGCAGCCGCACGATGTCCCTTTCCACTTCGGGTGAAGCCGTGCCGGTAAAGGCGGAAACAACCGCTTCCGGGAAAACACTCCGGAATCCGGAAAGTTTCCGGTAATCGGGACGGAAACTCCTCCCCCACCGGGAAACACAGTGCGCCTCGTCCACTGCCATCTGGGAAACCATGACGCCCGCAGCAGCCAGGTCCGACAGGAAATCCTTCCGTGCCGCCCTCTCGGGGGTCACGAAGAGGATCTTCTTTCCGGGAAGCCGCCGCATTGTTTCCCTTCGATCCTCCGGACTCATGACCGAAGAGAGCATCGCGGTCTCGGTAATCCCCGCTTCCGAAAGCCGCCGGACCTGGTCCCGGATCAGCGATACCAGGGGACTGACAACCAGCGTCAAGCCGGGCAGCACAAGCGCGGTCAACTGGAAGATCAATGATTTTCCGCCGCCGGTGGGATGGATCACCAGGCAATCCCTTCCGGCCAGAATCGCTTCCATAGCCTCTTTCTGCTGTTCCCTGAAAGAAAGAACGCCGAAGCGATCGCGGGCAAGCGATTCGAGTTTCGGCGTACCCATTTCCCCCATAAGCGATCCATCATCCTTCGCAGAGATCAGATCTGGAACAGGTGCTTGAAGGTCAAGTCCAGCGATTCCATGAGATCGGGATCAAACTTGGTCTTCTCGGCACGGATCTTTCCCACGTACTCGCGGTAGGGCCTCGGCTTGACCGAAAATTCTCCGCTCACGAGCAGTTCAAAGTAATTGGAGAGCGAAATCAACCGGGAAAGAAAGTCCATATCCGTTCCCGAAATTCCTCTCGGAGAGCCGGTTCCGTCCAAGTATTCCTCCACGGAAAGCAGCGCCTGGTTGACCGGATCCGTCAACTCGTGCCTCTCACTCTCCGCCATCACGAGTCGATAGGATTCCACCGTGTACTGAAAGAAAGCCGAAGCACTGTTCGCCGCAAGTTCCAACCGTTTTTTCTCCAGCAGCTTCGGGTCGTTTTTCAGCAGACCGACCGCATGCAGCAGCGAGGCGGCGATGACATTGTCCACCAGCATCGCGTCCACCATTCCCTGCATGTGAACCTGCGTGTAGGTGGAATAAGTGGCCAGTGCGATGCAACAGACGTTCAGCGAATGATCGAACAGCTTCCTGGAAAAGTTCTTGATCTGGGACAGCTTCCAGACGAGATAGTCATTCTCGATGAGAGTATTCTTCAGATACTTCGAGACAAAATCCTTCTTCTGCCGCGCCATCCCCTTGAAGATTTCTCCCCCTTCGAATACGGAAACCGCATAAGCCGCCCATTTCACCCGCTTTTCCTCTTCGATGAAGTGGGGAATGACGGTCCGCACGAGGATCTGCTTTTTCTGCTGGTTGGGAAAAAAATCCCGGAATCGCTGGCATTCCCTGTCGGTCAGAATCTTGCCGGTACCGATCAGCACGTTGCTCTTCGCGTCCATCAGGGGCTGCATCAAAAGCAGTTTCTTGCCGCCGCGAATCTCCGCTTCCAAAGCATCTATCGTCAAGCACATTTCCGCCATTCCGATCCTCCGGACCAAATCCCGGCAACGGGTTTCTGATCCCATTAATTTAAAGCAAAAATTCTTTTTGTCAATAAGTTCTTTTTGTCCGTCCGCAAGCAGCTTCGCCGGAAAGCTTTCCTCCTTCCAGCACAGGGAGCGCCGTATCAGCGGTCCGTAACGCTCGCCGGCAAACGCCCCTTCAAGAATCCTGCGATTCCACCATATAGTTGGGCGCTTCCCGGGTGATGGTTACGTCGTGGGGATGGCTTTCGCGAAGGCCCGCGTTGGTGATGCGCATGAAACGCGCACGTTCTTTGAACTCGGGAATTCCGGCGGAGCCGGTGTATCCCATCGCGCTGCGAAGTCCGCCCACCAACTGGTAGATCACATCGCGAAGGTCGCCCTTGTAGGGTACCCGCCCCTCGATGCCTTCCGGAACCAGTTTTTCCGGCTCGTAATCGTCCTGGAAATAGCGGCTCTTGGAGCCTTCCACCATCGCTCCGAGGCTGCCCATGCCGCGGTAGGATTTGTAGCGCCTCCCCTTGAAGATCACGAATTCGCCGGGGCTTTCGGTCGTACCCGCGAAGAGGTTGCCGATCATGACCGTGTCCGCGCCGGCCGCGATGGCCTTGGCAATATCGCCGGAGAACTTGACGCCGCCGTCGGCGATGAGGGGAACGTCGCTTTTGCGAGTCTCCGAGAAAACGTCCATCACGGCGGTAATCTGGGGAACACCGACTCCTGCCACCACACGGGTGGTGCAGATCGAACCGGGTCCGATGCCCACCTTGACGGCGTCGACACCGGCTTCGATGAGGGCCTTCGCGGCAGCCGCAGTGGCGATATTGCCGCCGATCACCTGCTGATCCGGCCGGAGTTTCTTGATGCGCCTGACCATATCGAGCACCTTGACGGAGTGCCCATGCGCCGTATCGACCACGAGAACGTCCGCACCGGCTTCGATGAGCTTCTCGATGCGGATCATTTCGGCTTCGCCGACGCCGACGCCGGCGCCCACCCGCAGTCTGCCGAGTTCGTCCTTCGTGGCGCCGGGATGTTCCGCTATCTTGGTAATGTCCTTGAGAGTAATGAGGCCCGTCAGGCGGTTGTCCTGATCCACGATGGGCAACTTCTCGACGCGGTTGTCGCGCATCACTTCGCCGGCCTTTTTGAGATCCACCAAGCCTTGGTAAGTCACCACCTCGTCGCGGGGAGTCATCACCTCGCGGAGGGGGGTTGCACCATGCTTGACGGGGTCGAAGAAATTGAGGTCGCGTCGGGTGACGATACCCATGAGAAGGTTATTTCCGTCGACGATGGGAATACCGGAGATGCGGTACTGCGCCATCGCCTCCTTCGCGTCGCGGATGGTCTTTTCGGGGGTGAGACTGATGGGCTTGGTGATGACGATATTCTCGAAGCGCTTGACCTTGCGGACTTCCTCGGCCTGACTGTCGGGAGTGAGATTGCGGTGAATGATCCCGATTCCGCCCATCTGGGCGATCGCGATGGCCATGTTCGAGTCGGTCACGGTGTCCATCGCTGCGGAAACGATGGGGATGTTCAGCTTGATCTTCCTCGTCAAACGCGACGAGGTCTGCACCTGCGCGGGGATGACGCTGGAATCGTTGGGCAGGATCAGCACGTCGTCGAAGGTCAGACCTTCCGATTTCGTGTAGAACTTCTCCTGCAAGACTTCCTCAAGACCCATGAAACCCTCCCAAGGTAGTTAGTTCGCCCGCCGAAGCGGGCAATAAAAGCGGTCGGTATCGAATTCATTCTGTCCGGGCTAAAAACCCAGCACATCCTCCATCGTGTAAAGGCCTTTGCCCTTCTCCACGATAAAAAACGCGGCCCGGAGCGCACCCCGGGCGAAAGTTTCGCGGGAAGTGGCGCGGTGGGTAATCTCCACTCGCTCTCCGTCGCCGAGGAAGTGAACCGTGTGATCTCCCACGACGTCGCCGCCGCGAACCGCCAGCACCCCGATCTCCCGTTCGCGGCGCGCGCCGACCATGCCTTCCCGGCCGTAAACGATGTCGCCGGTTTTATAAACATCCTTGAGGACGTCCAGCAGCTTGATCGCGGTGCCGGATGGGGAATCCTTCTTCATCCGGTGATGAGCCTCGACGATCTCGGCGTCGAAGCCCTCGTTCAGGACACCGGCCGCGATACGGGTGAGTTTCGCGATGAGGGCCACGCCCACGCTGAAGTTCGGCGTATGGATGACGGGCAGCTTCAGGGAGGTTTCTTTCAACAACTTTTTGTCGGCGTCGGAGAGTCCGGTGGTGCCGACCACGAGGGCGGCGTTTCGGGAAAGCGCCCATTCCACGGTCACGGGAAGCGAGGAGGGAGAGGAAAAGTCGATAACGGCGTCCGCGGCGGCTTCCACCTTCCGGATATCGTCCACCACGGGAACACCGATCCTGCCGATCCCGGCGAGTTCTCCGGCGTCCATTCCCACGAAGGGTACTCCGGGCGCTTCGACCGCTCCCACGAGCTTCGCCACCGCGCCGGTCAGCTTGGCCTTCGCGCTGGAGTTCACGACCTGGATGTTGGTCTTCCCCATCTTCCCGGCGGCGCCGGTAACCACGATGTTCAGCATCCCCACTCCTTTCCGCTGGATTATATAAATGAAACCATGATTATAATGCAGAAACAACCGGAAATCCAGTTCCCGGAATGTCGCCGCAAGATCCGCAACAACGATACTTCCAGCCGCCGGTATCCGTTTTCCGTCCGACTACAAAATGGCAGAAAAACGAATCGGGGCCGTTCCAACCGGAACGGCCCCGTCGCAATCCTACTGTTTCAGATAACCCACCGCCCCGAGTTTCCGGAAGCGTTCGTATCGCTTCTGGGCAAGCTTGGGCCCCTGGATCTTGCGAAGATCCTCCACGTGGGACAGGATGGCTTTCTTCACGTTGTCCATCGTCAACTCGTAATTCCGGTGAGCGCCGCCGAGCGGTTCCGGAATGATCTCCTCGATCACCTGGAAACCGAGAAGATCCTTGGCGGTCAGTTTGAGGATCTCGGCCGCCTTGGGCGCCTTGGTGGCGTCGTGCCACATGATGGAAGCACAACCCTCGGGTGAAATCACGGAATAGATCGAATTTTCGAGCATCAGCACGCGGTCGGCCACCGCAATCGCAAGAGCGCCTCCGGATCCGCCTTCGCCGAGTACCGTCGTGACGATGGGCGTTTTCAGGGCGGACATCTCGAACAGGTTGCGGGCGATGGCTTCGCCCTGACCGCGTTCCTCGCTTTCGATGCCGCACATCGCGCCGTTGGTGTCCACGAAGGTCAGAATGGGCAGCTTGTACTTTTCCGCGAGCTTCATCGCGCGGATCGCCTTGCGGTAACCCTCGGGATTGGGGGAACCGAAGTTGCGACGGATGCGCTCCTTGGTGTTCTTGCCACGCTCCTCTCCGACCACGACGAATTTCTGCCCTTCGATCTTGGCAAAACCGGTGATGATGGACTTGTCGTCCTTGAAATAGCGGTCGCCCGCAATTTCAAGGAAGTCGGTAAACATCTGTTTGAGATAATCGGTAAACTGGGGCCGTTCGGGATGCCGCGCGACCTGGGTAACCTGCCAGGGTGTCAGGTTGCGGTAAGTGGTTTCGATAATGAAGGTCAGCTTCTTCTCCAGCTCCGCGATCTCGATGGAAAAGTCGATCCCCTTTTCCTTGTTGGAAGCCTTTTTCAGATCGCCGATGGATTTCTCCATCGCCTGAATCGGCTTCTCGAATTCGAGATAGTAATCACTCATATTCGCACCTCTTGATTCCGTAGGATAGAAAAACGAAGCTCTATATCTTAAATGAAAACCGGGGCATGGTCAAGCAAATGGCCCGTTGGAAGTCCCGGATTCACAATTCCCGTTCCAACTCTCTGCTGTACAATGCGATTCACGATTTCCTCACCCGACGGTTTCCCGGCGCAATCATTCCGACCAAAAAGGCGGCTTGAACATCACTTCTATAGAACGATTCCGCCAAATCCGATCTTCATCTTCAGATACAATATTCGGGAACATGCCTGGTTCCGGTAGCAACGTTGGCCTTCTGGGCGAAATAAAGGTAACCCGTGTGGGCGATCATCCGGTCGAAAGGCCGCGTCAGATTTTTCTTGACCCGGATGCCGCGCTGAATCGTCTCGACCGTCCTGATGCGGACAAAACCGGTCTCTTCCATAGCGGTAACGGTGGTCTGCACCTGTTCGATATTGGGCGAGAGCACGCCGATGTGACCTCCGCTCTTCAATGCACGGTAGGCATGCGGAATGATGTTCCAAGGCGCCGGCACGTCGACGAAAATGCAGTCCATGTTCTCCAGGCCGAAACCGCCGTCGGTGACCGGATCCTTGAGTATAAATTCCACGTTGTCCGGCACGCCCATCCGTTTGACGTTCTTGATCGCGATTTCCTGGTGTTCGGCCCGGCGTTCGAATGAATAAACCTTTCCTTCGCTCCCGACAAGCCTTGTCAGCAAAAGCGTCAGCGAGCCGGAACCCGTACCGATTTCGATCATCTTCGTCCCGTTCTGCACCCCGAGCTCCAGAAGGATGACTCCCGCTTCCTTGGGATAAATGATGGTCGTGCGGCGCTTGACTTTCATCATAATATCCGCCATCGTCGGATGCAGCAGATAAAAAATATCTCCGCCGGGGGTGGTTACGCTGTCTCCCCAATCGAGGCCGGGGGTAAACTTGATATCGCCCTTGTGGCAGGAAAAACTCGACTTTTCCTGGAAGGGAATGAGAAATGTGGCATGCTCGTTGAAGACGTATACCAGTTCGCCGTTCTGGATCATGATACCTCCGGAAACCGCTCCGCCGAGAGGCGTCAGCGGGAGAAACGAAAAATGGGGCGTACCAGGGTACGCCCCATTTTCTGGTTTATTGACAGTTACTGGTTGGGAAGCTGGGGATTCTGCTGGTTACCCTTCTGCATCTTCTTCTGGGAACCCTGCTGCAGCTTCATCTGTTCCGCCCGCTTCTTGTTGGCGGCTTCGATCTCGTTCTTTTCAAGCTCCATCAACTGCTTGACGCCGTTGTCGTCAATCTTGACATCGTACTTCTTGACGACTTCCTGCTTCCAACCGTTGTAGAGCGCCATCAGCGAACCGCGCGAAAGTTCGTCCTCGATGCGGGATTTCGACTGCTCGAAGGTCATCTGCGTTTTCTGCATCTTTCCACCGACATATTCGCTGTTCATGTACTGCGCCTTGTTCTTCTCATACTGTTCGCGGACAGCCTTGGGATCGACGAGAGCAATGGCCTTCGCCTTCAGGTCTTTCTCAAGATTCTGGCTGGCGATCTGCTTCATCGCTTCCTTTTTCTGCTTGTCCATGTCCTTCTTGAAAGCGTCGGAATTCTGCACACCGGCGTCCAAGGACTGCTGGACAAAGAACCAGAAATTCTTGAAGTTGTTGATCTGCATGTTGACCGTTTCGGGAGTGACGCTGTTGGTGAATCCGGGAACGAAAATGTTGATGACGTCTCGAACATCCTTCCACTTGTAAACAGACTTGCCGATCTGGGAGACGTCGGCGTCGTCGGGAAGGCTCTTGATGGTGTTGGAATCATAGGTAACGTTTCCCACCTTGAGGGTCTTGGCGGCACCGTCATAGGTCACGATATCCTTGATCCACTTGGCGCGTTCGGAAAGATAGACCTGATTCTGGAGCTGACTCTGCATGCGGGGATAAACCAGCTTGCCGACAATGGCCTCCACGCCCTTGACGGTGGATTTCTTCGGGGCTTCCGTTACGTAGATGATATGGTAACCGAACTGAGTTTTCACCACGGATTTGACAAGACCCTTGGTGGTCGCGTCGAAGCAGGCCTTTTCAAACTCGGGAACCATCTGGCCTTTCGTGAACCAGCCTAGATCCCCGCCGCGCTTTGCATTGCCGGTATCATCGGAATTGAGAGCGGCCGCGTTGGAGAAGTCCTTGTCGAGGTTCTTGGAGGCTTTGAGACTCTCCAGGATATTGCGGGCCAGATTTTCCTTTTCGGCTTCGAGCGCCTGAATCTGGGCAGCGGGAAGCTTCACATTGGTTCCGGCCACATTGGTATATTCGTTGACTGTGATCAGAATGTGAGAAGCCTTGACGATATCGACGGGATTTTCACTCAGCTTTTTGAAAAAGCTTTCCTGGGCCTTGGTATTCATGGCAATATAATACTGTCGAAGGTACAGGGCATTCATCATTGCCGGGAAATCCGGCTGGTTGGTCATGCCCTTTTCCAACTGATCCTGGTAGTTCAGTTCCATCGCAACATAGCGGTCCAGAATCGTCTGCTTGTTCCAGGCGAGATCGCTGGCAAGCTGGGGCTGGTACTGGATCTGGCCGACGAGTTCCTTCCGGATTTCGCCGATCTTGAGACTGCCCTGATCCTTGCCGGCTTTCCAGGTCACAAGAACCACTCCATCCTTGGAACAAGAGGGAACGAACGCGAGGGCGACAATTCCCGACAGAAGAACAGACAGGATACGTTTCATACAAACTCCTTCTTCTACATTTATGTTATTTGTTGTTTTTCAATCCTCTGGCTTCGAGCGATCCGATAATGCCTGCCCATGCAGGAAGGCCTTCCCTGCAAATAGAGTTGTATAATATACAACAGTTCGGGAAATAACTCAAATTTTTACCCCATCGTTAGAGCCGTTTCCCCGATCCGGTAATTTTTCAGAATCTCCTTGACAAATTATCCAGATGTTGTATAATATATACAACATCGCGCTGGAAAGGTTTCCGAAAATTATTGTCGGAAACAATTGATTTTTTTTCGGTCCGCTTTATCATATCAAACAGGAAATTTTTTATGGAGGTTCTATATGAAGAAGTCTCTGTGGATCGTCCTTTCGGTCCTTCTCGTTGCGGGCGTCTCCCTTTCCGGCTGCGGCGCCAAGAAGAAGGACAAGACTGCTTCCGCTGCTTCCACCACCACCACCACCACCAGCACTGCCAGCACGAACGCCACCGCTGCGAAGGCTAGCGCTACTAGCGGCGCTACCGTCAAAGCCGGTGAAATTCTCTTCACCTTCAAACCCAAAGACGGCGCTGAAACCGTGAACATCGCCGGCTCCTTCCAGGGCTGGAATCCTTCCGATCCCAACTACACCATGACCAAGAAGGGCGATTCCTTTGAACTCAAGCTGGATCTCGAAGCCGGCAAGTACATGTGGAAATTCGTCATCGACGGCAACTGGGTCCAGTCGATGGAAGACTACAAGGGCCAGTTCACTCCCGATAGCGGCACCTACGTTGACGACGGCTTCGGCGGTAAGAACTGCGTACTCGAAGCCGAATAATTCGCAAACCATCCCGAAATGGCGGAAGGGCAACCTTCCGCCATTTTTTGTTTCCCCTTCACTCATTGGTTTCCCTTCCGGTAGCTTGACAAATCCAGGGCAATCTTTTATGATATTTGCATCTCAAGGGGTGCCGGAACGTCCGGCTGAGAGGCTGAAAAGTCAACCCTCGGAACCTGTACGGGTAATGCCGACGAAGGGATGGGTAGCCGACCGGAAAACGCATGTCCCGCAGGCGCGCATTGCCGCCCGGTACATGCGTTTTTTTATGCCGA
>Ga0326727_10011300_pt1 | contig 20861 bp, 17 predicted proteins | sample MB2enrmetagenome_FD_207643 | JGI IMG/M metagenome (GOLD analysis project Ga0326727, IMG submission 207643) | Lab enriched peat soil microbial communities from McLean, Ithaca, NY, United States - MB29MY | ecosystem: Environmental > Terrestrial > Soil > Wetlands > Peat | place: USA: New York...
AGCGATCCAGCAAAGTGGCGATGAACGACGCAGCCGCCCCCATCAACGCCACCGACACGGCAAGCCCCACCACCAGCACCCAGCCATGGCCGTCGGCCGCGCCGGCGACGGCCAGCACGTTGTCGAGACTCATGGAGAGATCGGCCAGCGCGATCTGCCGCATCGAGCTCGGCAGCGATCTTGTCCTTGCGGGCGCTCCGGCCGCGGCGGGCGGCGGGTGGTCCAGATCGCGGTACATTTTCCAGCACACCCAAAGCAGCAAGACGCCGCCGGCGAGCGCCAGGCCGACCAGCTTCAGCAGTTTCAGCGTCACGATGCCGAGCATAATCCGCAGCACGGTGGCCGCGCCAAGGCCCAGAATGATCGCTGGCCGCCTTTGGTCGCGCGGCAGGCCGGCCGCCACCATGCCCACCACCACCGCATTGTCGCCGGCCAGGGTGATATCGACCAGCAGCACCTGAAGCAGGGCCGACAACTCCGGCGGCGTCACGTCCATGCGTTTTCCTTGCCCGGTGTTCGCCCCCGGCTTAGACGGGGTCACCCCGTCTTGCGTCGACCGGAGCGCCCATGGTTCCCCGTTACACCCGTCCGGCGATGGCCGCTATCTGGTCGCCGGAAAACCGCTTTCGTATCTGGTTCGAAATCGAAGCGCTGGCGGCCGAGGGCATGGCCCAGGTCGGCGCCATCCCGGAAAGCGCGGCGAAGGCCATCCGCGAGCGCGGCGCGCCGGCCCTGGCGGCCATATCGGCAGGCGACCTGGAGCGCATCGACGCCATCGAGCGCGAGACGCGCCACGACGTCATCGCCTTCCTGACCTGGCTGGCCGAACGTATTGGGCCGGACAGCCGGTTCATGCATCTGGGCATGACCAGCAGCGACGTGCTGGACACCTGCCTGTCCGTGCAGCTCGTGCAGGCCGCCAACCTGCTGCTGGCCGATCTCGACGACGTGCTGGCGGCGTTGCGCACCCGCGCCTTCGAGCACAAGCACACGCTGACCATCGGCCGCAGCCACGGCATCCATGCCGAGCCGACCAGTTTTGGCCTCAAGCTCGCCGGGCATTACGCCGAATTTGCGCGCAACCGTAAACGGCTGGAAGCGGCGCGGGCCGAAGTGGCGGTGTGCGCCATCAGCGGCGCCGTCGGCACGTTCGCGCATCTGGACCCGGCGGTGGAAGCGTATGTCGCGGATAAGCTGGGCCTGACGGTGGAGCCGGTTTCTACTCAGGTGATCCCTCGCGACCGGCATGCGGCGTTTTTCTGCACTCTCGGCGTGATCGCCTCGGGGGTGGAGCGGCTGGCCACCGAAGTGCGGCATCTGCAGCGCAGCGAAGTGCGAGAGGCGGAGGAATTTTTCCATCCGGGGCAGAAGGGATCCTCGGCCATGCCGCACAAGCGCAACCCGGTGTTGAGCGAAAACCTCACCGGTCTTGCGCGCCTCGTGCGGGCCGCGGTGGTGCCGGCGCTGGAGAACGTGACCCTGTGGCACGAGCGCGACATCAGCCATTCCAGCGTGGAGCGGGCGATCGGACCGGATGCGACGGTGACGCTGGATTTCGCCCTTGCCCGGCTGGCCGGCATGATGGCGCAGCTGACCGTCTATCCGGAGCGGATGGCAGCCAACCTGGAGAGCCTTGGCGGGGTGGTCCATTCCGGCGAGGTGCTGCTTGCGCTGACGCGCGCCGGCATCTCCCGCGAAGGTGCCTACCGGATCGTGCAACGCAACGCCATGGCGACCTGGGAAAGGCTGGGAATGCCGGAGGCACGAAGTTTCCGCGACAATCTGGCAGCTGATCCCGAAGTGGCGGGGCGGGTGCCGGCGGCGGCGCTGGACGCCGCTATGGAGTCGCGGCTGCACCTTGCTCAGGTGGATGCAGTATTCGCGCGGGTGTTCGGCAACATCTGATGGAAAGCCGGATAAATGCGGATCTATACGAAAAAGCTTGGGGCGTTGGCCCAAACCCCACCAGGGGCAAGGCCCAGGACCCAAAGTAATGGGGTCAAGGGAGCCGCTGACCGGTCTGCTGAAGGCGCGCTTTCCCCGCAGGGCGGATCAAGGGCAGCGACCCGGCTTCCCATTTAATATTCAGTATGCGTCGATTTAGATGCTTTGGTTGGCACGGCATGGGGAACGGCTTATGGGTCCAAGCAGCGGCGATGCAGGGGGCGGGTCAGTTATGACTCCGCCGGTCTTTGACACGCCGGGCCTTGCCGCCCTGCTGGAGCATTGGTCTTCGAGTGACCTTGACCGGCTGGACTTCGCGGCCATCCGGGTGGATGCGGCGGGTGCGGTTCGCGCCCTCAATGGTGCCGCCGCTACGCTCCCCGGCCTGCATGGCAAAGATGCTGTCGGCCGGTCTTTCTATGACGAGGTCGCGCCGACGCTGGCCAATGCCGAGATTCGCGGTCGCATCGAGCGGGCGCTGCGGCGCGGTGCGCTGGATCTGGAGCTTGGCCACAGTTCCGGTATTGCCGACCCGTTGCACGGCGTGCGCGGCCGCATGCAGCCCGCCGCCGGTGGCGGCTTCTGGCTGTTCCTGGCCGCGCTCTGATCGAGGCCGCCCAAGGAGTGCGTTCCAAGCGCAAGCTGGCCGGCCGATTGTCCCCGGGGAGGCGCGGCCTGTAGGCTCGTGCCCGTCCGCCCGGAGAAACCGCCATGACGTTCAACCTGATCACCGATGTTCCGGGCCTCGCGGTCGGCCATGCGACGGATTTGGCGCTGGGCTCCGGGGTGACGGCAATCCTGTTCGATGACGCGGCGGCGGTGTCGGTGGCGGTGCTGGGCGGCGCGCCGGGCGGACGGGACACGGGCATGCTGGAGCCGGAGATGGGCATCGGCGGCATCAATGCCGTGGTGCTGTCCGGCGGGTCGGCGTACGGGTTGGATGCAGCCGGCGGCGTGCAGGCGGCGCTGCGCGAAGCCGGGCGCGGATACAGCCTTCGCGGCGCGCTGGTGCCGCTGGCGAGTTGTGCCATCCTTTTCGATCTCGCGAATGGTGGAAACAAGGCTTGGGGGCGGTTTTCGCCGTATTGCGAGCTTGGCTATGCGGCTGCGACGGCGGCTGCGGCGGGGCCTTTTGCGCTCGGGACGGTGGGGGCGGGCACCGGGGCGACCACGGCCACGGTCAAAGGCGGGCTGGGGTCGGCTTCCTGCGTGACGCGGGGCGGGCACACGGTGGGCGCCATTGCGGCGGTAAACGCCGTGGGTGCGCCGACGATCGGCGACGGGCCATGGTTCTGGGCGGCGCCATTCGAGCAGCGCGCGGAATTCGGCGGCCTGGGCTGGCCCGCGGAGATGCCGGCGGCGGCGCTGATGCCGCGGCTGAAGGGCGGACCCGGCACCGGCACCACGATCGGCCTGGTGGCGACCGATGCGGCGCTGACCAAGGCGCAGGCCAAGCGTTTGGCCATCATGGCCAATGACGGGCTGGCGCGGGCGATCCTGCCGGCGCATGCGCCAATGGATGGCGACACAGTGTTTGCCGCCTCCACCGGACGCCGGCCCCTGGATAGCCCGGACCATTATGACCTGACCGACATCGGGATGGCGGCGGCGATGGCGTTGGCGCGGGCGGTGGCGCGGGGCGTGTACGAGGCGACTGCGCTGCCGTTTCCGGGGGCGCTGGCGTCGTGGCGGGAGCGGTTCGGAGAAAGTTAAGGAATTTTAGGGCGTTGCCCTGGACCCGGTATGTTCGCCCGCATGCGCCGCTGAGCCGTCACGATCCTCAAGGCCAAACCAGACCAGCACACTCAGTCAGGACAACTACCGCGCCTGCCTCGCTGGCCTCGATAAGCTCCTCAACCTATTCGGCGTGGCATAGGGGTGAACAGCCTCTCAGCACCCGAAACCATCCGATCAATCACAACCGGCGAATGGGCTAAAACGGTCAACACATCGAGCGGTTAGTGCAATAATTCCGTGGTTTGGTATCAACCAATAAGGAACCAGCAGCGAAACAGCAGTGTTTCGGGCCAGGTCTGCCGGTGCAGCCCGTGCATGCGCAGCGCCGACAGACGGCGCCAGGGACCGCTGCGCAACGCCCGGTCGAGCGTGACCAGTTCCGCGCGGGCGCGCTCGCTCAGCAGGTCGGGTTGGGCGAGCAGGGCGCCGATGTGCTCCCGCAGCACGGTCATGAATAGCGCCGGCCCGCGGTGCAGCGCGGCGATGGCGCGGCTGGCCATCGAGGCCGGCGCGCCGACCAGGTTCTGCGCATGCTGGCGGTACAGCACGACCGGCTCGGCGTCCTGGATCAGCCTGCCGCCGGCGGCGGTGACCAGCAGGTAGGCCCACCAGTCATGCAGCGTGCCGGTCGAGGGGCGGCTGGCGGCCACCAGCCGGGCACCGGGCCGGTTCAGCATGACCGTGCAGCCGGTGGCAACGTTCTGGGTCAGCGCGGCGGGGAAGCCCGTCGGCCGGGAAATCTGGTGGGAAAGGCCCAGATGCTGCAACGTGGCGTCCACCAGAACCTGGCGGGCGCAGTACAGGATGGGTTCGTCCCGCGGGGCGTGCCGCAGCGCCGCCACGCCGCGCTCCAGCTTCTGCGGCAGCCAGACATCGTCCTGGTCGGCGAAGGCGACCATGTCGGGCTCGGCCATGCGGTCGCTGACCGACCGCAGCAGGGTAAGAAAGTTGCCGGTGGCGCCGAGCCGGCCCTGCGGCTGCTCCACCCGCACGCAGCGGCCCTGGCCGGCCTGCTGGCCGAACGCCTGCAGGATGGCGACGCTGCCATCGCCGGACCCGTCGTCGCGCCAGTAGAGTACCCAGTTGTCGTGCGTCTGACGCAGCAGGCTGTCGAGCTGCTCGCGCAACCAGGGGGCGCCGTTATAGGTCGCCAGCAGAACGGCGACCCTCGGTTCGGGGATGCGGGGATCGGGGATGCGCCGCGCCATCATGGAGCGCAGATTACCGCCCGGGCAGGGGGCCGGGGGTGGTTTGATGCTGCTGGAACACCCGATCAATCACATTTGAAAGACTGGCGCGCCAGGGCGGCAGGCGAAGGCCGAAGGTTTCCGCCAGGCGCGTGCAGTCCAGGCGCGAATCCGCCGGCCGGCGCGCCGGGGTCGGCCAGTCCGCGGTGGCAATCGGTTCGACCAGCGGGACGGCCATGCCATGCCGTGCCGCTTCCTCGAAAACGGCCGTGGCCAGGCCGTGCCAGCTGGTCCAGCCTTCGCCGGCGGCGTGGTACTGGCCGGCGTAGCGGTCGTCCCATCCCTGCGCGCGGATGCGGGCGATGATCTGCAGGATAACGCGGGCGAGGTCCGGCGCCGGCGTGGGGCAGCCGATCTGGTCGGCGACCACGCGCAGGCGGTCGGTGCGCGTGCGCGCGTTCAGCATGGTCAGCACGAAGTTGCGGCCCGATTCGGCATAGACCCAGGATGTGCGCAGGATGATGGCGCGCGGGCAGGACGCCAGCACGGCCTGCTCGCCGGCCAGCTTGGAGGCGCCATAGACTCCGGTGGGATTGGTCGGGTCGGTTTCGGCATAGGGGGCGCCCTTGCGGCCGTCGAACACATAATCGGTGGAGATGTGGATCAGCGGGATGCCGGCCGCGGCGCAATAGGCGGCCAGCGCCGCCGGGCCGTCGCGGTTGGCGCGCAGCGCCGCGTCGGCCTCGGTTTCCGCCCGGTCGACCGCGGTGTAGGCGGCGGCGTTCACCACCAGCGACGGGGCGGCCTCGCGCAGGGCGGGAAGGATGGTCTCCGGCCGGTCGAAATCGAAGCCGGGGCGGCCGAGCCGGAGAATCCGCGGCCCATCCGTGGATTCGCCGCCGGTGGCGGCCCCGGCTGCGCCAACCGCCAGCGCGGAGGCGACCTGGCCGCTGCCGCCGGTGACCACGATCGGACCCTGCGCCTCGGTCATCGCCGCGTGTCTCCGCTCCGTATCCTCATGGCCGGCGTCAGAGCCGGAACCAGGCATCGCACTCGGCCAGGCGCGGCAGCCGGCGGTCCTTGTCGGACAGCATCGCCGCGTCGGCGGATACCGGCCAGGGCAAAGCGAGGTCCGGATCGTTCCAGATCACCCCGCGCTCGGCGGCGGCATCATAGTCGGCGGTGACCTTGTATAGGACCTCGGTGTCGGGTTCGAGAGTGCAGAACCCGTGCAGGAATCCGGTGGGGATCCAAAGCTGCGACCAGTTGGCGGCGCTGAGCTCGGCGGCGACGTGGCGCCCGTAGGTCGGCGATCCGTGACGGATATCGACGGCGACATCCCAGATGGCGCCTTTAACCACGCGCACCAGCTTGCCCTGCACGCTGTCGCCGATCTGGCAATGCAGGCCGCGCACCACGCCGGCGCGGGCCGACAGGCTGTGATTGTCCTGCACGAAGCTGTGGCCGATGCCCGCCGCGGCGAAGCGGCGCACGCTAAAGGTTTCCGAAAAGAACCCGCGCGCATCGCCGTGGCGCGCAGGGGTGACCAGAACGACATCCGGGATGCCGAGGCGTTCGGCTCGCATGGGCGGTCAGGCCAGGGGTATATTGGCGAGCTCGGCGAGCACGCGACCGAGTTCGGTCTTGCCGAGCGCGCGGGCGTGGTGGCGCAGCCGGTCGGCGTCGATCCACCCCATGCGATAGGCCACCTCCTCCGGGCAGCCCACCAGCATGCCCTGGCGGGACTGGATCGTTTGCACGAAGGTGGCCGCCTGAAGCAGGGAATCCGGCGTGCCGGCATCGAGCCAGGCGCAGCCGCGGCCCAGCCGTTCCACCCGCAGCGACCCTTCCTGCAAGTACATGCGGTTGAGGTCGGTGATCTCCAGCTCGCCGCGGGCCGAAGGGGTGACCCGCGCGGCCATGTCGCTGACGCGCGCATCGTAGAAGTAAAGCCCGATCACCGCCCAGTTGGACTGCGGTACGGCCGGCTTTTCAACGATGTCGCGCGGGCGGCCGGCGCCGTCCATGCTGACCACGCCGTAGCGCTCGGGGTCGCGCACCTGATAGGCGAACACGGTGGCCCCGTCTCGCCGGGCGGCGGCAGCCTGTAGCAGCTTCGAGAGCTGGTCGCCGAAGATCAGGTTGTCGCCGAGCGCCAGACCGCAGGGCTGGCCGGCGATCCAGTCGCGGCCGATATGGAACGCCTGGGCCAGCCCCTCCGGCCGCGGCTGCTCGGCATAGGTAAAACGCACGCCGAACCGTGCGCCGTCGCCGAGCAGCCGGCGGAACTGCGGCAGATCCTCGGGCGTGGAGATCACCAGCAGATCGCGGATGCCGGCCAGCATCAGCACCGACAGCGGATAATAGATCATCGGCTTGTCATAGACCGGCAGCAGCTGCTTGGAGGCCGCCAGCGTCATCGGGTGCAGCCTGGTGCCGGAGCCGCCGGCCAGAATAATGGCTTTGCCCATATTTACGGGGTTCTCCTCATGCGGTCGTGCGGGGCGCCTGGCCGAGCCGCTGGCCGGCATAGGTGGCGGCGCGGATACGCTCCCACCAGGCGCGGTTGGCGAGGTACCAGTCCACCGTTCGCGCGAGTCCGCGGTCGAAATCATGGGCGGCGCGCCATGCCAGCGCCCGCTCGGAGGCGCTGGGGTCGATTTCGTAGCGGAAATCGTGACCGGGCCGGTCGGCAACGAAACTGATCAGGCGCTCGCGCGGCCCCGCCGGGTCGGGCTGCCGTGCGTCAAGTGCCGCGCAGATGCCGCGCACCACCTGAAGGTTCGTGCGCGGCTGGCGGGCGGACAGCGCGTAGGTAGCGCCCGGTTCGCCGCGTTCCAGCACCCGCACCAGCGCCTCGGCATGGTCCTCGACGAAAATCCAGTCGCGCATGTTCGAGCCGTCGCCATAGACCGGCAGGGGTTTCCCTTCGAGCGCGTTGAGCATGACCAGCGGGATCAGTTTTTCCGGGAATTGCCAGGGGCCGTAATTATTTGAGGTATTGCTGACCAGGGTAGGCAGCCCGTAGGTGTGGTGCCAGGCGCGCACCAGGTGGTCGGCGGCGGCCTTGCTGGCCGAATAGGGGCTGCGCGGGTCGTACGGCGTGGTTTCGGTGAACGGCTTGTCGCCGGGGCCGAGCGCGCCGAACACTTCATCGGTGGAGACGTGGTGAAACCGGAACGCCGCGCGGCGCTCCGGCGGCAGGCCGGCCCAGTAGGCGCGTGCCGTGTCCAGCAGCGTGTAGGTGCCGACCACGTTGGTCTGCACGAACGCGCCGGGGCCATCGATCGATCGGTCGACATGGGTTTCGGCGGCCAGATGCATCACCGCATCCGGCTGCCAGGCGGCGAAGACCTGCCGCATGGCGGCGGGATCGGCGATGTCGGCGCGGACCAGCGCGTGGCGGGGGTCGCGGGCGGCTTCCTCCAGCGCCTCCTCCGATGCCGCATAGGTCATCTTGTCCACGGTGACGACCGTGTGGCCGGTGGCCCGCATCATGTGGCGCACGACCGCGGAGCCGATGAACCCGCATCCGCCGCTCAGCAGCACCCGCATCCGCAACTCCGTTGCCGTCGCGTTGGCATCCCAACCTGCCAGTGTGGACGCCGCACGGCAATCCACGGTCTGGCTGCGCCGCAGCATGCTCCTGCAACCGTTCATCATCTGTGAAGCCGGCCTCGCGATGACTTGAAACCACCGTGACATCCGTGCAACACGGCGCTCACCCGCAGCTGGCCAGCAGGATTGCGACAGGCTATGGTGCCAGGAATGATCAGCACGACGGGGGCGCGGCTGCGCCCGCTGCTGGACCGGTCGGTCACCGACCTGAACGAGGAAGCGCTGGCCGCGAGGTCGATGTCATGCTGTTTTCCGCCGACGAGGCGGAGGCCGCGGCGCTGGGCATCCGGTTTGAGGGCGGGCCCGACGTGACCATAGCGGTCACCGACCCCATACGGCCGCTCGGCCAGGTGCGGCTGGGCTCGGCCGGGCGCCACAACACCCTGCTCTTCGACAACCGCTGCTGGGGCGCAACCTTCCATGCCAACATTCGCATGGCCGGCGCGAAAGGCATCGCCCTGTCCGACGGCATCGGCGATGGTTGCGTTGCGCTGCCGGATGTGTTCCTGCAGTCGGATGCAGCCTGGAGATCGAGGGCGAAGGGCACGGCATGGTGGTGGGCGAGGATGCGCTCATCGCCAGCGGCGAGTGGCTGCGCAATCACGACATGCACGACCTGTGCACCGGCGGACGGCTCGGCCGCCCGCCGGTGGATACAGTGCTGCAGGGTGACATTCGGGCTGTGTGAAACAGCCGGAGCGCAGCCCCGACCCCCGTCCTGCGCACGGAGCGCGCCTTCGGCACGACGGGCTTTGCTCCCTGCACCAACCCACCTATTCCTTAAGTCATGGGGTAAAGGGGTCCACTGACCCGTTGCGGGTCCAGAGCAGCGCCCTGGCCTTACTTATTTACACAAAGCAACAAGGCGCCCATGCAACCCCCGCCGGATGACCTGCAACGGACCCACCGGTTCCTATGTTCCGGTTTCGTCAGCGAGGATCTGTTCCGCCGTGCGCTCGGCGGCGGCCGGGCCGATATCTCGCTGGTGGCGGCCTATCTGGCGCTGCCGGTGCCGCAGCGGCCGGCGCTGTCGTGGTATTTCGACCCCGCCTTCTATCTGGCCGCCAATCCCGACATTGCCGAAGCGGGGGTCGACCCGCTGCTGCATTTCATCGACACCGGCATTGCCGACCTGCGCTCCCCCCATCCGCTGATCGACCTGCCCGCCATCGTGGCCGACGACGCCCTGGTGCTGGGGGCGCCGCCGAAGATCGAGGCGCTGCTCGACCTGCTGGAACACAACCTGGCGCGCCCAGGCCCCTATTTCGACCCGGCGCACTACCTGACGCAGCTTGCCGGCGCCGCGCCCGGCGACGCGCTGCTGCGCCATTTCCTCCAGCAGGGGCTGCGTGCCGGGCGCACGCCGAACGCCTTCCTCGACCCCGCCTGGTATGCCGAACGCTACCCGGACGTGCCAGACGAGCCTTACATGGCGCTGCGCCATTTCATTACTCAGGGCGACATCGAGGGGCGCGAAGCCGGGCCGGCCTTCGACGGGGCGCTGTACCGGCGGCGCTACACCGACGTGGCCGATTCGGGCATCCCGCCGCTGCGGCATTATCTCACCCATGGGCGGCGCGAGGGCCGCCACGCCCCCACGGAGCGCCGCGCCGGCGCCGCTACGCCGGCCGTGCCGGTGGAAGTCGGCCTGCCCGGCCCGGTCGATCCGCAGGAGATGCAGCGCAGCTTCGCCGACATGCGGGCGCGGGTGGAGGCCGGGTGGCAGCGGCGCAAGGATGCGGTGCGCGCGGACCCGCCGGCGATCGTCGCATCGGTCGCGCCGGAACAAGACATCGCCGGCCTGAAGTTCGCGCGCGTGGAGGCGCCGCGCCTGTCCATCCTGGTGCCGATGTTCAACGAGCTGTCGATGACGGTGGCGTGCCTGCTGTCGGTCCAGCGTGCCGGCCCGGCGCCGGAATTCGAGGTGGTGGTGGCCGATGACGCCTCGACCGACCCCGGCACGACCCTGCTCGGCCAGGTGCCCCATCTGGTGTATCTGCGCCAGCCGGCCAATCTGGGGTTCCTGCGCAACTGCAATGCGGCATTCGGCCGTTGCCGCGGCGACTATGTGCTGCTGCTGAACAACGACGCCCAGGTGCTGCCCGGCGCCATCGACCGCCTGGTGGCCGCGCTGGACGCCGATCCGGCGGTGGCCGCGGTCGGGCCGAAACTTCTCTACCCGGACGGGCGGTTGCAGGAGGCCGGATGCTTCCTGCGCCCGAACGGCGAGAGCGGCATGGTCGGGCTGTTTCATCACCCCGACGAAGGCGGTTACGGCTTCGATCGCGACGTCGCCTATTGCTCGGGCGCGGCGCTGATGTTCCGCCGCCGGCTGGCGGGCGAGACGCTGTTCGACGAAGCCTATCGCCCAGCCTATTGCGAGGACGCCGATCTGTGCCTGCGCTTCATCGCTGCCGGGCACCGGGTGCGCTATGTCAGCGGCGCGGTGGTGGTGCATCACCTGAGCGTCTCGACCAGCCGTGGCTCCGCGACCCGCAAGCACCAGGCGATCAGCCGCAACCAGCAGATCCTCAACGAGCGCTGGGGCGAAACGCTGCGCCGGATGGACGCCATCCGGGTGCTGGCCTTCTACCTGCCGCAGTTCCATCCGACGCCGGAGAACGACCTGTGGTGGGGGGCGGGCTTCACCGAGTGGACCAGCGTGGTGAAGGCCCGGCCCAGCTATGCCGGCCATTACCAGCCGCATCTGCCCGCCGATCTGGGCTTCTACGACCTGCGCACGCCGGAGGCGTTGCAGCGGCAGGCGCTGCTGGCGCGCCGCTACGGCATCGAGGGGTTTTGCGTCTATTACTATCATTTCGGCAGCCGCCGGGTGCTGTCGCGGCCGGTCGAGACGGTGCTGGCCCACCCGGACATCCCGTTCCGCTGGTGCCTGTGCTGGGCGAACGAAAACTGGACCCGGCACTGGGACGGCGGGGCGCACGAGCTCCTGCTGGAGCAAAGCACCGACCCGGCGACCCTGGCCGCGGTCATTGCCGACGCGGTGGCCCAGGCCGCCGACCCCCGCTATATCCGGGTGAACGGCCGGCCGCTGTTCCTGGTGTACCGTCCGCTGCTGCTGCCCGATGCGCCGGCCTTCGCGGCACGGTGCCGTGCGGCCTTCGCTTCCGCCGGGTTTGCCGGCGTGCATCTGGTTTATGTCGAGAGCATGGAGGCGGTCGACCGCCGCGTGACCCCGGCCGAACTGGGATTCGACGCCAGCGTTGAATTCCCGCCGCACGGGCGTGCCGTGCCGGCGAGCGGCGGCGCCGAGATTATCAAGCCGGGCTGGAGCGGCTTTCGCTACGACTATCCTGCGACGGTGATGGCGTTCGTGGAGCGCGAGTCGGTGCCGTACACGCGCTATCCGGCGGTGTTCCCGGCCTGGGACAACACGCCGCGCCAGCCCCTGCGCGGCACCAGTTTCGACGGCGCCAGCCCGGAGGCGTTTCGCGTGTATGTAGAGGCGAAGATCGAGGAGATCCGTCAGTTCCTGATGGGCGAGGAACGGCTGCTGTTCGTTAATGCCTGGAACGAATGGGCCGAGGGCGCGCACCTGGAGCCGGATGCGTTCTACGGCCATCGCTGGCTGGAGGCGCTGCGGGATGCGATGACGGTGCGGTAGCCGGGGCGCGGCCCGATCCCGCCAGGGGGTTTGCCCCTTGACTCACTTTGCCTAAGGAATGGGGTCAAGGGGTCCCCTGACCCCTTGCGGGTCCAGGGCAGCGCCCTGGCCTTGCTTCACCCCAATCACGCCCGGCCCCGTCACTCTTCCTTCAGGATTTGCAGCGCCCGGCGCAGCCGCAGGATGCCGGGGCGCAGGTGGCCTTCGCTGCACAGTTTTAATCCTTCCTCCTCCAACATATGCACTTCCTCGGGCACCAATGCGGCGCCGCGGGCGCGTACCTCTTCGCGCAGCTGGTCGGCCAGCTGGGCGCAGAATTCCGGGCTGTCGGAGGTGACCCGGGCGGGCGCCACGTCGGTCTGGGTGGGCTGCGCACGTGCCGCCATCGCCAGGCCCAACCAGGCGGGCAGGCCGGCGATCATGCGGCGTCGCGGCACCAAGCAGCCCCCCACAGAAATCAACATTATTCTGCACCGGCCGGCTGTACCCCGCGCTGGGCCGGGCGTGACGCTTTCGTCACGAACGGGCAGCGGGCGGGGCATTGGCGGCGGTCAGGGCCGGCAGCGCCATGACGGCGCGCAGGCCCGGCTGGTTGTCTTCCAGGCGCAGCGTGCCGCCATGCAGCACCGCCACCGCCTGCACCAGCGACAGGCCGAGCCCCGAGCCGGGCGTGCTGCGGGCGCTTTCGCCGCGGAAGAACCGCTCGGTGGCGCGGGAGCGGTCTTCGGGCGGGATGCCGGGGCCCTGGTCGGCCACGCTGATCAGCAGCATCCGCCCGGCAACCCGCGCATCCAGCCGGATCGTGCTGCCCGGCGGCGAGAATTTCAGCGCGTTGTCCAGCAGATTGGCCACCGCCTGCTGCAGCATGTCGCGGTCGCCGAAGGCAGGCAGGATGGGCGGGATGTCGTGCGCCAGCACCTGTCCGTTTTCCTCGGCGGCGGCGGTGTAGAGTTCCGTCAGGTCGAACAGCAGCGGCCCGAGATCGACGCGGGCGAAGGCCGAGCGGCGGGCCCCGGCCTCGATTTCGGCGATCCGCAGCAGCGCCTGGAACACCGCCACGATGCCGTCGAGGTCATGCTGCGCGCGCTCGATGGCGGCGTGCAGGTCGGCCTCGGTGCGGGCGGTGCGGCTGGCATCCTCCAGCCGGGCGCGGGCGCGCGTGATCGGGGTACGCAGGTCGTGGGCGATGGCGTTGGACACCTGCCGCACGCCATCCATCAGCCCGGCGACGCGATCCAGCATCTTGTTGATCTCCTCGGCCAGGCGGTCGAATTCGTCGCCCATCCCGGTCACCCGCACCCGCCGCGTCAGGTCGCCGCGGCTGAACGCGGCGGCGGTGGCGGCCACGTCGTTGATCGTGATACGGAACAGGCTGCGCACCGCCAGCGCCCCCGCCACCCCCAGCGCCACCACGATCGACGGCGTCCAGATCAGCGCATCGCCCAGGATGCGCCGCAGCTGCGCACGTGCCTGCACGTCGCGCCCCACCAGCAGGTGATAGCCGCCGGGCAGCACGAAATGGCGGATGCGCGCGAGCCCGCGCACGCCGGCGCGGTCGATCGGCACTTCCGTCCATTCGACGTCATTGGTGACCATCTTCGGCCACAGTTCCAGATTGCCGGCGACCGTTCGCAGTCCGGAATCGGCCAGCAGGTAGATGGCATCGTCGTCCACGTTGGCGCTCAGCCGGTCCTGGATGGTGTCGACCAGCGCGTTCGGCCCGTCCAGGAAACGCTCCACCAGCCCCTGCGCATCGGCGTTGATCGCCGTTTCGGTCTGCCGGTCCAGCAGCCCGGCGGTGGACCACCACAGGAAGGCGCTGAGGGCCAGCGCGCTGGTCGCGAACAGCCCGGCATAGATCAGGCCGAACCGCACCCCCGCCGAGCGCAGCAGCGTCTGCGGGTGGAACACCAGCCAGATATCCATGCGGGCCCGCCGGGCCAGCCACTGCAATTGCTGCGCCGCCCAGCCCGACACACCGGCCGCCACCGGTCGCACCCGCTCAGTCCGCCCGCAGCATGTAGCCGGCGTTGCGTACCGTGTGGATCAGCGGCGTCGGAAACGGCTTGTCGACTTTCTGGCGCAGGCGGGAGACATGCACGTCGATCACGTTGGTCTGCGGGTCGAAATGATAATCCCACACGCCTTCCAGCAGCATGGTGCGGGTGACCACCTGGCCGGCATGGCGCAGCAGGAATTCCAGCAGGCGGAACTCGCGCGGCTGCAGGTCGATTTTCTGGCCGGCGCGGCGGACGCTGCGCGACAGCAGGTCCATTTCCAGGTCGCTGGCGGTCAGCTTGGTCGCCGGTGCCTCGGTCTTGCCCCGCCGGGTCAGCGCTTCCACCCGGGCGAGCAACTCGGAAAAGGCGAACGGCTTGGTCATGTAGTCGTCGCCGCCGGCCTTCAGGCCGCGCACCCGGTCGTCCACCTGCGCCATCGCCGACAGGAACAGCACCGGCGTCTGGTTGCCCTGGGCGCGCAGCGTCTCCAGCAGGCGCAACCCGTCGACGCCGCCCGGCAGCATGCGGTCGAGCACGATGGCGTCGAAATTCTCGCTGGCGGCCAGGAACAGCCCGTCGCGCCCGGTGCCGGCATGTTCCACCACGTGGCCGGCTTCCTTCAGGCCCTTGACCACGAACCCGGCCACGTCCTTGTCGTCTTCCACCACCAGGATGCGCATGGCGATCAGTCTTCGCCGCTCGGCCGGCGGCCGACGGTCACCGCCAGTTCCATCTCCACCCCGCGGCGCCGCACGGTGAGCCGCGCGGTCTGGCCCGGCGGCAGAGCGGCGACGGCGCGCAGCAAGGCGCGCGAATCGTCCACCGGCTGGCCGTTGACGCCGGTGACGATGTCGCCGGCATGCAGCCCGGCGCGGCTGGCCGGCCCGCTGCGCGCCACCTCGGCGATGGCCACGCCGGGTTCGCGGATGTCCTGCATGGTCACGCCGAGCCAGCCGCGCTCGATGCGGCCTTTTTCGCGCAATTCGCCGACGATGCGGCTGGCCAGCTCGCTCGGGATGGCGAAACCGATGCCCACCGAACTGCCGGTGGGCGACAGGATCGCCGAGTTGATGCCCACCACCTGGCCGTCGGCGTTGAACAGCGGGCCGCCGGAATTGCCGGGATTGATCGGCGCATCCACCTGGATGAAGTCGTCGAACGGCCCCGAACCGATGTCACGCCCGCGCGCCGAGACGATGCCGGCGGTCACCGAGCCGCCGAGCCCGAACGGATTGCCGGCCGCCACCACCCAGTCGCCGACTTCCAGCGTCCGGCTGTCGCCCCAGCCAACGCTGGGCAGCGGCGATGCCGGTTTGATCCGGATCACCGCGATGTCGGTCAGCTCGTCCAGCCCGACCACCTCGGCCGGCAGTTCGGTGCCGTCCAGCAGGGCCACCACGATCTTGTCGGCGCTGCCGACCACATGGTTGGCGGTGACGATCACCCCGCCCGGGTCGATGATGAAGCCGGAGCCGCTGCCCTGCACCTCGCGCCGGCGCTGGGGGAAGCGGTCGCGCAGCTGGCGGCGGATTTCCGGCGGGAAAATCGCCAGCGGGTCGGCGCCCTGCGCCACCGTCTCGACAATGGCGATGTTCACCACCGCCGGCAGCACGCGCTTGACCAGCGGGGCGAAGCTGTCCGGTCCCATCCGGGCGGCGGCGGGGCGGTTGCAGCCGGCGGTCGCGGCGACAGCGGCCAGGGCGAGGGCGGCGCGGCGGGACAGCGCGGCGGTCATGCGGTTCGGCTCCCGGGACTTCGGCGAAAGGGACATGTCGGACTGACCGGTCAGGTGGCGACTCGGTGCGTCGCCAACAAGATCGCGTCAGGAACGACGTGCGGTAGCAGTCGCCGGGTCGTCCGGCCAGTGGTGCTTCGGGTAGCGGCCGCGCATGTCCTTGCGCACCTCGGCCCAGGCGCCGCGCCAGAACCCCGCCAGGTCGCCGGTGATGGCGACCGGCCGGCCGGCCGGCGACAGCAGCGCCAGCCGCAGCCCGGCCCGGCCGCCGGCCAGACGCGGCGTTTCGATCAGGCCGTAGAAAGCCTGGGCGCGCGCCTCGGCGACCGGCACCGGCTGGGTGTAGTCCACCGCCGCCCGGCCGCCGGGCAAAACCAGATGCGAAGGCAGATCGCGGTCGAGACGGGCGTTCTGCGGCCAGGACAGCGCCGCCAGCAATGCCGCGGCGAGGTCCAGTTTCGCCACGTCGGCCAGGCGGGAGAAGCCATGCAGCGGCGCTTCCAGCCAGCTCCGGTCGGCATCGAGCGCGGCGTCGGACAGGTCGGGCCAGTCCGGCGGTTCCAGCCCGCGCATCAGGCCCACCCGCGCCTGCAGCTGGCGGGCCGTATCGGTCCAGGGCAGCGCCGAAATCGCCACGCTGCGGGCCAGCGCGGCGGCGATGGCGGCGGGGTCGGCCGGCTCGGTGCGGTCTTCCAGGACCAGAGCGCCGAGCCGGCGGCGGCGGCGCGACAGCACCGCGCCGGTGGACGGATCGAGGCCGGTCTCCACCGTCTCGGTGATGCGCGCGGCCACGGCCTCGGGCAGCGTCGCCGGGTCGAGCGGGGCGGCCAGCCGGATGCGCGCCGTGCCTTTGGCGTCGAGCGACGCCACCGCCAGCAGCGCCGCTTTCGCCAGCGGATCGGACACCGGCAGTTTCGCCCCGCCGCCGCCGGACAGGCGAAAACTGCCCGGCTCGCCGCGGCGCTGGGCGATGCGGTCGGGGAAGGCGGCGGCCAGCAGCGCCGCCGGGTCGCCTTCCGGCGCGGCCCTTACGCGCAGGCGTCTTCGGTACTGCTCGGCGGCGCGGCGGATGCGGGCCACCGCGCCGCGATCTGCCTCCGCGGCGCCTTCCAGAGCGGCCAGCCGCAGCCCGATGTCGCAGCAAGCCTCGGCATTGCGCAGCGGGTCGCGTTCTTCCAGCAAGGCGGCGAGATCGGCGGCCAGCGCCGCCTGACCGGGAGTGGCGGCTTGCAGCATCATGGCCGCCAGGCGCGGATGCGCGCCCAGCCGGGCCATCGCCCGGCCGCGCTCGGTGATGCGGCCATTGTCCAGCGCGCCCAGCTCGGCCAGCAGCGACGCGGCGGCGGCCAGCGCCCCGGCGGGGGGCGGGTCCGGGAACGGCAGGTCGGCGGGGGCGGTGCCCCAGCTGGCACAATCCAGCAGCAGCCCGGACAGCTCCGCCTCCATTATCTCCGGCCGGTCGAATTCCGGCAGGCCACGATGCAGCGCCGCGGTCCACAGCCGGATCGTCACTCCCGGCGCCTCGCGCCCGGCCCGTCCGGCGCGCTGGTGGGCGGCGGCGCGGCTGATCCGGCGTGTCACCAGGCGGGTAAGGCCGGTCGCGGGATCGAGTTGCGGGGCCCGCCGCCAGCCGCCATCCACCACGATGCGCACTCCCGGCACGGTCAGCGAGGTCTCGGCAATCGAGGTGGCCAGCACCACCCTGCGCCCCTCGGCCGGACGCAAGGCGCGATCCTGCTCGGCCGCCGGCAGATCGCCGTGCAGCGGCAGCACCAGGGCGCCGCAGCCTTCCAGCGCGGCTTGGGCGCGGCGGATTTCGCCCATGCCGGGCAGAAAGGCCAGCACATCCCCCGCATGTGCCTCCAGCGCCGCCCGCACCGCGCGGGCCAGCACCTCCGGCAGGTCGCGCAGGTCCGCGATGTCGCGCGCCGCGTGGCTGAGCGTGACCGGGTGGGCGCGGCCGGCGCTTTCGACGATCGCAGCGTCCAGCAGCGGTCCCAGGCGGGCGCCGTCGGCGGTGGCCGACATGGCCAGCAGGCGCACTTCCGGCCTCAGATGGCGTTGCAGGTCGAGGCAGAAAGCCAGCGCCAGATCGGCTTCCAGCGCGCGTTCATGCACCTCGTCCAGGATCACGCAGGCCACGCCGTCCAGCCCGGGATCGGAGTGCAGGCGGCGGACCAGCACCCCTTCGGTGACCACTTCGATGCGGGTCGCGGCCGACACGGCCGATTCCAGGCGGGTGCGGTAGCCGATGGTGCCGCCCACCGGCTCGCCGCGCAGGGCGGCCATGCGGGCGGCGGCGGCGCGGGTGGCCAGCCGGCGCGGCTCCAGCATGACAATGCGGCCCTCGCCAAGCCAGGATTCGCGGAGCAGGGCGGGCGGGACCAAGGTGGTCTTGCCGGCGCCCGGGGGGGCGATCAGCACGGCGTTGCGGCCGGCTTGCAGGGCGGCGAGCAAGGCGGGCAGACTTTCGGTGACGGGCATGGGCGAACCAAATCAGGAAATCAGGAAGAAAAGAATGCCGGGGCGCAGCCCCCGACCCCGGCAGGGGCTTTGCCCCTGCACCCCACCCAGGGCCTAGGCCCTTGGAACCCCTTTCTTAAGGAATGGGGTCAAAGGGGCAACTGGCCTGTCGCGCCGAAGGCGCGCTCCGCGCGCAGGGCGGGTCCGGGGCAGCGGCCGGGCCTTGCTTCAGAAATCGTCCAGCGCCGGTCCCAGCCCCGACAGCGCGGCCACCAGCGCCGTCATATCTTTCCGCACGTGGTCGAAGGCCGGCAACTTGGTCACGCGCGCCTCGTCCATATACAGGCTGCGGCACAGCTCGACCTGCAACGCATGCACGCCCTCCCGCGGCCGGCCATAATGGCGGGTGATGTAGCCGCCGGCATAGGGGTCGTTGCGACGCACCCGGTAGCCCATGCCGGTCACCACCTGCTCGGCCCGGCGCATCACAGCCGGGGCACAGGTGGTGCCATGCGCATCGCCCAGAACGACATCGGCCGGCGGACGCGGAGCGCTGCCGGTGCCGGGCATGGAATGGCAGTCCACCAGCAGGCAGACGCCGAACTCCCGTCGCGTCGCCGTTACCAGGTCGCGCAACGCCGCATGGAACGGTTCCCAATACATACGTATCCGGCGCTCGGCCTCGGCGAAGCGGAGCTTGCGGCGGTAGATGGCTTCGCCGGAGGCCACCACCCGGGCGATCGTCCCCAACCCGGCGCCCACCCGGGCGCTGGCGGTGTTCACCCAGGGCGGCAACCGTTCTTCGAACATGCCGGGATCCAGCTCCCAGGGTTCGCGGTTGGCGTCACAGAACGCCCGCGGGAAGGTGGCGGCCAGCAGAGGGGCGCCATGCGCCGGCGCGGCGGCGAACAGCTCGTCCACGAACCCGTCCTCGCTGTGCCGCAGCGCCAGTGCGTCCAGCCGGGCGGCGGCGACGAAGTCGGCGGGGTAGTCGCGACCGGAATGCGCCGAGGCGAACACCAGCGGCACGCTTTGCCGGGGCGGGCGACACAGCATGAAGGGGGGGGGCCGGTTCAGGGCAGGGTCGGCGTCGGCGGCCGGGGGGATCGGCAGGTCCATCGACGGATTGAACCCCTAGCGCGGCCCGGCAGCAATCCCGTCCGGCACCAGGAAGGTCAGCTTTGCAGCAACGCCAGCGCGGCATCCGGCCCGGCGAGGATTTCCACCAGCCGGGCCCGTTCGACCGCAGAGCCGGACCCGCCCTCGCCGATCTCTCGCGCGGCGGCGCGCAGCGTACGGTCGTAGTGGTCGCCACCGCCCAGCCGCCTTCCGGCGCTTTCCAGCCGGCGCAGCCCGCGCGCGGTTTCCTCCAGCGCCGCGATCTCGCCCTGCGTGGCAGCCTCCGCCAGCGGCGCCAGCACCTCGCGGGTGAGACGGTCCGTGAAACGGGTCCGGCAGCGTTCGATCAGCGTCCGCCGCAGCCGCTCGGTGCGGGGCTTTCGGCTGGGGCGGTGGCCGGGTCCGGGCGCGTCCAGCGCGTCCAGCAGTGCCGCAGCACGCTGGATGGTGGTGGCCTCCTCGACCGGGTCATAGCCACGGCGCGGCTCGGCTTCCAGCCGGCCGAGCAGGTAGTCGATGGCCGGCTCGACCTGCGCGGCGCCGTGCGCCGCTTGCGGCGGGAGGGCCCCGACCAACGCGGCCGCCCCCGGCAGACGGGCCATCACCACCGCCATCAGCGCCCCCGGCGGCTCGGGATGCAGGGACACCGCCACGTCGAGCCAGGCGCGCAGATCCTCGGGGTCGGGGCCCAAACCCTCGGCGGCGGCATGCATGCTGGTTTGAATCCACACCGCCTCCGACAGGACGCAAGCGGCGCAGCGGGCGATGGCGGTATGGTCGGCAGCGGTCAGGCCTGTGGCTTCCGACCACCCCGACGGCGGGCCGAGCCGGTCCAGCGCCGCCGATGCCGCCGGCCACAGCTTCCGGCCGGCGCGCAACACCAACGCCGTATCCTCGCTGCGGCCACCCTGGATGATGGCGGCCACCTCCGTTGCCAGATCGCCCAGTTCGGCCCGCAGCTGGGCTGCCAGCGGCGGCAAGGCGGTGCGTGGCACAGCCAGCCCGCCGCGCGACCAGTCCGGTGCCGGCACAACCAGCGGGTCGGCCGGGGTGAACAGCAGGCGGCCAAAGGTCAGCCGCCGCGCCGGGCGCAGCTGGGCCAACCGGCCGCGCATCGGGGCGATCATGCCGTCGGCGCTGCCGCGGGTTTCCAGCCCGTCCAGCAGGTGAACGACGCGGACAAGCTGGTCGTCGCTGGCGCTCTGCAATTCGTGTTGCAAATGGCGCAGCGTCGGAGGTTGCGGGGTGGCGGAACCGGGCGCCATGAGTCACATCCCCAGCGCGCGCAGGCGCTCGTTGCGGGCGATCTGATCCACCGCGATGGCGGGGTCGGCCCAGGATTTGCCGGGGGAACCGGCCCGGCGCATCTGCCGGCCGGCGGCGCCGAGCGGCGGGCCAAGCCACGCCTCGGCCTCGTCCGGCCAGACCGGTAG
>Ga0326727_10011301_pt1 | contig 20860 bp, 15 predicted proteins | sample MB2enrmetagenome_FD_207643 | JGI IMG/M metagenome (GOLD analysis project Ga0326727, IMG submission 207643) | Lab enriched peat soil microbial communities from McLean, Ithaca, NY, United States - MB29MY | ecosystem: Environmental > Terrestrial > Soil > Wetlands > Peat | place: USA: New York...
GCAATGTCCGGCTCCGACACCGCAGCAGTTCCATTCCGAGTTCTGGGACGCCATCGTCAACGGCGCCCGCGGAGTGTTCGTTTTCCCGGAAGCCATCTCCCCGTTCTACTGGGACAACACTACCGCGGCTATGGACACGCAGATGACCGTCGACTGGAATACAACGACGGCGCTGGCCGGCGTCCTACAGACCAGTATCAACCCCTCCGGCATGAGCGCCTCGGTAACCGCTCCGTTGGAGGCGGCTTGGCGCGACAGCGGCCACCAGTACTTCTTCGTGGTCAACACGGATTCCAACGCGCATAACTCCCAGACCATCACCTTGACCGGGACCGGCTCGGCCACCCAAGCCGTGGTGTATGGCGAGAGCCGCAACGTAAACATCGTGAGCGGCGTAATCACCGACAATTTCGCGGCGAACGCGGTTCACATCTACCAAGTCAACTAAGCCGCCGGCTTCCCCGTCCGCGCCGGGCCTTCGGGTCCGGCGCGGGCCGGGGCCCCTTGACTCAGCCAGACGTGCCGCAACCTGAAGCTACCGGCCTCAGCCGGCAATCAGCGGGGCGTCTCGTCCAGGACTTCGATCGCCTGGACCTGGGCGTAGTCGCGCACCGGTTCGAACGAAAGGACCAGTCGGCCCTGGGCATTGGGTTTCAGCCCGTGGAATACCCGCTCGACGGCCCGATTGCTCTGGCCCGCCGCTTTGAGGACCTCGAAGTTCCGCAGGAGCGCGACGCCGTTGCAGAAGACATCGAAGATGCGCTGGCCTTGCCCTTTGGGGGTCAGCGTATCCTTTCCAAAGAACAACTCCGCGAACTTCAGCGTGACCTGATAACGCCCTTGGGGGGCCACGGGAATGGAGTAAGAGAAATGTCCAAAGCGCTGATAGCGATATAGCTCCGGATCGGTGGTGCCCCGGACCGCGGCGCTGGACATGAACATAGTGCGCCCGTTGACGAAATACCGGTCCGCCCCCCATAAGCGTCCCGCGCGGTCCCAGTAAGAGGGCCCGCCGGCGGCGATGCGCACCGGTTGCAGCCGTCCCGGTGTGGCGGGCAGGATCTCGATGCCGCACAGACTGGCGGGACTCTTGGCCCATTCGATCGGTGTGAATGCAAGGTGCAGAAAACCGTCCGGCGCGGGCGAGATGTCCTTGAATACCCGGTCCGCAGGCAGGTGAAAGAAGCCGGCATCGGCAAGCAGATCCAGATCCGATAGCAGGGGCCGGCCGTTCAGACTGACATTGAAGCGCCGGGTGGCGTCTCCCGACAGTGTCCGGTTGCCCCTGCCCCAGAAGGTCTCCATGAGCAGCAAGCGCAACTCGTACACGCCTGGCTTCAGAGGGATGTCGTACCGGAAGGCGCCCTCGCGGGCGGTGCGGTAGGATACCGGGTCGGTCACTCCGAGGATGTCGTCCGCGGGAACGTCAGCTATCTTCCCCCCCGTGTAGTAGCGGTCGCTCAGCCAGGTCTGGCCCAAGCTGTCGACGAAGTGAGGACGGGTGCAGCCGGCCAGGATGCGAACCCCCTCCATGGCGGAGACATCCGGCGGGATGGCAGTCCGGCTTGCACCGGCGCCACGTTCCACGACGTGCGCTCCCACATCGCGTGTGTGGAGCACCCACCAAGCCACCAGCGTCCCCAAAAAAAGGAGCCCCACTCCCGCCGCCAGCCGGGGGTGGCTTGGGCGCCACTGCCCTGACCGCTTGCCCTTCTTCGCCGGCATTGCGGGCAGGAGGGGACGAATGCTCGCGGCAGGTGGTTTGCCGCCCCCGGCAGCCATCTCCTTCCGCTCCCGGCCAGGCTCGTCCCGCACGGAAACGAATTCGGGAGCATAGCCCGTACGGGACATCCGAAGCTGGATCGGGTGGCTGGCCCCTTCGTCGGCGTAGTACTCTCTCAGGCGCTTGCGCAGCCGGGTGGCCTCCACGCGGACAATCGTGTCGTCACCCGCCTCGAAGGCCGCCGGCTGGCGGCCCAGCGCCTCCACCGCGATGTTGTATTCCTTGATCTTCTCCACTTCGCCGGCGAAATGGCGTTCGCACACATAAGCGAGAATCTGGGAGATGGTCGGCGCGCGCCTGAAGACATTCGAGGCGAGCACCGCTTTCACCTCGGCTTTTTGCTCAGACTGATTCCCCGACATTCCGATTCCCGGATAGTCTAACACCTGCGGAGACGCTTCTCAACCGGTAATCCGCGCCGGAGCGCGTCAATTCTGCGGATATGCACCGAGAATACGCGAAAAGCTCTAAATCAACGCAGAATTGCCGCACTACCCCGGCCCGTCCGCTTGGAACGGGATCTCGGCCGGACTCCGGGCTCCGGCCCGTAGTGAAATCGCCCTCCAACTGAGAGAGGGTCCGATCCCCTTTGTCCGGGACAGCACTGCCATGGCGATGGGCGCCCAGATCACGGCCGATTGGGTGATCCACGGGCCGCTTCGGATCGCACGCGTGTGACATCCAGCAAGTCAAAGACACCGCCAGTCCCTTCCTGGGCCGGGCTTTCGGGTCCGGCGCGAACCGGGACCAAGCGGCGGAAACCGAGGGGCCTCCCTGTACCGCCGTGCGCTCTTTTTCATGAAACCGTCTGCGCGGCGCGGCGGCCCGGCGTGCAGTCGGAAATCGGCGGAAGCGGAGAGCAGGACGATTTACCTGGCCCGTCAATTCCCCCCACGCACCCTCTAATGGGGGTACTAAAAGCAACTGCCCTCCCCTCAATTTAGATGAGAGAAGAGTTTACCGTTAACGGTGAATTACGGGAGTGTTAGCGCCTTTCGCGTTGATCCTGCGAAAACCCCGGCTGTACCATACCCGGAGGCGCTCGCCTCTGCCCGGGCAGTCGGTGGAGAAGCGGTTCGCCACGATCGGCCCCCGTCGTACGGGCGTCGATCCATCCCAACCAAGATTGGCAACACCGGAAGCAAAGCAGAATGAAGACACTACTGTCCAAGACAAGTCTGAAACGACTGTTTGAGACGGGTTAAGTCGTTTATTTTGAATGACTCTCCATGTCAGTTCGAAACCAGGTCTCCCGGAGCGTTACGATCCTGTCCAAAACGCCAGCAGCGGCTTGCGAGGGACGAAACCTGCTCGCATTGCGGCGCAGGCCCGGTTTTCAGGGCGTTTCGGGCCCATGATGCCGTGGGGACCTTCGGTCATGCGTGATTTCCCTGTCCAAGACGGGATCCGCAAGAAGCTATCTTGGACAAGGGTGGAATGAAGATACACATGCGAAAGTGGATTACCGCCTCTTTGTTAGTGCTCGGCGCCTTCGCTGCTAGGTCCGCGACCGTGAAGTCCGTTTCTTTACGGTAGCGGCATCTACCTGTAACTGAGCCGCGACCGTAAGGGAGCGGTAGCAACGCATCACGCGGTCGAGGTGCTAGCCGAAGCTCGTTGCGGCTGCATCGATTTGGACGATCTTCCGGCATCCGGACGGGACAACTGCTTCGACTGCAATGACGGATCCAGAGAAGTCGATGTAGTGCGGACCAACCCTCTCGAAGGTGAGAATGTTTCTGCGTTCCCGCCGCAGGGAGAAAGATGGCAAGGACCATACATACTGGCCGCTGGTCGAGACAGCGCGCACGCCCGCGTTTGGAGCGGACGCGGCGGCGCTGGGCAGCGGTCATCCCTTCAGCATCGGCCGGCGGAGTCGCCAATGCACAGCCGTTGCCGGCGATGAAGGCCCTCGCCCTGCTTTCCACATTGCAGAGCGCGGATCTTGTTCTGCCCACCACCGGGGCCGTGAGATCGGTTTGCGTCGCATCACCGAACCAACCACCGGGCAGAAATCCCTTCTCCAGCAGCTCGGCTTCAGCCTCCCGAGCGCTTGAACTCAATCGCGAATGTAGTGCAGACTTGGCGATCGCCTGAACTGATTCTGAACAACTTGGCTGCCTCCCGGCCTCAGCCGTGACGAACTTCGGCTAGGTCCGCGACCGTGAACTCCGTTTCTTTACGGTAGCGGCATCTACCTGTAACTGAGCCGCGACCGTCAGGGAGCGGTAGCAACGCATCACGCGGTCGAGGTACTAGCGGGCCAGGAGTCTTCTGGCCGCCGCGGCGGCCAGATACAAACGGCCCTTGAGCGTTCCCGCGCGAGTGCAGTAGAAGGTCCTCACCACGCTCCCGCCGAAGCCCTCTTTGAAGAAGTTGACGGCTAGCAGGTCCTGATCCTCTGTACCCGGATACCACCCGCCAAAGTCATAGAGCGGAATGCCCTCACGCTTGAAGCGCCGCATATCTTCCCAGCAATGGAAGCGGTTCGCACGCCCGAGCATGTTCCGGAACGCGGGATCGGATTGTGTCCGGAAAATGGAGGCTGTGTAGGTCTGGCGCGCGTGGCTTGCATCCCGCTAGTGCCCGTGCCATGCCAGCGGCATGCCGTCGGCGGCCGAAACCCGCGAAAGGTCCAGCGCGCCCTCGGCGGCGTACGCGCGGATATCCTGCCGGTCCACCAGGGGAAGCGACTTGGCGCTGGCGGAAGCGTCGAAGAACTCGCAGAATTCGTCGAGCTTCTCCACGGTGTCCGGATACCAGGATTCGTATACCAGCCCGTACTCGCCGGCCTTGCGCACGTGATGGCGGGTGCTCTGATTCATCTCCGCCAGGAGCTGGTCCTCGTCTTTCGTCAGATCGATCCACAGCGTGACGAACTCCTCCCTGCTTGCGCCCTCGATCGGCTCGGGCAAATGGCGGTAATGGATGATGTCGGCGCGCCGGCCGTTGGTTTCCGTCGTATACCAGCAGGTACCCACCGTGATCGAGGATTTCGTCTTGAAGGTGATCATTGGCGGCCTACGCTGGCCCGAGAACGGCGGCCTGGCGGAAATCATGGCGGAATTCGGTCAATTTTCGCGGACGGAAATACCCGGCCGCAAGGGAGAAGACCGCGTCCAGATCGGCATACAGGCGCTCAATGGATGCGGCATCGGGGAAGTTCGGGCTCCCGGCGGGCATCAGCTCGGAAGAGTGCAGCATGAATTCGACACAGGGCCGGCCATCGCTGAGCGCCTTGTGCAGCAGCCGCAACATCGCCGGCCTGTTCCCGCCGTTGGGACGCAGCCAGGTCAGCGGGGGAGACAACCGGTTCAAAACCGAGCGCTGCGCGGAGCGCTTCGGGAACCGCTCGCGGAGGCGGTCCAGCCACGCCGGGGAAGTTGGCAGGATGCTCACCGGAACCTCGAGCAGCGGCGAATCGCCGGGGCGCCGAATGTCTTCGAGGCTGACGAAGTACGGTTCCCGCGGGCACGCGGTGTAGTCGGGGCCTCCCGCTCCATCCGGGTCGCCCAAAGACGATCTCCACGAGACGCCGGGAGTCACCGAACAGTCCACCAGGTAGCCGTTCGAGATCAGAGCTTCGGCGTAAGGCCCGTTGAACGCCCAGCGGCCCGCCCGGTGGCTGGTCATCTTCTGTTCGAAGGTATCCTCCAAAAGGCGCGTGAGGAAGCCGAACTTTTCAAGCATCAGGCCGGGTGGGAATTCGGTCAGATACGGGCAGAACGCGTGGTCGTTCGCCGTCAGGGGCCGGACGGGTGGCGAATTCCAGGCGTGCAGATGCGCGCCGATCTCGGCTGCGCCGCGCCGGATGAGATCCCGGCCGAAAGCGGCGAATACCGGGCAGAGCGCCATCTCGTAATCGGTCAAGTACACAGGCTCGATCCCGTATTGCTCGCAACACGCCTGGAAGCGCTCGAGGTATCGCGAATTCGCGGTCGTGATGGCGCGGGGATGCGCCCAAAGGTTGTCGCCCTCCGTGTCGATCGTAGTCAGGAACGCAGGCTTCACTGCCATCGGGATGCCAGCCGAATACATTGTACGCCCGGACCCTGTCTGAGACGATAACCGAAGGGTTTGCGCTGGCCGAGACCATCCGCTGTGAAGCGGGCAAGCCGTGCGCGACCTTCGTTATCTGCTTGCGCCCGGTGGTATCGCCCACGCCGGGACCACCCAGGCGGAGGATGCGCGGAGCATCGCCCCACTCGTGCAGACCCGTCGTGGTGCGTCCCGAGGAATCGGGACGCGGCGCATTGAGACCGCGCCAGCCGCCGGGCCTGGTCTCTGTCGGCAGCATCGGCGCGGAATTCCGCCCACGCCAGCCGCCTGGAACCATCACCCGCCAGACTTCCGCCCGCGAGGGCCGCCGCTTCCGCCGCGCCGGACGGGTTCCAGCACGCGCATCAAAGCGCGGCGATGATGGCGTTGGCGGCGATCAGGTATTGGCTTTTAGAACGTAGCGCACTGCCCTTGTTTGTTGCCCTTAGCCGTGTTGCCGCTGCCGGTAATGGACGCGTTGCCCGAGCATTGCAGATTGCCGGAGACTGTGTTGTCAACAACAGCCATTGCCGCGGCGTTGTCCTCCACCTGCAAATTTCCGCTGATGGTATTTCCCGCGCAAGCGCCGCCTTGGCCGATCATCACGGGGGCCGCATTTCCGCTGACCTGCACATTGCCCTTTATCGTCGTGCCACAAACCTCGCTTACGGCCGATCCAGCCGGAAGGTTGCTGATCTGCAAGTTTCCATCAATGGTGGAGGGATCGAAAGTGATGGTCCCGCCGGTGGCATCCACGTTGCCGGCGACAGTGGAGTCCGTAAAAACCGCATCGCCGCCTTGCAAGTCAACGTTACCGGTGACCGTAACTTCGTTGAACGACAGTTGGCCGCTCTTCAGCAGCATGTTGGCAAGAAGCTTTATGTTCTTGAGGGACAGGGTACCACCGACTAGCTTCACTTTACCTTTGATAGTGCCGCTTAGGAATCGGCAAACCTGGCCGGTGGACACAGTGATGTCGCCGTTGAAAGTGCCGCTGTACGTACCGTTGCAATCGGTGCCGGACGTCGGGGCTTGTTCACTAGCGACCGGATCGAGCCGGTAGGCGGCATAGGCGCCGTTCAGCGTGCCGCTGCCGACAATCTGGCCGAAATCATTGATGGCCGAGGCGTTCTCCAAAACCCATCCGCTGCCCGCGGGAATGAGTTCGTTCAGGTCCGTCATCGTGCCGCTTTGATAAATGAAGGCATGGCTTGCCGTATCGCCCGGCAGAGTGGAGCTGCCCACGATTTCCCCCCCATTGTTGATGCCGTATGCCCAGCTATAGCTGCCACCCAGCGTCCCCAGGTCCAGATTCGACGAACCCGGACTTTCCAGGAACGCATTGTAGTAGTCATAGTACGGTGTATTGATACCGAGGTTCGAGGCGCCCACCACCTGGCCGGCGTTGTTGATCGCATACGCAGTATTGAAGGGGCCGCCGAGGCTTGCCAAGAGGTCCTCCATAGCCATGCCTGGCGTTGCCAGGAAAGCCTCCTGGGGGGATGCAAAGCTTGTGCTATAGCCGACTACCTGGCCCGATGCGTTGATTGCGTATCCAACGCTGAACAGGCAATCATCGGTCTTCAGAGTGCCCAAATCCTCCGCGGTGGATAAAGGGCCATTCGGGAGGGTGCGGAAAGCGTGAGAAGTAAATCCAAAGCACATAAAAGGAACAGGCACCGTTGCTGCGCCCGTTATCTGGCCGGCATCGTTGATGCCATTGGCGTCGCTGTCGCCGAGTCCGGAAAGGGTGCCGCTAAAAAGGCCGAGATCCACCAAGGTGGAATTGCCGGGATCGGCCCGAAAAGCTTCGCCGTGGAAATCTGAGTAGCCGGTGTCCGTTCCGGCGACCTGCCCGAGGTTGTTGATGCCCGAAGCCGAGCCGAAAGTAGCGCCGGACAACAGCCCTAAGTCATCCGTCGCCGGGTTGATCGGACTGTTGGGTTCAGTGCGAAATGGGTGCCCGACCGGCGGGTATGGCGAATAATTGGCGGCCGTTCCGGCCACTTGCCCGAGATTGTTGATGCTGGAGGGGGTCGGGGAAGTGAATCCTGTCAAGGTGCCAAGGTTGTTGACCGAGTACGTCGAAATGGTTTGTGCCGAAGCAGTCGGGATTCCCGCAAGGGTCAGAAGCACTACCCAGGGAAGCCGAAGGATCGTGGAACGTCGCAGCGATTCGTATCGCCGCACGAAGAACGTTTTCTTCATGGTGGATCTCCTTGTTGTTTGTTCCAGCCAGCGCAAATCACAAACTTTCAAGCGAAATTTCTACGCGACCTGAAGAGACTAATGACGTCCTTTGAAGATCCGAAGAATAATTCAACGTCCCACTACCTCTAAAATTGACTCCGTTGGCATTGCTACTTGGCGGATTGGAGGAGAACGCGCCGAGGTCGAGCAAGGGCTTGCCCGGATCGGCGCGAAAAGCGCCCGACGAGCTGGTGAAGAAGGTATAGCCGGCTACCTGGCCGCTGTTGTGGATGCCCACGGCCGTACTGAACGAGCCGCCGTTCAGGAGACCGAGGTCATCCGTGGCTGGGTTGATGGGCTGGTCGGCATCCGTGCGGCAGGCCAGGTTGAAGAGGTCGCCAGCCTGCGCCGAGTAGCCGGTCACCTGGCCGGAATTGTTGATGCCGGCGGGATAGTTTACCGTGCCGCCGAGGGTGCCCACGCCGGTCGCGACGTATTTGGTCTGCGCGAATGCGTGCTCGGAAAGTCCGATTACCGCGATCGCGGTCAGCGCACAAGACAGTGACACCCGGTGGATTGGTTGCATGGCCGCCCCCTGAGTGTTCTTAACCGGGATTTTGGACTTCTGAACCCAGGTTTGCTGACAGTATACACCAAGAGGCTTTTTTTCGATCCCCCGAGTTTGCGGATTTTTTTTCGGGACAGACCGGGGGTGGAAAGCCGCGGGCTAGGTCCTCGACCGTGAACTCCGTTTCTTTACGGTAGCGGCATCTACCTGTAACTGAGCCGCGACCGTAAGGGAGCGGTAGCAACGCATCACGCGGTCGAGGTACTAGGTCTTTGACCGTGAACTCCGTTTCTTTACGGTAGAGGCATCCACCTGTAACTGAGCCGCGACCGTAAGGGAGCGGTAGCAACGCATCACGCGGTCGAGGTACTAGTCCGCCGTTCCGGCCGGGCTCTCCGCGCTCTCCGCGACGACGCGGCCGTCGAACAGGTGAATCGAGCGGTCCGAATAGGCGGCGTAGCGCGGGTCGTGCGTGACCATGCAAATCGTGGCGCCGGCGCGGTGCAGCTCGCTCATCAGCTCCATCACCGCTTCGCCGTTCTTCGAGTCCAGGTTCCCGGTGGGCTCGTCGGCGAGCAGGATCAGCGGATCGCCCACCAGGGCGCGGGCCACGGCCACGCGCTGCTGCTGGCCGCCCGAAAGCTGCGCGGGGTAGTGCTTCATCCGGTGCGACATGCCGACGCGCTCGAGCGCGTTGTGGCAACGCTTCTTCCGTTCGCTCGACGGCATGCCGCGGTAGGTGAGCGGCAGCTCGACGTTCTCATACACCGTCAAGTCGCCGATCAGGTTGAATGCCTGGAACACGAATCCGATCTCGCGGTTCCGGATGCGGGCGCGCTCGGAGGCCTTCAGGTTTTCCACCGGCTTTCCGTTGAGGGTGTAGCTGCCGTCGGTGGGCGAGTCCAGCAGCCCCAAAATCGAGAGCAGCGTCGACTTGCCGCACCCGGATGGGCCCGCAATCGAGACGTACTCGCCTCGGTTGATCTGCAGATGGACGCCGTCGAGCGCATGAGTCTCCATCTCGTCCGTCAGGAACACCTTCTTCACGCCGTCCAGGCCAATCAGTACATCGTCGCCGTTCATGAAAACTCCTTGGGTATCAATTTCAGTTCAACCGGATGCGGTCGTGCGCATCCCAAGCGGACATGTCGGACAAAATCACCTGGTCGCCGGTCCGCAGGCCATCCAGGATCTCGATCGTATTCACCGAGCCGCGGCCCAGCTTCACCTGCACCCTGGTCGCGCCCCTGCCATCCTGATCCAGCCGGAACAGTCCGATCTGGCTGTTCGGCTGCCCGAACGTCGGACGGCCCACGAACAGCACGCCGGTCAGCTTCTCGAGCTCGATGGTCCCATCGACGCTCAGGTCGGGCCGCGCGCCTTGCGGAAGCGCTCCTTCGAGCTTCACGTCCACGGTGACCGTTCCATTCTCCGCCGCCGGATCGATGCGCGAGACGTGGCCGTCGATAATCCCGTTGCGAGTGTCGACCGAAGCTTCCTGGCCGATGGCCACGTCCTTGGCCTGGGTCTCGGGGACCTTGAGCTCGGCTTTGAGCTTCTCCGGCTGCACGACCTTGGCGAGCAGCGTACCCGCGGTGACTCGCTGGCCGACCTCGACCGCCATCTGCGTCAGGATTCCCCCCACCCCGGCCTTCACCACAAGCGCCCCCACCTGGTTTTTCTTCAGCTCGTACATGGCCCGAAGCTGCTCGACCGTGGCCTGCTGGACCGCCAACTGCGCCGTAATGGATTCCAGCCCGATTCCAAGGCGCTGTTTCTCGATCTTGTCCTGGTTGAGCAGGTCTTCAGCGGTTGCGATCGATATCTTCGCTTCGAGGTCGGATTTCAGGCCAAGGCGCCTCAGCTCGGCGTCGCGGTCGGCCTCCATCCGGGCCTTGTGCGCGTTCGTCTCGACCGTCGCTTCGGCCGCCTCCTCGGTCAGGCGGTCGCTCTGGAGTTTCACGCGCAGGTTGTTCAGCTCCGCTTTGGCGGCTTTCAGCTTCCACTCGGCGTCCACGAGCTCCTGTTCGAGCTCGGGGTTGCTCATCACCAGCAGCACGGTATCGGGATGGACGACGATTCCCGGCAGCGCCAGCCGCCTCTCGATGCGGCCGTCGGTCAGCGCCGGAATGGTCCAGGGGGTCTCGGGCACCAGCGTTCCGAGGCCGCGGACCTGCCGGAGCATCGGCCCGCGCTTCACAGTATCCATCCAGACCTGGGCGCGCTCCACGCTCGGCGCGGCCGGTTTGAGCCCGGCGAGCACCTTCGTCACCACCCCGGCCGCGGCCAGAACCAAAACCAGAGTTACGATCCGGCGGATCTTCTTGTTCCGTGCCGCTGATTTGCGTGGGACGTCCATATTCGTTCCTCCGCCTCGCTAGGGGCTCAGAAAAGGTTACGCAAGTCCGGTTCCATCGGTTCAAGCTGATTGGCACCCACGAAGTCCTTGCTTTTCAGCTTTTCGCGACCCAGGGTATCAGGGCGGCCTGCGCGCGGGTGTCCGTTTATGGGACGGGGCTGTTCGGAAACGCCCGCAAGCACGGGTAGTGCCTGGAGAGCGCATCCCCCAAAATCGGCGTTCATCGGCGGCTGATAACAATTCTGAGAGGTGCGGGCTTAGGGCGGCACATCAATATTGGCCGCTGATGAACACCGATGAACGCCGATTTTGATTCTCTGACCGAACGCGTGCTCGGCGCCGTCTTTGAGGTCTCCAACACCCTGGGCGCCGGATTCCTGGAGAAGGTGTACGAGCGGGCACTGTTCAGAGAACTCGGCCTCCGTGGCATAAGGGCCAACGCCCAAGCTTCATTTCCAGTGACCTACAAGGGCCACCATGTCGGAGAATACTTTGCGGATCTCCTGGTGGAAGACGTGCTGGTTGTCGAGCTGAAATGTGTAGAGCGCCTCGCCAACGAACACACCGCGCAATGTCTCAACTATCTCCGAGCCTCCGGCCGGAACCTTTGTCTTCTGGTCAACTTCCAGAAACCCAAAGTCGAGTGGAAGCGCGTCGTCCACGGGTTCCAGATCCCCGATTCCCTTGAGGAGCCGGCAGAGGAAGCGCCGGGCGGGACGTAGCACGTAGAATGTTAAGGATGCTCCGGGTTCCTATTGAAGAACAGATCGCTTACATCAAAAAGGGTCTGACCGAACTGATTCGCGAGGAGGATCTCCGCGAACGCCTCATCCAGGCAGAGAAGGAAGGCCGTCCCTTGCGCGTCAAAGTCGGGTTCGATCCCACCGCGCCCGACCTCCATCTGGGCCACACGGTTCTGATCCGCGAAATGAAGCACTTCCAGGATCTCGGCCACACCGTGTTCTTCGTCATTGGGGATGGCACCGGCGCGATTGGCGACCCGACCGGACGGAACGCCACCCGGCCGCCGCTCTCCCGCGAAGAGATCGAGCGCAATGCCGAGACCTACCGCCAGCAGGTTTTCAAGATCCTCGATCCCGAGAAGACCGAGGTCCGTTTCAACAGCGAGTGGCTCGCGCCGCTGCGCTTTGCCGATATGATCCGGCTGGCGGCGAAGTACACCGTGGCCCGCCTGCTCGAGCGCGACGATTTCGCCAAACGCATGAAAGATGCGACGCCGATCTCGGTGCATGAGCTGTTTTATCCGCTCGCCCAGGCCTATGATTCGGTCGCGCTGCACGCCGATGTCGAGTTGGGTGGCACCGACCAGAAGTTCAACCTGCTGGTGGGCCGCGAAATCCAGCGCGATTACGGGCAGCCGCCCCAGATCGTCGGCACCACCCCGCTGCTCGAGGGCCTTGACGGCGTGAACAAGATGTCGAAATCCCTGGGCAACTACGTCGGAATCACCGAGCCGGCCGCAACGATGTTCGCCAAGCTGATGTCGATCGGCGACGGCCTGATGTTCCGCTACTACGCCCTGCTGACGGACCTGAGCCTGCCGGAGATCGGGAAGATCCGCGAGCGCATCGAGCGCGGCGAACTGCATCCCATCGAGGCCAAGATGGACCTCGCCGGCACGATTGTTACGGATTTTCACGGCCATGCCGCGGCCAAAGCGGCCCGGGAAGAATTCAATAAGGTGGTGCGGCAGCGCGACGTCCCGTCCGATATTGAGACGATCGATCTGCCGGACGGGGTGCGTTCGGCCAACGCGATCCGCCTCGACAAGCTGCTCGCCAGGATCGGTCTGGCGGACTCCGTGACGGACGCTGTTCGAAAAATCAAGGCCGGCGCGGTGGAAGTGGATCGCTCGAAGCACTCCGGCCTGGTGCTCAACGCAGCCGGCGCCATGTTGACCATTCAAGTCGGCAGGAAATGGAAACGTGTCAGAATTCCCTAGCCCCGCGCCCCGCAGGCGCTTTATCTGGAAACTGAAGCAGCGCGAAATTCAGCTCGGCGAGCGCACGCTGATCGTGGGCATCCTCAATGTCACGCCCGATTCGTTTTCCGACGGAGGACGGTTTTATGACCCCGATCTCGCCTTCGCCCGCGCGCTCGAACTCGAAGAGCAGGGCGCGGACATTCTGGACATCGGCGCCGAATCGACGCGCCCCGGATCCGCGCGCACCAGCGAAGCCGAGGAAAAGCGGCGGCTGATGCCGGTGCTCAAGCGGCTGCGCGGCCGGCTGGGGATTCCCATTTCCGTGGACACCTACAAGGCCGCGGTCGCGGAGAATGCGCTCGATCTGGGCGCTGAGATCGTCAACGACCCGACCGGCCTCACCTTCGATCCTCTGCTCGCGAAGGCGATCCTGAAATACGACGCCGGGCTGATTCTCAATCACATGCGCGGAACGCCTGAGTCCTGGGCGAAGCTGCCGCCCATGCCGGATGCGATCGGCACGATCCGCCAGGACCTCGAGGCGTGCGTGCATCGCGCCCGAGGCGCGGGCTTGGACCGGAACCGCATCGTCATCGATCCGGGTCTGGGCTTTGGGAAGCGCGGCGAGCAGAACTTCGAGATTCTGGCGCGACTGGCCGGCCTGGCTACGATCGAGTGTCCCCTGCTGGTTGGCCCTTCGCGCAAGCAGTTCCTGAGACAGGCGAACGAGCGCGCGACCGAATTCGCCACCGCGGCGGCGGTGGCCGCGGCCATCTTCGCGGGCGCGCATCTGGTGCGCGTCCATGACGTCGAGGCCATGCGCGCCGCCGTCAGCGTAGCGGATGCGGTGATGAGGAATATAGCGAGACCGGAGTAGGGAGTGCCCTGTCCCCCGTAACTGTTGACCGCTCCCTGACCCCTGGCCCTGAGGCAGCGGCCCAAGCTCCTATCGCTGGTTGGCCTTCAGAACTTTTTTCCTTAGCCGGATGGATTGCGGGGTTACTTCGACGTACTCGTCTTCGCGGATGAACTCGATCGCCTGTTCGAGATTGAGAATGTGGGGTGGCACCAGCCGGATGGCTTCGTCCGCCGTGGAAGAGCGCATGTTCGTGAGCTTCTTCTCCTTCACGATGTTCACGTCCATGTCCGCGTCGCGCGCGTTCTCGCCCACGATCATGCCCTCGTAGACCTCGGTGCCGGGCGTGACGAAGATCACTCCCCGTTCCTGCAGGTTGAAGATTGCGTAGCCCGTCGCCCTGCCCGCGCGGTCGGCCACCAGCGAGCCGGTCGGCCGCATCGGAATCTCCCCCTGCCATTCGATATAGCCCTGAAACAGGGAGTTCATAACCGCCGTGCCGCGCGTGTTGGTGAGCAGCTCGCTGCGTATCCCGATCAGCCCGCGCGAGGGCACCAGAAACTCCAGCCGCACGCGGCCCGACCCATGGTTCACCATCTTCCCCAGCTTGCCCTTGCGCTCGCCCAGCTCCTGCATGACCACGCCGATGAACTGATCCGGGCAGTCGATCACCAGCAGCTCCACCGGCTCGTGTACCGCGCCCCGGATCGTGCGCGTAAGGATCTCGGGCTTGCCCACCATCAGCTCGTAACCCTCGCGCCGCATCACTTCAATGAGGATGGCCAGTTGCAGCTCGCCGCGGCCCATCACCTTGAACGCGTCGGGGCCTCCGGCCTCTTCGACCCGGATGGAGACGTTGGTCAGCAGCTCCTTCTCCAACCGCTCGCGGATGTGGCGCGAGGTCACGAACGCGCCTTCCCGTCCGCCAAAGGGCGACGTATTGACCGTGAAGGTCATGGCGATCGTGGGCTCGTCGATAGGGACCAGCGGAAGCGGCGCGGGCGTCTCGGGGCTCGTGATCGTCTCCCCGATCGTGATCCCCTCCACTCCCGCGATCGCGAGGACGGCGCCCGGCGGGGCCACGGTCTCCTCGACGCGCTTCAGCCCTTCGAACGAATAGAGCTTCGTAATGCGCGTGCGCTGGAGCGAGCCATCCAGTTTGGCGATCCCCACTTCATCGCCCAGCCGAAGCGTGCCCGAGAACACGCGCCCGATGGCGAGGCGCCCCAGGTAATCGCTGTAGTCGAGGTTGGCCACCAATAGTTGGAGAATGGCGTCCGGATCGCCCGCCGGCGCCGGGCAGTGCTTCAGAATCGCCTCGAACAGGGGCTGCAGATCGTCCGAAGGATCGTCGATGGCCGCTTTTGCCGCTCCCGCCCTGGCGTTCGTGTAGATGATCGGGAAATCGAGCTGGTCCTCGGCGGCGTCGAGATCGATGAACAGGTCGTAGATTTCGTTCAGTACCGCCGGGATGCGCGCATCCGGCCGGTCGATCTTGTTGATGACGACGATCGGCGGCAGGTGCGCTTCGAGAGCCTTCATGAGCACGTAGCGGGTTTGCGGCAGGGGGCCCTCGCTCGCATCCACCAACAGCATCACGCCATCGACCAGCTTCAACGCGCGCTCGACCTCGCCGCCGAAATCGCTGTGGCCCGGCGTATCCACGATATTGATTTTCACGCCGTGGTACCGGACGCCGGTGGTCTTCGCCAGAATCGTGATGCCGCGTTCGCGCTCGAGGTCGTTCGAATCCATGACGCGTTCCACCAGGGTTTCGTTGTCGCGAAAGATCCCGCTCTGCCGCAGCATGGCGTCCACCAGCGTGGTCTTGCCGTGATCGACGTGCGCGATGATAGCGATGTTGCGGATGTTCCCGATCCGCCTGGTCGGGTTGGGAGCGGACACGGATTCGCCCGCCTCTGTAGGAATACTCACCTCACCATGTTCACACGGATGGCCTCCGCGGGGGCCGTGCCGGGGGTGCGCGACACGGAAGTGACGCATTTGCTGCTTCCGAGGCCATGCGTGGAAATCTGAGCGTACTCGTACGCCAGGACCGCTTCCCCAGCCCGGCAGGGCGTCAGAAAGTAGCCCACGGCGCGAGCCGTGCGGCTGTCCGAAGGGCGCGATCCCACCGGATCGGCTGCCACTAACCGACCTGCGGGGAGTAATCGCCGCGAATCCTTTGAGGGACGCCAAGACCTCAAGGGCTTCGTTCGCCAGCCCTATGGCAAAGGGTTGTGCTCGGATGAAGGAGACTGTATGATGCTATTACCTTATATGGAAGGCTCCGCATGCATATACGGTTTATCGAAATACGGAATTTTCGGAAGCTCGCATCAATACGGGTCGATTTCACCCGTGACACGACGGTGCTGGTTGGGCCCAACAACAGCGGTAAGACCTCGGCGATTACAGCTATACAGCACTTCCTTGTAGATCAAAGCCGTTCTACGGTCGACGACTTCACCGCATCGACCTGGAGCTCAATCAACCAACTGGGTGCAAATTGGGAGGCCCAATCGACGCAGCCATCACCGCCGGCCCCCGCTGTGGACGATTGGGACGCGCTCCTCCCCTCCCTGGATCTTTGGTTGCAGGTCGAGAATGACGAGATCCATTACGTGCGCCAGCTATTGCCCACTCTGGACTGGGAGGGCGGCCTGCTTGGAGTTCGCCTACGGCTGGAACCAAAGGACATACAAGAGCTCTACAAGCAGTACATCTCGGCCATTCGCAAAACCAAGGAGACGGTTGCGAGCGCACCAAACGATGGCGCCGCGCCTTCGAAGTCGCCGCCGTTATGGCCGGGAAATATGCAGGACTTTCTGGACCGCCGACTTCGAGAGCTGTTCACCATCCGCACATATCCTTTGGACCCGGCTAAACAAATGCCCCCCAAGAACGGGGTCGCGCAGCCTCAACCTTTGCCGGAAACGAGCGAGCCGATAGAGCCGGACTCCATCCGAAAGCTGGTTCGCATCAACGTAATTCCAGCTCATCGAGACTTCATGGACGCAAGCGGCGCGAGCGAAAGCCGTGAACGCCGCGAGTCCCGCCGACTCTCGGCGCAACTGCGGTCATACTACGACAAGCACCTCGACCCACAGAACGCTCCCGGGCCCTCGGACTTGGATGCGTTGCTGGCCATTCACAATGCGCAAAACCTGTTTGATGAAAAGCTGAAAGCCGGGTTTTCGGCCCCTCTGAATGAGCTTGAGAACTTAGGTTATCCGGGCGTGACGAATCCCAAGCTTACGATCACCTCCAAGATCCGTCTCACAGACGGACTCAACCACGACTCAGCCGTCCAGTATGACCTGACCGCTGAAGACGGTGATGCCAGCCTCGCCCCGCTGCGTTTGCCGGAAGACTACAACGGCCTGGGGTATCAAAACCTCATTTCAATCGCTTTCAGGTTAATGAGTTTTCGTGACGACTGGATGCAGGTAGGTAAAGCCGTGCAGACCGGAACAACCGGAACCTTTTTTCCACCCCCATTGCACCTTGTTCTTATCGAGGAGCCGGAAGCTCACCTGCATGCACAGGTCCAGCAGGTGTTCATTCGGCAGGCCTACAAGCTACTGCGCGCCCACAGCGAACTCGGAAGCAGCACCAAACTGAAGACCCAGCTCATCGTCAGCACCCATTCGAGCCACATTGCACATGAATGCGAGTTCTCAGCACTTCGCTATTTCCGGCGCCTTCCGGCATCGAAGCCCGGCGATGTTCCTATCGCCACAGTCGTGAATCTCTCGGAGGTGTTTGGCGAGCCGACGGACACTCAGAGGTTCGTCACCCGCTACCTGAAGGCTACCCATTGCGACCTGTTTTTCGCAGATGCAGCGATATTCGTCGAAGGCCCGGCCGAGCGAATTCTTCTGCCGCAGTTTCTGCGTACCGAGTTCCCGGAACTCCGCCGTTGCTACATCACGGTGCTCGAAATCGGGGGCAGTCACGCTCATCGCCTGCGTCCGTTGATCGAGTGTCTGGGTCTGGCAACGTTGGTTATAACGGATGTGGATTCGGCTGAAGCCCCAGCAGGCGCAGCGAAGCCGCCGAAGCGCGGCGAAGGATACGTGACGCGAAACGCCACGCTAGGAACGTGGCACCCTGCGCAAACAGATCTCGACACGGTACTGGACATACCAGAGGAGCAAAAGGTAAAGTGGTACGATCAGTTCTTTTCGATCCGTGTCGCCTACCAACACGGCGTCCAAGTCCAGCTAAACGGCACCGCTCCCGCCGAAGTGCTCCCGTACACCTTTGAAGACGCTTTGGTTTTCGAGAACCTTGAGGTCTTTCGAACCCTGCTCGGCGATGGTGACGTAAAGCGCGTTCGAGATGCCATCGCCAAAAGCACGATGCCCAACGCGCTGGCGTCGGCGATGTTTGACATTCTCGGGACTTTGAAGAAGGCGGGGTTCGCCCTTGATCTGCTCTTTGTCCAGCAGGAACCATGGCCGCTTAAAGCTCCGACGTATATTCGCAATGGATTGATGTGGCTTCAGAAGCAACTTCAGCAGAATGCACAGGAGGCTGTCGCAAAAGAGAAGATGACCGCCGTCGGGGGGCTGGCAAAGGCATGACGCATATTCCGCAAATCCAAGACACGCCCGAAACGAACGACGACCACGCCGACGATCATGTCGATGATGAGATCGAGGCGTGCCTGAATTTAGAGAAACCAGTCAGTTTTTTTCTATCCGCAGGAGCAGGATCAGGGAAGACGCGGTCCGTCGTCACGGCTCTGTGTCGCCTGCGCGCGCGTGACGGGCATCGCCTCCGCATGCAAGGACGACGGATTGGCGTCATCACGTACACGAATGCCGCCTGTGATGAAATCAAGAGCCGCCTCGAATACGATCCCTTGATTGAGGTATCGACCATTCATAGTTTCGTATGGTCGCTCATTGCCGGTTTTAACGAAGATATCAGGCACTGGCTAAGTGAGCAACTCGCAGCTGAGATCGCCGAGCTGCAAGAGCTCTTGCGCAAGGGCCGAGCCGGAACAAAGGCCGCGCTTGACCGGGCCGAAAGCATCAAGTCGAAACAGAAGCGTCTCGAAGCACTTCCCCAGATCCGGCAGTTCACCTACAATCCGTCGGGCGACAGTACCGGGCGGGACTCACTAAGCCACACGGAAGTGATCAAGATAGGGGCAGATTTTCTGGGACGCAGGCCGTTGATGAAACACCTGCTAATCAGCAGCTTTCCCGTACTGTTGATCGATGAAAGCCAAGACACGAACAAGCTGCTCATGGAGGCCTTCCTGAACTTGCAGCAGGAATACAAGGACAAGTTCTGCCTCGGGCTGTTCGGCGATACCATGCAGAGAATCTATGGCGACGGCAAGGAGGATCTCGGCCGACACCTGCCTCCTGATTGGGCGAAACCCGCCAAAGCCCTGAACCATCGGTCCCCGCGACGCGTTATCCGGCTCATCAATAAAATCCGATCCGTGGTGGACGACCACCAGCAGAGGGCACGCTCGGATAGCGAAGAGGGCGTTGTTCGTCTCTTCGTTTTTCCAGGCGACATCGCCGACAAGGCCGACGCCGAGCGCAAAGCGGCGAGGGAGATGGCGGCTATCACCGGCGATCCCCTGTGGATCGGCGCAGCGGCGAACGTCAAGGCGCTCATCTTGGAACATCATATGGCAGCTCGGCGCATGGGCTTTCTTGAGATGTTCCAGTCGCTTTACCAAATCGATAAGCTCCAGACCGGGCTCAGGGATGGCTTGCTTCCGGGCCTGCGGTTCTTCTCTGATCTAGCCTCGCCGGTATTGAAGGCGAAAGCGCGCGGCGATGAGTTTGCGATTGCGGCCATACTGCGCAAGGCTTCGCCTCTGCTCAGCAAAGCCTCGCTGCTCTCGGCTGGAGACGACCAGCGGGCGAATATTAGGCAAGCGCGAGACGCGGTGAGTGACCTGACGGGGCTGTGGCGCGGTAACAGCAATCCGACATTTCTCGATGTCCTGAAGTGCGTCTGGCGGTCCGGACTGTTTGAAATTCCGGACTGCTTCCAGCCGATGATCTCCCGGCTACGCACGAACGGCCACGGAGGAGCAACCGCACCAATGAGAGGCGAGGATCAAGATCCAGAACAGATGGCATGGGAGACCTTTCTTTCCACGCCGTTTGTCCAGATCGAGCAGTACGATTTATACGTACGCGGCCAGGCTCCATTTGAAACGCATCAGGGCGTCAAGGGTCGGGAGTTTCCGCGCGTCATGGTCGTGATGGACGACGCCGAGGCGCGGGGCTTCCTCTTCAGCTACGAGAAACTATTCGCCGCGAAGGACAAGACGAAGTCGGATTTTGATAACGAACGCGAGGGGAAGGAGACGGGCATTGACCGCACGCGTAGGCTCTTTTACGTGACGTGCAGTCGAACCCAGAAGAGCTTGGCAATAGTGGCGTACTCAAGTCGCCCCGACAGGGCGCGGGAACACGTGGTGCGCGAGGGCTGGCTAGACGAGAATGAGGTACTAACTCTGGCCTAGCATGAGGAGTATGCCTGGTTCCGGTTCGAACTATGACTGCGAGCGACCGAACATCCCGTCGCGCTCGGACGCTCTCCAGGGCGGCATCACTGTTCCAAAGTTGTTCCAATGCCGGCCCACTGCCTCGTTTTCGTCGTCCCGTAGGCCCTTAACAATCAATAAGTTACGCCTTTTCAATAACAGGCATGGATGCGAATCCCTCTCTCCCCGACACTTCAGGAACCTAATTAGTAGCGACAAGCGCGCTTTTGATCGGTAACCCCAGCCACTTTGACGGCCTGTCCCCCCCGTCGATGTGTTCGTGTGGGCAAACTGACCACTACGGAGTCCCAACGGAATCAAATCTATATTCGCCCTGTTGTCAACGCCTTGCGAGAACCCCTCCCCCGGATTCCCTTTGCCCTCTGCTAAATCTGAACACGGCAGGCCGCTACGCGAGCGGCCCTTGAGCGCAATGGTTCATGAACCGTGATCGTCGGACGCTTCGGCGTCCAGGGTGCATTCCCCCGTCCTCGGGAATCTGAAGCAGGCTATATGCACTGTGGAGGGTGAAAGAGGGCTTACCGCGCCGGACATAAGAGGAAGCGCGGGAAACGATAGGAGGCAGTCGACTACC
>Ga0326727_10011302_pt1 | contig 20855 bp, 18 predicted proteins | sample MB2enrmetagenome_FD_207643 | JGI IMG/M metagenome (GOLD analysis project Ga0326727, IMG submission 207643) | Lab enriched peat soil microbial communities from McLean, Ithaca, NY, United States - MB29MY | ecosystem: Environmental > Terrestrial > Soil > Wetlands > Peat | place: USA: New York...
GCCGTGCCGGGCATGCAGTTCCTTCAAGGTCTGGCATCTGCTCAGACCGACCTCAAAAAAGCAAACAAGAGCCTGATCATCCTCTGGATGGGCGGCGGCCCTAGCACGATCGATTTGTGGGATCTCAAGCCGGAAGCACAGACCGGTGGCGAGTTCAAGCCGATCAAGACCGCGGCTCCCGGCGTCGAAATCAGCGAGATTTTGCCGTCAATCGCCAAGCAGATGAAGCACCTGTCGATCGTTCGCTCACTCGTCACTAACGAGGGCAGTCACGAACGCGGTACGGAACTGATGAACACCGGCCGACCGCCCAGCCCGGTGGTTCAACACCCGGCAATGGGCGCAGTCATCTCTTCGCAATTGACAGCCAAGGACCTGTCGCTGCCTGGATTCATCGGTGTCGGCGGCACGGCGCAGCGCATCGGCGCTGGCTTCCTCGGCATGATGTACGCTCCTTTTACCGTTCAGAACGCCGGTCAACCGCCAGCCAACATCAAAGCACCCTCCAGCCTTGGCACGAACGAAGCGGAAGTGACCGAACGTGTGCAGCGTCGCCGCCGGCTCTTCTATGCGGTGGAAGACAATTTCGCCCAAAGTGCCTTCCCGCACCTGCACAAGGCTGAAGAGCGCGAAGCGGCTGGCAGTCCGGCTCAAGCGCACGAAGCAGTCTACAAGAAAGGTTTCGATCTGACTGTATCGCAGTTGCGAACCGTCTTCGACGTCGATAAAGAATCGGCGCGCACGTTGCAAATGTACGGCGGGCGGGCCAATGGCTTCGGCATGGGAGCATTGCTGGCTCGCCGGTTGGTCGAGAAAGGCGTGACCGCGGTCGAAGTCGACCTGGGTGGCTGGGACACGCACAATAACAACTTCAAGTCTCTGAAGGACAACCTCGGCAAGCGCCTCAACGAAGGTATGAGCGCGCTGGTCCAGGACCTGGTCGATCGTGGCATGTGGAAGAATACGGTCGTGCTCTGGATGGGCGAATTCGGGCGCACGCCTCGAATTAACCAGAACGCTGGCCGGGATCACTGGGCACGCTGCTGGTCGGTTGTGGTCGGCGGCGGTGGGATTCAAGGCGGTCAGGTCTACGGCTCGACGAGCTCGGATGGCATGGACGTCGGTAAGGACCCGTGCTTGGTCGGCGACCTGTTCGCGACCGTGTACAAGGGCCTCGGCCTCGACCCGGCCACGCAGATCCGCGACAACCTCGGTCGGCCGATGCCGATTTCGGAAGGCAAACCGCTGAAGGGATTGGTGTAAGGCGTAACGAGACGGCTGTTCGCAAAAGGGCCGGGCCGGGTTTCTGTGCAAGCACACAAACCCGGCCCGGCCCTTTTTATCTTTGCTATCCCGCACGTGCCCGGTGATACTACCGGAGCGTGAATCAACAAGCGACCAATTCTTCGAGATCCAATCGTCGCTAAAGGAGTTTCGCGATGCGCCGCTGCGCCGCAATCGTGCTGTTGTTACTGTTCCCGATGGCCTTGCGAGCCGGCGATGCTCCTGAGGCGTTTTTGCCGAGAACGACGCAAGTCTACCTGCGATGGGATGGCATTGCGCCTCACCGGCCGGCGTATGCCAAGACGGCATTCGGGCAAACTCTTGCTGGCGACACCGGTGTCTTTCTCGCCGGCCTATCGAAAGCAGTGCAAGAAGGCATGAGCACTATTCTGTCGGTTGAGCAACTGCTCGGCGGAGTACCGCCGGAGGAATTGCAAAAGCTCCAGACCAGTGCCAACGAGGCGGCCAAATTCCTTCCTGAAGTATCTGAACACGGTTTTCTAATCGCCTGGGAATTGACGGCTATTGAACAACCACAGGGCCGGCTCTTTGTCGTCTTTCCAGATGCTGGCGCTAAACCGGGGCCGTACTTCGGCGTCATCCGATTGGCGGCAAGTCTCGCGAAGATGCCCGTACAGGAGACGAAAATCGCCGGCCGAGCGGTCAACCATGCCAAGGTAGACCTCCTTCACCTCGCCTGGTGGGTTGAAGGCGGCCACGTCGTTATCTATTTCGGGACCGATACGCCTGAGAGCATCATCAAAGATATGGCAGATGCTAAGAAAGCCAAATTGAGCACCAATTCCTTGTTCCGGCGAGTCGCGGATTTCAAGAAATTTGAGACAGCTGCCCGCTTGTACCTGGATCTGCCGGCCCTCGTGAAAATAGCCTCCAAGGATAAAAAAGTCGCTAAAGTCATCGACAACCTGGGGGTGACAAATGTCGGCGCGCTGGTGATGTACTCCGGCTTCGATGGAGATGCCGAGCGCGGGCTAACCGAATGGGATTTGCCCGGACCGCGCAAGGGATTGTTACGCCTGCTCGAGGGTCAGCCGTTTCGGTTAGCTGACGTCCCGCCGCTGCCGCCGGATGTTGTGTCGTGGTCGTTGACCAACTTCGACGCAGCGCTGGCTTATGACATCGGGTTGAAAGCGTTGGCAGAGATTCTCGCGGTATTGTCGCCGGACGAAGCCGAGCAACTGAAATCGTTCGAGAAACAGATGAAGGATGTTTTGGGCATCGACTTACGCAATGATTTACTCGCTGCCATGGGCGACAAAGTGGGCTTCTATTCAGCGTGGTCGGAAGCGCCTCTGACGTTGAGTCAGACACTGATGATCAAAGTAAAAGACGGCAAGAAACTGCAAGCGGCGCTCGACCAGGCTGTGAAGTCTGTGCTGAAACTGATCGGGCCCGACGCCAGTTTGCGGAAGCGAACCTTCCATGGCGTAGAAGTACGCGAGGTTCGCGTTCGCAAGCAAGGCTTCATCTTTGTGCCCAGTTACACGATCCATAATGGCTGGTTAGTCGTCAGTCTTTATCCGCAAGCCGTCCACGGTTATATCGCTCGAGTCGAAGGCCGGTTGGAGCGCTGGCAGCCCTCAGAGCGAGTGCGCTCGTTGTTTGCGCAAATGCCACAAGAGGTCATCGCAGTGGGTTATGACGATCCGCGACCGGCACTGCGGCTGCTGATGTCGTTTGCCCCTGTGATCGGAGGAACGGTGCGGAGTTTTGCCGCGGAGATACCTTTTGAGGTCGACAGTATCCCGAACGCACAGGAAGTGACGCGACTGCTCTTTCCGAACGTCTCTACAACTGTCGACGACGGTAAGACGTTGCGCATCGAGGGCCGGAGCTCGTTAGCCTTGCCGTTCTCGGCCGGGATTGTCGATACGTTCGGGCTGTTTTTCGTGATTGGCGCTGCGCAGGTGTTTTAGGAAATGACGGCCGAACTCTCCCCTCCAGGCGAGGGGAGAACCACCGTACTCGTTGTACTGTCTTGTTGGAGAAACAGCAGATCAGCTGAGCCCCGAGCGGCGATCAGTCGTCGGTCTCCGGAACGATCACTTCCAGGAATGAACCGCCGTTCTCGACAAGATCCTCGCCAACCGCACACGTCCACAAGATGCGGACGATGAACGTCCATGGCTCGGTGGAATCGGGCCGAGGAAGCAGCACGCGCACTTTCTGGCCGAGCAATCGATGTGTGCCAACGAGCCGGATACCGGTTGAAGAAAGATCGCGACTGATCAGCGTCAGCTCGCGCTTGTCTTCGGTGATTACTTTGACTGTCTGGACAAAGTCGAAACGATCCTCACCCCGGCGTTCGAAGTCTTTCGCTTCGCGGCGATGATGGCGGATCAGCTGGCGGATGATCTTGACGATGTCGCGCTGTTGGGTCTGCTCGCGGCGGACGCGGTCGCTAACCGGCGGTGAATAGTAATATCGTCCCTTGCGATAGCTGAGGGTTGGACGAGCCAGGGCGACGACGTCTTTCCACATCGTTTCCGGAACGCCGGCCTGAGTGAGCTCCTCGCGCACCTCGTGAGCTACGACAAAGCCTTGTCGTCGGGCTCGGCGAGCAACCAGTTCGGCGACGCCCTGGAGATTGGTAGAAATCATACCTGTCTGACTCCTCGACTGCCCATCATCGCGGGTAGGTCGGCTCTCATAATGTCGGCGAGAAGGTGAGGTTTGCTCCCTCAGGCGCAAAGCAGCAGCGTATTCTGCCCCGCGTACCTTCGCCGAGGCGTCCTAACGGACACTAAAACAGTCTAGCATTCTTTTAGTGATACAAGACGCACTTTCAGTGCGATCGATTTATCCAGCGTTCCGTACGTTCCAGGCATAGACGGACTGCATCCCCTTCGTTAGTGCCCTCCGCTTCAATGCGATAGGACTTTCCGGTCTGTTCGGAAGGCAGCCAACACATGAAGCGGAATCCTCCATCTGCAGTTCGATCAATCATAAAACTGGTCGCTCCCAGTTGTCGAAGCCGGCCACGAGTCGCATCCCAATCGACTGTCGATGTTGCTGCCGGGGCCAGGCCCAGCTGTTCCGGTGAAGGTATAGCCACGGATGGCCGCGTAGTGGATCGTGGCTCGTCCGGCGCTTGTAAACGCACCTTGGGAGCAGGAATAGCTGCTTGTGCCTGAGCCAAAGCAGGCGGATAAGTTGCCTGCGGATACTGCTGCGGGTAAACCGCGTACCCGCCTTGCGGATAGTATCCGGGTGAAAGCGCGACCGGCGAACCGCCGGCAACAGGGCCGCAGCCCGCAGGCGTTCAACCCGCGCCACAGCGTGGAGGTGCGGCGGCAATCCACAAGAAAGCCGGTAATGCTGCGAGCAGGAACCGGAGCGCGTCCTTGCGCATAGATCGGACATCTCCAGGGCGCCGGATGTGGCGCGAAGGAAGGCAGTCTCGGCGGCATCATGCCGCCGAGGCGATCGATCGAATCGATTTGGATCAGAGCGAGACGAGCGGGGCGTATGAATGATCCGCTTCTACGAGTTGGCCCGATGGTCGTTCCGGAGGCCGTTCATTGAGGTGGGCGAACCATATCACAGCCCGTACGCCAAGGAAAAGAGCAACTTCGTAAACTCAAGTAGCTGCACAATTTACACAGTGGATTGAAGAAAATACAATCCACTGCAGACAACAGGTTTCGCGGCTGTCGGATTCAGCGATTGGTCCGCTTCGCTTTGCGCACCTGCTTGGTTGGTTCATCTTCGGGTGCCGGCGGGACGATATCGGTTCCGGGTTCCGGTTCCGGATGATCGATGTCCGTGAGATCCGGCGCGTCCGGGTCAGCATCTCGGTCGAGCCACAGATCCGGATCGTACGAGCACGGAGGGATTGGATTGCTGCTCATGGCTGAGACTCCAATCAAAAGTGGGCGTCTAAGCACCTAAGAGCAGAAGTTGTGCCGATGAACGGCCTTCTTGCTCGCTTATTTGAAAGACCCCTGGACGAGGAAGTCGCTTGGCCCTAAGAATGGACTCTTGCTCGCTTGCGAGCCTAACTAAAGGTGCACTGCTGCAAGGCGGTGCCGGCAATGATGCTCACCGGGCAGGTTGCTCGGGCTAGACAGTTGCTTTCATCGAAGGGATCCGAGCCATGCCGCTGGGAATGCTTGGTATGAAGGTCGGAATGACGCAAGTCTACGACGACCAGGGTAAGATCGCGCCGGTTACGGTGTTGCAAGTGGGCCCGTGCCCGGTCTTGCAAGTACGCGATCAGAAGCGAGACGGTTACGACGCCGTTCAACTCGGCTTTATGAACAAAAAGCGCGAGAAGGCCACCCGCCCGGAACGTGGACATGTTGCCGCGAACCTGGAATCGCGCAGGCGGGCGGCTCGAGTGGCAGCTGGCGTTGCCTTGCCGCCCAAGGCCGACTGCGAACCCCAGCGCTATTTGAAGGAATTCCGCCTGGAAGCTCCGTCGACACATGCGGTTGGCGCAATATTGACTGCTGCCGATGTGTTCAAGGACATCAAGCGCGTCGATGTGATCGGTCGAACCAAGGGCCGCGGCACGACGGGCGTGATGAAGCGGCACAACTTCCAGGGTCTGCGCGGCAGCCACGGCGTGAAGAAGGGCAATCGCCAGCGCGGTTCGATCAGCTCGAACGCCAGCAATCGTGGTAGCGGTCGGCCGAAGAAGGGCATTCGCATGGCTGGCCACTATGGCAACGAACGCGTCACCGTCCGGAACCTGGACATCGTCCGCATCGATCCTGAAAACCACCTCATCCTTGTGCGGGGCGGCGTGCCGGGGCCGAACGGCCGAGTAATTATGATTCGGCCGACAAACAAGAAGAAGTAATCGCCGGCCTGTGCTTGGTTCGCTCTGAACCGACTCCGAAAACTTCATCGCGCAGAAACCGTGCAACTATCCCTCTCCCCGAGCGGGAGAGGGGCGTGTATTGTCTCGAAGGACGAATGTCTCAGAGACATGCTCCGGGCGTCGCTGCACTTACTTCAGGAGAAGCATCGATGAGTCTGTACTTCCCGGGTCCGGAGGAATATGGGCGGCACACGATCTTCCCCGGTGTGGCGATTCGGACTGCAGCAGCCGAGCAAATGATGCTGTCTCTGGTCGACCTGGCGCCTCGTTCGGTGGTCGAAGAACATTCCCACGCGCACGAGCAAGTAGGCATGGTCGTCACCGGACGGGCTGTCTTCGTAATCGGCGGTGAAGAAAAGACCCTTGGCCCGGGCGATATGTATCGAATCCCCGGAGGTGTGCGACACAAGGTGCGAGCCCTGGAAGAACCGGTACAAGCACTCGATATTTTCGCGCCGGTGCGAGAAGAGTATCGGTAGCGCGAGCACCCCAATTCAGCAGATCGTGCAGCAAGAAGCGTCGGAGGAAATCGGGGTTATTCGTCTGCTTCCGAATACCACTTTTGACGAAGTCGCCGCAATCGGGCCGGAGTGATTCCCAGAGCGCGCGATAGGGTACGCGTGAAGTGCGCCTGATCGGCGAAGCCGGCACGCGCGGCAACTTCGGCCAAAGGCTGGTCCTCTCCCAGAGCCAGCCGGCCAGCTTCGATCAGCCGCAACAAGCGAATATACGCCGTAATCGTGCAACCGAAGGCGCGGTGAAAGGCGCGGCAGCAATGGACAGGGTGAATGCCCAATTCGTCGGCCAATTTCCGCAGGCGCACCGGCTCTTGATAGTGGGCCCGTAGATATTCCTCGGCGCGCGCCAGCCAGCGCGGCGCTCGGGCCGTCGTCTGTGTACTTCGCACCAGCTGGCCTGTCAGTTCCACCGCGACATTTTCCGCCTCAGTCTCGGGCGTGTTTTCCCTTCTGCAGGCGGCGGCCAATTGCAACGCAGAAAAACGTGTCCAGGTCGAGTCGAAAAGCCGAAAGTCGACCGTCACATCGCAACTCCGGAGCTGGCAATGCTCAAGCCATTCATCGGTTATCTCCAGGTTGATTCCCATCAAGCCGCTCTGGCCGACCGAGGTTGCATGCGCGCTAGTAGTGGGATGGAACACTACCGACAGCGGTGGCTGCTCGACCGCGCCCGTGCGTGTCTGGTCGTAATGGATACCCGCCAGTGGAATGAACAACGTCGGATGTTCATGAGTGTGCCAAGGGTAGATCGCGCGGCGTGGGTACGCCGACACTGTGAGCGATAAGCCGGACAGGCACCAGCGGCGAAGAGATCGGCCCAGGTATTCACCGGCTGAGAGCCTTGTCATGTTTACCGGATACATAAGAGCACTTCGTTGCGAACGATGAAGTCCTTTAACGCTTTCTGCTGAACGATCGCCAAACCCGCGGTCTCGAAGCACGCACAAGCCGCGATGTCAGGTTAATTGCGTTCAAGATACGGGTGGACCCCGGAGGTAGGGTAGGGGAGCAATGACTGCTGCTCCGAGGGAATAGCCGTGCGTTCGCCATACCGGTACGGAGGCAAATCAGGTGAATTCGCAGACCACCACAAACACGACGAATACTTATCTCGTCGGAAGCGAAGCATCCATATTTGCTATCTCCGGGCTCCAGCTTCGTTTTTGGCCAATTCTGGCGACGATTGGATTGGGCCTGCTCGTCGTCCTGCCCGGCGGCTTTGTGTTCCTCTTGCTTACGGAGGACACGAGTAGCACGGAGATGGCATGGTTGGAAATGGTCCAACATGCCGTCTCCCTGCTGATTGCCCTAGTGCTAATCGCATGGTTGAGTAGGGGAAATGTCTCTGAGTACGGACTCAAATGGCCCAAGAATGGGCATTACCTGCCAGCCGCACTGTTGTGGGGAGCAGCCTTCGGTCTCATAATGACCGTTGTCGATTATTTTCCTCAGATACTGAAGCGTATGCCGCCGCCGGGCAATTTTGGCCTGACACCCGGAAGTATTGTAGCCTGGCTGTTATTTGAAGGAGTCGTTGTCGGGCCGACCGAAGAGATTCCGTTCCGAGGGCTGCTTCAAACATTTCTCATGCAGCGCACTTCGGGCCGCGTACGCTTCTGGAAATACGACATGCATGTCGCCGGAGTCGTTCTGGCGCTGTTGTTCGCAGTCGCTCACGTCACAAGCTTCTGGACCGAGAGCTTGTCGATGGCAATCGGGCAGCAGATCTATGCATTCGCACTCGGCATTCTCTATGCCTACTGGCGCGAAAAATCCGGAAGCGTGTTGGCTCCCGTCATTGGACATAACGTTGGAGACGGCGTGGAGTCCGTTTTGAGATTTCTGATGATATGGGCCTGGCGCTGACAGATAGTGAGTGCCTTTCTTGAATTGAGAAGGGGCACTCGACTATCATCGCTGTTGTTTGTCTGCCGCGCTAACGTTCACTTGCACATTGCATTGGCGGAGAGATCCCATAAGCTCACGAGCACCTTGCAAAGTCACCTTTGTGTCTACAAGGCACAGAGTGCGTAGCTTTCTCATCCTTGACAGGGTTCGTAGACATGCGTCAGACACATTGGTTCCGTCAAGTGTCAGGATCCGGAGGTTCGCCAAACCGTCCAAGTGGCCGACGCCAGCATCGGTAAGCTGAGTCCCGCTCAAGCGAAGCACTTCGAGATTCTGCAGTCTGGCCAGTGATTTGATACCGTCGTCAGTGATCGACGTGCGACCTAGCGCCAACTCACGTATTGAATCGATCTTACTCAAGTCGGCGAGGCACTGGTCAGAAATTCGCGTCCCACCCAAGTGAATTACTTCTAATTTCTGAAGCTGAACAATATCCTTTACTGCAGCGTCAGTGATTCGCGTTCCTGCGAGGCTCAATTCACGCAGATGTACGAAGGACAAGAGGTGTTTGACTCCACTATCGCTCACCGGACCTGGCCCCACAATCAGTCGCCGAAGATTCTTGAGCGGAGCGAGCTGGGCCAGCATCTCATCGGTTGCGTAGGTTCGAGCGCCTGACCAATTCGCCTCGACAACAGGATTACCTGACACCTCATTAAGCCAGGGAGGCCGGCTGAAGTCGACATAATCTGGAGGACGGTAGCACGCGCCTCCCGATCTTTGAACGACACGTATAGCAGAGTCCTCCGGACCTCCGTTCTCTGCCGATCGGAACCCACACCCGATGAAGATGAAGAGAGCGGGATATAACAAGAGATAGAGCAGACCCAGTCTGATTAGCCGAAGAATAGATAGCCTTCGATAGTCTAGGGCCCGGGCAAGAAACAATCTTCTGTAACGAGCCTGGCTCAACATGCCGTCGAACATATCGAACCCCGTTTTGGATTGTTTCATCTGAAGTCGCACAAAACGGCCTCACTCGTTAGCAACCGTCTCCCCTGCTTGGCGTTCCTCGGCTGCCGACCGGGGTCCGCCTTGGCCGTCAAATACTTTGCCAGCTGACTCACGCCGCTTTGCGTACTTCAAGCGGCTTGCTCTGTATTCCCTCGACAAACTCCGTCAATCGGTCCAAGCCCTCGTGGACTCGGCCATCATCGGCTGCGTAGCTGAGACGAATGTAGCCGGCGCCGCTAGGTCCGAAAAGATCTCCCGGTGTGACGAGAACTTTCTTCTCGCGCAGCAAAACCTCCGCGAATGCTCGACCGCTCTTGCCCGAATCCCAAACCGGTACCCAGAAGAAAAACGCACCGGCTGGCCAGTTTGCATTCAAACCCATGGCGCGTAATCGCTCATAGGTGTAATGGCGTCGCGAGTCGAATGTCTCGCGCACGCCTTCGAATGCAGCGACATCGGTACGCAGAGCCGCCAGTGCGACTTGTTGTGAAAGAGTTGGTACGAATGGTGTCCGTAAGGCCGCTGTAGCCAGGCACGGGCGGATGAAATGCCGCGGCCCGGCCAGCCAACCGACGCGTGCAGCTGCCAGGGCGTGGCCTTTGCTCACGCTGCCGATCGTGAGCGTCCGCTGCCGTGCCTTCGGCAATCGTGCGATGCTGACTTGTTCGCCGTCGTGTTGGAAGCGCTCGAAAACCTCGTCGCTGAGCAGTAACACGTCGAGTTTGTCTGCCCACCAGGCGATTTGTTCGAGATCCTCAGGCGCGATAATCCCACCGGTTGGATTGGCTGGCGAGTTCAGCAGCAGCATCTTGGCGTTGCGCATCAGCCGAATTATCTGCTCCAGCCGAAATCGCGTCCGCCCGTCCTCCATCCACGTCGGCAGCCAGGAGATCCGTGCCCGGCGTGTTCGCAACGCAAGCGGATATAGAGGAGAAACCGGATCGGTTACGATGACATGATCGCCGGCATTGATGAAGGTATCCAGCACCGTGTGTATGGCACCGAGTGCACCGGCGGTTACCAGCAGTTCAGCCTGCGGGTCGACAGCAAGGCTGTTGTCGGTGAGCAACTTGCCGGCAATTGCCTGCCGTAGTTCAGGTATTCCTGCAACCGGCGGCCAGCCGCGACGGTCAGCTGGAAGCTTACTGGATCCGGATGGGACGAGGTCGAAGCGCGGCGTCCCTTGCGCCAGGTCAATCGTGTCGGCGGCAGCAGGTGTGAGTGCGTCAGCGAGCGGCTCCAGGTCTTGAAGCGGCGCGCTCAGAAGCCGGTCGCTGCAGTAACCCAGAGCAGTTGCCGGCCCGTCAAGTAACCGACGAACGCTCGGCAAATATCGAGCGATGCCGAGCTTGACGAGCAACTTCGCCACGCGCGGTGGATAGGCCATGGTGACCTCCGGATCGGCGACTCTGTATCAGCAGCTGCGCGGCAAAGTGGGTTGGGATTGTACCGGACCCCGGTCGCGCGAGGCAACGCGAACCACTCCAGGCGCCGTTGGTTGATCGAAGACAGGACGATAAACTGAACCATGTCCGGCTCGAGGTTGGATTCTCGGGATTTGCCGGGTTACGGAGGTTTTACATGAACACAGCATCGGTACCCGGCAAGCTCGCCCTGCTAGTCGGTGGCGGGCCTGCGCCTGGAATCAACGGTGTCATCAGCTCGGTCGCGATCGAAGCAGTCGAGCAAGGCTTCGAAGTCATCGGCTTTCGCGACGGCTTCAAATGGCTGGTCAAAGGCGATGCCGAACACATCCGTCGCCTGGCGATCGAAGACGTCAAAGCGATTCACCTGCGTGGCGGCTCGATTCTCGGTACTTCGCGAACAAATCCTGCCAAGTCCGACGCTGACATGCACAACGTGCTAGACGTGCTCCAACGCCTCAACGTCACGATGTTGGTGACGATCGGTGGCGATGACACGGCCTATTCCGGCAGCCAGGTTTACCTGCGCGCCGGTGGCGCGGTGCGCGTTGCGCACGTTCCCAAGACCATCGATAACGATCTGCCTCTGCGAGGGTCGACGCCGACGTTCGGCTTTGAAACAGCACGGCACCTGGGCGTCGGCATCGTGCGCAATCTTGCTGAAGATGCGCGCACGACGACGCGTTGGTACCTCGTTGTCAGCATGGGTCGAGCAGCTGGCCATCTTGCACTGGGAATCGGCAAAGCAGCGGCCGCCACGTTGACGGTCATTCCCGAGGAATTCCGCGGACGACACGTCACTCTCGACGAAGTCGCCGACATCCTCATTGGCGCGATCGTCAAGCGAAAGGCGATGGGCGCTGACTACGGCGTTGCCGTTCTGGCAGAAGGACTGCTCGAGTCGATTGGCGAAGAAGGTTTGGGGGAGATGGTCGAATCAGGCGAAATCGGACGCTATGGGAAGGTCGCCCGCGATCCGCACGGACATCTACGTCTGGGCGAGATCGAATTCGGCCGCATGATCCGCGATCGTCTGACAACGAAGTTGGAAGAACTGGGTCTAACGGTGACCTTGATCGACAAGGATCTCGGCTACGAGTTGCGTTGCGCCGACCCGATTCCGTTCGATGCGGAGTATACGCGAGATCTTGGTTATGGCGCCGTCAAGTTTCTGCGCTCAGAAGAATCAAGCAAGTATGGCGCGATAATCAGCCTGGTTGGCGGTCGCTTGGAGCCGCTTCGCTTCGAGACCATGCTGAATCCGGTGACCAAGCGCATGCAAACACGGCCGGTGGACGTCAACGGCGAGGGCTACGAATGCGCTCGCCGCTACATGATCCGCCTGGACACTCGCGACTTCGCCGACCCGGCCCGGCTGACCCGGCTGGCCAGCGTCGTGAAGATGACGCCACAACGATTCAAGGAACGATTCGGGTATCTGCTTCAGTAGAAGGCCAAGGGCAGGTTCTTTCGCCCTGCCAGCTCTGAGAGTGCCGGGCTCGACGCTGCGATGGGTGTTACAGCGAACCTCGTCACGACGATTAGGGTTCCTTCCCAAGATTCTTTTCCCATGTCTGAAAAACCAACGCCTTGCCGAAATTCTGCTGGGGTTCCTCGTGAACCAATTGAAAACCAGCGGCTTGATAGATTTTTCGGGCAGATATGAGGACATCGTTCGTCCAAAGAGTGACCGTCTGATAGCCGACGTCGCGGGCAAAACGGAGACATTCATCGACCAAACGTCGGCCGATGCCCATGCCTCGGGCGGATGGTTCGACGAGCAGCAGGCGGAGCTTGGCGACTCGTTTGCTCTTCCTCACGAGAAAAATTGACCCCAAGCGCTCGCCGTCGCGGTCGGCGATCCAGCAACGCTCGCGTGCCGGGTCGAAGTTATTGATGAACTGTGCCACGATCTCTGCGACCAGCGCCTCCATGCGCTCATCCCAGCCGTATTCCTCGTAGTAAAGCACTCCATGTCGATGCACGACCCACCCCATATCGCCGGGGCGATGCGTGCGGAGGCGATAACCAGGCGCGGGTCTTGATTCATCGCCTAAGGCTTGCTCGATTGTCCGCATGGCGCCGACAAGCTGCGCTCGGTTTGGCTCCGATAGACCATGAAGCATGTCGCCTACCTGCTCGCACGCTCGCGCATCAAGCGGCTTGAGAGCCTTTCTTCCTCGTGGAGTCAGACGGAGGAAGGACTGCCGGCCGTCATCCTTCGAGACCTCGCGAGAAATCAACCCGTGAGCTTTGAAGCCACGCAGAATGCGACTCAAGTAACCTGCATCCAAACCGAGATCACGGCACAGTTCCGCGGCAGACGGCGTGTCGCGGTGCGCCAACTCATAAAGAACCCGGCCTTCGGTCAGGGAAAACTGGCTTTTGAGAAAGCCATCCTCCAATACGCCGATCTTGCGCGTGTAGAAGCGATTGAAATGCCGAACGGCCCGGACGCACTCATCGGCGGCAGTCGATGGCATTTGGCACCCGCAAGTCAATGGTTGACCGGGTCAAGTAGTTAGTTGACGAAGTCAAGTTTAGTCGACTCCGGACCGGGTGGCAACTTTTTCAGGCCGAACGATCAACCGTGTAAGTGGACGAGGGAGTGGCGGAGACCGCAAGTGGCTGATGCGGATGCCCGGTGTGAGCCATGCGGGCGAGAATGTTCGAGTCTAGCAATACGTTCATTCGCCTTGACCGGCGTAGATGCTCTCGCGACTATCGTCAAGAGTGGCTTCCTGGTTCGAATGGCTCTCGGACCAGTCTTGAATGGCTTTGGCCCATTCTTCGCGCGTCGGGAATGCGGCAGGACCGGCCGGGCTCGGCTCAATCAATTCAGAAACGATCGACTCAACACTTCGGGCGAGCGCTTCTGGCAAGCCGGACAAGTCGAGATTGTATGGAGAGGGTGAGTTCATGACCTCATCATAAGACACATCGCCAGGTCCGCACTACTGTCCGCGCGACGCAGACCCATGCCTGGTACTACGGATCAATACGCCGTCGGGTATTGGCCGGCCGGCAACAACCATGTCGCGCTCGTGTAAATAGTCGCGCAGTTTACGATAGAGCGCAAAACTGTCGGGATAGACCCAGAAGGTTATCGCTGTCTGCTGCGGGTCCAGTGAATCGGCAACCTTGCGAAATGCAGAGCCCGGGGCTAGTGCGAGATCAGCAGATTCGCCGCGATCCGACACGAGCGGCTCTACGAACCATTCAGTGAGTTTGAGATTGGACGATGCCGTGTCGCGCTCGACTCGGAAATGGATGCAAAAAGCGCCGACCGGGGGCGTCACCTCTTCGATATCCCACATGTTTCGCAGCGCATCGCCCTTGGCTCTCACTGTTCGTCCGGCTTCGTCGATCAAGGCACTGACGTCGATGAGAGTCACGCGGCCAGCCTTGCACTCGAACATCAGTTCCTCGGTCTGCAGCGCCTGGCTCACAGGGGTGCGGTAGCGCAACGTCTGCTTCAAAGAGGGCGCCTGTTTCAACGCAGCGATCTCCTCAGTGATTTGCTTGCTGCGTGAGCTAATTTCCGCCAACGATAACGCCGGCCGGTGAGTGTCCTCGGGTTTGAGCGACTTGGCCGCTTTCTCTAACTCATTGCGACGTGACACCAGGGTGGTCAAGTCACCTTCAGCGGCTGCCCGTTGGCGATGGACCGTCTCGCGCGTGCGAGTCTCCTCCAATAGTCGAGCCTGGGCGAGCGCTAGCGCACGCCGTTCGTTCTCGAGTTCAGGCGAGAGCGGATCGGTCGGTTCCGGCAAAGCAACCGGCTCGTCGAATGTCGGGAGCTGCGGTGGAGCAGGGGGGGGCGGGCCGTGGTACGACCGACCGGCGGCCCAGGCGACGATGATCAGGCGCAGGATGATACCGACAACGTTCGCAACGACGTCGAGAAACGAGTCGAAGCTGAAAGGGATTTCGCGTTGCGGGCGTCGACGTCGGATCATGGTATTCGCCGAGGTTAACGGCTCGTCACGATGGCTAACACGTCGTCATCCGGATCGAGGTTGTGCCGCCTCTTGGGGATCGTCAGGGCGTCAAGAGCCGGGTACGCCAGGTGAAAGACACGCATATTTTGCTGCAAAACCAGGAAGCAAATCTGTGGTCGGTAGGGCGGTTGGCCTGCCGGGACTAGCGCTTGCCGTCGGTCGATCATTTGCTGAACGGCCTGCGCCAGCGGATTACCCGCGGGGCCGCCGCGCGACAGATCGTTGAGCGGGAAACTACGCTGCGACGGGTAAAGCACCACGCTATCGGCGCGGCATTCGATGTAGATCGTGTAGTCCCGATCACCAGTCAATCGCGCCGGACGTAACGCAACAGGCTTGCGAGGTCTTTCGGAATTCACAGCACGTGGAGCGTCGCGCGAAATTGCATCCGGAGGTCCGCCATCTCCATTCGCGTCATTCGCTGCTCCACCGGGCAATTGCACTCCAACCGGTGGCGGGGAGCCGTAAGCGCCTTGCTGCGGAGTGCCAGACGACGTCGCGATGGTGCGAGGCGTTGCTGGAGGCGGGCTGGCTTCCGGCGGGCTCTGACCCGGCACGAAAGGCGGAGGCGGCGCGGCCAGAACAGTTGACTGTGCATCAGGAGCGGTTGCTTGAGCTGGCCGATCCCCGGTAACCGGCAATGGGGAACGCGGCATCGCATTCGCCAGTGGAGAAGCAGGTCCGGCACCGGCCTGAGAGCCAGCGCCATTCTGGCTGGAAGAGCCAGGCGACGATCCGCCACCATATTGACCGGCACCGGAGCCTGGCACCTGACCGGATGTTGAATATCTTGGATCCGCGCTCGGCGCTGACGACGTACCGGTCCCGTTCGTCGATTGATTTAGCCCGTTCGATGTTCCGCCGGACCCCGATCCATTGCCGTTCCCGAGATTAACGTGCGGGAGCAGCGAGAGTGCACCATTATCTTGGCCGGTGCCGGGAACACCAGGCTGGAGCGCGGACGACGGAGCTATACCTCGTGGGGCGTTCGGATCGCCACTAACGCCAGCGCTTCCAAGCGGGGCAGAGCCACTGCCACCGGACTGGCCCGGTACTCCGCCCGGCCCCATCCCGGGCAGCGGTTGAAGTACACCGCGTGAACCGCCAGCGGCTCCGAATCCAGCTTGCTCTCCATACCCACCGGGCGAGCCGATTCCGGTCGGGTTACTCGAAGCAAGGATGCGATTGCCGTTCGAGTTGGCGCTCGCTCCGCCGGAGCCACTTCCAGATCTGTCTGTGCCAAAGCCGTCCGGCATGCCAGGTTGGCCAGGTTGCGAGTTGATCGCGCCGGAGCCGGGCATCACGCCGTGAATGCCACCGCGGGATGGATCTGCTGTGCCGCCGCCGAAGCTCGGGTAGATGCCGCCGCTACTTCCGGCGCCACCGACTTGGCCATTCGGAAGGCCGATGCCGCCGGGCCCGGTACCAGCGCCGCTTCCTCCTGTAGCACCGACTTGACCCTTCGAAAGGCCAGTTCTGCCGGGCCCGGTACCAGCGCCGCTCCCTGTATTGCTACCGCCGCCAGCTCCGGTGCCGTTCGCTTGGCCGTTTGGCAAGCCAACGCCTACAGACCCGGTTCCGCCCGATGGATTGGCGCTACCCGCGCCGCCGAAGCCGGCGCTACCCGGGTCGGCATTCCCTACTGCTAGACCACCTTGGGATGGGACGCCTCCGGCTCCAGGAAGAATGCCGTGAACATTGCCGCGAGATGGGCCAGAACCACCACCACTGCCGGAGCCGCCGGCGCCTGAACCACTGTTTCCTGAGATTGATGTAGCGCCACCGGTACCGTTGCCGGGAGAGCTAAGGACACCACTTGCTCCACCCGCTGAACCGGTAGTTCCGCCCGCCAGCGGTGGTTGAGCACCGAGAATGTATGGACCGCCTGTCGGTGCACCGGCGGGCCCGGCCAAGCCGCCGCTAGGACCGGTCGCAGGTCGATGTAGATCGAGCGCCGGGCCCGGGGCGGGATAGGAGCCGTTGCCCCCATCGGCCGATAGTGGAACACCGGTCGGCCGTAAGCCGATCACGCCTCGAGTGGCGGTTGTTCCATTAGTTGACGGCGTTTCATTAGAACGCGCGATCGTCGGCAATGGACGCCCGCCGGGTGCATCCTCAGCGGGAAAGTCGAGAATCCAATCTTCGTCGATGAATTCGTAGCCGTAGCGGACTTCCATCCCGCGCAGCGCTGCCTGGAACATGTAGTACGAGGGAATGCCGTCCGGGCGCACCAGCAGCATTAGATACGGCGTCGGGTCCGCGACTTCACCGCCCGTTTGGATGATTTCGCGCTGGTGTGTGACACGTTGAAGCACTTCGGAACGTATGTCGTTTGCCCGGTCCGGCGCGACTCTAACTTTGTCGGGGTGGAAGATGACAATACCACGTGCACATTCGATGTAAAGCGGCCTACGGCTCTCTCCACGGCGGCCTTTGTAGGGCACCACGGAGTATGTCTGTCGCTCGCGGTCGCGCGCCAGTTTCAGATCGCGAAGCGTGTTTTCCAACAGGGCCAAATCGGCCGTCATCTTCTCCAGAGCAGCCTGTTGCGCTGCCGACGTAGCCTTGCTGCGCTCGACAGCTTGACGGCGTTCCTGCAGCGCTTTGCTCGCGCCGGTGAGTTTCCCCTTCTCCGCCTCTGTTTTGTGTTCCAGGTCGCTTACGCTGTCCAATTCGGCGCGCAATTCAGCCGCAGATTCTGCTAGCCGGGCGCGCAGAGCAGCCATTTGACCTTCGAGGTTATGTTTGTCCGCTTCGAGACGGGAGTGCAGCTCGTCGCGCTTACGCTGCCAGTCGGCACGCTGATCCTGACGCGCTCGTTCCCATTCGGCGCGGCGTGCGGCGGCCAAGAGCTCGGCCTCTTCCATGACCTTGCGCGCAGCAAGTTCGGCCTTTGCCTTGGCGGCAAGCTTTGCTTTTCGGTCCATGGCCAGCAGCACGAGAATGAGCGAACCCATCGCGCACAGCAAGACGGCCAGGAACGGAAAAGTCGAGACTTCGAGCTTGCGACGGCGTCTCATGCGGCTTTCCCCGGCTGCGCCCGCGGCGCCTGAAGGGACGGAACCGGCGTAGAAGCACGAGCGGTGAGTAAGTGAATCGCGGCCGTCAGACTGTGCAACGCCTGATCAAACGCGCCAGTCGACGAGACAGCTTCGAGGTTTTGTTGCAACGCGGCCTGCAATTGCAGCAGGTACTTCTCGCCTTGAAGTAGCTGATGCAGCGCCGAAGACTGAGCTGCCAGCCCCTGGGCCACGCGCGTCAGCACCTCGCCCTGTTCCCGACCCGTGTTGCGAACGGCGACGGCCACCTGGCCAAAGTCTTCCAAGAGGCGGCTGGTGCCTTCGACAGCCTGCTTTTCCAGCACTTTCAGACGTTGGTCGTGTGCCAGGAGGCTGCGCTCGAGTGCCTTCTCCAGCGCCATCGAAGCCCGCTCGTGCAGCTTCGCCTCGAACTCGGCTGCCCTGCGGCTCGTCTCCGTCATCGTCGCGGCCCAGACCTCGGCCTGGCGCTGAACGAGTTGCTGCATGGCGTCGAGCAAAACGGCTGCGTTTTGCCTCAAACCTTCGGCCAGCGGGCCAAGGTCGACGTCGCCGCGTGAGAAGCGGTGCGCTAACTCGCGATCGATGACACGGTCTACTTCCTCCAACACGCCGCCTTCGGCCCGTTCCGTGAGGAACGAGCAAAACATGGTAATCATCGTGATGCCGAGGGCGAGTGCCGTGGCGTCAAAAGCGTACGCAAGACCGCCGGTGACGCTGCCGAGTTCCAGATCGTCGGATTTGACGCCGGAGATGGCACCGGTGATGCCGAGCACGGTGCCCAGGAAGCCGAGAATCGGGATCGCCCAGGTGATGAATCGCGTCAGCGCGTAACTGTTATCCATCGCCAGCGAGTCGTTGTCGGCCAGAGCGCGGAGTTGGTCGTCGAGATCGGCTGCGGTGCGCCGCTGGCATAGGAAACTCAGCACGGCGGTCACACGCCGAGCAAGGTACGTGTTCTGCAAGCGCCGCGGCAAGCGGCCGAGATTAGCAAGCAGCTTGGCGGCATCGGCAACCGGGATCGGGTTGCCGTCCCACTTCGGCAAGACATCCGCAGAGAGCGCCCGGCGCTCGGCCCGATTCACCCATAACTTGGCGGCCAGTGTGCCGAGGGCGCAGCAAAAGAGAATAACCTCGACGTTTTCGACCGGGTGTTCGACATACCGGAACGCGGGCGTTGAGTGCAGCGGTCCGAAATGAAATATTGCCAGAACTGCGGCGGCTAACGGCAGGCCGAGGAAAAAGGCCGCTGCAGTCGTTCCGGGGCGGCGGCTACGTTCGGCGTTGCCCGGAGTAGCTCGGGTCATGAGAGTCTTCCTCGTCCATGAGGGAATCCATCAAAACAGATCGACGTGTTGCAGGTGCCGGTTATAACGATTCTGCCAACACGCACCAGAGCGGGGTGCGACCTTGCGGGCACGGTGAAGGAGAGAATCGGCGTAAAGAAAGGAACGCTGGCGTTTCAGGCTAACGGGCGAACGAGCTGGCGAGCGCAAGCTGCAGCGCCGATGAAGCCGGCGTCGTTGCCCAGACTCGCATAGCAAAGCTGAGTCTTTGCCGCAGGCACCGGGAACGCGAGCTTGTTGACGTGAGCCTGAATACGCGCGAGCAAACTGTCGCCGGCGGCCGTCATACCCCCGCCAAAAACGACTACGTCGGGATCGAGCACATGCATCAGGCTGGCTGTGCCAACCGCCAGGTAGTAAGCCGTTTCTTCAACGATTTCGGCTGCCAGAGCATCGCCGGCAGCGCAGGCTTCGAATACATGGCGAGCCGATAACTCCGCACTCGGGATTTGACGGAGTGAAGACTGACCGCCTGCAGCGAGTGCCTCACGTGTCCGCGCCACGACAGCAGTCGCACTGGCATATGCTTCGAGACAGCCGCGCCGCCCGCAACCGCACAGGCGCGGGTTGGTCATCTCGATTAGGATGTGGCCGACCTCGCCGCCGTGACTGTGAGCGCCTTCGAGTACCCGGTCGCTGAAGACGATGCCGCCGCCGATACCGGTGCCGAGAGTCAGCAAAAGCAAGCTGCGCGCGCCGCGGCCGGCGCCGGCCCAGTACTCGCCGTATGCGGCTGCGTTGGCGTCGTTCTGAAAAGCAGTTGGGACTCGAAATGTGTTTGCGACATGCTCGCGGACAGCGACGTTGCGCCAACCGGGTAAATTAGCTGCCTCGAGAATCACACCGGCCGGGATATCGAGCAACCCGGGAGCGGCCACGCCAATGGCCGTGATTTGGTGCAATTCCATACTCGCAGCTTTGACCGCAGCACGGACAGCTTCGCACATGCGGGCAAGACCGTGCGTCGATCCGCGGTTCGGCTCAGTCGGCACATTGACGGCGCTACGAGGATGGCCGGCGTCGTCGACAATGCCGGCCTTGATCGTGGCTGCTCCGACATCGACACCGACATAAAAGGGATGCATCATGTGGCAGTCGGTTGCTCGGTACGGCTCTCTTGATTACTGCTTTAATTGCACAAACCTATGGTAATACTCCGCCACTTTTCCGTCCTTGACGTCGCCATGGTGAAGCAGCATCCCGTAGCGAAGCTTCAGATGCCCGTCCTTGGCGATGCGAACCACGTCCGCTCTACCTAACATCGCCGGAAACCCCGATTTACCCCGCCCGAACGGGTTAGCGGCCATCAACCCGTATGCCCGGCTGTGCCAGCAAGTCGGCACCGGATTCGTCGGATCGGCGAACAGAGCGATACCGGCAACGGCCTCTCCAACGGGACCGGAGTAGTCGCACCACTCCGAGACGCGGCCCCAAATTGCAAGCTCACGGCTTTTGCCCTCCGCATTGGTCAGAATTCCTTTTCCTTTCTGTTCGGTGATGCTCTTGCGCACGCGGATGCCGAACGAACCCTCCTTG
>Ga0326727_10011305_pt1 | contig 20852 bp, 18 predicted proteins | sample MB2enrmetagenome_FD_207643 | JGI IMG/M metagenome (GOLD analysis project Ga0326727, IMG submission 207643) | Lab enriched peat soil microbial communities from McLean, Ithaca, NY, United States - MB29MY | ecosystem: Environmental > Terrestrial > Soil > Wetlands > Peat | place: USA: New York...
ACGCCGAGACGGGTCCGCAGAGGATTTCGTCAACTCCGCGCACACATCGGCACACCCGCTGGTGCACCAAAATCCCACACCCCGGGTCCAGGACGACCGAAAGGGACCCGAAAACCGCCGAGAACCCTCTACCCAGCGGTCAAGAAGGTCGCCTGAGCCGGGTCAGAGGTTTAATCGCAAGCTTAGTGACTCGTCCCGAAGATCCTGATCGTTAGGTCTGGGTCGATACTCGGCGGGATTCGGGATTCGGGATTCGGGATTCGGGATTCGGGATGCGAGATGCGGGATGCGGGATGCGAAGCAGTCCCATGAGCGCCCGTCCGAGTACGGCACATCCCGGATGGGGTCCTCCAGGGAAGTCCGCAGGTGCTCCTCCGAGTCGGTGGATCGGCGAAGCAGGGAGTTGCTGAACCTCGTCGGGCCGCCGAGGAGTCCCTCGGCGCGTACCCCGGCAGTTCTCTGGCGGACAACGCCAGCGTGCAGGCGACCATCCTCAACCTGCTTGCCGACCTGCGATCAAAGCTCGGCCCTCAGCCTGCTGTTCATCTCCCACGACCTGGCGGTGGTGCGACACCTCTGCGACCGCGTCGCGGTCATGTGCCTCGGTCGAATCGTCGAGGTGGCGGAGACCGAGGAGTTGTTCGACCATCCGTGCCACCCCTACACTGAGGGTCTCTTGACGGCGATCCCCCGCTTGTCCGAAGTAGCACGGCAATCGACCGCTGTAGCTGGCGACCCGCCGAGCGCGCTGCAGCTCCCATCCGGGTGCCGATTCTGGACCCGGTGCCCGTGGTGCGACCGCGTTGCGACCAGGCTCTCGAGCCGGACGTCGAGCCGGACGTCGAGGCGGCTGGATACGTCGTTGCCTGTCACTGCGTCTTCGAGCCGCAGCCGAGCTCGATGAGCTCTCCGGAGGGGAGGAACGCGCCGTGATGCCGGTGCTGATCGCCAGCGAACGTGGTGAGATCGGCCTCGAGGCGGGTATGGCGCTCCTGCGCAGCGGAGCAAGCGCCATGGACGCCGTCGAGGCCGCGGTCCGGCTAGCCGAGCTCAACGAGGCCGACCACCACGTCGGCGTCGGCGGGCTGCCGAATCTGCTCGGTGAGCTCGAGCTCGACGCTTCGATCATGGACGGGACGACCCGCCGCGCCGGAGCGGTGGCAGCAGTGAGGGGCTTCCCGAACCCGATCTCGATCGCCCGGGCGGTCTGCGAACAGCTGCACCAGCACGTGTTGCTTGTGGCCGCCGGGGCGGAGCGCTTCGCTGACGAGTTGGGGATCGCCCGCGGGCCGACTCTTACCGAAGAGGCTCTCAGCATCTGGCGGGAAGGGCTGAGCGACGCCGGGTTGGCGGCGGCGGAGACGAGCCACGGACCAGGGGAGCGTGCATACCGGCGCTGGGCGTTCGATCGGATCAGCGCGATGGAGCTGCCTGATCGGCCGTGGGGGACGGTCAACGTCCTTGCACTCGATGAGGGCGGCAACCTCGCCGTCGGCGTCAGCACCAGCGGCTATCCCTGGAAGTATCCCGGCCGGGTCGGCGACTCCGCTGTGATCGGTGCGGGCAACTACTGCGACAGTCGCATCGGCGCCGCTGCCTGCACGGGTCGCGGCGAGCTGGCCATCCGCGGCACCACGGCCCGTCGTGTACTCTCAGCCCTCGAGGCAGGCTCCGATCCCGAGCAGGCATGCGCTACGGCGTTAGCCGAGACGCTCGAGCTGGAGGACGAGTTCCGCGCCCCGCTGCACGCGCTCTGCCTAACCTCTGACGGGCGCCATGGCGGCGCGTCGACGAGAGCTGGCGGGACCTACAGCGTGCTCGGCGCGCGAGACGAGTGCTTCCATGCGTGCGAGAGGAGGAAGGTATGAAGGTATTCCTGTCCAGCGACATGGAGGGCACCGCGGGTATCGTCGACTGGCGCCAGTGCACAGGTGAGAGCGACGAGTTGGCCATCGGTCGCCGCTTGCTGCTTGCCGAGGTGAACGCTGCCATCATGGGCGCCATCGACGGTGGCGCGACCGACGTCACGGTCAACGACTCGCACGCCACGATGCGCAACCTGGCGCCTGACGAGCTCGCCGGTCAGGCGTGCTACATCTCGGGCAGCCACAAACCGCTCTACATGATGCAAGGTCTCGATGAGAGCTTCGACGCCGTGCTGTTCGTTTCCTATCACGGCTCGGTCGGCGCGGAGGCGTGTCTCTCGCATACCTACAACCCGCGCGCCATCGTCGAGGCGCGCTTGGATGGCGAGGTGACGGGGGAGGCGGGCATCAATGCCTTGGTAGCCACGCACTACGGAGTCCCGATCGTGCTCGTGACCGGCGACCGCAGCGCGTGCGAGGAGGTCCGTGCGCTGATTCCCGGGGTGCACACGGCGATCGTCAAGGAACCGGTCAGCCGCGTGGCGGCGCACAGTCTGCATCCGACGCGTGCCTGCGAGCTGATCCGCGAGACCGCCGAGAAGGCGGTCGCGTCCGCTGCCAGCGCGCACTGCCCGTCGCTAGCCTCGGCGGTGCTCGAGGTCTCGGTGCGCACCACCGATATCGCCGAAGCAGCGAGCTGGGTTCGCGGGGTGCAACGGGTTGGCGAGCGGCAGCTGCGATTCAGCGGCGAGAGCCCGCTGGCGGTCTACCGCTCGTTCTGCGCCGCCGTTATGCTCACTCGCCCCCTTGCCGAGGTGCTCTGAGCGACCGCGAGAGCCCGCAGCGCAGCTTGACGAGCGCGTCGAAGAGCGCCTCGACGGCCTCGGCTAGGCGGATGCACATCCTGCCCTTGCGTCCGGCGCCAGCGGAACATGGTCCTCCCCAGCCCTCAACTCCCGACTCCGCAGGGTCGGGCCGAGTGAGGCCTCTCAACGGACCCGGAGACTTTGCTACCGGGCACCCTGGCGTCTTCCCGGACCTGACTTGCACCGGCTGGCTATCGAGAGCTTCCGCTCGGTAAGGTCACAACCGCTCCTTTGCGCTCAATTGTCCGAGTTGCTGGACGCACGTGGATCCAGGCTTAGCTCAGGCTTGCTCGGCTTAGCTCTACCTCTGCGGCCCGTCGCGCCGAAGTGGCCACGTCTCAAGGGTTGGCCAATCCCGCGCGTTGCCTTTACTGGTGTTCACGAGGCACATGGCGTCAACAAGAAGACGGGCCGGCAAGGTCAGATCGATGTTCGCCCGTGCGCGCTCACGTTCGTCTGCGGTGAGGGTGCCGTATAGCAGGCTCAGATGCGGACAGTAGTCCTCGGTGGAAGCATCCCAGTCGCCGACGCTCGACTCTTTAAGGCGTCCGATCAACCTGTTGCGAAGGTTGACAATCGGTCCCTCGGGACGGACGATGAGGACAACACATCGAAAGTACTTCCCAGTGAATCTGGTGTCTGTCAGCTCAGCTGTGAACGGTTCGGTCTCGGAGGCGACCCGTCCGATGGCTGCAGCTGCCGACCGCTCACTGGGGATCGATTCGAAGAAGGTGATGTGTGGCTCGAATTCGTTCTTCACATTTCTCGCCAGATGTCTGATCCACGGTCGGTAGACGTCGCGATCCGACGCGGAGGGTAATGCCCACAGCGAGATGCGCTCAGCCGCTGGCATGGCTCGATGATTGCACAACCTTCAACGCTTGGTACCCGGCTGAATCCCGATGCTGCTCAAACCGACGTGACGAGAAGGTATTGGGCAACTTGTTCGAACACAACGGGCGCGGACCATCCTCGGGTGCCAGCACACTCCACCATGCGCTGTGCGAACGCCCTGACCGTTGAGCTGGCGGGCGATAGCTGACCAGCCGGTACCGCACGCTGTCGCGCTAAGCGCCAGCCGATCGCTCCGGGCCTATTGGTTAGGAGAATGCACAAGTGGACTACCGAAAGGAACGGTTGGCTCGAGAACCCGCTCCGCCGTACGTCGGGGAGGGCCCCCACGTCATGTGGCACTTCAGCGAAGATCCCTCACTTCGCCGGTTGGAACCTCGGGTGCCGGGTACCAACCCGGGATCGAAGCCCTTCGTGTGGGCGGTCGACACCGGCACGCGCCGACGTTCTGGTTCCCCCGGGACTCCCCGCGGGGGTGCATCTGGCCCGTGTCGACAACCACACCGGAGGACCGCGAACGTTTCTTCGGCCAGGGCGGGGCGGATCGCGTCCATGTAGTCGAGGGGGGCTTGGCTGGGACGCAGCTGACCTGGCGGCTCTACGGCTCTGCCCGTCGAGCCCTTTCAAGCCCACGAGGTGGGTGGGTACTGGGTTACTGATGAGATAGTCGAGGTGGAGGCGTGCCTCGTCGTCGATGACCTGCTCGGCGCTCACGTCGCGGGCAGGATCGAACTGCGTGTCACACCGTCCATATGGCCCTTCTGGCAGAGGGTGACGCACTCCACTGTCGAGTTCAGTGGGTCACGCTTGCACAACGCCGCCCCCTCACCCGACAGCCGTGGTTAGCCTGCGCGTAATGCGCCGTTCACCCAAAGGTTACGAAGCACCGGCGCCTCCCCGTTCCGTACCAGGCAATAAGACGAGCAACGAAGTGGTCACGCGAAGCACTACGGAGCTGGAAGTCGGGAGGGTCGCAAGGAAAGGTTTGGTTTGCCGTCACTCGAGTGTGGCTTCGATTTCTCTGAGCGTTCACGTTGGCCTGGTTGGCTGGCGGCATGGCGATGGCGAGGGAGCGACGTTGCGAGTTGCTAGCGGTCGCGCCTCCCGCTGAGCTGGTGGCGCTGGCAGACCGTTGCTTGGACTACGAGGGCGCCTCCCTTGATATCCGTTCCGGCCCGACCGTGGGGACGGTGGCCCTCGAGGTGAGAGAACCGGTAATGGGAGAGCGTTTCATCCTGGGCGACGTCCTCCTCACGACTGTGGAGGTCGAGTGGCGGGGCAAGCGCAGCTGGGCGGGGCTGCTCGGCCGGGACCGGGCCGCGGCCTTGGCGGCCGCGGTGTGCGACGCCGAAGCGGAGGCCGGCGGCCCGCTCGCGCGCGAGGTCGAGAAGCTTTGCCTCACGACGGGACATGCCGCCGAAGAGGCCGCCTGTAGGGAGGAGTCAGAACTGGCAAGGACGGTCGTTCAGTTCGAGGAACTTTTGTGACCGGCGCGTTGGCCCTGGGTGTGCACGCTTCGCAGCGCACCTTCAGGTCCCTGCTGGACTGCCTGGCCAACCCCGGCAAGGTGCTAAGCCTGCAGGAGCCAGCCGCGGTAGCGGCAGGCGCTGGCGTCGTTGCACTGGCCCTGGCCGATCTAGACACTCCAGTGTCCGTAGTTGGCGACGAGGAACTTGCGGCCGAGGTGTCCGAATCGACCCGGGCACCGCTCGTACCCGTCGGCGAGGCGCGTCTGGTAGCGCTGGTCCAACCCACTGCCGAGCTGGTACGCCAATGCCCGAAAGGTACCCCCCTGGCTCCGGAACAGGGCGCCCAAATAGGCATGGGTTGCATCCGCTTGGCCGCGAGCCAAGGTGGTGACGGCGCCGTCGTGCTCCAACTCCGGGGACCAGGGGTCGACGGCACCAGGCGAGTGTCCGTCGAGGGTATCGGCCGGGAGGTGTTCGAGGTGCTGGCCACCAGCAACAGCGCCTTTCCTGTCGGCATCGACACCTGGCTCGTCGATCATGAGGGCCGGGTCGTCGGTCTTCCCCGCTCGACGACGATCGAGGTGATTTGATGGGTTATGCCGCGGCCCGCGGGGGTATAGAAGCCATCCTGGCCGCCGAAGAGCTTGTCCTGCGCAGGCGGGTAGGCGGCTCCAGCGCCAAGCTCGAGATCGCCCAGATCATGGAACGCCTGGGCTCGACTGTCGACCGGGTGGTGGGCGAGGGCGGACTGTGGGCCCCCGAACTGGCTGCTCTTGCCCTGCGCCAGACCGAGGGCGACATTATCGAGGCGGTCCAACTACTGCGCTCGTACCGCTCGACGCTCCCAAGGGTGGCGCATGCAGTGGTGGTGGACATGAGCGAGCTGGAGATCCTCCGCCGCATTGTCCCCGCGTACCGCAGCCCCCCGGGGCCGCAACTGTTGGGCAAGACCCTCGACTACGTGGGGCGGATCCTCGACACGAACGATACCTATGACACTGCCGCGTCCGGCGAGGCGGGCGGCACCGACCGTCGCGGCAAGAAGGGTCGTGACGCGGGCCGCTCAGCCAAGACGAGGGGCGCTGGCCAGATGGCTGACCGCGGCGCCGACGGTGCTCACATCGCGGTCGACCGGACCGCGGACCTAGCCGGGGTGTCGCCGGAGCTAAGACGCTCAGAGCAAGGCCCGTCGGGGGAGCTGGACCGGCACCCCGGCCGGTTGCTCGGGGTCTTGGCCTCGATGGACCTGCTGGTCGAGCACCGGCAAACAGACGACCCCGATCCTTTCGACATCACCACACAGCCCGTGCGGCCTGGGGTGCCGCGGTCAGCCGTGCTGTCGGTCATGGCCAGGGCCGAGACAGGCGCCCTCGTAAACCTGTGGTACCGCAACGTGCTCGGCCCCGACGGTTACGTGCACGAGATCACGCTGGGCGAGGTGAGGCACGGACGGGTACCCGTCCGGGTCCTGCACCCGCACACTGAGCGCGCCGTGACTATCGGTACCGTCCGGGTCAGCGAGGTCGAAGCCATCGAGGACCTGAACGGTCCCGACGAGGAGCGCGACAGGTTCGACATCGGCTACGGGCTTTGTTTCGGCCATAACGAGCGGAAGGTCATCGCCATGGCCAACCTGGACATCGCCGTCCGCCGGGACAAGGGTGCCAGCATGCTCGAACAAAGCGTCGTCATGACGACTGACGGGCTTGACTCTTCGGGCTTCCTCGAGCACCTGAAGCTTCCCCACTACGTGACCTTCCGTTCCATGGTCGAGCGGAAACAGGCTGTCCGCGCGGCGACCGCGTCGGTGGGATCGACACGGGCGCGGGAGACAGCGGCGACCGCACTGGCGGAGAAAACCGGGACCGCAATGGCCCAGGGCCGGTTTGCCGACGGTGCCGGCTCAGCCGGTCAGATCACCGCTCCGGTCAGCGGTGACTGCATCGACGCACAGCCAAGAGGGCCGGTCCTGCCCCTGGAGGTAGCAAAGTGAGCGTCGAGGAACTGGCCGAAGCCGGTGCGACCGAACAGTTTGCCTTTCTGGACGAGTCCTCCAAACGGGAGATCCGCCGTGCCCTCCTGACCGCGGTGGCCGTGCCCGGGTATCAGGTGCCGTTTGCCAGCCGAGAAATGCCCGTGGCCCGGGGTTGGGGCTCCGGCGGCCTTCAGATCACGCTCGCGATCATCGGTGCCAAGGACGTGCTCAAGGTCATCGACCAAGGCGATGACGGCGGGGTCAATGCCGTCAACCTGCGGCGCCTGATCGTGTCGACTACGGGCGTGTCGTGGACGACGGACGTCCGCGACGCCACTATCGTCCAGACCCGCCACAGGGTCCCCGAGGAGCCCATGAGGGCGGACCAGATCCTGGTGCTGCAGGTCCCCGTGCCAGAGCCCCTTCGTGGGGTGGAAAGGGACATGCGTGAGCTGGCCCGCATGCACGCCGAGGCGGACTACAGCCGAATGTGGGTCAGCTTGTACGAGGATCTGGTCCGCAACGGGGTCATCACCCAGACGACCGGGTACCCGGTGCTGGTGAACGGTCGTTACGTGCTCGCCACAACCCCGGTGCCTCGATGGGATGTACCCCACTTCGACGGTTCGGAGGTGCTGTTCCTCTTCGGGGCGGGCCGGGAGAAGCGGGTGTACGCCATCCCCCCGCACACCAGGGCCGAACCGCTCACTTTTGAGGACGTCGAGTTCCAAGTGGAGCGCACCGAGGGCGCGGCTTGTGCCTTGTGCGGAGCGCCCGAGGCCTACCTGATCGAGGTGCCGGGGCGCCAGGCCTGGGTGTGCAGCGACACGGATTGGTGCGAGAGGAACAGAGCAGCCCCGCGCGCAGCACGCTCCGAGGCGGAGCTCACGGAGACCGCGAGGAGCCAGAACCGTGCGTGACTGGGCCTTGCGAGTCGAGAACCTGTCCAAGTGGTACGGGTCCGTAGTGGCCTGCGAGGACGTCAGCCTCGAGGTCGGCCCGGGCGAGGCCCTGGGCATCATCGGGGAGTCGGGTTCGGGCAAGTCCACGGTCCTGCGGTGCGTCGCCGGGGACGTCGTCGCCAGCTCCGGTTCAGTTCAAGTGCGCGATGGCGCCGGAGCGGTGTGCGACCTCCTCGAGCTGACTCCGTCGCAACGGCGCCATTTGCGGGTAAGCGCTCTTTCGATTCTCTACCAGGACCCTTCCGAGGGCCTCGACCTGAATATCACGGCTGGTGGCAACATCGCTGAACGGCTCACGGCAGCAGGGTGTCGCAATTTCGCCGCCCTCCGTTCCAGGGCCAGGGAGCTGCTCGGGCGTATGGACGTGGACCTCGGACGCATGGACGACCCCGTCTACTCCTTCTCAGGCGGTATGCGCCAGCGGGTCCAGCTGGCCAAGGCCGTCGCCAACAACCCGAGCGTCCTCCTGCTGGACGAACCGACCACGGGCCTCGACGCCTCCGTGGCCGCCGGTGTCCTCGACCTGATCAGGGGGGTACTCGAAGAGAGCCGGGTGACGGCCCTGGTAGTCAGCCACGACGTATCAGTGGTGTCCATCTTGGCCCGGCGCGTCATCGTCATGCACCAGGGACGTGTGGTGGAGACGGGCCTTACCGACCAGTTGCTGGAGGACCCCCAGCACCCCTACAGCCAGCAGCTCGTGGCTGCGTCCAGAGGATGAAGGCGAAGGACGACAGACGAGAGGGACGCCGACCGGAGGGGCCTCGTGACCAGCCCGAGGGGTCCGAGAGGAGCTAGATGATGCCAGACCAGGAGCCACTGTTGTCGGTGCGGGGGCTGCGTAAGGAGTACGTGGTCCATGCCATAGGGCGCCGTGTGCTCGCCTTGGACGACGTCGACCTCGAGGTGTCCTCGGGAGAGCACGTCGTCCTCATCGGCCCCAGTGGAGCTGGAAAGTCGACCCTGTTGCGTTGCGTCTGGCGCAGCTGCCTTCCGAGCTCGGGTGAGATGCTGCTGTGCCGCGCCGACGGCCAGGTGGTGGACCTCGCTCGTCTGAGCGACCAGGAGATGTCCGAGGTGCGCGACGAGGACCTGGGTTACGTGAGCCAGTTCCTCCGCTCCGAGCCGAGGCGCTCGGTCCTCGATGTCGTGGCGAAGGCGGCGAGAAGGGGCGGCATGGACGGCACCGAGGCGGTCGAGGCCTCTAAGACGGCACTTTCGGCTGCCCGGGTGGCCGAGAGCCTGTGGGACACGTACCCGGTGCTGCTCTCGGGCGGCGAACAGCAGCGAGTCAACCTGGCTGCCGGCACTATCCGGCCACCACGCCTGCTCCTGCTCGACGAGCCAGTCTCGGCCCTCGATGCCTGCAACAGCGAGGCCGTGCTCTCCCTGGTCGAGGGCATCGCCGCAACCGGTACGGTTGTCTTCAGCATCTTCCACGACATGGGCGTCGTGCGCCGTCTTGCTACCCGTGTCGTGTGCATCGAGGAGGGCCGCATCGTCGCCGATGGTCCTCCCGCAGATGTGATCGCCAGGCGGGGAGCAGCCTGAGATGACGGTGGAAATGCTGGGCAATGTCCGAGCTGTGCTGGCTGGTCGCATCGCAGAAGATGCCACCGTCGCCTACGAGGACGGGGCGTTGCTTTCGATCGAGGAGGGCCGGTCCTACCGGGGCGCGGCGGACGGCAGGGGTGCATTTTGCCTGCCGGGCCTCGTAGATACCCATTGTGACGCTCTGGAACGGGAGATCTTCCCGCGACGCACCGTAGAGCTTGACGCCGGATTCGCCCTGCGTTGCCTCGAGAGCCGCTTCGTCGCGGCCGGTGTCACGACCGCGTTCCACGGGGCTAGCTTCGGCGACACCTACGAAGGCCGTTCCCTCGAGGTGGCGAGGCGCGAGACGGAGGCTGTCGCCGAGAGGCGCCGGGGCTCCAGGGCTATGCTCGACCACCGCATCCTTTACCGCATCGGGGCCCGCAACCGCAGGGGCCTCGACGAGGCGCTCGGTCTCCTAGGCCGGGGCCAGGATCCCTGTGACACCCCGCTCATGTCTCTCGAGGACCATACGCCGGGGCAGGGCCAGTACCGGGACGTCGAGAAGTTCAAAGAGGCGCTCGGGCCCGAGGACCTCCTCCCGGGGGAGGACGTCGACAGCTTCGTGGCCAGCAGGTTGGCGGCAGCCGAGAAGCTGGTACCGAACATGGTGGCCAACCGCGAGAAGCTGAGCGCTCTGGCCGCTGAGAGGGCGGCGCGCGTGCTTGTCCACGACCCCGACAGCGCCGAGGCCGTGCGCTTCGCCCATGAATGGGGAGTGGCCGTAGCCGAGTTCCCGGTGACGGTCGACGCCGCCGAACAGGCAAGAGACCTCGGCATGCCCGTCGTCATGGGAGCACCCAACGTGATGCGGCGGGCGTCGCATTCCGGCAACGTCTCGGCCGAGGAACTCGTCGCGCTCGGGTTGTGCACGAGCCTTGCCTCCGACTATCACCCGGCCAGCCTCCTGGCTGCAGTGTTCGCCCTCGCGAACCGAGGGATCTGTAGCCTCCCCCAAGCGGTGGGCCTCGTGACCTCGGGGCCAGCCGAGGTCGTGGGCCTCGACGACCGGGGCCGCCTGACGCCGGGCCTGAGGGCCGATTTCGTGCTCGTGCAGTTGGACGGTGCATGGCCCGCCGTGCGCGCGGGCAACCACGGCACCGCCCACTGGTGGTCAGGAGATGAGAATCGATGATTTACCGCGATGACTTACGGCGTTATCCCGCGCGTCATCTGTCATTAATGCTTGGTGATTACACTCCAGTCGCGTGAGTTGATACCGGATAATAGTTGATAGCCTGCTTGACTCACATGTCCGGCCCGAACAGGGTAAAACGCGCTCTATATCTCGAAGGGACGACCTTTATGGAACAGGCCAGGGCTCACAACAGGAAGCACAACAAACTTGTCCGCCGTTGCTTGATGGCGGCACTGCCCTTGGCGCTCGGGCTGGCCACGATCACCTCTGGAGCAGGGGCGTCGCCTCGTGTCCATTCCGAGACGAACCCGGTCAACGCGAGTTGGCCGACTTCGCTCATCCTGGCATCGGTGGGCGAGGAAAACGCAACTTCGCTCCTCCAAAGCCTGGCGCCATTGCAGGACGTCTTCAAGAAGGAGCTCGGGCTCTCGCTGAAGGTGTACACAGGCACCAGCTATGCCGCCGACATAGAGGCTCAGGAGGCAGGCAAGGCACAGATAGTGGAATATGGCCCGTTCTCCTACGTAATTGCGTACTACTTCCAACACTTGAAGATCGAAAGTGTCGGGGTCGAACTCGACGCCCCCCACACCAATGGCGGGTACTGGAGCTACGGCGTCGTGGACCCCCAGCGCACGCCGGACATCACCTCGGTCAAGGACTTTGCCGGGAAGAAGGTTTGCTTCTCCGACCCGTCCTCCACGTCGGGCTATTTGTACCCCACCTACGGGCTGCTGCTGGCGGGTATCAACCCCACGACCGGCATCACCCCCGTCTTCGCCGGGACCGACAGCACGACGGCGATCGACGTCGCCAAGGGCAGCTGCCAGGTGGGTTACACCAACAACTTCAACCTCCCGGAAGTCTTCAGCCAGAACCACATCCCGCGGTCGGAACTAAAGATCGTATGGACATCTCCCGAGATCCCGGGTAACCCCGTGGGTGTGAGCGACTCCGTACCCGCCTCGCTGCGTGCCGCCATGGAGAAGGTCCTGGTGAACGACGCCAATTCCAACTACTTCGTTGCTCACGGCTACTGCTCGTCTGTGACCCAGTGCGACAACCTGACCGGGCAGTGGGGCTTCGGGCCGCCGTCGGACGCCAACTATTCGGCCGTCCTCAAGGTGTGCCAGATCACGAAGGCCCCCACCTGCAAGCTGTCTTCCTGAGCAATGGCGGAGGTCGTGAACGCTTTCGGCCGGACCCCCTCGTCGATGGCAGGAAACGCTCGCGTCGAGCCCGTTGATCTCAGTTCGCACTGGGCCACCGATGCGGTGGTCCAGTGCGACCAGCTGTGCAAAAGCTTTGGGGCGACTCGCGCTCTGGACAACGTGGACCTGACGGTGCCCGCGGGCCAGGTCGTCGCCGTACTGGGGCTCTCGGGGTCGGGTAAGTCGACACTCCTGCGTAGTTTCAACGGTCTGGTCGCCCCCAGTTCCGGAAGGGCCCGAGTCCTGGGCTGCGATGTCACCCAGGCCAACGGCAAGCAACTGCGCGACCTGCGACGCCAGGTGGGCTTCATATTTCAGCAGTTCGGGCTCGTCGGGCGCATCAGCGTGCTGGAGAACGTGCTTGCCGGCGCCCTCGGGAGGATCAAGTTCCCCCGCTTCGGCGTACTCGCGTATCCTCGCAGCCTGCGCCTCGAGGCTCTCGGCCACTTGGATCGGGTTGGGCTCGCCGACCGGGCCTTCCAGCGGACAGACACCCTCTCGGGGGGCCAGCAACAGCGGGTGGGCATCGCCAGGGCTCTCATGCAACGCCCCGTCCTGCTCCTAGCCGACGAACCGGTGGCGTCGCTCGACCCCGAATCGTCGGCTTCCGTAATGGAGATGCTGTTGAGGATCAGCCGGGAGGACAATCTGACTGTGGTCGCCAGCTTGCATCAGGTCGAACTGGCGCGGGGTTGGGCTGATCGTCTGGTGGGCCTGCGGGACGGGCGGGTCGTGGCCGACGCCCGACCGGACGAGCTCACCGAGCAGGGGATCGCCGACATTTACCGCCGGGTTTCCGAGGGCCGGACCCAGGCGTCGGAGACGTACGCGGGCGTGCTCACGGGTGCGTTGGCGGTCTGACAGGAGCCGCTGATGGCGTCAGCGGTCCCCTCGGCCCAAATCGGCACCCGGACCACTCCGCCTTGGACCAAGGAGCGGGCCGGTTTCCTCGTGCTCTTCGTGGTCGGCGCCGCGCTCTTGGTGCTCAGCTGGCACGGGATCGGCATGGGGGTATTGCCCCTGTTTACCGGGGTCGGCAACATCGTACATTTCCTGGCCCAGACGGTGCCGCCGCAGTTTGTCGACTTCCGCTATACCGCCTACCTGGCCCTGGTGACGTTGTGCATGGCCATCCTGGGGACGGCTCTCGCCGTCGTGCTCTCCATCCCGGTCGCGCTCATGGCAGCCCGCAACACCACCTTGCACCCGGCCGTGCGTTGGGTGGCGCGGGCAGTGATCGTGGTGTGCCGGTCGATTCCTGACCTGATCTTCGCGATCATCTTCGTGGAGTCGATAGGAATCGGAGTCCTCCCCGGTGTGCTCGCCCTCGCCTTCCATTCGGTGGGCATGCTCGGGAAGCTCTACGCAGAACAGATCGAACAGCTGCCCCCCGGTCCTCCCGAGGCGATCAAGTCGACCGGCGCCACCCGGTGGCAGGCGATGATGACCGGCGTCGTGCCCCAGGTAATGCCGTCGTTCTCCTCCATCGCCCTGTACCGGTTGGACATCAACCTACGCAGTTCGGTCATCCTCGGGTACGTGGGGGCCGGGGGCATCGGTTTCCTGCTCAACACCTATATGGGCGAGCTCCAGTTCCGGGCGGCGATCGGAATCGTGCTCGTCATGTTCGTGATGATCGTCGCCATGGAGGTCACAGCCGCCGTGATCCGCCGCTCGCTCATTGGGATGGAGGGCATACCGGTCAAGGGTTCCGGGGCTTCCCGGCAGTCACCCGCAGCAGGGGGCTTCGCCATCCGGTCGGCTCTCCTCGACCGGATGGTCGCACGGGTGTCCCCGCTCAGGGCGGGCGCGCTGCAAGAGAAAGTGGCTCCGGGTCATGTGGGGGCGCCCGCAAAGGCTGAAGTCCCCAACATCCGGCCCCCTTGGACCCGGGCCCGCATCCAGCGATGGTCCTTCGTTGCGGGCGCTCTGGCCCTGGTGGCGGCCTCGTTCATCGTGACCAAGACCAGCCCGTGGCAGGCTCTCACCTCGCTGCGACAGATCTGGGACACCGTGGTCCTGTACTTCCCACCCGACTTCACGACAGCTCGGAGTTCCTTGCTTGGCGGCACCATGACGTCGTTCGAGATCGCCGTCGTCGCCACGTGCACCGGGTACGTGGTCGCCATACCCGTCGGGCTGCTGGCCGCTCGCAACGTCTCCGGGCGCTGGGTGGCACGGATAGCTCGGCTCGTACTGCTCGTGATCCGGGCGGTGCCGGACCTGATCCTGGCCATCGTTTTCGTGGTGGCGGTCGGCCTCGGCCCGGTGGCAGGAGCCATGGCACTGTTTGTCGGCACTGTCGGTTTCGTGGCCAAGTTGGTGGCGGACGGGCTCGAGGAGGTCTCACCCATGCCGCGAGAAGCAGTGTTCTCCATGGGCGCCACCAAAGGCCAGGAAGTCGCCGCCTCCGTGGTACACGCGTCCACGCCGATGCTCGTTGGGAACGCCTTTTACGTCCTCGATATCAACTTCCGCTCGGCGATCATCCTCGGGATCGTGGGTGCCGGCGGGCTTGGCTTCCTCCTCCAACAGAGCGTCCAGGTACTTGCCTACCGGACCACGGGGGCGATCATCGTCTGTTTCTTCGTCGTGGTGCTGCTGATCGAAGTTGTCACCAACTGGGTCCGCCGCAACCTCATCTGAACGGCGCGTGGCCATCTGACCTTGAGGTACCCATGCTGATCAACTCCCGGACGGGCACCGGTCCCTGGGCCGGTGGGCGCCGTATGAGCCAGGCGCCCGAGATCGCGTCGGACGCTGTTGTGCAGAAGAACATCTTTGCCGGAGAGAGCTTCGTCGACCTTGCCGACTGCCGGGAGCGGGCCGAGATCTGGTGCAAGACGAATAAGAGACAACGCGCTCCACCCTTGGCTTATCGGTCGGGGTGGCGACGCGGGCCGCGTCGATGACAAAGCCCCTCGACTGGGCGTACTCGAAGAAGGTGTCGTTGAAGCGGGGAGCGGTGTTCTCGGCCTTGGCGACGATCGAGGACATGTTGTCGGGAATTACGACCGGGAACACCCCGCCGAAGAACCGCCAGGCAGCCTCGAAGCCGCAGATGACGTCGTCTGTGGTCTGGCCAAAAGTCGGCCAGACGAACTGATGACGGCTGAACACCGCAGTGAAGATGAGCCCGTGGCAGACCCGGCGCCGCTCGCCATCAGGGACGAGACCGAGACGCCCGAAGTCCACCTGCAGCTCTATGCCTGGGGGTGGGTCGTCGACACGGACCGTTGTTCTCTTCCGCCCCGCTCCACAACGCTCGACGGCAAAGCGGGCGAGGGTGCGGTGCGGGACGACGACACCGCGGCGAGCAAGGAGGATCCCGATCTTGACCACGGTGAGGTCCTGTTTCACCCAGGCCTTGATGTGCTCTTCTTCCGCGAGGAGCCTCCGCCACGCCTCGCCGTGGCCATCGGGCCGGTGCGGGCGCACTTTCTCGGCCACTTGGCCGATCAACTCGTCGGTGAGCTGGGCCTCGCCCCCGGAGCGGTCGAGCCCGAGCTCTAAAGCAGCGGCGATGTAGCGCCTCGCCGTCTTGCGGTCGACACCGACCCCGTGGGCGATGGGGCGTTCACCCTCGCCTAAAAGCCAGCGTCTGAGCACCTCTTTGATCTGGACCACCGTTACCTCCCTGAACACCATGGGGCCTCCTCCGCGATGGCTTCGCAGGCCCAGCCGAATCTGTCTTCGGCCGGTGTTGGTGGATGCTCAGGGTGGTCCCATGACTGGCAACGGGGGCGGTCCCATGCCACTGGCAAAACCAGCGGCTAGGTGGTCCCTTCTCGCTGGCAAACGACAATCTGTCCGGCGTTCTCGGGCACCCCGAACGCACGAGGTGGTCGCGTCGCCGGAGGAGGAGGCAACGCTGTTCGAGAGGGTGCACACTGGTGTTCATGGCCGGATTCGAGACGTCGAGGACGGGATGAAATGAACGTCAGGGACGTGGAGGATGCCCTCTTCCGCTATGACGGGCATTTCCTTGAGCTGTCTGAACAGGTGCTCGCCGAATCCCCCACCGCTCGGCTCCACCTTCTGCGGGCGGGAGCCGGTCGCATCTTTGGAATTGCCATCGACCCGTTGGCCGAAGTCGCCAAGGCTCGGGAACTGCCGTGCGAACCGGTTGACGACTCGCTTGCCGTAGCCCTGGGAATCCTCCTCGTCGAGGGTCCGCATCGGGCTGCTGAGCGGTTCGTCGAACACTCAAAGGCTTTTCCCGATGATCTGTTCGGTGCCTACTTTCGATTCTCATCCCTTGTAGTGAGCGGCGTGCCTGGAAATCGAGAACGCGCTGTCGCCCTCGTCGAATCTGACGCCGGTCGACTCGGCGGGGACTGGAGGTTCGACGCAATGCTCGCGATGGTTCGCGAAGAGGCTCGACGCTACGACGACGCTCGCGAAATCGCCGAACGAACGCTCGCCGAGCAACCGGACTGCGCGCCGGCTGCCCATGTCATCACTCATGTCAACTACGAGACGGGAGAACATGCTGCCGGAATCGCGTGGCTCGACGACTGGCGTCGCGAGCGAACATTTCTCTTCTACGGCACCCATTTTCCGTGGCACAACGCGCTCCACTCCCTTGCGCTCGGCGACATCGATGCGGCGCTCGCACGCTTCCACGGGGAAATTGGTTCGGCGGCCGTGATCGACGCTGGCAGCCTCTTGTGGCGGTGCCGTCTGGCAAATGCGCAAGTACAGGAGGAGGGAATCGCGGCCGCGGTAGGCGCCGCCGCGGTGCTCGAGGCCCTACCGCTTCCCTTCGCGGCATTCAACGGCTGTCTCGCGTTAGCTGCTGCTGGCGACGCGCGCACCTTGGCCTCGCTTGCAGAACGTGCGGAGGCGGACGCGCGGCCAGCATTCGCCGACCTGGTCGCGCCCATTGCTCGAGGGCTCCTGGCGATGGTCGACGAGAGACCCGACGATACCGTTGCCTTCCTGGGACGTGTGCTGGGTGACCTACCGCGACTCGGCGGGAGCGATGCCCAACGAGAGGTGGTCGAAGACACCCTGCTTCGCGCCTTCATCGCCGCCGGCAGGGCCGACGAGGCTGAACCGTTACTGCGCGCTCGGCTTGAGCGTCGCCCGCATGCGCTCGATTGCCAGCTACTCACGCTGGCGTGCACTGGACGATAACGAACGCCGCTTGGTTAGCCGGGGTCGTGGCGGTCTGGAATGCAGAACTCCTCCTAGTGCGCCCGTGGAGACGCTTTCAGCAGCCTCGCAGAGCGCTCACAATCTGGCTCGGAAAGGCGAGTGCGCGTTCGTGACTGTGATAGCCCGGTGATCACGAGGACAACGATCAACGATCCGGTGGTTCGCACGGAGCTGTGAGGTCGATTACGCCACTCCTTCCTGACGGGCAATCGCTCTCAGATCATCGAGAGCGATGACGCCAGGGTTTGATTGAGGTTCATTCGATGCCCGAGCGAGCGGACACCGGAATTAGTGTCTGAACTGCCGGAACGTTGTGATTATGACAACGGCGGACAGGGTGGCACAACGTTTGAACCAGGACGCCTGGGATCAGGTCAGACAGCTGATCAAGAACCTCCCTCGATGAGCCTATCTGGGCTTCTCGGGAGTTGAGTTCGAGCCCCGGCAGGTGGATGGCTTGTAGGGCGCGGTGCTGATCGGTCTTCGGGCTACACATATCGATGCCGACTCGGCGCTCACCTCCCTCGGCTGACTGACCGTCGTTCTGTATTCGTCCCCAAGCCTCTGACAGGCAACGCCCGCTGCCAGACGCTCACGGTGTGTTGATCTCGTCCCCTATCTCGTCGCGCTCTTTGACAGGCCGCTGTCGTCGAGTGCTGCCGAGTACCCATAGCGTTTAAGTGCGAGGCTGTGCAGGTGCGCAAGAGTTCGCTCGCTGCGCTGGTTGTCGCGGCTCTCGTCGCCGCGTCCGTCGGCTATTTGGCGAACGATCTCGCCACTGGGACCTCGACGCGTGCGCAGCGCTGGACAGTTACTTCCGTCGCCGTGGCCGATGGGTTTGATCAGCTGATTACGGACGGCTCGAGCATCTTCATCACGGGTGATGGCTTCAACGGTGTCTGCGACTCGGCCAGCGTCAACCCACGGTCGCTCCACCTAGAGCCGAATAACGCGGCTTGCGACTCGGTGCCCCCCGGCGAGAAGTTCTCCGTACAGTACGGGAGAATCGGTTCGTTGCAGGACTACTGGAACTGCAAGCCGCAGAGCGCAGCCGTTCGCCTCGTCAGTGTCGATCCCGTCACGCACAAGGACGTCGTGGGGCGGGTCATCATGCGCGTTAGCGGCACCTGCTCGCACGACTACCCGCTCACGGTCTACGCGGCCGGTTCGATGTGGGTCTACGACTCGAGTGCTGGCCCCACGGGGCGCTCTGCTGCCATTGCCCAGCTGTCAGCAAGCACAGGGGCGCTCGAGGGCTTCGCCACTGGGTCCGGCATACCCGCTCCTGTCCTCGCTGCCGATGACGACGGCTTCTACTTCGGGCCCACTGAATTTTATCAACCAGGACAAGGCATCTACCACGTTGCGCCGGGCTCCTCGCGTGCCCAGTTCCTCCGAAGCGTTCCCGGTCCGATGGCCTGGCTCTTCGGATTCGGCCACACGATGTACGCCGCTCTGCAGTACGACTATGCGCATCCCTGCACTGACCACGACTGTCAGCTACTGAGCTTCGACGGTCCGTCGGCAACACCGAAGCTGATCAGTGGCGATCTCAACCCGGGAGATCAGGAACCCGTCGGGAACGCGGGGGTCGGGATCATCATCATGAGACCGCAGCCGAGCAGCTACCCGACGTCATTCGAGGTGATGCGGATTGATCCCTCGACTGGCACGGCGCAGCTGCTCGCACGCTTGCCTGCGGCACAATCCCAGTACCTCGAGTCCACCGCCTATGCCGCTGACGCCTTCTACGTCCTGATGAATGGTCGCCTCTTTCGGGTGGCTCCTTAGTTCAGGCGTGTGTTTCGAGTTGTCGTGCGGGCCCACGAAAACCGGGTTCGTGGCAAGCGCGAGCAGAACGCGCGACCGAATGACGACCTCGACTCAGGTTCAAATGCCACCGAACGATGGCTACGGGCGCGGTGGTTGATCAGCATCGAGCGCCAACTCTGGGCGCCCGGTCACCGACCGGCGCCCCGACATTCTGGCGCGTACGAGGCTGCCGTGGGAGCAGTCGCCGATACCCGCGCGTCAGCCATTGACCTTATGAGCCTTTCCAGCGGAGCTCTCACCGGACACCGATAGGCGTCGTGCGGGACAGTGCGGCGCGGTCCATCATTTAGACATGAGGGTGTTGGTCAAGCTCCTTGGAGCAGTGCTTGTCGCTACGGGCGCCGGTGTGCTTGCCGCGAGTCTGACTTCGTCCTCCATGCCCAAGACCGGCACCGTGACCGCGTCGGCGCTCATGTCCCCGGCCGAAGACGAAATCTTCATCGACAACGGCCTCGTCGCCGTCACCTCCGGCTTCGGCAGCTCGTGCACAACGAAGCTCCTCAACGCGACGAGTCTCGAAGTCGTGCGGACCGTCGCTTCGTGCCCAGATGAGGGGACGAACGAAAACCTCGTCGTGGACGAGGGCCGTCTCGGTCTTGAGGTCCACGTCATGGCGACGAACACGCGGACACCAGGTCCTCTGCTCATTACGATCCAAAACTGGAGCTGGGCACACTCCTCCGTCGCAGAGGGCGACGGCGCGGTCTGGATCTATGCCCTGAGCGGATTCAGCGGTCCATCGACGCTCCTCGACGTCTCCTCCGCGACAGGCAGAGTCCTGCATCGCTTCTCCGTCGAAGCGGGCGCCAATCCATACCTCTTCGTTGACGACGACGGTCTTTGGATAACCCCGAGCGCATGGGGCGGCAGCTCGTGCTCGGGATCCTGCACCCTCTGGCGCGTCGCCCCCGGCTCGGACCGTCTCGTCCCAGTTCGGCAGTTAAGCGTCCGCACGCAGTGGCTGATGGCCTCGGGTGGCCAGAGCATCTACGCCAACGTGCTCACGAGCATCACCGGGGGTTGGCAGCAGACGATCTGGCGGCTCGACGGCCCCGACGCCGTCGTCGCCTACAAGACACCAGCGACATTGCTTCCCTCGACCGACTTCGCCCCGCTCACCGGCTACGTCGTCGTTGGCAACGCGCAGCAGGGGTACTTCACGCTCACCCAGCTTGGGCAAGCTACGACGCCCGCCGGCACTGGCGACTGCGACACGTCCGCCCCGATTCGAGTCGTGCGGATCGACCCTGCGACGGGGCGGCAGTCATACGTCGCGACGATCCCGCTGAGTATCGCCGGCAGCCAGCTCGACTGCCACCTGATGGAGAGGCAGGGCCTGTTCTACGACGGCGCGTTCTACGTCCTCGCAGGGCAGTGGAGCCAGATATCGAACTACCAGCTGGTGGTGAGGGTGGCAACGTGAGGACATTCGTCAAGCTGTTCGTTGCCACCGTCGCCGCCGCGGCCAGTGCCAGTGCGCAGGCGCTCGCGGGCGCTGGCGGAAGCGGTACGGGTGACGGTCCAGTCGGCATTGCCTGACAGTGGCGCACATATCGCCACCCAGAACACCAGCATTGGAAGAACTGGCCACAGCGCCGATCGACGTTCTGCTTTGGCGTCACACAGCGCAAGCTTTTGGCGGGGAACAACGGTGGAAACCGCTGGGCTGAGCGTCTGTGCAGCCTTCCCTGATGGGTGTGGAATCGCCTCCGTGTCGGGTTCGAACGTGAATCACTTACTGCGTGTACGAACGGACGCGGAAACTGCCCGCTGAACTGGCTGAACGTTGTGATTATGACAACAGCGGAGGAGGTGGGATTTGAACCCACGGACCCTTGCAGGTCACACGATTTCCAATCGTGCCGATTCGGCCGCTCTCGCACTCCTCCAAGAAGCCTCAGGCCGCTATCGTTGCACTTACTGGCGCT
>Ga0326727_10011306_pt1 | contig 20851 bp, 24 predicted proteins | sample MB2enrmetagenome_FD_207643 | JGI IMG/M metagenome (GOLD analysis project Ga0326727, IMG submission 207643) | Lab enriched peat soil microbial communities from McLean, Ithaca, NY, United States - MB29MY | ecosystem: Environmental > Terrestrial > Soil > Wetlands > Peat | place: USA: New York...
CTTCAGCAATAACTTCTTGGATTTGACCTTTCGTTGTTCCTGAAGGAAGAATTCTCGCACCTGTTTTTGGTTCAGGCGCACGAGCGAGTTCAGCATCAATAGACGCTGCGCTTCCTGCTGCGCGTGACACTGCTACAGCAGATGAAACCGCAGGAAGACCGCCATCACCTGCACGACGAACCATAGTGCGAGCCGCCGCACCAGGTTTCTTAACAATTGGAGTACGAGTCATAGCCCCAGCTGGACCTGTAACAATTCCCGAATCAGCTTCTGAATTAGCAGCAACCGATTGAACAGAGCGCAAATTAGCAGCGGGAACTTCGGGAGCCGGGATGCTATTGTGAGTTACATCCTGCACTTCCTTATCTAGAAGTTCGCTGAGGATTAATTCTATTGTCTCGGAGGATTCTTTCTTTCCCTTATGCTTAGGGCAAGGAATAAAAGATGTATCACTCAGAGGCTTCTGGCATTGAGGATCCTCATAGTCACGTCGTACTTTACAGCCACAGCGTTCCAGGAGAACTTGGACGCCGTGTGTTCGGGTAATTTTCATAGCCATAGATTTATCTTCCTAAGCGGTAGCCTTGGGTTTTGGTCCCCTCTTCCTTGGTGCCGGAGGAACAGGTTGTGCTGGCGGTGCCGAAGCATCGGGAGCAGGTGGTGGAACAGGCCGTGCTGCATTTCGCAGACTAACAGCGAATGAAAGTAACGAAATGGATCGTTCAGCGTCTAAGGGATAAGACAGAACGGTTACTCCTTCGCTTATCTCTCGAAGTTGAAGCTTTATGGGATCAATTTCCAATGCTCGAACATTGGGTTCAAGAATGTTTCCCTTTTCATCTACACTGTCCAAAAAGAAAATTACTTTCATGTGTCTATGCTCCTTAAAAGTTGCTTTCGCTTTTAATACTTAAATCTTGTGACCTATGTAAATTCCACCAACAAATAATAGGACCTTTTCAGCACCATTTAGCATTTTGCGCCACTTGCCTGCACCTGCTGCTTTTTTATAATCAGCAATGGTCTTGTTCTTTTCATCAATAGTCGCATTCTTCTGTTTCACTGTATCTTCACACTGGGATTCTGTACGAGTAAGAGCACCCAAAGCAGCTTGAGCATTTCCCAGATCATTTGTGAGAGTAACATTAGTGTGCTTGGCAGCATCTAGCTCAGAATTAGTGGCTGCTAAATCAGCCTTTGATGTGTTCGCTTCAATTTTGGCTGCTGTAAATTGTTGAACATCAGGCGTAAGAAAACTTATTCTATCATTTCCGGCTTTATCTTTTTCTGGTGTAAAAGGAGTGGTTAATTTGAATTGTCCTGCCAGATCATTGTAGGCATCTTGAGCCGATTTTCCCGGTGCCAAGACATTTGTTTCCTGCTGATGAGCCGCTGCATCACGATTCTGAATCTGTTGTTGAAGACTTGCAATTGTCTGTGCATCACGAACACGATCAGCTTTATCGGCTTCTAACTGTTGAGTGTACTGTTCAGTTTTTGCATCACTCTCAGTTTTATATTGCACCATCAATTGTTGCGCAGCAGCAGCTTGTTGCTGTAATATGTTGCTTTGTTTTTCGGCTGCTTCGGCACGTGCTATTTCTTTATCATAGATCTTGCTAGCGATGTAAGCACCACCACAACCCAGGAGCAGCACAAAAACAATCACTCCTATCAATACATAGCTAACTGTTACATGTTTGTGTGCTAAAGCAGCTAAAGATGCTTGAAGTTCCTTATCAATTAGAGCATGATTAGAGTCAGGAGCCATTGCCACTTGTAATGTTGACGATGTTCCCGGTGTTCCTGTTTCTTGCGCCATTTTTACTTCCTTTTAGCCGCAAGAGTAGTCTTCTTCTCTTTTGCAGCCTTTTGTTTTAGACGTGCTTCACGAGATCTGCCGTCCTTACACACCTCTACACTTACTACTGGTATTCCTAAATTCGCATCAATTTTGAAGATATCGTTAGCACTGAACTTGTATCGTCGTCCGTATTTGTGTATGACTTCACGATAATTTGTAATGCTGGGATCGATCTTTTTGAAATACAGCTTTGACAAATTGTCTTTGATAATACAATAAACTATGAATAGATTCTTAGGTGCCTTGATGTCTTTAGCCTTAAGAGCAGCTACAACTTTCTTAGCAATCTCCATTGGCTCATGCATGTTGTCGATTAGTATCAATTTCTTGACCAAAGCGGTTACTGTACGCTGCCGTGTATGACGTTTTGGACCGGGTACTTCGGGCACATCTAAGACATCGGGCAAAGTGGGACTAGCTTCTTCATTTGTTAGATCTTCAGCAATCAGCGTAAGACCTTCTCCCTCTTCTATTGCTAGCTGTTCTACCAGTGGTCCATAGTAATAGACTCGTTGATTTTCGGGCACATGCGAGAGATTCAACAAATTATTGACGGGAGTCTCTATTAAACAGGATTTGGTCTTAAGCACAACACGAACAATTACTCGACCATTGCCCATTATCTCTACCGTACCGCAGAAATCCCTAGTCTCCCCATTCAGAATACGAACAAAACTTCCCACTTTGATGCCATCGGCGCGAGCATAGTGTTCTCTTTCCGCTTCAGTAATAAGACCTTGAACATAATCATCGGCAACCTTGATGGCTTTGTTGGGACGATTGGTTTCGCCTTCTGTCACTAATTGAACAACTCCTGTAACAGATTTTAAACGTAGGAGAGCGGAAAAATTTGTAGAACGAACAAAGATTAGATTCACAGTCTTCATTTCGAAGACGTCTAAATCTCGTTTGAACACAGGAATGAAAATCTCTATGGGATCTTCTCGGAAGATACCTTTGATAGCATTACCGACGCGACGCATGGTAGATTCGATGGTCTTCTCGCTGCGAAGTTCCAGCAAGTACCACTCTTTACCTGCTAATTTTTCTATTGGACCCCACTGTAGGATCATTCGCGACTTTCCCTCTCAATTTAATACCGATTTAGGAGCTATATATTTGATTCTCTGACACTGAATCTAAATTCTTCGGACCAGACTAGACGACGTTTCCACTCTGGCCACGCAGCTACATCTTGAGTAGCTTCGTGACAAGTTGCGAGCAATGAACTGGAACCTAAATAAGGCTTACTTGCATCTTCTTGCAATCTTGCATTCCATACAGCAAAAGGAACAAACACTTTGCATTTGTGTTTTTCATACTCGTAGTATACAGCACCACATTTGTTGCAACCGATTTGTATAGACGGACCGTAAACTTGGCACATTTAATTTCCTTTGTGACTATTTTTGTTCTTTACCGGGAATAGTTCCCAATCTTCCAAAGGGTCCTGTAATATCGGCTGCCAATTTTCTCAGTGCTTGGTCAAGTTCATCACAATAGATGCACTTTTCAAAACGTTTTCTGAAATTGGCAAGTAGATCTTCGGCAGAAACAGGAGACCATCTACTGTATCTCCAGTAAACAGCTGTTGCTTCAATAGCGATTTGAGGATACTGTTCTTCGTCACTCATTTTATTATCTCCTAACTTCTTTGCAGTTTGGCTCCTGTTAATTCAGCAAATTCACTAACTCCCACCACACTAGCATCCCGCTCAACAGGTGATTGATAACTTCCTGCGGAGTAGCTTTGGACTTGAATCTCTCCTAGATTCCTCAACTCAACAATTAGAAGCGGAATTACATCGGCAGACAAAGTAGACACAGCAGTCCACTTTAGAAAGATCCGTGTCATTACAGCTACATCAGGAAAATGATTTCGGATAGCAATTTGTTCTTGAGTCTCAGGTCGATAGACACACTTGGCATAGGTGGCGAACATCGCTTCGATCAATTGCGTAGGAGCTTCGGTTGAAAGAATTTCATCGGCAAATTTTATAGCAGTTTCTTGATCCTTTGCTGCTGTAGAGGAAAGAATTTTTAAGGCTGCATCTTCCAAGTCGGTATCTAATACATTTAAGACTAGTTCCTTGGTCACGGTTCCTATGGCAGCACAAGTATCCAGAGCCTTGACCGCTTCCCTCATAATGCCCTTCGATGCCTTTGCAATGACCTTTAGAGCCTCCAATTCGTATTGTATGTGGTTAGCTGTAGCAACATTAGCCAGATAGCCCAAGATCACATCTGCTGATATACGTCCAAACTTCAATCGGCAGCAACGACTTCGGATTTCCTCAGGGATATTATACCCTTTGTTACTGATAAACATAAAGATAGCATCGGTATTGGGCTGCTCTAGAGGTTTTAGATAAACCTTCCAAGCTTCGGGCGATAAACAATGAGCTTCGTCTATCATGATAATGCGCCGTTTCCCTAAAACAGGAAGAGATTCAGTTGTAACTAGAATTTCACGAGCCTCTGCAACTCCAGCTTTACTGGCTCCATCTACCTCTAGAAAATCCGGATGAGCATCAATTTTATTCTCAATAATGGTCTTGCAGGAAGGACATTTATCGCAACCTTCAAAATCGTTGCCCTTACACATCAATGCTCGAGCGGCTAAGTACGCTGTAGTGGTTTTACCGACACCCCGAATACCCTCAAAAATAAATCCGCGCAGGAGGAATTCATCACTGTTTAGGATTGCTTTAAGGACTCTAACGGCGCGATCTTGTCCTACAACGGAATTCCAGTGTTGAGGACGTTGAGTAATAAGGGACATGGTTATCAATACTGATTCTACACAGAATCTTCGTGAGAACAATCAACTGTTGCAAATATGTGCGGTGCAAACTGACCCACAAAACCTCTAAGTTCGACCATTCCTTCGGCAGTAACATGCACTACAAGGCAACTAGGACCTTCCGGCAGATGCCAAAATCGTACATACTTTCCTAACAATGAGCGACCCAGAGCTATCTGTTCTTGCAATTCTTGTTCTCGATTCATTACACAACTCTGATAAGAACATTATTTGGTCCAAGCATATACTTCTCTCCGCTCTCAGTTGTGTAGACACCATCGTTTTTCATTGTGAGAAAAGTCTTTAGACCACCCCGAAGAATAGGGTAATTGGTAGAGGAAATTCCAGCAATCTCTTCCATGTCCGTAGGTTCGCCGTAAACTTGCAGTGCTGTAACGAATAAAGAAGCTGCTTTCAACAATCTGATACGAACGGCTCGTTGATCGGGAGTGAAATTGGCATAACACTCTTTAGCTTCGTCGATGTACTTTTGAGCAAATACAATCCAATCCATAAGACTAAATGGATTACCTGTGGTACGACTGACCGTGTGATCAGGAAAATCAGGATTGGTGGCCTCTTTATCCTTAGACCATTGTGCAGCATAGTTATCTTCTCGAGTAAGCATCTCATAAATCGATGTGCGAGAGAGGAACCTACTGCTATCTTTTGTGTACGACATATTATTACTCCTTAATTACAATGCAGTTTTCCGTTCATTCTTATTTCCTTGAACTGCAACTGCTTCTGCTATCCAGCCGTAGGCTTGTAATCTTAATAACTGTTTAGCTGTCTCGGTAGGCGTGAAAATCGCCGCTTGCGATTTTGCTTTATCGTCGTCTCCAACGATTTTTATTGCTTTGATGTCGTTACTCAAAGGCTTTAATTCGCGTAAGAACATCTTTACTTTTTCACTTGGACTAGTCAAAAGAATAACAAATTGTTCTCCAGGAGGTAAAGTCTTTTTGATTTCTTCTATCTCATCCCGCCGTGCTACATCTAAGGGAAGACGCAAGCTTACTTGAACCATGTTGTCTTCAATCAATGGCATGAATACTCCTTAATGAATCGCTTCGGGACCAAACATTGAGCGTTGCATAGCACGAGCCTTGAGCACCATGCTAAACTTATGCAAAGCATCTACTGTCATATCACTCAAGGTATCTTGCATCTCTCCCAGTTGACGAACATCTTGCCAGATTACATCTGCCAAATCATCTCCCGCATGCAAGTTACCGTCAACAAATTCAGCATCCACATAAATCACAATGTGATGATGATCGGGCGGTTGAACTAGTTCGCTAACAAACAACACAGCACCCGGCTTCACAGTAACCCCGGTCTCCTCTTTGAGTTCGCGAATAACTGTATCACTGATACTCTCAAAGGGCTGTACTCCGCCACCGGGCAGTACCCACTTGTTTTCAATAGGAGATTTTTTGCTGCGACCTAATAGAATCTGTGAGCCACGCATTACAATAGCGGCTACGCCAACACGAGGGAAAACTTTCTCGCTACTCATTAGTCTTTTGTCCTTGTCCTGGATCTACTGTGACTTCTGTAGTCTCCGTTTCAAATCCATATTGTTTGAGACCGTACTTGCCTGTAGCAGCGCCATTTACATAGAGTGTGTCAGCCACATTGCTACTGAAAGATTCAACCGCCGCACGCATGCCCAGTAGCCACTGGTACCAATAATCTTGAATAGAGAATTCTCCAGAGCGTGCTTTTAGTAGCTGTTTGATTTCCTTTTTGTATTGAGGTAGATCAAAGCCACGGAGCATTGCTGCCCCGGCATCGACTAGGTTGATATTATCGTTGATGTCCAAGGTGAACAAATCGGTGCGAACGAAGAGTTCTTCACCCTTCCGATTAAATCGACTGGTCAATTCTTGGAAGGTAACAGCAGCAGCTGTAATCTCATAGGTATCAGGTGCCATGCCTAAAAGGGCAGTCATAATGGTGGGTTCTGATACAGCAACAGCATCACCATGTTTATACAACTTAAGTCGCGCAGGAGTAGTCAACCCGGCCCATTGTGCAGTTTCCAATTCAGTCATAGCAAAATAATTGGAAACGATATCTTCCAACATTTTGTCTGCTAATTTTTCAACTTCCTTATCTTCAAAGCGACAACGTTCTTCCATGCGCTTTATGAATTCTGCAGCGTAACGGGTTTCTTTACACACTTTGTTTAAGAAATCTCGAGGCCAAGTAGGAGGACCGAAATCCCACATAAGACTGAGCACTACAGCACCCATGTCTTCCAGCAAACTCGTTACCAGACCGATTTCTTCTACATTGCTAGAGGCAATAAAGATTCTGCCCGATTGGAAATCAACAATAACTGGAAATTGTTTACGAACAGGAACGGTCGTGGCTAGAACAGTTGCCTCAACCATTTGTTTCTCTTCTTTCTTTGCAAAACGGAACGGACAAGTCAATTGGTCATAAGAGACCTGTTCCTTTTTGCTAGCAACATCGGTTACATCATCGAAATCGTTCAATACTACCCAAAAGCCATAGACATTCCCTGCAGGATTTTCATTCAGAAGATACAGATTTTCTGTTGAACCGTAGTGAACAGCATAATCTTCCGGTTGAATTTCCGCATCTGCTTGAAGTGATGGTTCTAATTCTAGAAAGTCATGAATACTTTCACGTTCCAAGGAATCTTCAGGCAATGTTTCGTCCATGCGTGGATGAGCGAAAGGATTAATACCCAGGGAGAGTTTCTTTTCATATCGTGTTCGTACACCAGCGACTAGCTGAGATAGATAGAAAAGTTGTTTTGGATCTCGTATAATTTGTTGGAACGCTTCTTGAAACTTGGGTTCTATACCCATGATAGCCCATTGTCCACGACCAAATAGCATATGTTTTCCTCACTGAACTGCGTTGTCTAATACCTTATCGGCTTGATCTTTCAAGATAAGCATTACTTACAATTTTCAGTATCACACGTCCCACTCGACGATGATAACGCTCTTTGATAGGACGAATCACAATACCTTCTCGTGCATTACTAGCGCCGGGTATTAGAGATGGTCCCTCAGCTAGTTTAACCAATTCAGCAAAATTGTAAGGCATAATACCCAAGCAGGGCACACGTTGCTCAGGAGAAAGAAAAGTCATAAATGCTTCAGCATCTAGCCAACTGGAACCTTTTAGAATGTCAAATGCACGATAGAAAAGTGTACCGGGAATCTTTGCTCCATAACGATCCTTCTGTACCCATCCAAAAATTTCACCATAGAGCAACGCATCCTGATTATTGTAACACCACTCGGAAATCCAAGGATTCTGTTCCAATACACGCCACCAATTAGAGCCGCCCTCTTTTAATTTCCATTCTTCATGTGAACCAGCGTACAGAGTAACATCAATGCAACTCCTAACCAACCCTGCCGGACTTGTCTCTGTGTAAGGAGAATTTCCGTTATCCGTAGCTACATGACGAGAATTCTGACCATTGATTTTCTCAGTTACATAAACTAATTCACCCGGCTCAAAACACTCAGCAGCATAACGATAGGCGGATTTCACATCATACGTTGGAGCCATTAGGACCGGAGGAGCAGGTCCTACGTCAGAACCTTTATGACGATTAGAAATCGTTGGTTCGGGTTCCGGTGGTGGCTCGTAATGAGTAATACCCATTTGCTCGGCAACATCGTCACCAATTTCTGCACCCGCAGGAGCAGGGAGCAACATACCCATAGACCAAATACCTCGCAAACGACGAGCCGTTACACGCAAGTATTTTGTATTACCATCGACTTTCTTTTCAACCTCAGCCAACATCGCATTGTACTGATCTTGAGTAATGCTTCCAGCATTGAATTGAGTTAACAGATCTTCACGCTCTTTGCGGCAGCCTTGAGTATCCTTGAGGAATCGGTATCCGGGCAGATCAGGCATTATGCTATCAGGTTGAACATAAACAGCCTTGTCAATTCCGATCCAATCTTCTGTACGAACGACACAAGTGAAGTTCCAAACATTGACTACGGACAAAGAATCTGCATCAGGATGTTTTTCTAGAACAATCGGGACGACTTCAGCGCGATGTGTGTCTGTTGCCATAGTTACACGTCAAAATGATTGATGTCTATTAAAATGCCATCTTTGATGGAAGCCAAGAGTGGCTTAAGTTGTTTTGGTGTCAGCAATGTAATACCAATGATCAAACAAATTGCTGCGAAGCAACGAAAAGGTATTCCGATAGCTTGTAATACTGTCATAATCACTCTATTACTGGGATTTCCAGATCTTGTATTTTTCTGGTAGACATCGAGCACAAGGACGATATCCAGCTGCCAGGGCATGTTCCTCGTTCAAGAAGAAGACTCTATTTTGCGCGTATTTACCTTGAGCAATAAAACGAAGAGCACTAGGACAATCTAATCTCCCATAGATCTTCAGTTTCTTATGTCCACCCAAGGTTCCTTTCACTGAGGAAGAATAAGATTTTCCATCCGGTCCGATTAATGTGTAGGTTTCCAATTCTTTACACTCAAAATTTTCTGAATATGCAATTCGTACAATTGACCTCGAACAACTTTGTTAATCAGAACAATAGCTTCGGGAGCCTTTAAACTCATTCCATTGATCAAACGAAGCTCAAAAGGAACCGGAATTCCTTCTAACCGCTTAGTCCAATAAGGTTTGATTTCTCTGTATTCAACATGTTTCTTTAGAGTAACAATCTGATCCAACCAACAGCGTTTAATGGTTGTAGTTATGCGTTTCACAGATCGTCACCCTTGAGTAACTCTCTCAACCGCTTGGCACCTTGCGTGCTCTGTAATGCAGATGCGGGATCGTTTCCGCCTTCTAACAATTGAATAAACACTTGCATAGACTTGATTTTGTTCTTCAATATGCGCATGCTCAGATTCCCGCCACCAATGTCATACTGCTCTTTATTAGGGCGCTCATTGTCGAACATGAGAATCAATGTTTCAACCCCAAGGATTCGCAAGTAAGCCTCGTGCTTGTCCGAAAGACTTTTACTGAGCGGACTCATTATCGGCATGTCGGGCGCAACTAAACGACAAGCTAACAAATCAAACGGACCTTCTACTAGGATTACCATTCGTTGTTCAAGGATGCGCCGCAGAGTTGCAACATCGTTACCTAACCAGTTTGGCTCAAAGAGCTTCTCGCCTATCCAATGATATTTCCCTTGCCCAAACAGTACGGAACCTTCACAAGGACGAGTCTGTGCTCGCATATAATTGCCGTCTAGATCCTGAATAGGGAAGACAAACAGCGGTCCTGGCTCGTAAGTTTTAGGTACATAGAAAATGTTTAAGTCGGAGAGAACAGAAGAGAAATTCTTTTGAATGAAAGGTAACGCAGGTTTCCAATTACGAGAGTCTACAATTTTTTGAGTGGTAACAGAGAGTTTATCAGCGTTGGGATTTTTGACAACATTCTTGGCATAAAATTCATCGGTCTTACGAATTAGCTCGGGAACAGAGTTCCACCATTGATCGGCAAAGTACATTTATTTCCAACTGTAATTCCGAGGAATTGCTCCTTGACTTTTCAGTATAGAAACCAGGTTAACTCGGAGACCTTTAGGAGCGTAGGGAAGAACAACGCCCAATGTTGTATAAAGCAATTCTACTTGAAGTTTCAAGGTGCACTTTTTATTTGTAAAGCTATTGCGATATCGTTTTACCTTACTCATGATTTTTCTTCTTTAGATGGAATACTGGTCTTTGGCACTTCAAGAGGCAAATCGGGAGAACTGTGAATAACCCGATGAGGAAGTTCAACTTTTATTTCTCGTTTTTCAACCTTCTCTAAAACTTTTTCATCCACCTTCTCATCAACTGGAACACCTAGAACCCACATGAAGAAAACCACATCACGATAGTCGCGCAGTAGGATTTGCGGATTTCGTAATTCTTCACGAAACTGAGCGAAGACTTCTTCTTTGGTATAGATGGGAACAAACTTCCGTGTATCAATGCAACGATCAGGATTCGTAGAGCCGCATCCTTCGCATCCTAAAACCTTATGACCAGCGCCAATTTCGGCCATTTTGCAATTGTAAGGACACGGACGCAAGTTACGTTGCAAATAACGTCGTCTATGACGATGAATAACTTCTCTGAATTTTACCAGAATCTCTTCAAGCGATCTCAACTTCATGGGTTGCTTTTAGATCCTCAAGTTCTTGTCCTTCTAATCTACGAAGAACGGGAGGTTGCCCCTTAACGGCTGATACTCGATAAACAGCATCGGCTTGCCGTATCAAACGAGGTTGATGGGTTATAGCAAAAATGGTGAATTTGAATTTTTGGCACATTTCGTGCAGCAACTCACTCACACGCGGCTGATAATCAGGTGACACATTATTGAAGCTCTCGTCAAGAACAATGAATTGAGCTAACTTGAAGCGTTTTATGAGGATAACACGGAGCAGGAAAGCAACAATGTTAACCACTCCCCCACCCCGAGTGCTCATCGGCTCTCCTGTAATCTCTCCTTGACGAACTAAGAGACGATAGGTGTTACCGCGAGCACCTTCTTTTTTCTCTACTAGAAGACCCATTTGCGGATCTTTGAAGACCAGCTGAAGACCAGCTGTTACAATGGATTCTATTTTTCCTATGCCGTTGGCACTGATGATTTGTATCGCGCGATCAATAAGTCCAACGGCCTTAACCAATTGTATCTTATCAGCTTCAAGCTGGGAAATTTTAGCTTTAAGACGAGTGATACCTGTAGCTTCAGCATCAAGTTGGTGATCAAGCCGCCCAACAAAATGAGTGTAACTACCAACACGCTGGGTGAGTGAGTCATCCATACCTACCAATTCTCCAATGATCAGAGTTTAGTAGTAAAAGATGTCGTAAGCGTTCTGTGTGCTAACCGAAGGAACGATCGCAAAAATTGTGCGACCTGCATTCTCAAGAGCTTGCAACTGTTCTTGAGCCTTGTAACGCTCAATAGTTGCATAGCCCCAAGTCTTCCTGGAAATAGGAGCCTGAACAGCAGGAACTGCTGCCTTTGGCTTTGGACCCGGCTTCACACCAGGCGTCTTCTTTGCCTTGGCAGCTACGGCAGCAACCTTAGCGGCTACAGGAGCCGAAAGTTTAGCAGTCACTTCTGAGGTTCCAGCACCCGGACCTGCATCATCAAATTGAATTCCAGCGGGATTGGTTTCATCTACAACTGTGGCCATGAGGCCTCCTTTTACACCGTTCTAAAACTAATCTCAAACTGACCACGACGGAATCGTTTGGTCGGGTTAGAGAAACTTGGTACATCGAATAATACTACCTCTTCGTCGTCTTTCACTTGAATTAATGCGTCGGCAATAGTTTTTACTGTTCTACCAAATGTAGCAAATCGCGACCATCCTTCTACACCGCCCAATGAGAATTTGCTCACACTACCGAATCGGTCATGAGTAACAATGCCTTCTTTGGGTACGATTTCAATCCTATCTTGTTCTTCACATAATCCTGCGGCTGCTCCCAATGCATAGACAAGTCGTTGAGCAGGGAATCGAGCCAATTCTACACCAGGAACATTGTAAACATTAAACAATTCTCGACCAATAAGATGGCCGTGACTCATTATGTTCATGCCTTGAATTCGCACTCCCCAATAGCCTTTATCAGTTAAGATTAAATCATCCACTTGGGGATTGCCCGAGACTAGTTTCATGAATGATTCTCGAGGCCAGAAAGGAACTTTCTTCAAGGTCTCAGGACCATCCCACATAATCGCTCCATATTTAGTGATAATGAGTAGACGTCCTTCGGACAATATAGGTGGAGCGGCTGCAACAAATGGACTAGTGTCGCAGCCTAAAAATGTTGTGGAATCCAACCGGGTTGTAACTATTCCCAGATCGTGGGATTTCAAACCTGCTTGAGTAACGGGTACTGTGTGGACACGAATTTCGCTATCAAATGAGTTGTCTGTAGAAGTGATCTTCAAGATTCCGTTAGGATCAAGGCTCAGTTCCACTTTTTCTTCAGCTAAAACTCTTAGACAATCTTGAAAGTGAGACAAAGATACATATGTGTTGCCCGATTTTTGCAAATTGAAATCTGAGGATTGAATTTGACCAAAACTGCTAGAACGATAGAAACGAGGAAAGTCGTCTTCTACCAGTTGTACAGCTATATAAGGCGAAGCGTTGGTGTCGAAGTTTACCAAACTGCGCAGAAGTTTTAGCAAATCATTTTTATCCAGCAACATATTGAATCAATACTACAATTTAAGTCACAGTACAGGATTGAACATTAGAGAACGGTGAAATTCCATCCTGATTTTGAGCTTGAACACGGAACAGATAAGCACTAGGATTCAACGAGAGTTGCGTGAAGGTTAGTGCTCCTGAACCAATAGAAACTGGGATCCACGAAGATCCGCCATTGTTCGAATATTGCAGGTTATAGTTAGAAATCAAATTGGGATATTCTTGTGTCCAACTTAGCGAAACTGTATGCCCATCAACTACTGGAGCAGCCAGAACAGGAGCCGTTGGTAGACCCGAATAGGTAGACTCGGTTTCAAAAAGAATTTCACCCGTATTTACTGTTTGATTAATTAATTGACTCTTATTCCAAGTACCTAGAATAGCTCCGTGAGAGAGGTCAATCAGCGTTTCGTAAGTGTCTCCATTTGTATCTACTGTGCCCAAAAGAACTTTACCTGTGCGTAAGTTTTCTACATTAGAAGTACGAATCCATAGCACATTGTCTGCACCAGAGAGCAAATTGGATTCAACCGTGAGTTCCGAGAAACCTTCTACACTCATTGTGCTCGAACGAACCTGCAGCAATAAACAACCATCCGGTCCTGACAGCGCGATAATGCGAACGTCGTCGTACGAAATTGTGCAAGTGATTTTGTTGAATCTCATGCTAGCAGTAATGCTAGTCAACGGAATTGTCGTATCCGGATTGTCTGTATTGATCAAAGGTGCTGTGCTGTAACGATACAAAGTATTCGGACCGCCTAACAAGTTGCTCGCATCAAGAACTAAAGTGTAATCTTGCTCAGTATGGACAGCATCCAAAATAGGAGTACTACCTGGTGTAAACAATTTACGAAGCAAGAGTATTGCGGGACTTACACCCCCAAAGACGGAGACAGAACCTTGAGCAATTAAGAGATAGCGATCTCCTCCACTTAGAGCAGAATTGCGTTTCACGCTGAAGAAATTTGAATAGAGAGTAGAGACATCCAAAGAACTCCAAGCCAAAGGAGGACTACTCTGATTGCGTTCTGAGATTGGTGCCGGATTTGAACCATCCATAAAGATGGAACGAGATACCCGCAGTGTATCGGGATAAGCATCGACATAAGCCGCTACTATTACATTAACGTTTGAAGAAACAGCAGGATTTACTCCATCGTTTACAGTAAGATTGAAAGTCAGAGTTTCCCCTTCAACCAATACACCATTGGTAAGTATAGTGAGTGAAGGACTAGTAAATCCACCAACACTAGCTACAGTTGTTCCCGCCGTTTGTTCCCAAATGTACGTTGTTGAATCATCTGGGTCTGTTACGCCTGTGTAAATGGGCACAATATTGACAACGGAATTCCGAGCAGCGTTAATTGGATTAGTTGGGAATGTAATTGTGGGAGCATTGTTTACAGGTACAGTTACCGAAGCAGTAGCAAACTGAGTAGCACGGATGGCAAAGCCTGTTTCGGCTGCTGGTCCATAGGTTCCAACATAAGTATAACTAGCTGTAAATTGAGTTCCACTAGCAGTCGCTACCGTAAGCACTTGATCGTTTAAGAATGTAGCTGTCTGAAGCTGATAGAGCAGAACAACATCTCCTGAACTAAGAGTATTCACGCAAGTTATTGTAGCCACATTGCTAGCAATGCTGACATTTGTTACATTGAACGGAGGGTGGCGCAACAGGGCCACTTCACCTGTATCAGGTGTAGGTCCGTAATTAGTGTAAGTAAAATTAGCTGTAAATTGTGTAGGAGAAGCAGTCACAATGGTTAAAATCTGACCATTCAAAAAACGAGCATTCTGAAGATTGAAGAGACCTATCTCTTGCCCAGAACTAAAACTGTTAGGAACAGTAACTGTCAATAAATTACCTGCAACTTGGATTTGAGTTACGGTATCAGAAGGATAAGTATCAACATCGACTACAGCTACTGTAAAGGCACGTGCGGTTCCGCCTACGCTTTGTGGAACTGTAAGAGTAGCATGCTGACTATCCTGTGTAGGTATCAATGTAATAAGAGAACTGGGATCGTTTTCTGACCAAGTAAATACAACATTATCTCCATCACTCTCTGTATAATGACTAGCATCGAAAACAAATGGATGTCCCCGTAGTACAACTTGAGATGAAGGAATTAGCGAAGCAACAGGAGGAACATTCATTCCCGATACATACGCGGGAGTGTTAACCGTTGGTCCAGTAGTTTCTTGCTCAGCAACGATAGCCCAATCGGTCGTATCATCAATGGGAGTCTTGCTACCGCGTAGCCAAGTGAAGTTTAACTCGTTGTAAAAACCCGGTATGTTCGTTAATCCTAAGTTGCCTAAGTTAACCGAAGCCAATTGCAATGGATAAGCCGGACCACCCACTTGTCCCGTAAGTAGATCCTCTAACAAATAGGCAACCTTGACACCCTGCGTTTGAGCTAAAGAAAGAGTGCTCTGTACAATCGAGCCGCCCAAAACAGATCCCGGTGTGATATGAAAGAACCATGGATTAGGCGGATTCAAATAGCCTAGCACTAAATTGCCAATGATACCTTCAGGATGATTCAATTGTGTATAGAATGTCTGGCAAACATAGCGATTACCCGCAGCATCAGGCAACACGGTTAAACGATCGTCTGAATAACGACCCGTAAAAGCATAGATCTCTGTAGGCGAGACGTCCCAAATGGAGCTGCCATTTCTGTTAGTGAGGTAAATTGTAAACAGTTGATCCTGAAATGTAATAACTCGTGGATGCTGTTCAAAGTAAAGTTCTACCAGTATACCATCAGGAGAAACGAGAGAAACAGAATTGAATGTAACCAGTGATGATGGATTTGTAGCCGAACGATCAGGAGAATTAAACAACTGTGTTGTAGACAGAATGGCATCATTGTTACTGTCAACATCTAGCTCAAAGACTACCAGACTATGCCCCGGTAGAGACAGAACAGGAGTAACAGGGTCGGTCAGCACAACGGCTACGATCTTGTGCCCATTGCCTAGAACAATAATGTCATAAGCCGAACGAATGCGCTCTGCTGTAGCTAAAACAACAGGAGCATGCAAAGTGTTAGTTGTGGTATCGAAACGGAATTTAATCAAGTCAAACAAAAGAGGATTAGTTGCGTTGTTCCGTAATCCTATAATGTGAATGACTTGTCCTGTAGGATCGTAGGCTATAACCGGAGCGAATTCTTGATTAGGAGTAGAAAATGTGTAAGTTGCTTTGGTTGTAAAACTAGCGCCGATGTAGAAGGAAGTGGACTTTAGAATTACAAAAGTGTTGTCTTGACGAACATTGCTAACAACGTACAGAGCACCACCCACTTCTATGAACTGAGCGTTTCCTTCCAGGTCAGCTTGTGCCCACGGTTGTGTATCTAAGGTCGTTAACACGAGGACTACATACCTTCTCCGGTACCTTCCGGACCTTCATCATTGTTGTCAACTTCATTCAGTTGTAGACCTTCAATCACACGCTTGAGCAAATCAGACTTACTTAGAATCAACTCAGACATGCTCTGATACAACGAAGAGAGCAATTCGTTAAACTTGGAGTCATTAACCGTGAACAAACTGTCTTCCAATTTGCGCTTGCAATCTTCAGGGTCAATGTTCAGGAATTCATAGATAATCTCTACTGGTAAACTACCCTTAGCATAGAGGTTAAACAGCATGTCGTACAAGTCACCCGAATCGCGCAAAGCCATACGGCTAAAGGAAATCTTCGGATAGATCCAGCGAGGACGACCCCACTTATCTGTTTCGTAGAAACCCTTCTTCATAGCGATGGGCTTGAAGATCATTTCTTCGACAAGATCGGTAATCAAATCGCGGAATTGCAAATACGCTGTGTTAAGGATTTCTAATTGAATGCGGTTGCCACTGTAAAGTCCTTCACCAATTAGGATTTCAGGCGAAAGACCTAGACCAATGGCAAGGTCAGAGTTTGTGTGTTGATACTCACCGTCTAGCGCCAGCAAGCGAGCTTCAGAACCAATCTCATTCCACTGTGCCTCATAGTTCACAACGATTGTGAAATCGGGATCGGCCTTAGCTTCATCAATTAATGCGCGCAGGGCAAACACTTCGGACATTGGTACGCCAGGAGCAACAACCATTGTCTTAGGCGTCATATTGCGAGAAGCAATAGTACTCTGCACCTGACGCAGCTTTTCACGATAGATGCAAGACCGAATTACAGGTTGGATAATCGAACGACCGTGCAATTCGTAATTTGCTTTCTTACGAGCAAAGTGAACTACATAAGAGCCTTTGAATGGATCCTGATTCAGAGGAATCTTACCTTCCTGCTGAATCTTGTCCTTAACTTCGTTAGGAACATTCTCAGCTTGCAAGTATTGTTCCTTCTGAGCTTCGGGTGGTTTGTAGTAGATGGTAGGACCGTCGGTTAACGTTCCCTCGTTACTCATCTCCATTTGTTCAGGTGGAAGAATCTGGATACGGAAGAATCCTCGATACTTCGGATTTGTAATGTGCGAGAAGAGTTCTAGCTCTTCTTTACGTTTTTCACGCAACTCCTTCAATTTTTCGAGCAATTGCTTCTTGCGTTCTAAGAGCTTTATGTAATGACGCATCTGCATGAGTTCACGTTGCGTCTGCATACTGACACCTAATGCTACAGCATCCTTAGCGGCTCCGCCTAAATCAGCTGGAGTAACAGGCATTCCGCCACCACCACCCCCGCCCATAGGTACAGCCCCTGCTGCACCACCTTCAGGAACCGTGACATCCGCCATACCCTCCGGTCCTAATGGTGCTCCCTCGCCGCCAGCAGCCGGGTCTGCGCCAGGATCTGCGCCGGGTTCCCCAGGTGCTCCGCCAGGTGCAGCAGGATCCACAGCAGGAGCAGCGCCAGGGACTGGATCTCCTGGGGCAGCTGTAACCTGAATGGGATACTCATCTGCATGATTCACACGACCAACAACCTTAGCAACTTTGCGCTGTTTCTTAAGAAGTTCAGCCTTCTTAGCTTTGATTAGACTGATAACTGAATCTAAAGACTCTTCTGGGTCAAACTTGATACCAGCAGTTTTTAATGTGTTAAGAGTATTGGCAGCTTTGGCAATAAGAGATGCTTTGCGAGTAGGCTCAATCCAATCCATGATTTGGTCGGCAGTTCCACCCATTGGAGGATTGAATGCAGCTTCGCTTCCAGTTTCGCTATTCTCGCCTGGATCACCCTCTTCCAATTGTTTCTTAGCAGCGGGACAAGGTTCAACTTTTTCTTTTTCCTCAATGTAATAAAAAGCCTCACCCATCATCCAGTATTCACGAGCACCATCAATCAAAACAGAGAACAACTTCTTTTCTCGGCATAATCCTTGATAGAAGTCATAGATGTAGTCTTTGTACTCTTCGCTGGAACACTTAGGTTTATCCAAAGTAACTTTGGACAGAGGAAGTTCCGTGTGCATGTTGATAGCACGGGAAACAATAGGATCCCGGTCGTAAGCTAGACGATAGAAACGAAGTTCTTCAGCACGAGATTGAGGCAATTCTAATGCATCAACAGGAAACTCATAGGAGTAATAACCGATGTTTTGGGAGTCAACAATATCGGCTCCGCCCAGCATACCCTCGCCAAATAGAGCAGCGGTTTTACTTTCTCCACCAAATACTAGCGCATTAGCTGCACCACGGATGTTCCGCATCTTGTTGCGATATGCGGTATCATCTACGATTTCACCCTTGGTATTGAGTGAAGAATAACGACCTGCCGAGGCATACTCGCGTGTTATTCCTGTATTAGGATCAGGACCTGTTGCAACTTTACGAGGCTTACTGTGTCCACCGCCCACACGTGTGTTAGTTCCACGTTCGCGAGTACCGACTCTTTTACCTGTTTCTGGAGTTTCTGCCATGCGTTCCCTCTAAAACTACTTTCGGAATTGACCTTTTATTCTTCCGGTAGCTCGGAGCCATGCTCTTCTCGGGCAATTTTTTCTTGCCTTGCGACGCTACGGAGCTTGTCCCGATTTCTGATCTCTTCAACTGCTTGTTCCATCAATTGCTTAGGATCAAGGGCAACCGATGGTGCTACAACACTGTTCACCGGATAAGGTTGATGCTCTTGCTTAACCGGACGAGTCTTATTGCTCTTCTTTTGCGTTGCAGCACGCTTTTCATTCCAATACTGTAACCGCGACTTACTGAATCGTTCTTCCATAGCTAATGCGGCTGCGACTTTAGTTTGACGAACTTCACTTAGTCCCTTAACAACAGTTTTCAATTGATCAAAAAGAGGAGTTAGAGCCACTTGATCTTCTGTTGTATGAGCTTCTAACATCTTTCGGTACCAGCCCATTGAAGACTGAATCTCAGCAAATGCCCGCGAGAGAATAGCTGTTAGCTCGCGTTGCTTAACTTGTTCAAATTTCTGAATCATCAATTCAAGTTCATTAAGTTGATTGAGAAATTCCTGAATCTTATCACCTAAAGATTCAGCTTGTCTTCGACGAGATACGGCTACATCATCTAAAATAACGGCAACACGATGCAACGAGCGACGAGCATCTAAACTAGCTTGTGCTGCCGAACCCATTTGAATGTAACAATGAGTAGAGTCGTAGGGAAGCACTTTTTCTGTAGTACGGATGCCTTTGACACCTGTTCGGCGTGGCTTAGGTTCAGGCTTAGGAAGTGTGCCAGTATCTTCTACTGGTACTTCTAGTTTGGGATCATCTGGCATTTAATAATTAACCTAACAGCTTGTTAGCAAAATGTCGTTCGAATTCAAATCCTGTACCAAACACTTAGGCTCCTAACTTTGCTTCAGGTATTCGTTTGGCACGGAATTAACGCCGACATCGTTGATATCTAACACTTTACCTTGGTAGCGAACAGTAATTTTATTGCGACCAATTCCTAAAGCTGCTCGAAATCGTTTAATAGTGGTCGGATCCATATCGATCAGTTCAGGAACAGCGTTTTTAGGAGCAATCGGAGCAGTTTTCTTTGGTTTCTTGGGTAACGGCACTTCTCCAATCACTTCATCTTCAGATTCTGTGGTGGTTATGGGTGTTTCAGGAGTAGAGGACGTCTCTTCGTTGCTCTCTGCCGTAGAGACAGTGGTCTGAGGATCCTCAGGAGGTTCTTCCTTGCCTAAAATCATTAGAACAGGTCTCTTGACATTGGCAGTCAAAGGTATTGCTCCCAAGAAACCAAATTCAGGAGCGATACCACGATCTTTTACTGTCAATTCTTGACGAGCTTCATACTGTTCCAGGGTTTCCATCTTATCTTCATCAGCATCGGGAATTTCATCGGTACGCCAGAATTCGTCAAGTTGTAAAGCGGCCAATAGAGTACTCTTAATTTCTTTTCGACCGCTTACACTTTCGTGCGCTCCCAACAATCTACTCTTAAAGATAAGATCTGCTGCCGACCATGCTCGTGGATGTAGATTTTCCTTCAACCAATTGCCTGCTCTATCGACGCGACGAGTGTCTTCGCTAGTTAAAGCTTTGAACAAGTTCTTAACCGTGTCTACGTCAAAATTGGAAGGTACATAATTCTCCATGCCTGCAATCTTTGTCCAAGCTGCAGGTCTGTGCCCATCATCACCCGTCAAGTGATGCTCAACATCCCAACTCAAGCCGTATTCGCAGTCGCACTCAATAGGCACTCGCCAATTCATCTTCTCATGATATTTGCGCAATTTCATCATACGCATAATGCGGGGGATAACAAACGGAACATACTCATTCTTTACAGCAAAGTCAATTTCATCGTGAACCGATAGATACAATCGGAAGATGGTTTGAATGGCAGGATCCTTTAAGGTCCAAGCACGGATGCGATTCAAACTAATGCGCATGAAATCCCCGGCTAATCCTTGAATCGGGATGTTAACTGCCACACGCTGAATCTTACCCATAAAGCTGTTGTAATCTTTATAATTGCGAACACCTGAAGTCTGATCCTTCCACAAACGATCGTA
>Ga0326727_10011308_pt1 | contig 20851 bp, 11 predicted proteins | sample MB2enrmetagenome_FD_207643 | JGI IMG/M metagenome (GOLD analysis project Ga0326727, IMG submission 207643) | Lab enriched peat soil microbial communities from McLean, Ithaca, NY, United States - MB29MY | ecosystem: Environmental > Terrestrial > Soil > Wetlands > Peat | place: USA: New York...
CTAGATTCGCATTGAAGGCAAACCGGAGCCCGGCCCGAAGGACGATTCATTTGTCGACTGGACGCGCATAACGCCGGGATTTTTCGACACGGTCGGCACAAGAATGCTGGCGGGGCGATCCATCACCGATGACGACAACGCCAGTACGCGCCCCGTGGCGATCGTCAACGAAGCCTTTGCGAAGAAGTATTTCGGCAACCAGAATCCCATCGGCCAACACTTCGGTCCCGCTCCAGTGAAGAATGCGGGAACCTATGAGATTGTCGGCGTTGTCCAGAACATCCACTACATACAGTGGGGCTTCAGAGACCCGGCCCGGGCCATGTATTACATTCCCGAAGCGCAAACCGTCCACTTCGATCAGCCGGACACCGAGACCTACGAAATCTGGTCGCAGAATCTCTACAACATCGTGATTTGGACCGAGGTGCGCACTCCCGACCTGTTCACTCAGGTGAAGAAAGCGCTGGCCGATGTCGATCCGAACCTGGTGATGTACGACGTTCAGCCGTATTCGAATGTGATTCAGGGAACTTTCGACCAGGAGAATATGATCGCCAGTCTCACCTGGCTGTTTGGCGCGGTCGGACTTGTGCTGGCCGCGATTGGCCTCTACGGCGTGACGGCCTATGGCGTGGAGCAACGCACGAGCGAGATTGGCGTGCGCATGGCCCTCGGTGCGGACCGGCGCTCCGTGATCGCCATGGTGCTGCGCGGAGCGTTCTGGCAGGTCGGCATCGGCTTGGGCATCGGGATTCCGGCGGCGATTGGAGCGGGGTATCTGATCGCGAGCCAACTGTTCGGGGTCAGGCCTTGGAACCCATTATTGTTAGCCAGCGCCACCGCGCTTCTGGGACTGGCGGCGGTGGTTGCCGCGGCGATTCCCGCGCGCCGCGCGGCATCGATCGATCCCATGCAGGCGCTGCGCAGCGAATAATCCCCAGGGAGGCATCGAATGAACACGCTCTTTTACGACCTTCGCTACGCGCTGCGCCGGTTGCGCAAGTCGCCGGGCTTTGCGACCACCGTTGTCGTCACCCTGGCGCTGGGCATAGGAGCCAACACGGCCATCTTCACGCTGGTCCATGCCATTCTGCTGCGCTCGCTGCCGGTGGCCAATCCGTCCCAGCTCTACCGCATCGGAGATAACAACCAGTGCTGCGTCGACGGCGGATTTCCCGAGGATGCTTCCCAAACCGGCGACTTTTCGATCTTCTCCTACGATTTGTATCAACACCTGAAGCAGTCGTCGCCGGAGTTTGAGCAATTAGCGGCCACACAAGCGGGAAACTGGGACTGGAGCGTACGCCGCGGAAAAGAACTGGCAAAATCGCTGAAGGGCCAGTTTGTTTCAGGCAATTTCTTCGCGACCATTGGCGTGAATGCCTATGCGGGCCGCCTCTTCACCGACAGCGACGACACTTTCGCCGCTCCGCCCGCGGTCGTGCTCAGCTATGCGGCGTGGCAAGGCGAGTATTCGGGAGATCTTTCCATTGTCGGCTCAACCATCTACATCCAGGCAAAGCCCTTCACAGTGATCGGCATCGCGCCGCCGGGCTTCTTCGGCGATCGCGTTACCGACACGCCTCCCGCGATCTGGATGCCGATCCACACCGAACCGTACGTGGAAGAAGGAAACGCGGTTCTGTATGCCCCTGAGGCGCATTGGCTCTACCTGCTGGGCCGCGTCCACGAGGGCACGAATATTCCCGCGCTCCAAAGCAAGCTGACGGTCGCGCTGCGGCAGTGGCTCTGGTCGCGTCCGGATTTGGTCGCGAACGGCGGCGCCGCACTGGTTCCCAGAATGCACGTTGTTCTTACACGGGGTGGGGGCGGCATCCAGCGCCTCCAGAACCAGACAGGCATGGGCCTCAAAATGCTCATGGCTCTCTCGACTCTGGTGCTGCTGATTGCCTGCGCCAATATTGCCAACCTGATGCTGGCGCGCGCCACTACGCGCCGCGCCGATATTGCCTTGCGCACTGCCCTGGGCGCGGGCAGGCGACGCATTCTGCGCGAGATTCTCACCGAGAGTGTCGTGCTGAGCTCGATCGGCGGAATCGCTGGGTTGATCGTTGCTAATGCCGGATGCCGCACGCTTCTCGCTCTCGTCTTTCCTGATGCTAAATACTTGCCGATCAGCGCCAGTCCGTCGCTGCCGGTGCTGGGCTTTGCACTATTGGTTTCTCTCGTCGCCGGCATTCTTTTCGGCGCCGCGCCCGCATGGCTCTCGCTTCATACGCAGCCCGCCGAGGCGCTGCGCGGCGTAGGCCGCAGCTCCCGCGACCGCTCGTCTCTTCCACAAAAAGCCCTGGTTGTCTTTCAGGCTGCTCTCTCCGTGGTTCTGCTTGCCGGCGCAATTCTGATGACCAGGACGCTGACCAACCTGGAGAATCAGAAGTTCGGCGTGGTCACGGAGAACCGGTACGTGATGCACTTCGATCCGCAAGGCGCGGGCTACACAATCGACGGGCTGCCGGCGCTCTATCGCGAGATCCAGGATCGTTTCTCCGTGTTGCCGGGCATCGCCAACGCAAGCCTGGCGCTCTACAGCCCACTCGAGGGTGACAACTGGAGCGATAGCGTCATCCCGCAGGGACACTCCGCACCCCGTCCAGACGAGGACGTTGACTCCACCTGGAGTCGTGTGGATACTCATTTTCTTGACTCGATTGGCGTCCCAATTGTGCGCGGCCGCGGCTTTACCGACCAAGATACCGCAACTTCACCGCTGGTGGCGATCGTCAACGAGGCCTTCGTGAAGAAGTTCTTTCCCAATCAGAATCCCATCGGCCGGCGATTCGGCGTCGAGGATCCGAAATACTCTGGCGCCTTTGAGATTGTGGGTGTCTTTCGCGACTTCAAAATGAACCTGCAGTATTCGCGCGAGTCGGTACATCCCGTCTTCTTGCGCCCACTCAATCAGCGGTTCGCCCCCTTGGAACGTGCCGAAGTGCGTTCCATGTTCGTGAACGCGATCATTCTCGACTTTCACGCGGCTCCGCCCAACGTGGACGCGTTGGTTCGCAATACGCTGGCCGGAATTAATCCCAATCTGACGGTGCAGGATCTGCGCTCTTTCGGCGATCAGTTGGCGGGCAACTTTACCGGGCAGCGAGTGGTTGCCCGGCTGACTGGGCTCTTCGGTTTGCTCGCGCTCGTGCTCGCCTCGGTTGGCCTTTATGGCGTGATGTCCTACTTCGTGGCGCGCCGCACCAGTGAGATCGGCATTCGTATGGCGCTGGGCGCCACGCGTTCGAATGTGGTGCGGATGGTGCTGCGCGGTGCTTTCGCGCAGGTGCTGATTGGGCTCGGTCTGGGTATTCCTGCCGCGCTCCTTGCCGGACATTTTATGGCGAGCCAGCTCTTTGAGGTGCGCAGTTACGATCCGCTGGCCCTGGCCGGCGCCGTGGCTTTGCTCGGTCTTTGTGCCGCGGTTGCAGGCCTGATTCCCGCCCGCCGCGCGGCATCCATCGACCCCATGCAGGCATTGCGCACGGAATAGCTCAAATTGAGCGAACACAGTTGGAGAAAGACGTACATCATGATCGAACTGAAAAACATCGAACGCAGTTACAAGAGCGGCCACACCGAGGAATGGGTGTTGCGGCGCATCGGCCTCAGCATTGGCGAGGGCGATTTCGTCACTATCATGGGACCGTCGGGAGCGGGAAAATCCTCGCTGCTCAACATACTGGCCATGCTCGACGATGGCTGGAAGGGCGAATACCTGTTTGGCGAGACGGCCGTGCACGCGCTCAACCGCAAGCAGCGCGCCGATCTGGCCCGCGAGCGCATCGGCATGGTCTTTCAGAGCTATCATCTGCTCGACGACCTGACTGTCGCCGAGAACATCGACCTGCCGCTCTCCTACAAGAATCTGCCGTCGAAAGACCGCGCCGGAATGGTCGCAGACATTCTCGACCGCTTCAAGATTGTCGCGAAGAAGGACCTCTTTCCCTCGCAGCTCTCCGGCGGCCAGCAGCAGTTAGTTGGCATTGCGCGCGCAGTGGTTCATGCGCCGGCATTGCTTCTCGCCGACGAGCCCACCGGCAATTTGCACTCCGAGCAAGGCCGCGAAATCATGCAGCTTTTCAGCGAGCTCAACCGCCAGGGAACCACCATCGTGCAGGTAACGCATTCTGAAGAGAACGCGCGCTATGGCAAACGGATCGTCGAACTGCGCGACGGCTGGCTCACGCGCGACGAAACCTTAGAGACAACCGCAGCGAGGGCCAAATGAACGGCCGTCCCACGCAATCATTGAAAGAAGCTCGCATGAACTCACGTATTTCCAAATCGGCGGTCTCGCATCTCCACGTCGTGGCCGCGATCCTGCTTTTGCAAGTGAATCTGGCTTTCGCGGTCCAGGCTCCGCAAGCACAGACCGCGCCGGCAAATTCGCAAGCCGCGCCGCCGGCCCAGGAAGCTCCCACTCCGGCGGCAAACGCCGCTCCAACGCCGCCGCCGACGTTGGCCGAGCAGAATCAGCAGGCGCGCCTTGCGGCGATCGCGCCCGCGCGGGCCTTTCACGTCGATCTCCCGCACTCGCACAACCCGCTCGCGCCCTATCGGCCCAGCGAAGCGCCGCCGCTCGATCTTGCGAACTCGCCGCGACTTCAGAACCTGATCCGCGACGGCAAGCTCTACATCTCGCTGCACGATGCCATCGCTCTCGCCATCGAAAACAACCTCGATCTCGCCTACTTCCGCTATAACTTTCCTATCGCCGAAACCGACTACGCGCGCACCAGGGCCGGCGGCAGCGTGAATGGCGTCAATACCGGAATCGTGCAGTCGTCCACGCAGGGCGGCTTCTCCGGCAGCGGTTCCGGCTCCGGAAACTCTGGCTCGGGATCGTCTGCTGCAGGTGCGGGCGGCATCGTTACCTCGACCCTGGGCGCCGGGACCTCGGTCGCTTCCTTCGATCCCTTTGTGAACTTCAAGGGCTTCACCGATCACAACGTCGCCCAGCAGGGCAACGAATTCTCGAATGGCGTCCTCATCTTTAAGCAGAACACCATCGAAGCCCTGGCCAATTACACCCAGAACTTTCCTATGGGAACGGGATTGGTCGTCAACTACGAGGGGCAGCGCTTCGCCAATAACAGTCCCTACGAGGCCATCAATCCTTCGCTCTACTCCGACTTTCAGGTGATTCTCACGCAGCAGCTTCTCGCCGGCTTCGGCATCTCCGCCAACGAGCGCTACATGCACATCGCGAAGAAGAATCTGCAGATCACCGACCTGGCTTTTCGCGCGCAGGTGATTGCCACCATTACCCAGGTTGAAAACATCTATTGGGATCTGGTGAACGCTTACCAGGACGAGCAGGTGAAGGAACGCTCGCTGGCCTTTGCCCAGCGCACACTCGAGGACGACCGCAAGCAGCTTGCATTGCAGGCGATTCCTGCGATGCAGGTGGACAAGGACGAGTCGGACGTGGCCACCAGCGAAGGCGACCTCACGGTTTCGCGCGCCAATCTGCGCTTGAACGAGCTGCTCATCAAAAACGCCATCACCAAGACCGACGATGCGGCCATCGACGAGATGCCGGTCATCCCCCTCGATCGCCTGGGCGCGTCCGATCCCAACGCGTCGAAATCCATTGACGAACTCATCGCCGAAGCCGAAAAAAATCGTCCCGACGTTACCCAGGACGAGCTCGCCATGCAGGTGGCGGCGATGAGCCTCAAATCCATCCGCAGCGAGTTGTTGCCCACGCTGAACGTCTATGGTTTTTATGCCGGAGCAGGCATTGCCGGACCGAAAAATCCCAACTGCAGCCTGTCCCCGGCTGCCGAGTGCTCTTCCGATCTGCCCACTGGATTCGGAGGCATGTTTGAGAACACTTTCAATTATTCGTCGCCGGATTATCAGTTCGGCATGAATCTCTCGATCAATCTTCGTAACCGCGTCGCCAAGGCCGATCAGTTTCGTGCCGCTCTCGAATTCAGGCAGCGTCAGATTACTTTCGAGGAGCAAAAAAAGAGCATCCGCTTCGATGTGCGCAACTCGCTGTTCGCATTGCAGCAGGCGCAGGCGCGCGTGGATGCCGCCACCAAGTCTCGTAACCTGGCGCAGCACACCTTCGACGTCACCGAGCAGGAGCGGCAGCTTGGAGCCAAGTCCAGTAGCGATGCGCTGGCCGCCGAGCACGACCTTTCGCTCGCCGAATCGCTTCTTGTCGCCGCGCAGACGGCTTTTGAAAAGGCCAAGGTTGACATCGACCGGGCCACCGGCGAGACACTTGAACAAACCGGAGTTTCCATCGACGATGCGAGAATGGGAATCGTATCGCATGCGCCGTAGGTTCTCGGAGTCCCGAGGCGATCCTTTGCCGCTGGGAAAAATTCCGTGTGCTGTGGAGGCTTCCCATCGCCAGTAAGCAAGAAAAAATTCGCGTTTTGGTTGCCGACGACCAGCCCCACGTTCTCGAAGCGGTGGAGCTGCTGCTCAAGCCGCAGGGGATCGATGTGGATTGCGCTCGCTCGCCGCGGTTGCTCTTGGAAGCGCTCGGCGAGCGCGACTACGACGTGGTGCTGATCGACCTGAATTACACGCGCGACACGACCTCCGGGCAGGAGGGTCTCGACCTGCTGGCTAGAATCCAGGAATTCGATTCCCGCCTTCCGGTGATCGTGATGACGGCGTGGGGCAACATCGACCTGGCCGTCGAGAGCATCAAGCGCGGCGCGCGCGATTTCATCCAGAAGCCATGGGAGAACGAGCGGCTGCTCTCCCTCATCCGCGTGCACGCCGAGCTGCATCAGGCGCTGCGCCGCGCGCGCCAGTTGGAACTGGAAAACCGTCTGCTGCGCGCCGAAGGCATGCCGGAGTTTGTGGCATCCGCGCCTTCCATGCAGCCGGTCCTGGAATTGATCGCGCGCGTCGGCCCCTCCGACGCCAACGTGCTGATTACCGGCGAACACGGCACGGGCAAAGAAATCGTCGCGCGTCTGCTCCACGCCGCCTCGCCGCGTGCCCGTATGCCGTTGGTCGCGGTCAACGCCGGCGGCATGCCCGAAGGCACCTTCGAAAGCGAATTCTTCGGCCACGTCAAGGGCGCATTCACCGATGCGCGCACCGACCGCGTGGGCCGCTTCGAGCTGGCCAACAACGGCACGCTTTTTCTGGATGAAATTGCAAATGTGCCCATGCGCCAGCAGGCCAAGCTGCTGCGCGTGCTGGAGAAAGGCGAACTGGAGCGCGTGGGATCGTCGCAAACCCGGCGCGTCGACGTGCGGCTTCTGTGCGCCACCAACGCGCAATTGCACGAAGAGGCCAAGAGTGGCAACTTCCGCGAAGACCTGCTCTTCCGCATCAACACCGTGGAGATTCACCTTCCGCCGTTGCGCGACCGGCGCGAAGACATTCCGCTGCTTGCCGAGCATTTCCTCTCCCGGCTGCGGATGCGTTATCGCAAGCAGGTCAGTGGCATTTCGTCAGCAGCCATGCAGCAGATGATGCAGTACGCCTGGCCGGGCAATGTGCGCGAACTCGAACACTCGATCGAACGCGCCCTGCTGCTTTGCGCGGGCGAAGAGATTGAGCCGGCCAATTTTTCCATCGGAACCGCGCGCCCCGCGGCGCTCTCGCTCGACAATATGAGCATCGACGAGATGGAGGCCATGCTGGTGCGCAAAGTGCTGCGCCGCTGCGACGGCAACATCTCGCAGGCCGCCGAATCTCTGGGGCTGAGCCGGGCCGCGCTCTACCGGCGCATGGAAAAGTATGGCCTATGAATCGCGAGTGCGCCGGCGCACGCGTCAGGCGGTCCGCCGGGCATGGCTTTATTCCTTGCTGCTGACGCTGCCTGCGCTCCTCTTTCTTGGCATCTTCTTCTACCAGCGCGAGCTCGATCTGGCGCCGGCGCTGCTGGTCTGCCTCTGCCTTCTCATCTATCTCGCATTTGTTGCTTCCGGTCTTGTAGACAGCTTCGTTCGTCCGCTGCAAACGCTTTCGAACGTGGTCGCGTCGCTGCGCGAGGGCGACTACTCCTTTCGCGCGCGCGGTGCAGCATCGGGCGACGCACTGGGCGAACTAGCCGGCGAGATTAACGCGCTTGCCGATCTGTTACAGAAGCAGCGCGTGCGCTCGCTTGAGGCTACTGCGCTCCTGGCGCGCGTTCTGGAAGTGATGCACGCGCCGCTTTTCGCCTTCGATCGCGAAAATCGCCTGCAACTGATCAACAACGCCGGACTCAAGCTGCTCGATCGCCCCTCCACGCGATGCTTTGGCCACTCCGCAAGTGAGCTCGGCCTCGACAATCTGCTGGACGCGCCCGATCAGACCATTCGCTCCTTCGGCTCTACGCCGACGCGCTGGCTCTTGCGCAAGGCCGTCTTCCGGCAGGATGGAACGCCACACATTCTCTTAGTGCTGGCCGACGTGAGCGTTCCCTTGCAGGAAGAGGAGCAGACCGCCTGGAAGCGCCTGATTCGCGTGCTGGGCCACGAACTATCGAATTCGCTTGCACCCATCAAATCCATCGCCGGAAGCCTGCTGGCGCGCGTCGACAACCTCAGCGGCGACGCGGGCGACCTCAACGACTTTCGCCGCGGCCTTGGCGTGGTGGAGAGCCGCGCCGACGCGCTGCACCGTTTTGTGCAGTCCTACCGGCAGTTGGCCCAGTTGCCCCCACCCCGCCTAAAGCCCGTCGCGCTCCCGGCCTTGATGGAGCGCGTCACACTGCTGGAGCAGCGTTTGCCTATACAACTCGATCCCGGCCCCGCAGTCACTCTCGATGCCGATCCCGACCAACTGGAGCAGATGCTGATTAATCTGTTGGCCAATGCAGTGGACGCATCGCTCGCCAATGGCAATCAGCCGGTGGGCGCCAGTTGGGCCTCGGCGGACCGAAGCGTGCAGATCGTAATTGAAGATTGCGGCCTGGGCATCGCGAACCCGGAAAATCTATTCGTCCCGTTCTATACCACCAAATCCGCGGGCAGCGGCATTGGCCTGGTGCTGGCGCAGCAGATTGCCCGCGCCCACGGCGGCGAGATTTCGCTCGTCAATCGCGAAGATGGCGAAGGCGCCCGCGCGATCGTCCGGTTGCCTATCGCGCCTACGGCGAAGCAGAGATGAAACCGCACGCTAATTCCTGAGACGCAGATATCCGGGCACGGCAATCCACGGCCAAATGGGAAAGCGTCCGGAATAGGGGCATTCTCAGGTGCCCGGTGGCAGTGTCTGATGGGAAATCCCAGGGGACATCCGCGGTATTTGTGTGCATTAAATTGCCTAGTTGGAGGAAGATATTTGGCATAACCCTAATGTTTTCAGGAAGCGGAAATGGCCTCTTAACTGCAAATAGATTGATTGAGCGGGGCTATGCAAGGGCGCTCAGCTCAAATTTCAAACATAGGTTGATTGCGACTACGCCGGTCTGCGAGACCAACCGGCTGAACGCGCCGTCAGGGGGGAAAAATGAGGTCAATGAAAACGATAGGTGTGCTCGGAGCGCTACTCCTATTCGGATTCGCGTACCCGGGTCGAGCCGCAGACATTACCTACAGCGTTGATGAATCGGTGGGCCCTGGGTTCGTAACCGGCACCATCTCCACCGACGGAGCCATCGGAACTCTCGGTACGGGCGACATCGTCAACTGGAACCTGAATGTCAACGACGGGACCGACGGAACATTTGACATCGAAGGGCCGCTCAGCGGGAATAACTCTGGTGTTCAGGTGGCCGGTAGCGATCTGACGTCAACTGCTACACAACTTTTTTTCAATTTCGATGGCGCGGACGGGGGATTTCTTGCTTTTGAAACCCCTGGCATCGGCGACGACGGGCCGTTTATCGGCTACAACGCTCAGTTCGCCGGTTTCGACTCCCCGCAATCCATAAACATCTCATCGGATTTTGGGGAAAGCACCATCATTGATCCCACTTTTACGGGGAACCAAGTGATTGCCAGCACTCCCGAGCCGTCCTCTTTGTCCCTATTTGCCCTGGGACTGGTTGGACTGTTGTTCGCGGGAATCCGTTTGAGGGGTTCCAAAGCAAGCATGACCGCGTAGAAGAAGCGCAGAGAGCTCGCGTTATAGACATCAAGGGGTTCAGTTCTGCAGTTGGAGCTGAACCCCTTTTCATTTGTCATTCTGGTTCGCGGGTGCCTGCATCTCAATTGCCCCTTACAAGATTGGATGGCCCAGGTCTTGTCTTTGAAGACGTGGGATCGCCGGCTACTCCGCCGTCACGCTCTTGGCAGGATTTCGCGGCTGGTCCCAGTCGCATCCGCGGCACACGGCGATGTATTCGGCGAGCAACTGGAGCGGGACGATCTCGATCAGCGGCGAGAGCAACTCCGGCACCGGTGGAATGTGAATGACGTGCTTGCTCCACCAGGCTGCCGATGGTCTCATCACTCTCGGTTGTGGGAAATTAAGAGTGCGTCACCGGCGGGCTCCAAAAAGGTACAGGCGCCACGGGATGGATTCCCGCGACGCCTGTCTTTTTCGCTTAGACGGACAGCATTGCGCTGCCTTACAACTGCGAAGAGAGCCTTCTCCTGCGACCTGCCGCCAGAAGGGCCGCAAAAGGCACGATCAACAGCGCCCACGTTGGCGGTTCCGGCGTAACCGTTACGCTGACCGGATCTTTGAAAGTCCCGTTCCCTATGAACGAGGTGTCGGGGTCGAAGTTCGGGTCATTCGGATCCTGCGAGAAAACGGAGTAGTCCACGTTGATCGTCCCCGAAAAGCTAGCGCCGAGGGGGTCCGAGGCAAAAAGGTCGAACTCTCCAGTACCCGTCTGTGCCGACTGGTCAAACGGGGAAATAATGGTTGTCGACTCCGGCGAAGGCCCGGCCACATAGAACTGGCTGGCGATGTAGTCGGTATACGTCCCATAGACCGGGCTGATGGTCAAAGAAGAGTCATCGAGGACAATCCAGTCTGAGGGGCTCGTATCCGTAACGGAAAAACTCCAGCCGACGGCCGATCCGGCCGGGCCGAATTCCTCGCCGCCGGCATGGGTGAGCGTCAGGCTGAACGGCGAAGCGTGAGCGCCGATGGCGCCTGCCGTCACTGCGAGTGTAAGTGCGACTAAGAATCGTTTCATTGGTTCGTCTCCCCTTCTAGGTTTTACCGGAACTGGTTACCCAGCACATAGGTGCCGGTCTCGTAGGTTGCCGAAGTCCATGGAGCACTCATGGTAAATCGGGCGAGCGCGGGGCAACCAGTGAAGTCGATGGTGAACGAGGCACTGGCCGAGCCGTTGGCTGCTAAATCGCCAAGCGCAACCGGGTACGCGGACGGGGGCGTAATTACCGGCGTGCAAGCCGCGCCCGCAGTCTGGGTGAGCTTAAGGCCCGTAATCTGGGTTGCGTAGGCTGGGCCCACCGACCCGTTGGTTGCCGTCACGGTCCATACGCGAGCGTTCTGAGCCCCCGTCTTGCTCGAGAGCGAGAAGGTGAGGCCATAGCCCGGCAACTGCGTGGGATCGACGATGCCCCAATAGGCCGGTTTGGCCTGCAACTGCATGTTGAACGGAAGCGGATAGTCGGTGCGGGTCACCGGGAAGCTGTCGAGCCAGGTGTCGTCGTCAGCCATGCCCCAGAAGGTGACTGCGCTCAACTTGCCCTTCAACTGCCGCAGCGCATCGAAGTAAGTTGCGTAGAGCCATCCCTGCTCAGCCAGCACGGCCGGCGGAATGTTATTGCCGTAGTTCGAGGTGGTGTTGCCCGCGTTGTAGACGCTGACATCCATCTCCGTGATCTGCTGAACCAGATTCGGGAAGTTGGCGTTGACGGTGTCGATGGCATTGACCATGGCCGCGATCGACGGATAGTTGATGGCGTTGTGCATCTCGTGGCCCACGCCGTCAAGCGGAATACCGCGGGACTGGAGATCTTGAAGCACGGTCACCAGGCAGGCCAGGCGGTTCGGGTCCGCTGTGCTGTAGTCGTTGATAAACAGCAGCGTGCCCGAAGGCGCATATTGCCGCGCGGCCTGGAGCGCGACGTCGATGTAGCTCTTACCCAGCACCTGGTAGAAGGGGCCGTGCGCGAGGCAATCGGGCTGTGAGGGATCGAGTGGTTCGTTGACCACGTCCCACGCGTAAACCTTGCTGCCAAAGTGCTCGACCTCGCTGCGGATGTGCTCCTGGATATTGGCAATCACCGTGGCCTGGTTTGCCGGCGAGTTGGTGCCATCGCCAGTGGCGTAGGAGGGAGTTTGCGCTCCCGTAGCCCAGACCAGGTTCTGGCCGCGCACCTTCATGTTGGCGCAGACAGCTTCGCCGACCAAGGCATCGCCGTTGGTGTAGTTGTAGCTGCCGAGACTGGTTTCCACGCTGCTCCACTTCAGGTCGTTTCCTGGAGTCATGCTGTTGAAGTGCGTGGTGAGCATCTGCGCGTGCGCGCCGGAGAGATCGCTGGTATCCACCGCGGCGCCGACCGCCGGGAAGTAATCGGCCAGCGTCTTGTAGATGGAGGGTATGTCGGTCTGGATGCTCGGCGGAGCCACGTAGGAGAGTTGGAAATCGGTCACGTAGAACGGTGTGAAGTCGTTGCCGGAAGCCGGGTTGGTTTGCAGGTAAAGGTAGGCCGCGCCCAGATCGTAGGCACTGGACATGGTGTAGTTCATGATCGAGATCTGGTGCCAGTTGCCATCGTCGGGAACCGTGATCCCCGGGTAGCCGGAGACGCCCGGATAACTGGTAGTCCCCTTCAACGTGGTCTGCAGGCTGATGTTGATGATGTGGCTGTTCGCGTCCACCGTCGGCATCATCACCCAAACGCTGACGTTGTAGACCGAGCCCACGTACATCTTGTCGGAGACGCTGATCTGGGGGCCGTCCCAGTTCCCAATGCGGCCCGTGACGTAGAGACTGTGAGTATCGCCGTTGGGCGCAGTGCCAGGAGTGCTGACGTTGCTGAGCGTGGAAGCGCCGGAACGGGAGCTCCAGCCATCCAGGCCGCCGTCCATAAAGGTCGAGGTGATGCCGGAGTTGTCCTGCGAACTCGCGGGCAGCGGTGGAGGCGCCACTTCGCCGATCGTCACGCCGGAGATGTAAAAGGAATCGGTGGCGCTGCTGGACTGGAGGTAGAGGACGAGACTAGAGGGGGGACCGGGGAGATTGCTGAAGCTGAAAGTTCCCTGGACCTTGGTCCACACAGTGCTGGAGAGAGCTCCCGAGGTAGCAAGACTGCCGTATATCCCGGAACTGGCGCAGTCGGTGGTTTTGGTGGAAAGCGTCACCGTGGGATTGCTGCTGTCGGGCGCGGCGAGCAGGACATACGCTGTGACCTGATAGGTTGCTCCCGCGACCACGTTGTTCACGCTGAGCAGATTCAGGCTGGGTCCCATGTAAGTGGCGGTGCGGTTCGTGGTCAGCAGTCCGCGCGAGTCGCCTTTGGGGTCAGATGCCGGAAGCACAGAATTGGTGAGGGTGACAGAACCGAAAGGCGCCCATCCATCCAAGCCGCCGTCGGAGAAGTTATAGCTCGCGACCGGTGTGCCACCGGGCGGAGGCGCGGTCTGCGTGATCACCACATCGGCGAGGTAGAAGGATTGAGCGGTAGTAGCTCCGACCAGTTGCGCGTAGAGAGTCAGGCTGGTTTCGGTTGCACTCGCCGTGTAACTGCCGCCGATCTGCGCCCAACCGCTGGAAGTGACGGGCACCTGGTATGCGCCGATGGTGTCGTAGCATGTGCCGCCGGTACAGGACGCGTCGGAACGCCGAATGGTGAAGTTGGCGTTGGTGTTGGCCTCTCCCGGGGTCAGCATCACATAGCCGGTGATGGTGTATTGAGCGCCGGCCTGGAGAACCGTGTTGAGGGAGATGGAGGGCCCGCCTTGTCCGCTGGAGCCGGTGGTGGTGAGCAGGCTGAACGCGGAGCCGTTGTAGGTAGCGGCTGAGGATGCAACGGGCGTGCTGGCGTTATTGAACGAACTCCAGCCGTCGGCTGTACCGTCGTTGAAAGTGTACGTGGCAACGACCTGAGATTGTGCGCCCGCGGCAAAGAAGAAACCAATCACTGCAAGGAGCAGGAATGCTTTGCTGCGGAAAGTCAGGCAGAGTTGGGGCCAGCCAGAGAATTGATGCATCACGTTGTTCCTCCGTTAGAGCCGTTCATATAGGGTGGGATCGACTAATTCAGGACGCCGCCGATTATTACATATCGGTGGCGCCGTTGTAACGGAAATTTCTTGCGAATTAATTGGGCGCAGCTCGCGTGAACGCAATGAGCCAGAAACTCCCGTTCCTTGCGGAGCGCCGCACCAAGACTGGCTTGCCAACATATTGAACGCGGCCAGCCGACTAAGTGATTGATCTGCAAGTACGAGTAAACGTATCCATCATTTCCAGCACGAAAAAAGGGGAATAAGTAAACGTATTCATCGCATCCAAAATGAAAGCATACAGAATCGCTATAACACCGGGTTGCACTCATTGATTCCTGCAACGAATCTCTAAGTTGATGAGATAGCTCCTACCGGCTCTTCACTGCGGCGGCTACTCTCTGCTGTTTTGCCTACTCCACTGTCACGCTTTTCGCCAGATTTCGCGGCTGATCCACGTCGCAGCCGCGGCGCACGGCAATGTAATACGCAAGCAACTGCAGGGGGACGATCTCAATGAGCGGCGAGAGCAACTCCGGCGCCGGCGGTATATAAATCACGTGCTCCACCAGGCCACGGATGATCTCGTCGCCCTCGGTGGCCACCGCAAGCACGCGCCCGCTGCGCGCCGTCACCTCCTGAATATTTGAGAGCGTCTTTTCGTAGCGCAACTTCGAGGCAGGATCGGATGCGTCGCGCGTGGCCAGAACCACCACCGGAAGCGTCTCGTCGATGAGCGCGTTGGGGCCGTGCTTCATCTCGCCGGCCGGGTAGCCTTCGGCGTGGATGTAGGAAATCTCCTTGAGCTTCAGCGCGCCTTCAAGCGCGATAGGGAAATGAATACCGCGACCCAGATAGAGAAAATCCCGCGCCGTTGAGAATTCCTTAGCCAAACTCTCGCATTCGCCCGAGCGGCCGCGCAGCACCTCTTCAATTTTGAGAGGCACGCGCGCCAGCTCGCCGATCAGGGCGATGGACTCTTCCTTATTGAGCTTGCCGCGCAACTGTCCGAGCTTCATCGCGAGCAAAAACAGCGCCGTCAGTTGGGCGGTGAAGGCCTTGGTCGAAGCCACGCCGATCTCCGGCCCGGCGTGCGTGTAAATGGAACCGTGCGCCTCGCGCGCCACCATGGCGCCCACCACGTTGCAAATGGCAACGGTCTTCGAGCCCAGGGCCTTCATCTCGCGCTGCGCGGCGAGCGTGTCGGCGGTCTCGCCGCTCTGCGTGATCAAGAGGCCAAGTGCCTCCGGTCCGCCGATGGGATCGCGATAGCGGTATTCGCTGGCGTAGTCCACGTCTACGGGCAGACGCGCCAGCCGCTCGATCATATATTTACCCGTGAGTGCCGCATGCCAACTGGTGCCGCAGGCCGCAATGTTGATGCTCTCGGCCGCGGCAAGCTCCTCGTCGGGAATCTCCATCTCGCCCAGGAAGACCGAGCCCGAATCCAGGCTCACGCGGCCCATCGTGGTGTCGGTGATCGCCCGCGGCTGCTCCCAGATTTCCTTGAGCATGAAATGCTTGTAGCCGCCCTTTTCCGCCTGGATGGGATCCCATTGCACGCGCGTCAACTCGCGATGTACGGGCAGGCCGTCAAAATCGGTCAGCGTGACGCCCGCAAGCGTCAGAATCGCCATGTCGCCGTCGGCCAGGAAATAGATGTTGCGCGTATGGTGCAGAATACCCGGCACGTCGCTCGCGACAAACGCCTCGCCTTCGCCCACGCCGATCACCACCGGCGGGCCCAGCCGCGCCGCAACAATCTTGTCGGGCTCGGCCGCGCTCAACACGCCCAGAGCAAACGCTCCGGTCAGCCGCTTCACCGCCCGCCGCACCGCGTCTTCGAGAACGATCGGCTTGCCGGCAGCCTCGGCCTCCTTCTGCACCTCTTCAATCAGGTGCGCAATGATCTCGGTATCCGTCTCGGTGACAAACTTGTGGCCCTGCGCGGTGAGCTCCCGCTTCAGCTCCAGATAGTTTTCGACGATGCCGTTGTGCACCACCACGATGCGGCCCGTGCAATCGCGGTGGGGATGCGCGTTCTCTTCCGTGGGCCGTCCGTGCGTGGCCCAGCGCGTGTGGCCAATGCCGAAGGTCCCCTCCGGCGGATGCTCGCGCAGCACGGCTTCGAGATTCCCCAGCTTGCCCGGCGCGCGCCAGACTTCAAGCTGGGCGCTGCCCGGCCTGCCCACGGCAATGCCCGCCGAGTCGTAACCTCTATATTCGAGACGCCTTAGCCCCTCAATGATGACGGGAACTACCTTTTTGGGTCCAACATAGCCGACGATTCCGCACATATTTGGATTCTAAAGCCAACCGAGCCAATCTGAGTGAGATTGCGGCGGGCGCTCGTCCGGCTCACAGAGTCCGCTTTCCTAAGGCCCAGTTCTATTTTGGGAAACGGCGGAGGGTCGAAACCCTCCGAAGGACCTTGGCCGGTCCCCGTTCACGCAGCTTCAGTGCCGTGGCCGGTGTGTCCGCAAAATCAACTAAGTGATTTTTTTTCTGAGAGATAAATAAAGGAATCGGCCCGGGATTCGCACCAGGGCCCGGAGGGGACACGCTCCGAAGAGGCGCTTTGGAGGGTTTTGTTGGGTTCTGCGTGAGGGATATCGGGCGCGCAATCCGGCTTTTCCAGGCTATAGGCAGGGCCCCGCGCCCGCCGTTTCGACCGGTTTTTGTTGATTCTTTAATGCCATTCCCCACAAAAGTACCATTCCCGTCGTCAATCTGTGTCATTTCGGTAAATTTCCCTAAAGGGTAGAATCGGGCTCAGTTGAGTGAAAGATCCTCGACAGGCGACTTGCGCCAAAAAAGGATCTCAACTTAGGAAGAGCCAACACCAAGGGACGGAAGGGCAATTCCAAGAGCCAGGCCGATACAGCGAATTGATAGATGAGCGGCCCCCATCCCTGAAGTTGAAGATCCGCAGTTTGAGAACGGAGAAGGACATGGCGACTACGCCCGGAGAATACGACGTCGCATCGCAGCACCGAAACGACGAGTTGAACAACCCCGTCGGCGCATTCGGGCTGAGGATTGTGCTGATTTGCCCCAATGAGCATTATTGTTCCGAACTGGCGGATTGCCTGCATGAAGCGCAATGCGGGGAAGTGCGCTCGCAGAGCTACTATCCGTCGATTCCCGTCGGACAAGACGACGTGCTTGGCGGCGATTGCGACGTAGCGATCGTCGAGTTGGACAGCGATCCGGATCAGGCCCTGGCGCTGGTGAAGCGGATTGGCAACACCTCCACGGCCCGGCTGATGGTTTGCTCTGCCAGTCCCGCGCCGGATCTTTTGATGCGCTGCATGCGTGCGGGCGCCCGCGAGTTTCTCAATCTGCCCGTCGACCGGGAGCAAATTGTGGCCGCGATGGTTCGCGCCGCGGCCAAGCGGCAGCCCGCGCAGCAAGAGAAGCGCACCGTCGGCAAGCTGATGGCGTTTATGGGCACCAAAGGCGGGGCCGGCGTTACCACCCTAGCCACCAACTTCGCCATCGCTCTGGCGGAGCACACCGCCGCCAAGACTTTGTTCCTGGATCTCGACCTTCCGCTCGGCGATGCCGCGTTGAGCCTTGGCCTGACCACCGAGTTCTCCACCATCGATGCCCTCGAGAGGATCGACCGGCTCGACGCCAACATGCTTTCGCGCCTGACGGTGCGGGATCGCAGCGGCTTGCACGTGCTCGCGGCTCCCGGCCATTACGTCTCTCTGCAGCCCTCCGACAGCGACATCAAGACGCTTCTGGAGCTGGCCTCGCGCAGCTACGACTACGTAGTCGTCGATCTGGGCTCGCGTCTCGATCTGCGCGGCACAGGGGTGTTCCAGATTGCCAACCCAACCTATCTGGTGACCAGGGTCGACGTGGCCGATCTGCGCAATTGCAGCCGGCTGGTCTCGCAGTATTTCGGCAGCGACTTCCACAATATCGAGGTGATCCTCAGCCGCTACAAGCGCAGTGTTCTGGCCATCGACGACAAGGAAATTGCCCGCATGCTTTCTGTGCCCGTGCGCTGGAAGATTCCCGCCGACGACGACGCGGTCAGTTCCATGAGCGCCCAGGGTGTGCCTCTGATCCACGGCAACAACGCCATCTCCAAGGCCATCCGCAAAATGGCCGAAGAGCTGGCCCCGCAAGGGGAGAAGGCCGAGGCTCCGGCCGCCGCGCAAGAGGATGAGGCGTCCAGCCGCAAGGCAAAGCCGGCCCCCAAGGGCAAAGCGAGATCCGAAGCGGGCGGGCTGCTGAGCATCTTCTCTAACCGCGACGAAGAGCCGGAGACGCAAGCCGAAGCCACGCCCGCGCCCGAGCCCGAAACCCGCCTGTACCGCGGCGTGGTGTATGTGAAGGGTCCGGACGGGAAATGGCACGCGCAGGCTCCCGTCAAGCGCGAGTCTGTCCCTGCCGCCGAGCCCGTGGTCGAAGCGCAGATCACATGGCCGGCGCCTCGGCCTGTCGATTATGGAACCGCTCTGGACGAGACCCAGCTCAACGCCACGGCAAATGTGGAGGGCAGTTTTGAATACCAGCCCGCGGCAGGGGAGATTCTTACCGCCGGCACGCATACGCTGAGGACGATCTTTATTCCCGAGAACGACCCCGACAATCCGGTCGAGGCCGAGGTTCAGCTCACCGTGAACAAGCTGTCGCCCGTGATTGAGTGGCAGCAACTGGAACCGATTTCCTATGGCACGGCGCTCGGCGACGGACAACTGAACGCCCATGCCAATGTCGATGGCAGGCTGGTTTACAACCCGCCCTCGGGCACGCTCCTGCCCGAGGGTGTCCACGCCCTTTCGGTCATCTTCATCCCCAACGATGCGGTGAACTACAACACCGCAGTCAACGTTGCCTCTCTCACGGTCTCGCGGATGCTTCCGAAGATCGAGTGGCCGGACCCCACGCCGATTTTCTACGGCGCGCGTTTGAGTGCCACGGAGTTGAACGCCAAGGCGACGATCCCGGGTTCGTTTTCGTATTCCCCGAAGGAAGGAACGATGCTCCCGGCCGGCGTTCACAAGCTGACGGCGACGTTCCAGCCCGAGCAGAGCGAGTACTACAGCGAAACCAAGACCACGGTCACACTGATCGTGGCCCGGGCCACGCCGGAGGCCCATTGGCAGCAGCCTCCGGATATCGTTTACGGCACGCCGCTAGGCCACGAGCACTTCGCCATCGAAGCCAGGGTTCCTGGCAAGATCGAATTCAGCGCAGACGCCGGCGAGGTGCTGTGCGCAGGCAGGCACACTCTCATCGCTTATTTCACGCCGGAAGACACGGTCAATTACTCGGAGACCGAGTTCGAAGCCACACTCAATATCGCCAAGAGCACACCGGAGCTGACCTGGGAAGCGACCCAGCAGATCGTTTACGGGACGCCGCTCGACAACACTCAGCTGAACGCCCAGGCTACGGTTCCGGGCGCGATTGAGTACACGCCCGGATTGGGAAAGGTGCTGCCCGCGGGCCGGCATACGATTACTGCCCGCTTCACACCGGCCGACGCCAAGAACTACGAGATTGTCGAGGCCCGCCAATCCCTTGTGGTTGAGAAGGCCACGCCGGCGGTGGAGTGGCCGGCGCAAATTTCGATGGTCTACGGCACGCCGCTCGGCGATCGCATCTTCCGCATCTCAACCACGGTCGAAGGCAGCCTCGCGCTGACCCCGGCCAAGGGCGAAATCCTTCCCGCAGGCACTCATACCGTGCATGCGGTCTTTGTGCCGGCGGACGCGGCCAACTATGTGACGGCCGAAGCCGACGTGCGGGTGCAGGTTGCCAAGGCGTATCCCATCGTTACCTGGGAACCGCCAAGGGCGATTGTCTATGGCGCGGAGTTGAGCGCCGAGCAGTTGAACGCCGTGGCCAACGTGAGCGGACACTTTACCTACACGCCGGCGATGGGAAAGAAACTCGGAGCCGGCCAGCACGCGCTCAGCGCCACCTTTGTTCCCGATGACGGGGCCAGCTATCAAAGTGTCCAGGCCAACGTGCAGCTTACCGTGGAGAAGGCGGTGCCGGTCATCGAGTGGCCGGAACCCGATGCCATTACCTACGGCGAAGAGCTCAGCGAAAAGCAGTTGCAGGCCCGGGCGTCCGTACCTGGCGCGTTCGTCTTCGATCCCTCGGCCGGAGAGATTCTGGAGGCCGGCATCAACCGGATGACGGCGGTCTTCACTCCGCTCGATACCGCCAACTACGTCACCACGCAGGCGGTCGTCAAGCTGGCCGTCAACAAAACGGTGCCGGCGCTGATCTGGCCCGATCCGGCGCCGATCGAATGGGGCGAGCCGCTCAGTCCGGCCCAGCTTTGTGCTATTGCCAGCGTACCCGGCAGCTTTGTTTACACGCCTGCCGAGGACGAGCGGCTTCGCGCCGGGACCCACACCCTCTCGGTGACGTTCCTGCCGGAGGATTCCCGGAACTACGCGGCGGTGGAAACGTCGACCACGATTACCGTCCACCGCGCAACGCCCTCGATCGCCTGGGATCCGGTTTCGCCCATTGTCTACGGAACCGCGCTGAGTTCGGCTCAACTGAACGCCGAAACCGATATTCCGGGCGTGTTCGTCTATCGTCCCGCGGTCGGCGCCGTGCTGCCGGCAGGAACGACGCAACTCACCGCGACATTCCTTCCCGAGGACGACGCCAACTACGCGGAAGCAGATGCGTCGGTATCGCTGGTGATCGAGAAGGCCATTCCCGCAATCGAGTGGCGTACGCCGGTCCCGATCGAGTACGGAACGGCTCTCGGAGAGCGGCAACTGAGCGCTTC
>Ga0326727_10011309_pt1 | contig 20849 bp, 16 predicted proteins | sample MB2enrmetagenome_FD_207643 | JGI IMG/M metagenome (GOLD analysis project Ga0326727, IMG submission 207643) | Lab enriched peat soil microbial communities from McLean, Ithaca, NY, United States - MB29MY | ecosystem: Environmental > Terrestrial > Soil > Wetlands > Peat | place: USA: New York...
AGACGTCTTTTCCGGGCGCGGCTGTGCTCGGCTGCACGACCGCCGGGGAGATCGTTTCGGGTTGTATGCAGAACGCGTCCATCGTGGCCATGGCACTGCCCCGCGAGACCGTGGGCAAAGCCGAAATTGCCGTGGTGGAAGACCTGAAGAATCCGGCGGCGGTTTCGTCGGCATGGAAGAGCCTCTCCGAACGAATGGGCGCTCCGCTCGATCTGGCCAGCCATGCAGGCCTGATTCTGGTGGACGGTCTTTCGGGCGCCGAGGAAGCGATCATCGAGCAGCTCGGCGATCTGACGGATATTCCGTTCGTCGGCGGATCGGCGGGCGACGATCTGGCGTTTCGCGCCACGCTGGTGTCGGCCAACGGCCGCGCGTACGAGCACGCCGCGGTGCTGGCCCTGCTGCGGGTACCGAATGGGTACCAGATCATCAAGACGCAGAGTTTCCGCGTGCTCGGGAAGGCGCTGACGGCCACCAGCGTCGATGAATCCACGCGCACAGTGCACCGGTTCAACGGAGTTCCAGCCGGCCAGGCTTACGCGGCGGCCCTGGGAATCGACGTGTCGAGTCTCAGCGGCCGCTTCATGCACAACCCTTTGGGATTAATGGTGGGCGACGAGCCATTTGTACGGAGTCCGCAGCGCGTTCTCGAGGACGGCAGCATCGTGTTCTACTGCCAGATTCGCGAAGGCATGGAACTGGAGCTGCTCGAGTCCACCGACATTATCGGCGATACGCGGCGCGCGCTCCACAGTCAGCCGCACCGCGCGCTTCTCGTGTTCAACTGCATCCTCAGGACCCTTGACCTGCAGCAGCAGAACCGATGCGAAGCCTACGGGGCGCTATTCGCCGAGACACCATCGGTGGGCTTCAGCACGTACGGCGAGGCCTACATGGGGCACATCAACCAGACCGCCACAATGCTGGCGTTTCGCTGAAGCAAGCCAGCGCTTTACGGCGTGACCTCGAAATCCACGGACTGGACGGCGGTGATGTCGCGTTTGCCAACATGGGTTTGACGCGCCACCAGTTGCAGATAATACTCGCCCGGTTCAATGCCCGCGGCGAGTTGCAGCCGGCCGGTGAGCGCGAACCCGCTCTGCCCTTCGAGCGCGGCCACCGTCGGCTTGCCGGAGTACACCACCTTGCCGTCGTGAATCAGCCGCACCTCCGCATCGATGCCGCTCCCGATCCCGGCAGGGCGCGTATTGGCCGCCAGACACGCGTACACGACCTGGCTGCCGCGGCGGAACATCCGTCTGGCAGGGACGGTTCCCGTGAACGCGTGTTCAATCGGCTCCGCGCCATCGTCCACGGCGATGCTGTTCAGCGCCAGACCCTTTTTCTTCACGTCCGGGATTTCGACAAACTGGCTGGCCGATCCGATTTTGCCGCTGGCGCGATCGCGAACGGCCGCCTGCGCCTGATAGGGGCCGCCCTTTCCCAACTGCGCGTCGATGGAAATCAGCACGCCTTCGCGCAGCACGCGATCCATGCGATCCCAGTCCACGGGAATGTCCACCAGGCGGCTCACGTTGAATGTCTCACCAGTGGCGCTGGTGGCGCCCGCCAGCACGTCCACGGTCGCTTTGAAGCCGCCACCGGCCTGTTCGGCGAAGGTCAGGTCGTGCGCATCGACGTAAACGAGATTGTGAACCACCGGCCCGTTCTTCGGATCGAGCCGGTACTGCGGCGTCAGCCGCAGGCGGATGCCGGAAGCGGCAAAAGGCGAAAGCATGGCCGCGTGAAGCTGGTCGAGCACGCGCGCCCGACCCGGGTTCACTTCGTCGTCGGTGGCTCCAATAAATCCCGTCCGCGAGCGCACCTCGAGTCCCGGCCGCGTTAGCTTCACTACGAGTTTGTGATAGGGCCGCTCGCCGTTGACCTCGGCAAAATCCCGGTCGCCGGGCTTGTAGCCGAGCAGGTAGTAGCCTTTCTGATCGTCAAGGAAACGCGCCAGGCCGTCGTTCATGTCGTTGCCCTGATAAAACAAGCCGCCGGTTTGTTTCGACAGAAACTCCAGACCAGCCTGATCGGCGTGGACCGCGGTCAGGCGCGCGGACATGGTTGCCTGCGCCAGGGTGGAGGGAGGCGTGGCGCTGAATGGACTGGGCGGAGCGAGATTGTCCTTCGCGTCGGGATAAAGCGGCTGCAATCCCCGCGCATCCATGGTGTAGATCACCGTACCCGCGCGGTTGGCGTTGTCCACCAGCTTGTGCATGGCCCCGATCAGAAATGCGTCGGCTTCGAGTCCGGCGGAATAATCGCCAGGCGTCAGGAAGAGCGACAGTCCATCGGAGAAAAGGACCACCGATTTACGCCCGGGCATGCCGCGCAGTGCATTAATGGTGGTGTTCAGAGCGCCGAGCGTGCCCACATACAGGCTGGCAGTGTACAGGTCGTTGTCAGCAAGAAACTGGGTGGCGGAGCGAGGATCGATGGGCACGGCCCCCTTCTCAAAGGCCCCCGGGGACAGATCCACTGGCGGCACGGCGTCGAGGCCTCTGCGTCCGTTCAGGTTCCAGCGGATCTGATCCACCTCCGCGTGCAGCACGCGCGGATCGGCGGTGAACTGCTGAAATGCACCGGCGCCGCCACCGGATCGGACCACGGCGACCACGTCGCCCGCCTGCATCTGCCGGTCGATGAATCGCCCGAGAGCGCGGCGCAGATACGCGGTGCTCTCCCAGGAGAGGCCCAGGTCGTCCGCCAGCAGGACGATGGTGCGCCGAACGTCCTCGGGGCGCAGAGGGGCGGCGGGAACACCCAACGAACCGCTTGCCGTGGGCCCGCTATCGGCCGGCGTGTCCGGCGCAATGCGCACATAGCTGAAATGAGTAATCGCCTGGGGCCTGCCGTCGGCGAGGATCTCGAAATCGGCCGGCGAGAGATCGGTTACCTGCCGGCCTTTTCTGTCGGTGACCACGGCATCGATCTGCACCAGGCTGGTGGTGACCCGGAAGACGGCGCCCTCGGTCTGCGCGGGCTGCGCCGTTTGTGTCGTCTGGCCTGCAGCGAGGGTCGTTATGCAGAACGCCAGCATCGCCGCTCCGGCAGTCATTGCCAGTCGTTCAGTCAGGAAGTCACCTCGAAATCCACCGATTGTGCTGTTGTGGGGGCGCGTTTGCCGGCCTGATTGACAGCCCGGCCTGCCGCGGCCGGCAACAGCCACGCCAGCCGCGGAAGAAATGATGGCATTCGTCTGCAAGACGCCGCCGGGGACGCGGAAGTTCCCCGGGCATGGGCTGGTTATCCATGCTAAAGTGAGCGGAGTCTCCAAAATGTGGAATCAGGGCTTTGACATGTACCGCGTCTATCTCTCGGCTCCGGGAGACCTCGGGAGGGAGCAGGATGCGTGCCGCGCGGCGATCAGCGCGGTGAACGAAAGCGACGCCATGCCGCGGAAGATCCTGCTGGTTTCGGTCGGCCTGCGCGAGGCCGGTCAGATTCTCGAATCACGGTCGGCAGTGGCGGAAAATGTTCGCCAGTGCACGTATTTTGTCCAGCTATTCGAGGACGAGTGGGGCCCCAATAATCTCTATAGGAAGATATTCCACGTTGCCGAGGAATGCCGTGACGACGCGAACTTCCCCATGCGCGAGGCGATCATCTGCCTCAAAGCCGCGCCGCACGAAACCGATCCCGCCACGCTTGCTCTCCGCAAGGAACTCGCGGACCGCACGGATATGCGCGCTTTTCACTTCGACAAGGCGGACAACCTGAAGGAGCAACTGATGGAGGTCTGCAGGGGCTGGGTGCGCGAGATCGTCGCCGCGGGCGGCGGAGCGGCCGCCTCGGGCCAGACCGCTTAAATCAGCGGGGCGGGGCGCCACTCGAGGTAGTAGTTCAGCAGATCCTCGCGCACAATGGTGAAGCCCAGCCGCTGGTGAAAGCGCAGCGAGCCCGGATTGAACCGGTCAACCGTCGAGCGAATCGGCAGCTTCGCATTCTGCGCCTCCTGCTGCAGACGCTGGACCAACACCGCTCCCAGACCTTTACTTTGCATGCTGGGATGGACAGCGATGTCCACCAGATGAAGCGCGCCCGGAACGGGGGCCACCCACAAGCGCCCTATGGGTTTGGAATCGAGCAACACCACGTGGTAGCAGGAGTTCGGATATTGCTGCGTATAGGAAGAAATCTGCGCCCGGAACTGCATCCTGAGCAGGTGCTCCCGTTGCGCGGGCGTGATCGGCGCAAGCGCGAACTGCGGTCCGCGTATGGCCACGTACAGCTCGTAGAGGAAGATCTCATCCTGCGGCAGGGCGGGACGAACGGCGAGAGTGGACATGAAGCGAGCCGGGGAGCAGGTCCCCGGCTCTCCAGCTTACTACGAACGGGACGGGAAGATTCCCTGCAAGGCGATGCAGAAGTTCAGCGTGAGGTAAGGCATCATGTTGTTGTGCGGCAGGTTCCCGCCCGCGGGAGCGATAGCCGACGGACCAAACTGAGCGATCGGAGTCCTCGCGGTCGAGTACATGGCCGTTGCGGGGAGCCTGGAGATGAGCACATTGCCGACCGGCGACGCCTTGTCCGGCGAAGCAGTTGGGGATTCCACCGCCATCAGACTGTGGTTATGCATGGGCATCTCGGTCGTCAACACCGTCACGGTTTGTACGCCGCCGGTCTGGCCGACATCGTAAGGACTGAGACCCGGCCCCTGCCCCTGGCCGTTGGCCAGGTTGCCCTGCAGATTGGGCAGGCCGAAAGTGGACTTGCCGTCGCCGCCGTAGAAGGTCCCAAGCAGCGAGAATAGCGCCGTGTACCGGGAAATCGGCAGGAGCTGTCCGGCGCAGAAGGCCCAGCCGATGGGCGCGAAGTTGAACGGGAAGGCGCGAACCTCGGCGAGAAATGTATCAGCCATGGTTTATTCTCCTTTTGGTTAGCTCTGACTCGGGAAGATTCCCTGAAGTGCGATGATCCACGTCATCACCAGATACGGCGACTGATTGGGATGCGGCTGATTCCCGCCCGCCGTGCCGATCTCCAGCGGGTTCATGGTCCCCGCATTGTTCAGCGCACCGTAAATCCCCAGATTCCCGGTGGTATTGGCCAGCAGGTTGTTTGACGCCTGTGTGTCGGAAGTGAAGGTGGCGTTGACACCCTGGAGCAAATGCGCATGTGTCGGCATCTCCGAGGTGATCAGAGTATGGCTTGCCTCTCCACCCATCTGGCCGAGCACGAAGCCATTACCCATGCTGATGGGCACACGCCCCTGCAGGTTCGGTAAGCCGAAGTTTACGCGGCCGTCTCCGCCGTACGTGGTGCCCAGCAGCGAAAAGAGCGCCTGGTTTGAATTGATGGCCATGAGCTGACCATTCGCCAGCGTCCACCCTTTAGGTGCGAAGTTGAAGGAAACGAGCCTGAGTTCGGAAAGAAATGGTTCGGACATAAGTATTCTCCTTTTCTTCTCTGGCCTAAGAAGGGCTCGGATAGATTCCGAACAGGGAAATGATCCAGGACATGGTCAGGTAAGGCTGCAGGTTCTCGTGAGGCAGGTTGTTGCCGGCGTTCGAGACGGAACTCGCATTCAGCGCCGCAGCCGGGTTTGGCGGGGTTGCCCGGTACACCGCCGTGGGGCACTGTGCCAGGTACTGACCCTGCAGGTTGTTGGATGTTCCGTTGTTGCCGGAAGCCACCAGCGGGTGGGTGTGTGATGGGATTTGCTGGGTGGTCAGCGTAACCGTCTCCTGGCCGCCGCTCTGCGCCACCACGAATCCGGGACCCTGATGCACGGCCGCGCGGCCCCGCAGATCCGGTAGTCCGAATGTCGATTGCCCGTCGCCACCGTAGGTGGTGCCAATCAGGTTGAACAGCGTTTCGAAGTTCGAAATGCCCAGGATCTGGCCCTGGCATAACATCCAGCCCACGGGGGCGAAATTGAAACCTACCAGCCGGCATTCGCCGACATAAGGTTGGCTCATCGCAGAAACCTCCTTTGAGTCTGAACGGTTGCAGCTACCCGTTCAGCCCGTCCACGTTAGCACTGTTTTGAACATGTTGCAAGAATTTTTTACGGCGGCGCCGCAAATGCCGCAGGCCGCGACAAATCAACGCGGGCACATCCCGTAATACGCGGATTTGATCGCGGTTCTGTTTCTTATCACCATCCTGTATGACCGCAAAACGAGCCGGAAACACGATCCCACATGCCTTATGTTGCAGAAATGACACTTGGCTGAATCCCCAGGGATGTGCTAGAGTAGACCACCAGCGCGGGCGCACGTGGAGAAACCCTGCTGTCGCGGATCGGAGGAATTCGCCGCGGAACGGGTGCGCGCCCGGCCAGGAGGAGCGTGCAACATGAGCGGTCGGAACGCTGTTTCTCGTTTGTTGGGGATCGCGCTGGTGCTCGGCGCTTTTTCGGGCGTGACGTACGCCGGCGTGTCGTGCGCCAATAACTCTCCTGGGACGAATCAAGTCACCTGCACGGGCGGCGGGGGACAATCGCTGAATCTCCTGAATTTCAATAGCTACTTTAACGACGGACTTTTTGCACCGACCACGGCAGCGACCCCGACTTCGATAACGGTCTCCGCATCCGGAATACCGTCGGGTGCAACGATCTCCAACGTAACCATCACGATCCACGGATACCAGTCAGCCGGCGGGTCGGGCACCGACGCGGACGGTAACAATGAGGACGGCTCGCTGGCGACGGCGATGCTGCTGGTAGGTCCGAAATCAGGGAGTGGACAAACGAACCTGGAGCTCTTTCGCTGCGTGGGTGGGGTTGATAGCGGTGGCTATGCCACCCCACAGGACGGGAGCTTCACGCTGGCGAACCCGAACACCGTTGGCTCGGTGGTGATTCCGGCTGGGTCCCAGGAATGCACTGGCACCACCCTCACCGGGGGTGGTTTTGTCGGCGCGTCCGGCCAGTGGCAGCCCGGCACCAGCACTCCCTATGGGGTGTATCAGCTCACTGACAACGGAGCTTTTGACGACAACGAAACGGAGCCGAACTATCACCAGATCTCCGCTCTATCGAGCATGATCGGGGACAATTCCGGCAACCCGGCAGCTCCCGGATCCGGCCTGAATGTGCCGGCGTCCTGGAATTCCGGTGGGACGGCCAAGGATTTCAGCGTGTTCAACGGCGCGCAGGCGAACAACGAAACGTGGACCCTGTATCTGGTCAGCGACGACGCGGGGGATACGACTGTCAGCTTCAGTACGTGGGACATTACCATTACATACTCGGCGGCATCGACACCCAGCACCACCACGCTGACGCCCACCTCCACCGGACCCACCTCAAATACCGCCTTTGCCACCAGTTCCGGCAACAGCGTGACGCTGACGGCGACGGTCACCAGCGGCGCCACCGGCAGTGTCACCTTCACCGAGGGAGCCAACCCTCTGACCTGCAGCCAGGGCACGCAGCCACGGCCGCTCAGCGGCGACACTGCCCAGTGCACGATCACATACTCCAGTAATTCCTCGGAGGGTTATCATTCTTACACCGGAACCTATTCCGGCGACGGCACGTACGAAACGAGCTCCGGAACCGCCAGCGTTTTTGTTTACACCCACGCGACGAGCAGCGGCACCACGTACTGCAACTCGAACGTGATTTCCGGAACCGATTCGTCGGCGGGCGCGCCGTATCCTTCGGTGATCTACGTCGGCGACGGCACCGCGAACAGCCCCTCGATCTCGAGCGACTCGGTGGACACGGTGTCGGTCAAGCTGGAGGGCTTCTCGACTGACGATCCCGATGGCCTGCGCATGCTGCTGGTGGCCCCCGATGGGACGCACGCGTACGATTTCTGGGGCAACGAGGGAGGCGGCAGCGCAGCCAGCAGCGGAACTTACATCCTGCAGGACGGCGCGACGCCGCTTTCCCAATCCTCGGTCTCTCCGGGGACCTGGGGCCCGGCGGACTTTTATGACGCCGCCGTCGAGGTGTTCACGTCGCTAACCCCAGCCCCCACCCCGCAGCCTCCGGGAAGCTTCCCGCTGGCCGCGCCGGGTGGCTCCGCGTCATTCGAGAGCTCGTTTGTGGGCGCGACGGCCAACGGCCCCTGGGCGCTCTTTGTCAACAACGAAGGCACTAATGCCTTCAGCATGAGCGGATGGTGCGTCGACATCACGCCGGCCAGCGGCTCTGCAACCATCGTCGGCGTCACGTCGAATCCCACCACGTATGCGACCAAGGGCTCTTCGGTAACGTTCACGGCGGCAGTAACCAGCCCCGGCAACGGGACGGTGAACGAAGGCACGGTGACCTTTACCGAAAACGACGCGCCGCTGCCGGGCGCGCCGAACAGCGGGGTGGCCGACGTCTCGGCCGGCTCGGCCAGCATTTCCACCAGCGGGCTCCCCGAGGGCGATAACACCATCACCGCCACCTACCACGACAGCCTCGGTGAATTCAACGACAACACCGGGACCGAGACCATGCGCGTCGACGCGGCCACGGGGACGCCCACGCTGAACGGAACCACCGGCGCCTGGAGTTACTGCAATCCCGCCGGCATCACCATTCCAGCGGGTACGGTATTCGCGAACGACTTTGGCCCGGCCGCGCCCAACCCATCGAATATCTTCGTCACCAATCTGCCGGGCACCATCAACACGGCCACGGTGACTTTCAACAGCTGGACCATGACTTCGGCCTCCACGGGCGATCTGGAAACGCTGCTGGTGGGACCGGGCGCGGCAACCCGGAACTCGCTGGATTTCTTCTCGCCCTTCGACGGCACGCTGCTCAACAACTTCGCCAGTCAGACGGCGACGTTCTCTGACGCTTACTCCCCGCTGCCCGGAAATATCTCCGGCGAAGAGGACGTCCCCACGCAGATCGGCCCCTCCAGTAACGGCGCGACTTCCTACACCGCAAGCTCGTTCTACACCCTGCCGGGCATTCAGCACGCCACCACCCAGGGCCATTTCACGCTGAGTACCGGCACGTACGACGCGGAGGGCGGGAGCGGCGGCGTTTACAACGACACCAACGGGAACGGCACGTGGAGCCTGTACTTCGACGAGACCACCCACGGAACTGGCAGCGGCATGACTTCCTGGTGCGTGAACCTCACCGAGAACGCGGTGTCGGTTACCGCCACCGACGCGCACAGCGGAACCGGCATCGGCGGCGACTTCGTGCAGGGCGAGCAGAGCGCGCAGATTACCACTGCGATCATCAACGGCGGCACCGGCCCCACCGGCGATCCCGACGGCAATCATCCGCTGACGGTGGTGGATAATCTGAACGCGGCGTTTTCGTTTGTGAGCGGCTCGGGCGGCACGGGCGCCACGGCGTGGTCGTGTTCGGCCACTGGGCAGGCCGTGACCTGCAAGAACCATGGCGCGATTGCGCAGGGCGACAGTTATCCCACGCTGACCATCAACGTCAACGTTTCGCCCACCGCGACTCCGGGCACGGTGACCAATCAGGCCGGCATCACCGGCGGGGGAACGTCGGGCACCACCAACTCGAACAGCGACAACATCACCATCGACCCGGCGCCCTCGCTCTCGGTAAGCAAGAACCACAGTAATACGTTTATTCAGGGTTCCACTGCGTCGTGGGACATCAGCGTCATGAACGCGAGCGGTTCGGCTCCCACCTCGGGCACCATCACGGTGACGGATACTCTGCCGAACGGTACGAATGGCAGCACGCCATACACGTACACGTACAACAGCGCCAGCGGGACCGGCTGGAGCTGCAACGCCAACGGCACCACGGCCCCGGTGATCGTCACCTGCACCTACTCGACCCCGTCGATTACCGGCGGCGGCAGCTCAATGATCACGCTCACCGTGAACGTGCCGTCCACTTCACCGGTATCGGTTTCCAACAGCGCCAGCGCGTACGGCGGCGGCGACCTGGTCCACACCAACTCGGGCAGCGCGGCGGCGAGCAACCCCGATACGGTGAACAACGTGACGCAGGTACCGGCCAGCGTGACCATCAACAACAGCGGCAGCCCACAGTCCGCGGTGGTAAATACGGCCTTCGCGACTGCGTTGAGCGTCACCGTTAAGGACGCGGCGGCTCAGCCCATTCCGGGAGTGACGGTTCCTTTTATGGCTCCGAGTCTGAGCGGCGCCAGCGGCACGTTCTCCAACAGCTCGATCAGCATTAACGCGGGCCCCACGAACGCCAGCGGCGTGGCCACGGCGGGCGTCTTCACGGCCGACGGCACCGCCGGCGGCCCCTACACGGTGACGGCCACCGCCTCACCCGCCCCCGCGGCCGACTTCAACCTGACCAACGTGGCCCCGCCCTCCATCGCCAAAGCGTTCAATCCGACAAGCATTGCCGTCAACGGGACCACTTCGCTGACCTTCACCATTACCAACCCCTCGGGCAATACGGTAGCGCTTACGGGAGTGGGATTCACCGACACGCTGCCCACCGGGCTGACGGTGACCAGCGCCAGCGCTACTCAGTGTGGCGGCTTTTTGACCGTTACCGCACCAGTCACCATCGCGCTGTCTGGCGCGAACGTCGCGACGGGCGCCCCGTGCACGTTCTCGGTGACCGTGACGGGCGCCACCGCGGGCAGCTACACCAACGCGACCGGGAACGTGACTTCGACCAATGGCGGCACGGGCAACACGGCGACGGCAGGCCTGACGGTGTTGTCGCCTCCGTCGATCGCGAAGGGCTTCAACCCGACCTCGGTGGCGGCCGGCGGGACCAGCATCCTGACGCTGACTATCACGAACCCCAACGCCAGCTCCGCATTGACCGGCGTGGCATTCAACGATACCTTTCCCAGCGGAATGGTGCTGGCTTCGAATCCCGCGGCGAGCAACAACGGATGCGGCGGCACTATAGCAGCTAACGGCGGCGCCGGCTCAGCCGGCCTCTCCAACGGCGCCATTTCGGCCAGCGGTACGTGCTCCATTTCGGTGACCGTACAGGGAAACGCCGCGGGCGCACTCCTCAACAACGTGCAGGTGAGTTCCACGAACGGCGGCACGGGAAATACCGCCAACGCAACGCTGACGGTGATCGCGCCGCCGACGATCAGCAAGGCGTTCGAATTGGTGAGCATGATCGCGGCGTCGCCAGCCGGGGCGACCGAATCGGCGTCGACGGTGACGATAACGACGACGAGTCCGCATGGCTTCCTGACCGGCCAGAGCGCGACCATTGCGGGCGTTGGAGTGGCCGGATACAACGGAACATTCACCATCGCGAGCGTGCCGATGACGACGACGTTCACGTATACGGACACCAACACCGGACTGGCGGCGTCGGGCGGTGGAACGGCCACGGTGCCCATCACCACGATGCCGCTGAACGGCACGGCGACTTTGGCATTTACCCTGACCAATGCGAATTCAGGCACGCCGTTAACCGGTGTAGGTTTCACCGATCCATTGCCCTCGGGCCTGCAGGTGGCGGCGACTCCAAATGCCAGCGCGCCGTGCGGCACATTCGCTCCCAATGCGGGAGATACGACCCTCAGTTTCTCCGGCGGTACCCTCGCCGGCATCGCCACATGCACTGTCTCAGTCAACATCACGGCCATAACGGCGGGCAGCTACACCAACACCACCGGGAACGTGAATTCCGCCAACGGCGGCACGGGCAACATGGCGACGGCCAGCCTCAACGTGGAAGCGCCGCCCTCGATTTCGAAAGCGTTCGGCTCGAGCCCCATCGCCCTGAACGCGTCGACCAGTCTGACCTTCACCATCACCAACCCGACTGGCAATCCGGTTCCCCTGACCGGAGTTGGCTTCACCGACACGCTGCCCACCGGCCTGACGGTGACCACCGCCACCACTTCCCCGTGTGGCGGCACTTTGACCGTCACCTCACCGGTGACCATCGCGTTGTCCGGTGCGACCGTGGCGGTCGGCGCTCCGTGTCAGTTCAGCGTCACGGTGACCGGCGCCACCGCGGGCAGCTACACCAACACCACCGGCAACGTGACTTCTACCAATGGCGGGACGGGCAACACGGCCACGACGCAGCTCACCGTGAACCCGGGGCAGTATCAATTGCAGCTCATCGTGTCGCCGGCCGGCGGCGGGTCGGCCAGTCCGAATCCGACCAACAGCACCGGGCTTACGGCGGGCAACTACACGCCGGGCGCGAGCGTGACGCTCACCGCCACTCCCGCGCTGGGTTACGTCTTCTCGAGCTGGAGCGGCAGTACGGATCTGTCCAGCACGACCACCGACCCCACCACGCTCACCATGAACACGAATGAGACGGTGACGGCCAACTTCACGCAGACCGCCACGAATGCGACCTCCGAGGTGACCGTCACTTCCACCGGCCTCGTGTACAACCGCATTACAAAGGTGGGCACCGAAACGGTCACCATTAAGAACACCGGCGGGTCCAGCATCGCCGGCCCGCTGCAACTGGTCATTGCCGGATTCCCCGCCGGGGTTTCCGCGGCCAACAACACGGGCACGTCCGCGGGTTTGCCTTACTGGACGGCTAGCGCGGGCGCGCTGGCGGCGGGCAACTCGGTGCCAGTGACGGTTGAATTTTCGTACACGGCCGGCACCAGTTTTACGCAGACTAAGACTGTGTATTCAGGGAGCCTATATTAGACATGCGTTCCAGGATTCTGCCGCTTTCTCCTTTTCTGCTGGCGTGTCTGGGGCTGTTTGCGCCGCACGCCACGGCAACCACTGTGCTCTACACCATTACCGTCGACACGTCCAGTCAGGACACCAATGACGCATGGATCGAGTTCCAGTTCAATCCCAGCTCGCTCGGCTCCGACCTGGCCTACGCGGACATCACCGCCTTCACCACCGACGGGGCCTTCGATCCGCCCGGCAGCGGGGCCAACACCGGCGATTCCTCGGGGCAGTTGCCGGGCACGGTGAGCATGGACAACGCCACCTCGTTTAACGACTACTTCGAGGAGATGACCTTAGGCGACACCATTCAGTTCAACCTGGCGCTGTCGGGACCGGCGCTGGACGCGCCAACCGGAGCCGGAGGGGGGACCTTCACGCTGGACTTTCTCAACGCCGCCCAGACCGGGTATCTGTTCACCAACGACCCGATCAACGACGTGCCGGTGCTCACCGTGGACATCAATCCCGACGGCTCTACCACGGCGACGACCTATCCGAGCAGTGGAGACGGCACCCCCGTGGTGACCTTCACCGGGCCCTTGTCCATTCCCGAGCCGGCCACGCTGGGTCTCGCTGGCGCCGCGCTGTTGGGGCTGGCCGCGGTCAAGCGGCGAGTCCGCAAAAAGTAAGGCGGCTGCCCGCGTTGAAGCGCCTGGCAACCGCCACAAGGTTAAGAAGAAACGATGATTACTTGGATTGTTCCTGGACGATGCCCTGAGTGCCCACTTGCTTGGAGGCCTTGATTTTCTTGGCTTCCAGCGATTTCTGTACCCAGTCGTCGGCGGTGTCGATGTCTTTCTTGTACTGATCCATCGAATCGGCCAGCGAAGCGCGCTCGCGAATCAGAAGATTCTCATAGGCCATGGCGTCGTCGTACTGCTTGTCGATGTCGAGGGCGGCGTTCAGATTCTTCAGCCCATCGTCCACCAGCCCGCCGTACTCCTGCGCCAGCTCGGCCTTGATTTTTTTGTCCTTGAAGGGCATCGCCTGGTCGGGCTTCATGTCCTGTTTGTTCAGGGCGGCCATCCAGCGCGGATACCACTTCATCCAGTCGATGACGCCGAGGCTGTAGTAAGCCTCCTTGTTCTTCGGATCGACGGCGATCAGTTTCAGGTACCAGTCGCGCGCGTCGTCGAGCTTCTTCAGTTTGGCTTCCAGATCGGTTGTGCCGCTGGCCTCCTGATAGGAGAGGCTGGCGAGGTACTGCAGCGCGGTCTTGTCCCTTGGGTCCTGCTGCAGAACCCTCATGAACTCGTCCTTGGCCTTCTTCGCATACTGCAGGTTCTCGGGAGACTCGGCGCCCGGGATGTACTGAACGAAGTAGGACGTCGCAAGGTAAAGACGGGCGTTTGGATTGCTCGGATCCAGCGCGACGGCCTGGTTGAAGTGATCGATCGCCTCGTCGTATTTCGCGCTCTTGAACGCCTGAACGCCTTTGTTCAACTGGTCGCGGGACTGCAGCTTCTTACATCCCGTGCCGGCCAGAACAAGAGCGGCTATGCCCACCAGCAATAGTGCTCTTTTCATGTTCGCCACCTATTTTCCAGCCTCCACCTGCGGAGTCATGAGGCCGATTTTGTCAATGCCCGCCCCCTTGGCTATGTCGATCGCCTGGGCCACGGTTTGGTATTCGAGGTCGGGATCGCCCTTGACGAAGACCACGCGCTCGGCGCGCGTCTTGAAGACCTCTTCCAGCCGGGGACCGAGCTTCTGCATGTCGATGTCCTCCTGGTTGAGCTTCATGTGCTTGTCTTTGTCGATGACGATGACCACCGTACGATCCTGGTCGGGCGGAGGAGGAGGCGCGTTCGGCGGGGGCGGTTGCGGCGCCAAAGCCTCCAGACCATGCGGTACCAGGGGAGTGATGATCATGAAGATGATGAGCAGCACCAGAAGAACGTCGATCAGCGGCGTGACGTTCATGTCACACTTGGTTCCTCCGCTGCCTGAACCAACTGCCATTGCCATAAGAATCTCTCCTTGAATGCGGACGTTTACTGACCGGCGCCGGCGCCCGCGACGGGATGGCGACTGTCGTGAATCTGCTCGGTAATCAGCCCCAGCTCGTCCACACCGGCCGCGCGCAGGTTGTCCACAACATCCTCGACCTTCGAATACTGCGCTCGCGCATCGGCTTTGATGTACACGGTCTTGTCGAGTTTGTTGGTCAGCAGGTCCTTGACCTTGGGCGCGAGCTGGTCGGCGGTGATCTGGTTGTTGCCCGGGCTCAGGAATACCCGCCCGTCGCGCGTGATGGCCACCAGTATGGCGTCATCCTTGTCAGCGGCCTGCATTGCAATCGGGTTATGCGTCTTCACCAGCTCCACGCTCTGGCCTTTGGTGAGCATGGGCGTGATGACCATGAAGATGATCAGCAGCACCAGCATCACATCCACCATGGGCGTGACGTTGATGTCGGAGACCGGAGGTGCGGCTTTTTTCTTTTCCATTATCTTTCTCCAGACTGACCCGCGTCGGGAGCCCGAGGCCGGTCGAACCATGCCCGCTCGCTCCCGCTTCAGGCAAGGGCGGAAAGACCAGCCTTCCCGCCCGTCCTGTCAACTCGCGGAGAAACCAGCGGCGGCTACTTTGTCGCTCCCGCCCGTTGCGACCGCTTCAGGAAGTAGTCGATCAGTTCCGAGCTGGAATTGCCCATCTCGACGTCGAACGACTCGATGCGGCCGGTGAAGTAGTTGTACACCCAGACCGCGGGAATAGCGACGAACAGACCGACGGCGGTGGTGACGAGGGCTTCCGAAATACCGCCGGCGACCGCGCCCAGACCCGTCGATTTCTCGCTCGAAATGCCTCGGAACGCGTTGATGATGCCGACCACCGTTCCGAACAGTCCGACGAACGGCGCCGTGGAACCGATGGTGGCCAGCGTGCTGACGCCGCGCTTCAGCTCGGCATGCACGATGGCTTCGGCGCGTTCCAGCGCGCGTCTCGACGCTTCGATGTCCGTGCCCGGTATCTCCGAGCTCAGTTGGTGCGCCCGGAACTCCTGCAGACCGGCCACCACCACCTTGGCCAGATGGCTCTTGTTGTAGCGGTCGGCAATCTTGATGGCTTCGTCGAGCTTGCCTTCGCGCAGCGCGCCGGCAACCGCGGGCGCGAACAGGCGGGACTGTTTGCGAGCGCCGCTGAAAGCGATCGCGCGGTCGATCATGACCCCGATGGACCATGCCGACATCAGGAACAGCAGAATAACGACTCCCTTGGCCAGCCAGCTCATCTGGCTCCACATGGCTCTGGGGTCGAACGAAATGGCGGGCTGACCACCCTCCTGAAGGAGCATCATGCCCCAGACTTGCAGTTGCAAAATCATCTTTCTATCTCCTGGCGAGTTGAAATAAACTTACTCACTACGCTCACAAGAGCGGCCGCCTGCGCGAGCCGAGCCCGCTCATGCGGCTGCCCTGAAGCCGTTGCCGCGCAGATCCGCGGCGCGCGGCCCATTCCTCACTGGCTCAACGTAAAATTCACATCGATCGTCGTTACTACTTCCACCGGCTCTCCATTCAGGAGCGTCGGCCGGTAGACCCATTGCGACACCGCCTGCTGGGCGGACGCAACCAGCAGCGGGTGGCCGCTGACCAGTTGCAGATTCTGTATGGTGCCGTCCTTGCCGATGATGGCCTGGAACTTCACCGTGCCCTGAATACGCGCCTGCTTGGCGAGCGCCGGGTAAACCGGGATCACCTTGCGTATCAGGTTGGCGGCCTGCACGTTGCCGCCGACGCGAATTCGCTGGGGCGTCCTGGGCTTCTCCACCGGAGGAGGCGGAGGAGCGGCGGTGGGCACCGCGCCGACAATTCCCCCGAGCACGCCGCCCATGGAACCGCCGGCGACACCGCCGGGAACTCCACCTACCACGCCGCTGGCGCTGGGTGGCGGCAGATCCTCTTCCTTGATCATGGCGATGTTCTTGGGAATCGACTTGGGCGCCATCAGCCTGCCGGCATCGAACTGCCGCGGCGCCACGCGGACGACTTTCGGCGTCGGCGCGGGCGGAGGAGGCGGAGGAGGCGGAGGAGGAGGCGCTGTCAACATGCTGGCCAGAGTCGCTCTGGGCAGCGTGTCGGTGTAGATCAGCGGAATCAGGACGAGAATGGAGACGCCAAACAGCTGCACGGCGAACGAGAGGAATATCGACCAGCCGCTTTTGGTCTTGCCCCGGTTCTCAACAAATGTCTGTTCGAACATAGCCGGATCACCTTTCCCCGAATTTCGGGATGGCGCGGACGGTTCGGTCCGGTCCCTCCGGCGCCATCGTCACTTCACTTTGGCCGTTCCCCTTCCGACGCTTTCCCGTTGCAGCCGCGCGCTCGCGGGAGCGGGCTGCGGCTTCCTCCGTTTCCGGCTTTCCATGAAGCTTTGCCAGAATATCAGAATCGGGCTGGCGACGAAGATCGAAGAGTACGTGCCCACAATAATACCTACAACCAATCCAAATGCAAACCCGTTCAGCACCTCGCCGCCGAACAGATACAGCGACAGCGCGGTCAGCAGCGTCAGACCGGAAGTGAGCACCGTTCGGCTCAGCGTCTGATTCACGCTGCGATTAATCAGAGACTCCAGCGGCTCGCGGCGCATCAGCTTCAGGTTCTCGCGAATCCGGTCGAACACCACAATGGTGTCGTTCATCGAATAACCCACCAGAGTCAGCAGCGCGGCCACGACGGTGAGCGAAATTTCCTTGTTGAACAGCGAGAACAGGCCGAGGGTGATGATGGTGTCGTGGAAGACGGCCACCACCGCGGCCACTCCATAAATCCACTCAAACCGGAACGCGATGTACACCAGCATGCCGGCCAGCGCGTACATCACCGCCATGAAGGCCTGATGCTGCAGGTCCGCGCCAATCTTGGGCCCGACGATTTCGGTGCTGCGAATATTAAATGGCGCGAGGAAGGTCTGCTGCTGCAGCACGGCCAGAACCTTCGGCGTTACCCCGGGCACACCGGCCAGCGCATTGTAATCCGCAATCACGCCGGAGTGCGGCGGCGTATCCCGGAACGACGTAATGGCGCTCGCCAGGCTCTGCAGGTCGGGCTCGGAGATGCTCACCCCGGCGGTCTGCAGCGGGTCTCGCAGACGGTCCGCCAACGCCCCGGCGCCCGCGTTGCTCAGGTCCAGGCGGCTGCTGGTATCCGCTCCGAAGGTGGATTCCAGCGTCTGCTGCATGATCTGACGGGCCCGGTTCAGCTCCTGGTCGCTGCGCACGTCGGTGCCGATAATCACCGTGTTGGCGTCGGAACCCACGCTGCCGCCAGTCACCTCCGTCACGTCCACCTGGAGATGCTGCCTGTTCAGTGAGGACCGGATCTTGTCGACGGGCGGCTTGCCCACAAAGCGCACATACATCAGCGCGCCGCCGCGGAAATCGATACCGTAGCGCGGACCGCCCTTCACCCACAGGCTGACCAGCCCGGAGGCCGACAGCAGCAGCGACAGGCCGATGAAGGGCCACTTCCAGCCCAGAAAGTCAAAGTTCGTGTTCTTGAATAATTGCATGCAGCCTGAACTGCCGGAACCCGCCTAAACAACTTAGACACCGGCTTGTCACAAAAGTTCCCAATCCCGTGCACGCACAAGGGGCGACTGTCAGATGCTGATGGTCGCGACGCGCTTGCGCGAAAACTCCCAGTCGAAAATGGTCTTCGACACGAAAACAGCCGTAAAAACGTTGGCGATCAGACCGATCACCAGGGTCACGGCAAACCCCTTCACCGGCCCCGTTCCGAAGAGGAACAGAAAGGCGCATGATACCACCGTTGTCACGTGCGTATCGATAATGGTCAGAAAGGCCCGGCTGAACCCGGTATCCACGGCCGCCACCACGCCCTTCCCGGAGCGCAGCTCCTCGCGAATGCGCTCGAAAATCAGTACGTTGCTGTCCACCGCCATACCGATGGTCAGGATGACCCCGGCGATGCCCGGCAGCGTCAGCGTGGCGTCGAAATAGGACAGTGCGGCAACCAGAATCACCGCGTTCAGAAACAACGCCAGCGTCGCATTGATGCCGGCGCCGCGGTAGTACACCAGCATGAAAAGCACCACCGCGCACAAACCCGAAAGGCCGGCAATCAGACCGGAGCGGATGGAATCGGCGCCCAGCGAAGGACCGACCGTGCGTTCTTCCTCAAAGATGACGTGGGCGGGCAGCGATCCGGCCCGCAGGTTCAGAGCGAGATCGGACGCTTCCTGCTGATTCGCCGCGCCGGTAATACGGCCGGTGTCGCTGATCCGGTTCTGGATGGTGGGAGCCTCCAGCACAATGCCATCCAGCACAATAGCCAGGCGGTTGTTGATGTTGGCCTCGGTGAAGCGCTCGAACCGCCGGGCCGCATCCTGGTTCAGTACAAAATTCGTTTCCCAGGAGGCGGTCTGCGGGTCCTGGCCAGCCCGGGCGTCGCGCAGATCCGATCCGCGAATCACCGGTATCCGCGCCAGCAGATAATATCCCTGGTCCTGCCCGCGCCGCGGCACCGCCCGCACCAGTTTCGTGTTGGGAGGCAGAACGCCGCCGTGTTGTGCCAGAGCCTCTTCGCGGCTGGTGTAGGGACCGTCCTTCACCTCATACAGCTCCAGCGTGGCCTGTTCCGACAGCAGGGCCTTGACCCGGCCCGGATCGTCCACATTCGGCAACTCCACCAGAAGCTCGGCTTCCGCGGAGGCCCGGCCGCGCTGCTGCACGGACGATTCCGCAAGACCAAGCTGGTTGATCTTGCGCTCGATGGTGTGCATGCACTGGGTCAGGGTGTCGTCTTTGAGCTTCAGCGCCGCCGACGGCTTCATGTTCATGCGGTAATCGGTGGAGTTGATCGGGGTGAGCACCCAGTCCGGGTAGTCGTCGCCGACAATAGCGCGTATATCGTGCCCGCGATCCGCCGGCACACCCTTGATGGCGATCTGGATCTTATCGGCATCGGACAGGCTCGCCAGATCGTTGCGCGTGATGTCGGAGTAGTTGACGCCCTGCTTGTTCAAGGTCTCCTTCAGGCGGTCGATGACGGTTTCCGCCTCGGCCATGAAGGCATCCTGCAACTGGACCTGCAGCACCAGGTGACTGCCGCCGCGCAGGTCGAGCCCCAGGTGGATGTTCTTTTTGAAATTGTTCTTCACATCATCCAGCGATTTGGGAAGGCCGATGATGCCGTACGCGCAGACGAGCACCAGCGCAACGACGATGCCCGCTCTGATATTCAGATTCCGATTCATGATCCGTTACCGCCGATCCGCCCGCGCCACAAAACGCGCGCGAAAACGCAGGCAGCTACCCCTTCTTCTCCTCCGCAACCAGGCTGGACACCGCGCTCCGGTTCACCTGCAGTTTGATGTTGTCGGGCTTGACTCGAATAATCAGAGTATCATCGCTGATCGAGACGATGGTGCCCACGATGCCGCCCGAGGTCGCCACCGTCTGACCGTTCTGCAGGTTCTTCAGCATGGCCGCCTGCTGCTTCCGCTGGCGCTGCATGGGCATGAACACCAGCAAATAGAAAATCCCGATGATCAGGATGAGCGGCAGGAACCCGATGATGGGGTTCGACGCCGCGGGCGTGTCGAGGAAGATCAGCGTGAAGCTTGTCATTTTCGCAGTGATAATCGCGCCTCGGATCGGCCGTCCACACGTCTGTCGCGGACCAGAGGCGCTCTACAACCCGGGATGTTACGGTTTCGCCTTATTCTAGCCTGCCGGAACGCACGCCGTCCAGCGGAACGGAGAATGTCCCAAGGAGAATAGCCTGCCTTATACGACGCATCGTGTCAAGGTAGTGTTTCAGATTGTGGATGGTAGCCAGCGTGGAGAACAGCATCTCGCCGGCCTGGAACAGGTGCCGCAGGTAGGCCCGGGAATGCGTGCGGCAGGTGTAGCAGGAGCAGGCCGGGTCGGGCGGCGCGGGGTCGTCGCGATAGCGTGCCTGCTTAATGACGACGCGGCCTTCCGAGGTAAACAGGCAGCCGTTGCGGGCATTGCGCGAGGGCAGAACGCAGTCCATCAGATCCACCCCGCGGGCCACGTACTGAGGCAGTTCTTCGGGCATTCCGACCCCCATCGCGTACCGGGGACGATTGCGCGGCAGTAACGGTACCGTACACTCGGCCACTTCCATGCTGACATCGCGCGGTTCGCCCACCGAAAGCCCGCCAATGGCGTACCCGGGTGCGTCCAGCCGGGCAAGTTCGTCGACGCACTCGCGGCGCAGGTCGCGGAACATGGAACCCTGGACGATGGGAAAAAGTGCCTGTTCGGTCCCGTTTTCGTCCTGCCG
>Ga0326727_10011310_pt1 | contig 20846 bp, 21 predicted proteins | sample MB2enrmetagenome_FD_207643 | JGI IMG/M metagenome (GOLD analysis project Ga0326727, IMG submission 207643) | Lab enriched peat soil microbial communities from McLean, Ithaca, NY, United States - MB29MY | ecosystem: Environmental > Terrestrial > Soil > Wetlands > Peat | place: USA: New York...
CAGATGGAGCGCGCGCAAAAAGAGTACTACCTCAACGAGAAGATCAAGGCCATTCAAAAAGAGTTGGGCCGCGGCGAGAAGAGCGAGTTCGACGAGCTGCGCAAAAAGATCGAAGTTGCCGGAATGCCCAAGGAGGTGCTCGACAAGGCCATCCAAGAGCTGAAAAAGCTCGAGGCCATGCCGCCCATGTCAGCCGAGTCCACCGTCAGCCGCAACTACATCGACTGGCTGCTGGCCGTGCCCTGGAAGAAGCGCTCCAAGGAGACCCGCTCCATCGAGTACGCCGAAAAGGTGCTGAACACGGACCACTACGGCTTGGAAAAGATCAAGGAGCGCATTCTGGAATTCCTCGCCGTGCGCCAGTTAGTGAAAAATCCTAAAGGCTCGATCCTCTGCTTTGCCGGGCCTCCTGGAGTGGGCAAGACCTCGCTGGGCATGTCGATCGCCAAGGCCACCGGCCGCAAGTTTGTGCGGCTCTCGCTGGGCGGCATCCGCGACGAGGCTGAGATTCGCGGCCATCGCCGCACTTACATCGGCGCGCTGCCGGGGCAGATCATCCAGCACATGAAGCGGGCCGGCACCAAGAACCCCGTCTTCCTGCTCGACGAGGTGGACAAGATGGCCTCGGACTTCCGCGGCGATCCGGCATCGGCGCTGCTCGAAGTGCTGGACCCGGAGCAGAACTCCACCTTCCAGGACCACTACCTGGACGTGGACTACGACCTCTCGCAGGTGCTGTTTGTGGCCACCGCCAACGTGATGCACACCGTTCCGCCGGCCCTGCAAGACCGCATGGAGGTTCTTCGCCTGCAAGGCTACACCGAACAGGAGAAGCTGGAGATTGCCCGCCAGTATCTGGTGAAGAAGCAGCGCGCGCAAACCGGCCTGAGCGAGAAAAACCTGATCTTCAAGGACGACGCGATCATCGAGATCATCCGCAGCTACACGCGCGAGGCCGGAGTCAGGAATCTGGAGCGGGAGATCGGCAACATCTGCCGCAAGGTGGCTCGCCGCGTGGTCAAGGGCGGCGCCAAGCACAAGGAAGAGCTCACCGCCGCCAACATCGGCGAGTTCCTGGGCGTGGCCAAGTTCCGCGACTCCGAGGTGCATGAAAAAAGCGAGGTCGGCCTGGTCACCGGCCTGGCCTGGACCGAGGTGGGCGGCAGCATTCTGACTACGGAAGTGCAGGTGCTGGACGGCAAGGGCAAGCTCACCATCACCGGCCAGTTGGGCGACGTGATGCAGGAGTCGGCGCAGGCCGCGCTGAGTTACATACGCGGCCGCGCGCAGGCCCTCGGCCTCAGCCGCGAGTTCTATCGCAATGTGGACCTGCACCTGCACGTGCCAGAAGGCGCCATTCCCAAGGACGGCCCCTCGGCCGGCATCACCATGGCCACGGCCCTCGCCAGCGCGCTGGCTAAAATCCCCGTGCGGCGCGACATCGCCATGACCGGTGAAATTACCCTTCGCGGCAAGGTGCTGGCCATCGGCGGACTGAAAGAAAAGCTGCTGGCCGCGCTGCGCGCCGGCATCTTCGAAGTCATCCTGCCCCGCGCCAACGAGAAGGAGATCGCCGAGCTGCCCGACAACATCAAGAACTCCATGAAGCTCCACTTCGTGGAAAATATGGACGAGGTGCTGGCGCTGGCTTTGGAAGGCCCGCTGCCCACGGCCCTGCCCGACGCCGTCGATGTGCTGGCCGCCGTTCCGCCCTCGGATCTGGCAACGAATCTGCCCGCGCCGCAGTGAGACGTGCTGCGCCTGCTACGGTACGCGCATACAGGTGTAACCCAATTGCAGCTTCTTTTTGACCACCCTGTCTCTATCATAGGGGTCGAACATCGCCGCATCATCGGGATCGCCCCGCTCAACGAAGTGTTGTGGCGTTGCTTCTGAATCTCCAAAGACCCGGTCAACATTAAAACCCTTCGCACAATGTCCATATAGGACGTACCCACCTGTAAGCAAATAACTCGCATACGCCTGCCAAGGCTGCAACTCCTTGCGTCCGGTCGTCACCCGAAAGAAGATCGGGCGGTCGGCTTGCTCGTAATCAATCGTCATCTCCACGCGATAACGGTGGATTGACTTATCTGGCTTTGCCATGGAAAAGTCCGGGAGCGGTGGCTGTCTGGTGCACTTGCCAATTGGCTCAATCTCTCCCACATTTTGATTGATATCAAGTGTGTAATAACCGGACGCGGCACCACCAAGTAACCCTTCTGTTCGGACGCGGCAACCTCTGAATGTTTCCAGCCCAGATGGACTGCCCTGATAAAACGCATTGCGCCCCGGAAACAGTTCAATGGATGGTTGCCCGCATACAGGCCGGTCCAGCTTCAGCTCGAACCATTTGCGAATTCCATCGTGGTAGATGAGTTGGCCCTCTAGCGTTCTTGACTCGGAAGGCTGGCCGGGACCGTTCGGGTTCTCCTTAGGACATTGCTGGCCGCGAGCAGACTGAGCCGCGCAGACAAATACGAGCAAGGCAACTGTAATCAATCCAGCAGGTGATTTCATGGTATTCATAATACGCGCTGCAGGCGGATGGTTACTCTCGACGCCACCAGGAGGAATTGCATGAATCTGCCTGCGCCGCCGTAACACGCGCGTACAGAATCTCTCAGCCAATCTCTAAATCCTCATCTACAACTGGTCGCAGATTTCGCGAAAGTCCCATGCGCCGGATTTTTTTGCGAGCCACTCGGCTCCGCGAATTGCGCCCAGGGCCAAACAGCGGCGGCTGCGGATCTCGTGGCGAAGTTCAAGAACATCCACCTCGCTGGATGCGGTGACCACGTGCTCGCCCTTGGCGTCTCCCACGCGGTGGGAGGTAATCTCAACGGTTGCTCCGGGCCGCGCCTTCTGGATGATCTCGCGCAGGGTGATGGCCGTGCCGGAGGGGGCATCGAGCTTGGAGGTGTGGTGTGTTTCGGCGATGGAGAAGCTGTAGCCCTCCAGTTTTGCCAGGTCGGCGGTGAGGCGGAAGAGCTTTTGCACGCCCATGGAGAAGTTGGTTCCGTAGAGCAGCGCGCCGCTCTTTTTCACCAGGGACTTCATCTCCTCCAAGTGTGCGTACCAGCCGGTGGTGCCGACCACGATGCGTCCGCCCAGAGCCAGCACGGCGCGCATGTTTTCCACGGCGGCCTCGGGAGCCGTGAAGTCGATCACCACGTCCACGCCTTGGAGATTGGCGGCAGTGAGGGCGGAGGCGTGCGGGTTATCGTTGATGTCCAGCGCGCGCACCGCGTGGCCGCGTTCGATGGCCACTTCGGTGACCAGGCTGCCGGTTTTTCCCTTGCCTAAAATCAGAAGCTGCATGATGACCCCTCCCGAATCAATTTAGATTCCTCGCCTAAAATACAAGGCTATCGGCGCCCGGCCGCGGCGTTATCCTGAAGTGAACCGATGCCTGATTCAGATCCAACGCCCACACTGATTGTCGCGCTTCCGCCTCGCCGCCGTAAACGCTGCTGGCCGCGAATTCTGCTCTGGTCATCCGGCGGCCTGCTGGCGCTCCTAATGCTGGCCGCCATCGCGGGCGTCTTCTGGCTCCGCTCGGCGGCCAGGGCCGCGCTGCCGGTGCTGGATGGCGACCTGCATCTGGCCGGGCTCTCTGCTCCAGTTATCGTCCGCCGCGATGCCCACGGCGTGCCCCACATCGAGGCGGCCACCGAGGACGATCTCTTCATGGCCCAGGGCTATGTAACCGCGCAAGACCGGCTGTGGCAGATGGACCTCTTCCGCCGCAACGCCAACGGCGAGTTGGCGGAGATCATCGGTTCCTCGATGCTCAAGCACGACAGGGAGCAGCGTGTGCTGCAGATTCGCAATACGGCCCGGCGCATCTACGCCAACATCTCCCCGGCTGACCGCGCTCGCCTGGACGATTACGCGCGCGGCGTGAACCTGTTCATCGCCCAGCATCAGGCAACGCTGCCGCCGGAGTTCCGGCTGCTCGGCTATCGCCCCAAGCCCTGGAGCGGCGTGGACTCGGTGAGCGTCGGGTTGATGCTGGTCGAGACACTGGACACGCACGCAAGGACAAAGCTCTTTCGAGAGATTGTCGCCGCCAAGCTGAACAATCCCAAGCTGGAGGCCGATCTCTATCCGGTCGGCTCGTGGCGCGACCATCCGCCCACCGGCGAGCAAGCGAACCCCAGCCAGCCGCATCCCAAATCAGCCCCGGCCAGCGACGATGAGGATGAAGACAGCAGCCAGGCTAGCGCCGCTCCGGCTGCCCATGAAGATACCCGCGATTTACTCGCCTTGCTGGACCTGCCCGGCTGCGATGGCTGCGCGCCAGGCTCGAACAACTGGGTCATCGCCGGGCGTCACACCGCCAGCGGCAAGCCGCTCCTCTCCAACGACATGCACCTGAGCCTCAACGAGCCGAACACCTGGTACATGGCCGACCTTAAGGCAGCGGGAACCAAAGGCTCTCCTGGCTACCATGCCGCCGGGGTCACGCTGCCCGGCATGCCCTATGTCATTGCCGGCCACAACGAACACGTGGCCTGGGGATTTACTGCGCTCTACGCCGACGTGCAAGACCTGTACATCGAGGAACTCGACGGCAAGGGCGACTTTCAGAATCTGGACGGGGATTGGAAGCCGCTTCAGATAGACCACGAAGTCATCAAGGTTCGGGGCGGCAAGGACGTGCTACTCGACGTGCAATTGACCGCGCACGGCCCGCTCGTGAACCCGATTCTGGAAAAAGAAACGCGTCCCATCGCGTTAAAGTGGACCCTCTACGATCCATCGCTGAACACGCTGCCGCTCTACCAGCTCAACGTTGCATCCAACTGGAAGGAATTCTCCGCAGCTCTGAGCACCTGGTCCTGGCCCACGCAAAATGTCGTCTACTCAGACGATCAGGGCCACATCGCTTATCACGCCATTGGCAAGGTGCCACTCAGAGGCGTGGGGCCATGGAACGTACCTTTTTCTCATGATGTAATGAACGGACGGCTGGAATGGGGTATGCCTGTTTGCCATGATGGATCAAACCGCTGCAATGTTCTTACCGAGTGGCAGATCTACATCCCCTTCGACGCGATGCCTAACGCCTTCGATCCACCTTCAGGCTTCTTGGCCACGGCCAACTCCCGCGTCACCACAGAAAAATCGCCTTACCCTCTTACCCACGAATGGATTGATCCCTACCGCATCGAGCGCATCTATAAATTGTTGGACGGCCGCGACCACCTCACCCCCGCCGACATGCTCGCCGTCCAGACCGACGTCTACAGCGAGGTGGATCAGGAGCTGGCCCATCGCTTTGCCTACGCCATCGAGCACACTCCCGATGCAGATGCGCGCTTACGCCAAGCTGCCGCTTTGATGCGCGCCTGGGATGGCCGCCTGACCACGGACTCCGCCGCCGCCTCCATCGTCATCCAGACCCGCCGCGCCTTCTGGCCGCTGATTCTGGAGCCCAAGCTGGGCAAGGAGATTGCCGCCGAGTACCACTGGGGCGAATCCAACTTTGCCGAGGAAGAGATCATCATGCACGCCAGCCCCGACTGGCTTCCGCCGGCCTACAAGAACTGGGACGCGCTGCTGACCGACGCCGTCCACAAGGGAATGAAAGACGGCAAGGCTCCCTCCGACGTGGCCCGCTGGAGCTATGGAAGCTGGCACGTGGTCGATATTGAGCACCCGCTGGCCGCATTTCTGCCGCTCATTGGCCGCGTGGCCGGAACCGGCGAGCAGCCCCTCAGCGGCGACACCACCACCGTCAAGCAGGTGGGCCGCGCCTTCGGACCCTCGCAGCGCTTCACCATGGACTGGAGCAACATCGACGGCTCCACGGAGAACATCGTCCTGGGCGAGAGCGGCAACCCCTATTCGCCCTACTTCCGCGACCAATGGAACGACTGGTACGGCGGCACAACCTTCGCGCTGCCCTTCACCCCAGCAGCCGTAGCCGCCCAGACGCGCCACACGCTACGCCTGCTGCCGTAAGATGCGGATTCAAGCTTTAGGACTGACAGGCGCCGGGCCGGTGGACTCGCGGACGACCAGTTCCGGGGCCATGACAATTTCGGCCGGAAACTCCTTGTCGCGGTCGGCAATTCGTTCCAGCAGCACTTGGGCGCCGCGCTTGCCCATCTCCATGAGAGGCTGGCGGACGGTGGTAAGCGAAGGCGTGGTGTAGGCCGCGGACTGGATGTCGTCGAAGCCGACCACCGATACGTCGCCGGGCACCGACAGCCCCACGTCATTGAGTGCGCGGATGGCTCCGATGGCGGCAATGTCATTGAAGCAGAAGACAGCGGTAAAGTCGCGGGTCTTGGTGAGCTGGGCCTGCATGGGTATGAAGCCGATCTCGGGAGCCATGGGGTGGTGTCCAGCCTTCATGGACCATCCAGCGGAGTCGATGCGGATGACCAGCGCGGGGTCGAGCTTAAGGCCGATCTCGCGGGCTACGTTCTGGATAGCCTCCCAGCGGAACTCCGAATCGGGGATGGCGCGGGGACCGCGCATGAAGGCGATGCGGCGATGGCCGAACTCGTAGAGGTGAGTGAGCGCCTGATGCACGGCGCGATGGTGGTCAAGGACGATGTTGGTTACGTTCTCAACCGCGCTGTGTGCCGAGATGGCCACCACCGGCACCGGCACCGCAAGAAGGTCTGCCGGGGTGTTGATCAGCAAAAAACCGTCCACGGCGCGCTCCACCAGCATGCGCGGGTATTGCTCGATCAACTCCCTTTTCCAGTCGTGGCAGGCGGTGAAGTAGAAATAGCGGGCTTCGGTCAGCTCCTGGACCACGCCGCTCATCACGCGGGTAAAATAGCCCTCACTGAGGTCGGGAGCCAGCACGCCCACGCTCATCGAGCGGCTTTGGCGCAGCGAGCGCGCAAAGTAGTTGGGCCGGTAATTGAGCCGCTGGGCGGCCTCCAGAACCCGGTTATGCGTCTCTTGGGGGATGGACCTTGCGGAGGGAGAGTTGTTCAGGACCAGCGAGACAGTGGTCTGCGATAGCTCGAGATGCTCGGCCAGCATCCTCAGGTTGATGTGCACCGGTGGCATAGCAATCTTTCCCTTTGCCATGTTGTAGTTGTAACACGTTTGCCATCATGGTAGATTCTTCAAATCAAAATAGACGCCCGGTCCAATCCCGCCTCACCGCCCCCGCTCTCGGTTATCATGAGAGCGATGACCGCCGATGTGAAATCGCTACTGCAAGATGGCGCGGCGCTGACCGAGCAGGCGCTGGAGGAGCTGCTCCCCTGCGTTACCACCGTGCCCGCCTCGATTCATGGCGCCATGCGCCACTCTGTCTTTGCCGGCGGCAAGCGCCTCCGCCCAGTGCTGGCTTACCAGGCCGCCGTCACCATCGCCGGAGCGCTGCCTGCGGGAATCGTCCGGCTGGGCGCGGCCCTGGAGATGCTCCACACTTACTCGCTCATCCACGACGACCTGCCCGCCTTGGACAACGACGATCTGCGCCGCGGCAAGCCCACCTGCCATGTGGCCTTCGGCGAGGCCATCGCCATCCTGGCCGGCGACGCGCTGCAAACCCGCGCCTTTGAGGTGCTCTCCGGCCTTGAAGCGCCGCCCGAGGCTACCGTCCAGATTATCGGCCTCATCGCCAACGCCGTCGGCACCGTCGAGGGCATGATCGGCGGCCAGGTGCTGGACCTGGAAAGCGAACACCTCAAGCCCACGCCGGAGCTGGTGATGGCCATTCATCGCGCCAAGACCGGCGCGCTCATCCGGGTCAGTGTCGTCTCCGGCGGCGTCTATGCCGGAGCCGCTCTGCAAGATGTGGCCCGTCTCACCCTCTTCGGCTGCAAGGCCGGACTGGCCTTTCAGATCGTCGATGACGTGCTGGACATGACCGTGGACTCCGCGCACTTGGGCAAGACCGCGGGCAAGGATCAGGCCACGGAAAAAGCCACTTGGCCGGCAGTCTACGGCATCGAGCATAGCCAGCGCGACGCCGCCCGTCTGATCGAGGAGGCCTTCGCCGCACTTGAGCCTTACGGCAGCCGCGCCGACGGCCTCAAGGCCGTTGCCCGCTACCTGGTCGAACGCAAACAGTAGTTTTCCGCAATTATCCGGCCTAAAGAAGAAGGGATTCACAGCATGAGCCAGAACACGCAAAACCTCTCCGCTGCTAACGCCGGGACCGTCCAGCTCGGAGACTGCACTGTCAATCGCCTGGGATACGGCGCCATGCGCATCACCGGCAAAGGCGTTTGGGGGCCTCCGGCGGATCGCAATGCAGCTCTGCAAACGCTACGGCGCGTTGTTGAGCTGGGCGTCAACTTCATCGACACGGCGGACTCCTACGGGCCTTACATCTCCGAGGAACTGATCGCCGAGGCGCTGGCGCCCTATCCCTCCGGCCTGGTGATTGGCACCAAGGGCGGATGGGAGCGTGTCGGCCCCGGGCAGTGGATCCATAATGCCAGCCCCGAGCATTTGCAAGCCGCAGTGGAGGGTTGCCTGAAGAGACTGCGCCTTCATCGGATCGACCTCTTCCAACTGCACATTCCCGACCCAGCCGTCTCATTTGACGCCTCCATGGAGACGCTGGCCCGGCTGCGCGAGCAGGGGAAGATTCGCCACGTCGGGCTGTCGAATGTAACCCTGGAGCATGTGGAGCGGGCGCGCAAGATCGTGCCCATCGTCTCGGTGCAAAATCGCTACAGCTTCGCCGACCGGGAATGGGATTTTTTGCTGAACCACTGCGAGAAGAACGGAATTGCCTTCATTCCCTGGGCGCCGCTGGGCCAGAATCGTCAGGAAAATGAAGCTTTGCAAAGGGCCGCCCAAGAGCTCGGCTGGACCCCGCTCCAGGTTGCCCTGGCGTGGCTGCTCCGGCGCTCCAAGGTCATGCTGCCGATTCCCGGAACATCGTCGCCCGCGCACGCGGAAGAGAATATTCGCGCGGCGGGACTCTCGTTTCCCGATGCGTGGTTTAAAGAATTGTCCGAGGTGAATCCCCCGCCGGCGAGCCTCCGCTAAGGCCTATGGCGGGGCTATAGCGCAGGCCGCCCCATCAAAGCCAAGTTCCTGCTTACCGGGCCAGAACCCGTCGCAATGCCTCGCGTTTGGCGGATACATCTTCCACGGTCGTCTGCACTTGGTTGAGCACCCGCTGCACTTGGTCAATATATCCGGGCAGCGCATTCCACCAGGAGTGCAGCGTCTCCTTCTGGTCGAGCAAGGCCAGGGCTGTGCCCGATGCGGCGGCCACCATCCCGGCGCGGCGCTCGCCCGCCAGCAGCAGCAAACCGGCTGTCACCAGGGTTCCGCCCGCCGCAAATCCGATCCAGTTCATGGTTTCAGACTCAACGGTCTCCGGCGTCAATGCAGAATCGTTCGCTGGTTGGGAAAGCGGAACAACCACCATCTTCTCTCCTTCCGTCCCGGACCGCGATCATCGCAGCCAAAGGATCGGTGCATCCAGTATCGCTCTAAATTGCTCGCCGCGCGCAGGAAGAATGTACCAGCTTCCAAACTTTCGGCTGGCTGCATCGGCGCGGCTGTCAGTCCAAGTCGAACTCGCGCAATGGTTTGCCATCGGGGGCGTCCTTGGCCTTGCGCAAGGCCTCGGCAAACTTCTTCTCGAAGAGGTCTTCCTTGTTCTTCTCCGCCTCCACCGACTGGCGGAAGATCGACTCCTTGCGCTCCTCGTGATCGCGCATGGCCTGGGCCGCCGTCTCCAGGTCCTCGAACATGCGTTTGCGCGGCGCCGGAGTATGGCTCACCAGCAGCCCGGTAGCCCCATCCACCTTCAGCATCGCCCCGCAATCCGGGCACGCAACCTCGAAAATTCGTTCCTTCGCCTTGGCCATCTCTACCCTAGCGGCATTGTAAGCGCAACCGGGCCGGCTTGCACAGAGGCATGTGCCGAGCCGAGGGTGTACATAATGTATGCAATTCAACGTACGCTATGGTACACTGTCCCCATGGAAGTCTCTATCACCCAATTTCGCCGGGATATCTTCTCGCTCGTCACTCAGGCGCTCGACGGCAGCGAGCTCTGGGTCACGCACAAGGGACGCCGCCTCAAAATCGTCCCAGAAGGCAAGCCCATCAGCCGCCTCAGCCGCATCACGCCCATGGAGGTCATGGTCGACCCGAATTTCGACATAAATAATCCCGCATTCAAGGCTGAGTGGCTGGCCGAGATGGAAAAAGAGTGGGAGAAGGACTGGGCTGGCCTTTGATTGCCTATCTCGACACTCACGTCGTTCTATGGCTTGCAGCGGGCAAAGTCAGTCGCCTGAGTTCCAAAGCACTTGGCCTTCTTGACAGGTCAGAGTTGCTGCTCTCCGCCATGGCATTTCTCGAACTTGAATACCTCCGTGAACTCGGAAAAACGAAGTTTTCCGCCCGGGACCTGTTGCAGAAGGTCGGCCACGAAACCAACCTCCGCCTATGTGAACTTCCCTTTTCGGTGATCGCCAGCGCCGCTCTCGACGAGAACTGGACCCGCGATCCCTTTGACCGTCTCATCGTCGCTAACGCCAAGGCCAACGGCTTCGCCTGGCTCATCTCCGTCGACGAGGAGATCGCCCGCCACTATCCGCGGACCGTCTGGTAATGCCGCAACGGCTGAGAGACCAATAACTCCCGTTATGGGCGTAGAAATGCAATACCCTTTCAAAACATGGACTCATGCAGAGGTTCCCTAGCTCTCCAGCTTTTTGATGTAGAGCCAGAGGCCTACCAGCATGAAGGCGATGGCGACCAGGCAGATGCCGAGGCCAATGCGGCGGTGGTTGCGCTCCACCATGGCGTCCTGGCCGGCTTTGAGGTTGGCGGCGGCAATCTTCATTCCGGCCTGAATATCCGCGTCCACCAGCGAGGTCTGGAAGGTGTGGATGGTTACGCGGGCTTTGGTGAGCGAATCGCGGGCCTGATCCTGCGCGAGGCGGGCCTCGCTGACCTCCATGCCGGAGGACTCGGCCAGGCGCAGAGACTGGTCGGCGTCCTTGATGGCGCCGTCCAAGAGCGTGAGGTTGCCGAGGATGGCGGAGCGCGCCAGATCGCACTTGTCGCCCGGAGCATGACACTTCATGCAGACGCCGGCATGGCCCGTGCCGAGCATGGCGTCCGAGGGCATGCGGATGCCGTGATTGCTGTGGCAGACGACGCAGCCGGGAAGACCCTTCTCCTGAAAGGCCTTGAAGTGCGAACTTTTGCCGTACATCTGCGCCTGGAAGGCGTGGCAGTTGGCGCAGACGTTCTGCACCTTGTCGACACCCGGCGGCGCGGCGCCGTGGTTTCCGTGACAGGTGGTGCAGGTGGGCGCACTGAGATCGCCGCGCACCACCATGGCCTCGTGGTGGACGCTGACGGAGTAGCTGGCAAACTGATTGGTGGGGATGCCGTAGGGCTTCATGTAGGCCGCGTCCGAGTGGCAGCGCGAGCAAGTCTGGGCCACGTTGACGGGATTGACGGTGGAGCGGGGATCGCTGGGCGGGCGAAGATCGTGGACGCTATGGCAATCGGTGCAGACGGCCACCTTGGTGTCCCCGGCGGCCAGGCGCTTGCCGTGCATGCTGGTGTGGTACTGGTCGAGCTGGTCGGTGCGCAGGCTGGGATTGTAGGTACGCATGTAGGCCGGGTTGGAGTGGCAACTGCCGCACAACTGCGGAATCTGGCGGCGATCGATCTTGCCCTTCCAGCCGGCCTTGCGGCTCATGGACTGGTCGGGATCGTAGCTGGAGGCGTCGCCTCCGTGGCAACTAACGCAGGTGAGGCCCTTTTGCGCGTGGATGTCCTGGCTGAATTTTTCCGGGGTGACTTGCAGGGGGCCATCCAGGGCGGAGTGGCAGTCCAGGCAGGAGTTCACGGCCTGCCCATAAAGGGATGGCGCGAGCAGGATGGACCCCGCCAGCAGCAGGACTGAGCTGGTCACGCGCGGCACGTTAATTCGCAAGGAAGCCATAGACAGTCATCCCTATCACGTATACCAGGGCAAAGATGGAGATCCCGGTGACCCACACTTTCGTTCGGGCGGCTTTGTCGCGCTCAAAGAACGGCAGCAGCATCCACAACAATCCTGCCAGGCTGCAACCGAGGATGCCCAGCACCTCGCCATCCACGAACCAGACTTTGGAGGGAATGAGCTTGAGGGTCTGGAACATGAACAGGAAGTACCACTCCGGCTTGATGCCCGCCGGTGCGGAGATGAACGGGTCTGCCTTGACGCCGAGATTCCACGGGAAGAAAGCAGCCAGCGCGCCCAGCACGCCCATGGCCACGTACCAAGCCATCAATTCGCGTAGCGCGAAGTTGGGAAAGAACTTCATCTCGCGGCGCGCCGCAGGGTTCGCGGTCCATTCCGCTTCCACTTTGGGAGGAACGCTCATGCCCTGGCGCTGCACAAAAAACAGGTGGATGGCGATGAGCACGGTGACGATGCCGGGCAGCACGGCGACATGGAATCCGAAGAAGCGGGTCAGCGTGGCTCCCGTCACCTCCGGCCCGCCGCGCAGAAAGATCATCATGCCCTTGCCGACGATGGGAACCTGCCCGGCCATCTCCGTGCCCACCTTGGTGGCGAAGAAGGCCAGCGTGTTCCAGGGCAGCAGATAGCCGCTGAAGCCGAATCCCATGACCAGAAAAAGAAGAATCATGCCGGTGACCCAGGTCAGCTCCCGCGGCTTGCGGTAGGCCTTGAGAAAGACCACGCTGAACATGTGCACGAAGGCGGTGAAGATCATCAGATTGGCCGCCCATGCATGGATGGAACGGATCAGCCAGCCAAACTGCACCCGCGTCACGATGTACTGCACGCTCTCGTAAGCCTCGTTGGCGCCCGGGCGGTAATAGAGCAGCAGCAGGATTCCCGTCAGCACCTGAATCATGAAGAGGAAGAGCGTGATTCCGCCAAAGAAATACCAGTAGGTGAGGCGGTGCCGGGGGACGGTCTTATGCTTGAAGGGCGCAATCAGCCCTTCCAAATCAAGCCGTTCGTCGAGCCAGCGAATCAGGGCGGCGATCACCTCAGGCCTCCTGCTTGCGGCTGACGACAATTTCGTCGCCGCGCTGGTGGACATCGAAGACGGTAAGCGGCCGGGGCGGAGGACCGGAGACATTGCGGCCGTTCAGATCGTAAATGCCGTTGTGGCAGGCGCACCAGATCTCGCGCAGATCGGCGCGATACTGCACCGTGCAGCCGAGATGGGTACAGGTAGCGGAGAGCGCGCGAAAGCTGCCGTCGGCGTTCAGAATCAGCAGGCCCGGCTTGCTGCCGAAGCGGAAGATCTTGCCGGAGTTGGGCTTCAAGTCGCCGAGCTTGGCCGCCACCACCTCGTCCCCACCCAGATCAACCACCGCCGGAGGAACAAAGTAGCGCAGCACGGGGTAGAGAAACGATGCCAGAGAGGCAAGCAGACCGCCGCCCAGGAAGAGTTCTATAGCACGGCGGCGCGACACGTCGGGAGTTTGCTCAGCGCACACTTACCGCACCTCCTGCCGTAACGGCCCGCGCGAAGACTCTGAAGATCTTGTCCCATCGATCAAAAGCCGCGGCCTCCCGCCCTGAACACCACGAGGATGCACGCCTGATACGAGTGTTCCATGGCCGAAACACTCCGACCTCACGCCGTGAATGAACCGTAGTAATTTTAAGATATTCGGGTCTGTGATGTACATCACTTATTTGGAGAATTACAGGAGGAAAACTCGATTCCTGCGGGGAGAATCGGGCTAGCCGAGAGCAAAAATCTGGGAAACGGCAAGAAAAATGAGACGGACGCACGCGTTTGCTCGTCCGCCATCGATCAGTGAGGGTGAAATCCGGAAACCGGAGCGTTCCTTTGCTATTTCTGCAGCGTGCGGATGTAGGCAACGAGGGACTTGATCTGGTCGTCGGTCAGCTTGCCGGCATAGGGCTTCATATTGGCGCCCTTGCCGTTCTTGATGGCGGCGAACAGTTGAGCGTCCGTGGCCTTGACGGCCGCCGGGTCCTTGAAGGACGTAACCTTCATTGCCTTGCCGACATTGGTAGCGGCCAAACCGTCCACGCCGTGGCACATGAGGCACTTCGATTTGTAGTTATCCGCGCCGCTTTGCGCAAACGCGGGAAGAACGATGGCGGCAGCAAGGAAAAAGACCGCGACGCAGTTTCGATTCGATTTCACTGAAAGGCTCCTATGCGCCAGGCATTCGATCTCGCGCTCCCGGCTATGCATCAGTATACCTTTGGGCGCGTTCATTTACGTCCCTCCCGTCTCCATCGCTTGAAATCTTCGATGATCTCGTCCTCGGTGATGCCGGCCTCGGCCATCTGCCGCTGCAACTGCGCATGAGCGGCATCAAGTGCGGCCTTTTCCGCTTCGGTACGCTTGCGCCGCGTCGGCAGGTAGTAGCCGATGGTGTCGCCATGGCGGGTAATGGCCAGCGGCCCCTCGGATTCGAGCAGGTAGGTGGCCAGATTGTCCCGAAATTCGCGAATACCGATGCTTTGTGCGCCCATGGAAGCCTCCATTGTGTACGCAAGTGTACCATATTTTGGATGGGGCCGAACCATGGAGATTGTCAACAGAAACCTGGAGCTTCATGTTTTGGGGGGTAAAGCGGCAACCTGGAATTCCAGTGTCCGAAAAATCGGACAGCGCCAGCTCACCACTTTGCAGGCCCCAACCGTCCGTCGCTCTACAATCATTTCGTGCTCCCTGAAGCCCAATGCGACTCGCTCCAAGTGGTGCTGGTCTCCCCGCGCAACCCCCTGAATATAGGAGCTGTGGCGCGGGCCATGGCCAACTTCGGTCTTCGGCGCCTTGCGGTTGTGGCCGCCTTTGACCCCACCTGGCGCGAGGCCCGCTCAGCAGTCGGCGCGCCAAACCTGCTCTTAAACGCTGTAGAATCAGCGACTCTGGCTGAGGCTGTGGCTAGTTGCACCCTGGTCGCCGGCACCGGAACCCTCACCCGCCGCAAGCCGGAGCAGAGGGTCGTCCCGCTGCCCGAGCTGGCCCCACTGGTCAGCCGGGAACTAGCCCAAGGCGGCCGCGTGGCCTTGGTCTTCGGCCCTGAAAAACATGGACTTACGCGTGAAGACCTTTCTTATTGCCACATCCTGGTCGAGATCCCCACAGACCCCCTCCAGCCCTCGATGAACCTGGGCCAGGCGGCCGCCGTCTGCCTCTACGAGCTTACCCGCCCAGCCGTCCCCACACCGGAATCCCCACCAGCTACCACCGTCCCGTCAGCCACTTCCGCTGCGCCCTCCGGGCGTCTGGAGCTGCTGGCCGGGGTGATCGAAGAGGCTATGAGCGCGGCGGGCTATTCGCCGCGCGCGATGCAGCCCGCCAACCGCCACGACCTGCGTCTTCTGCTGCGGCGGCTCACCCTCACCGCGCAGGATACGCGCCGCATCCTCGGCCTCTTCCGCCGCATTCTCTGGCGGCTCAAGCGCGCCCCGGCTGGCGACAACGCATCCGGCTAAACGCGCCAGCCAGTTTCCGTTCGACGGAGGGAACGTAATCCTGCTAAAGTTTCCCTCAAAGGTTCGCTCATGTTCAGAACTCTCGTTCGGCCTTATTCCACTATTTTGACGGCCTTGGCTCGTCTTTCCGCCGTTGCCTGCTGCGCCGCCTTGGCGCTGGCGTTTTCTTCTCCGGCACAGCAGGCAGCGCAGCCCGATGCGGCTCAGCAACCGGCGGCCCAAACTGTAGACACTCACCAGCCCGCCACGCCTGCTCCGCCACAGGCAGACGCACCAGCCCCGCCGCAGGCGCAGACGGCCACGCCGCAAGCGCGGACGGCCCCACCGCAGGAGGCTGGCGGCATTCAGGAAGCAGAACTTAAGCAACTGCTGGTGGGCAAGGCGCTCTATCTGCGCGGCGGCTACCTGGACAGCTCTCTCAGCTTCGACGAGCACGGCCGCCTCATCGGACACTCCCCGCAGGGCTCCTTTACGCTCAACGGCATCCAGATCGACCACGTGCGTCTCACCAAGCACAAGGTCACGCTGGAAGGCGCCCGCTACGGACTGCACTTTACGGCCCAGTTGGCTTACGAAGACCCTTCCAATGCCTTCAACCTGGTCAAGATCACTCCCAAAAAGAAAGTGGTCAAAATCACCATCGACCGCGAGATGGTGGTGAAGCCCAAGAAGGAAAAAGAATCCAAGGCCGGCAAGGAAAAGAACGGAAAATTCTTGCATGTCAAGTCCGCCGGCACTCCAGCCGCGGGGCAGAAGCAGCCGGCCCCGCCGCAGGCGGCGCCTGAGCCTGACGAGATGAGCGAGGCCGATCAGCTCAAGGCCTCCATCGCCGCCACGCCCGAGGCCGAGCGCCCGGCCGATCCCAAAAGCGTGACCACCACCACCTCGCCGGAGCACGCTACGCGCGTGCTCAAGGACGCACTCGACCAGGTCTTCGCCCAGGGGCTAGACGAGCGCATGATGGCCTCCATGCCCGACTTCTGGAAGCTCTACTACCAGGCGGTGGCCGCCAAGGCCGACTACCGGCCCAAAGACCCGGCCGTGCTCCGCCAGAACACGGTGGATCAGAAGGCGCGCCTGTTGACCACCTTCGAGCCGGACTCGAACGAATACGCACAGGCTTGCGGCGTGGCGGGCATGGCCCAATATCACGCGGTGGTCGGCCCTGACGGCAAGGTGGGCGAAGTGGCCGTCAGCCGTCCCATAGGCTTTGGGCTGGACGAGAGCGCGGTAGCGGCCATCCGCAAGGCGAAGTTCGAGCCGGCGATCAAAGACGGCACGCCGGTCGCGGTGATGCTCAACCTGGACGTGCCCTTCCGGATTTTTTCCAAGCGGACCAACGTGCACGCCCCGCCCGCGCCGGCCGATAAGCCCGCCGAGCCGGTGCTTCCCGGCCCTTACAGCGTTCCTCGGCCGGAATAGGTTGTTTCTTAATCCCAGGACTCGCAGTCTCAATGGCGAGGCGTGGGGCACTCAGTTTCTATCTCCGCCAGTCTCTGCAAGCCTCTCGGGCGGCGTAAGACAAATGTAAGACATATTGAACAGTTCACTAACGCCTGCGGTTGCCGCATATGGCTCAGAAAAAATCCAAGAACAGCCGTCCGGCGCGACCTGCGTTGCTCCAACAATGGGCAGCTTCAGCAGGCCGTTGCTTCGCCGGAAATGCGGGTTCTACGGAGCCAGGCGCCCTCCTCGCAATTCGAGTTCCTGGTCAACAACTCCGAATGGGTTTGGTGGGGATCCCAAGGCCTCACCCACGCGGTGAAAATGGCCCCGCACAGGAAGCAGCCGGCAGTGCGGCCGACACCGGCTGGACGGGGCTGTCTTACGCTTGTCTTACGGCTGTAAGACAAGCGTAAGACGAGCGCAAGGCTGTAAGACAAAGAGGCTTTTCAATCATAGAGCCAGTTGAAAACCGTCGATTCCAACAACCGCCGCTTCACCCCTCGTGCTATGGCTGCCACAGCTCCACGCGGTTGCCCTCCAGATCCCATATCCAGGCAAAGCGCCCATAGCTGGCCTCTTCGCGGTGAGCATCGATGCGCACGCCGGCCGCGGCCAGATTGGCCAGCATCTGGTCCAGATCGTCCACGCGAAAATTGATCATGAAGCTCTGTGCTCCATCGCCAAAGTAGGCGGTCTCTTGCGGAAAATGGGCAAAGACCGTCATTCCGGTTGACTCCGGCCCGTCAAAGGCCAGTGAGCCCCCCTCGCCCAGTTGGATGCCCAGATGGGCGGCATACCAGGCGGAGAGCGCCTTGGGATCTCGCGCCTTCAAAAATACTCCGCCGACGCCTACGGCTTTGGCCATTGCTATTCCTCCTGTTGGATAATCTCTTCGAGTTTGGGTTTGTGCTTGGTGGCGCGGCCGGTGCGCGGCTCGGTATCGATTACCCGCGCTGGCTTGGGCTGGCCCACCCGCTCCCGGGCGTTGGCCTTGACCGCCTTAGCTGCTGAAAATTTTACTGGCTTGCGTTTCGTCATGACAAGTATGAGTATGGAGGAAGTCCTGCCGGAGTGGAAGGCCCGGGGCAGTTTTATCGCCGGGATGGAGAACTGGAAAATCATGGAAGAGCGGGAATTCTTCAACGAAACGACCGAACAGCGCACACACACGCTGACCTGTCCCAAGTGCGGGCAGGCGGGCGAGTATAAGGTGACCTGGGTGGTGCGGCGCAAGCGGACGCAACTTCCCCGCGGGGCCGACGAGCGGGACCGCGCCAAGTTCGCCAAGGCGCAGTCTTACATGGTAAGACGCGACGAAAAACTGGCCTGCGCCAACATCCGCTGCCGCAAAGCCTTCGAGATCAGTTCGTTGCAGTCGGTGGCGTTTCTGTCGGACTAATCCTATTTGTCTTACAGCGCTGGCCTTTCCCCGCCGCTTCTTGCGGCCTCCCAAAGGTGCAGGCGAGTTGAGAGGTTTCCAACTATCGTTCTGGGGCAGCCTTATTGTGTTCTAAAACCTGTGCCGCCAAATTAGACAATCTTCATCTTTCAGCGCCGGAGCCGATAACCCTGTTATCGGAGGAAGCCGTGGAGCTGAGGAGCCTGTCGGGCCGTTCTGTCCTGTTGATTCTGGCTCTGGCCAGCCTCTCGGGATGCGGAGGAGGAAAGACACTCGCCGGCTCCTCGTCGGCTCAGCCGCAGCCTGCTGCCTATCAGAAAAACATGCGTGCTGGGGGAGCAGCTTACACCTTTGGCGCCTCCTCCGCCTCAGGCAGCGGCGGCCTGCTCGTCCACGCACTATGGACTGGCCTGCCCGCCTACACCGTCACCTATGCGGGCAACGGCAACACCGGCGGCACAGTCCCAACCGATTCCACCGAATGCCTGGCTGGGACAACGGTCACCGTGCTGGGCAACACCGGCAGCCTGGCAAATTCCGGCCACACCTTCGCCGGATGGAACACCGCGGCGAACGGCTCTGGAACTGCCTATGCCGCCGGGGCAACCTTCACCATGGGCAGCAGCAATGTAACCCTCTACGCTCAGTGGACGCTCTCCAGTGCAACCTATGCTGTGACCTACGTAGGCAATGGCAGCACAAGCGGTTTCGGGCTGCCGGATCCAAATCAATATGCGGCGGGATCAACAGTGACTGTACACGGCAACCTTGGCTTTTTCTTCAAGCCGGACTACTCCTTTGACGGATGGAACACCTCCGCCAACGGATCGGGCGCTGCGTATGCCATCGGCGAGACCTTCACCATGGGCAACAGTGATGTCACGCTCTACGCGCAATGGAATGCTACAGACTGGCCGCCTGCCTCCATCTGGGGTGGAGCGCGCGAGGTGATCACCCTGAAACCCGACGGCACGGTCTGGACCTGGGGCTATAACGCGCATGGTCAGTTGGGCAATGGAACGACGACCAACGCCTCATTGCCGGTACAGGTGCTGGGGCCGAGTGGAGCGGGCCATCTGAGCGATATCATCGCTGTGATGGGCGGCGAGCAGCATAATTTCGCGCTGAAGTCGGACGGCACGGTGTGGGCTTGGGGCCTAAACCAGGAGGAGCAACTCGGCGATGGGAACACGACCAACAGCTCCACGCCGGTCCAGGTGAGCGGCTTGACCTCGATTGTGAAACTGGGCGGCCGCGGATATCATTCCCTGGCCGTCAAGTCCGACGGGACGGTGTGGACCTGGGGCTGGGATGAATACGGAGCTCTGGGCAACGGCGTCGACGACTCGAATAACGATTATCTGGTTCCGATCGAGGTGGCGGGCGTGAGCAACCCAATCATGGTCACGGCAGGATTCAATTTTAGCGTAGCGCTGATGCAGGACCACACGCTGGTGGCATGGGGAAACAACGAAGAAGGCGAGATCGGCGACGGGACGACAACCAACCGGCTCACGCCGATCCCGGTACCGGGCATCGATCAGGTAGTGTGGGTTTCAGCGGGATGGACGCACATGGTGGCGATCCGCGCGGACGGCACGGTGTGGACGTGGGGGGCAAACAATTGGCAGGGCGCCTTCGACTGCGAAGACACCTATGACAATAATAACCTTGGCTTTTATTGTGGATACGGGATGCTGGGCGACGGCACTGAGAATGACCACTACACGCCGGAGCAGGTTTCGGGGCTGAGCGGTGCGATCATGGCGCTGGGAGGCGATTCGTCCACATCGGTGCTGCTCAAGGACGGAACCGTGTGGACCTTCGGCTCCAACGGCGCGGGGCAGCTCGGCGTTCCCGGCATCTACCAGAGCCTGGTTCCAGTTCAGGTGCAGGGATTGTGCAGCGCGGTGTACATCATGACGCGCGACTTTCACAATGTGGCTCTGTGCACTGATGGGACGCTGTGGACGTGGGGTTCGGGAACTAGCGGGGAGTTGGGCAACGGGGCGTTGAATAACAGCGCGGTTCCTGTCCAAGTGACGCCGTTCTAGGCCGCTTCACAATCCCGCCTTACAATTTTGAATCGCCGTAACCTCTTCCCGTGTTCCGCACACGTCCAAGGCAGGGGTGCATAATGTTCTTCGAGGAGAAACCATGCACATTCCCGTTCTTTTTACCCTTCGCCGTACATCCGCCCTGCTTGCCCTTGTGGCTTTGTTGTGGACCGTGCCCGCACTGGGCGCGCAGGAACTCAAGCCCATCCAGTTGCCCAAGCCGCAGGTGACTGCCGGCATGCCCCTGATGCAGGCCCTGGCCCAGCGCAAGACCGCGCGTGCCTTTGTGGACAAGCCGCTCCCGCCGCAAACCCTCTCCAACCTTTTGTGGGCGGCCTTTGGCGTCAACCGGCCGCGCGAGGTGAAGCCGGGACTGGGCCGCACCGCGCCCTCGGCCATGAACAAGCAGGAAGTTGAGCTCTACGTGGTTCTTGCCCAAGGCGTCTACGTTTATGACGCCGAAGCCAACCTCTTGCGGCCTGTTGTGGCTGGCGATTTGCGCGCCAAGATGGGCGCGCCTCCC